>Ga0209699_100693_pt1 | contig 13478 bp, 17 predicted proteins | sample SynthPrep_1_END__FD_187204 | JGI IMG/M metagenome (GOLD analysis project Ga0209699, IMG submission 187204) | Synthetic microbial communities from Ohio, USA - SynthPrep_1_END_DS7_MetaG (SPAdes) (version 2) | ecosystem: Engineered > Bioreactor > Aerobic > Activated sludge | place: USA: Ohio...
GTATTAAGGTTCAGGAAGATGGCGGAAGCATTCGCTTCATGGTCTCTGGTACGGGCTCGGTCGTCGGCTCCATTCGCAGGATGGTATCGGCTCACGCCTCCACGACGGAAGGCGAGAGTGGCTACAGGTTTTCGTCAACTGAGAGCGCGGACGGAGCGATTCTCACGGTTACACCGGATAATCCATCAGGGATCGCAAAGCTTCGCGCCTTGGGCTTCATCGGGGTGATGGCGCAGGGCATGCACCACCAGATGCACCATCTGATGCTGGCGAATGGCCAGTCTCCGCACAACTAGGCTAGGACGGAATCCGACCGGTATTCGCGTCGTCCACTTCAACGGCACGCTAACGAGCGGTACTCCAACCTCGTACTGACCGCGAAGACCTGACATTAACCGGGCTGCCTGAGCCTTTCCGGCATCAGGCAGCCCGGTTAGGTGCATCTTGCTGTCTCGCTACATTGCATGACTAGGGGCGAGCCCCGTCGAAGCGAGCGCCATCCAGATCGCCATGGCGATCATCATCAGGTTCTCGGTCAGAGAGATGAAGCCGAGCGGTACATTGCTCGATCCGCCGACGCAGGCGCATTTCAGCTCTCGTCTGTCGATGTAGACCGCCTTGAAGACCGAGACTGCTCCAATAGTGCCGATGAATAGCGCCACCGGGACAGAGAGCCAGTTCGCCACTCCGGCCACCATCAGGACACCCGCCAGCCCCTCCGCGTAAGGATAGATGTAGCTGTAGGGAACCCAACGCTTCGCCAGGAGGTCGTAGTTCAGGAACATGGTCGCGAAGCTCTCGACGTTCTGGAGCTTCAGCATCGCCAAGACGACCATGGAAAAGGCGATGAACCACTCCGCTGCGCGCAGTGTGAGCGGGTCGCCCAGGATGGCGTAGCTTGCAGCGAGAGCCATCAGAGCCGTCAGCGTAAACAGAACGATGACCGGCCGATAGGTGGTCGCTTTGGGGTCGGCCACTGGCTTGCCGAGGAACCTGCGCAGGTCATCATGGCCGCCCACACGGTAGCCGCTGACAAATACCTGCGGAGTGGTCGAGACACCATGCTTCGCCTTGAACGCATCGGTCTCTTCACGGGTGGTCAGGTGGTGGTCCTCGACCTCGTAGCCTTCGCGGCGGAGCAGGTCCTTTGCCTTCAGGCCATACGGGCATGTATGCCCGGGCATGACCATTCGATAGAGAATGGCCTTCTTTTCCAGTAATGCGGGGTCTGTTCTCTCCAACATTTTCACGTCTCCTTCGTCTTGTGAAACCGTTGGTAAGACCATACGTTCCGTACCATGGTACGGAGTCAAGACCCTATGGATATGACAATCGGAAAATTCGCGGCCACAGGAAAAGTCGGGGTGGAAACCATCAGGTTTTATCAGCGCAAGGGTCTTCTGCAGACGCCGAAGCGGCTGGACGGCGGCAGGCGATATGGAAGCGAGGACGTCCGGCGGCTCCTGTTCATCAAGCAGGCCCAGTCGGCGGGATTCACGCTGGAGGAGATCAGGGAACTGCTCGATCTCGATGCCGGAGATGACAGGGAACGCGCTCGCGAGGCCGCCAGGGCACGTCTCGCCGCACTCAATGAGCGGATCGCCGAATTGAACAGGGCGCGCGAGGCTCTGGAACGGCTGATCGGCGAATGCGCCTCAGGCAAGAAGGGGCCTTGCCCGATCCTGACGTCATTTGGGCTGTAGGCCCAGTGTCTGAAGCGTTCCTCGCAGTCGTCTTTGCGGCGGTTCCCCTTGCAGCGGCGAATGCTCTAGCTCGGTCTCACTGCAAGATAGACGTAAGGTGCTGTACCGTCGCGAGGCACGGCCATTACGTCATAGGTAGCCCGGGGGGCATCCCCCATGCCAAGCGAGCCGGATGGCATACCCGCGACGGCAAGCCCCGCGAGCGGCGGACGTTCGCGTAGAAGCTTCTCCGCAGCTTCCAGGGGGACATGGCCTTCAAGGTAGTAGCCGTCGACTTCCGCCGTATGGCAGCCCCACAGATCAGAGGGGACTTTGAGGCCGTTCTTTACGGCATCCATGTCGGCTTCGTTGACGGTTCTGACGTCATATCCGGCTTTGCCGAAGGCCGAAGCCCATGCGGCGCAGCACCCGCAGTTCGGGTCCTTGTGAACCGTCATCTTCGGTGCTGCCGCTAGGACCATGCCCGGAGCGGCTACTGCCGATGCGGCCAGGCTGATGAATGTTCTGCGTTTCATCTGTTTCTCCTGTAGGGTTTGGCCGCCACGGGTTGCCGGGGCGGCCAAGGCCTTTACTTCAGCTGCGTGACAGTCAGCTTTCCATTCAAACGGTCGGCGACGAACTCTACCGTCGAACCCTGCTTCATTTTCTCCAGCATTGCCTCGTCCTGAACATGGAAGACCATGGTCATCGCTGGCATGTCGAGGCTCTTCAGCTCTTCGTGGATGAGGGTAACCTTCTTGGCCTTGGTGTCGACCTTCTTGACCGTGCCCTTGGTGAATTCCTGGGCGAAGGCTCCGGTGGCTGCACCCAAGGTCAAGGTGGCGGCAAGCGCGATGTTGAGGATTGCTTTCATGGTGGTGCTCCTTTCGTTGCTTACTTTTCGGCGACGGTGACGTTGCCGTGCATTCCGGCATCGTAGTGGCCGGGTACGAGACAGGCGACCTTGAAGACGCCGTCATTCGTGAACTTCCAGACGATCTCTCCAGATTCGCCCGGTGCCAGTCGGATCGCATTCGGGTCGTCGTGTTCCATCTCGGGGAACTTCTCCATGAGAGCCTTGTGCTCCATGACCTTGTCCTCCTGGTCGAGAACGAACTCGTGGTCCACCTCACCATCGTTCTTCACGGCAAAGCGGATCGTCTGGCCCTTGCGGACCTTGAAGCTGTCCGGTGTGAAGACCATGCGGCCGTCATCGGTTTCCTTCATGCTGACACGGATCGTCTGGGTGACCTTCGACTTCTGTCCCGGCTCGCCCACCGCCATCTCGCCGTGACCTCCGGCGTGGTTTCCGGCGGCGATGGCCGGGGTTGCGAGCGAGGCCAGAAGCAGGCCCGTCAATGCAGTCTTCATAGGCAATATCCTTCTCAAGGTGAGCTTCGATCAGTGGTGTTCCGAATGGCTCGGGGTGATTGTTGTCGTCGCATCGGTGGCTTTAGGCGCATCCGGGAGGCTTCCGGTCCATTCCCATGCCTGGGTGCCGGGCGGGTTCTCGTACCAGCCGGGATCGCTGTAATCGCCAGCGGAGATGCCCTCGCGAACCTTCACGACCGAGAACATGCCGCCCATCTCGATGGGGCCGTGCGGCCCCCAGCCGGTCATCATCGGGATTGTGTTCTCCGGTATCTCCATCGACATCTCGCCCATGTCCGCCATACCGGCGGTGCCCATCGGCATGTATTCGGGCTGGAAGCGGCGGATTTTGCTGGCGACCTGCTTCTTGTCGACGCCTATGAAGGTCGGAATGTCATGGCCCATGGCATTCATGGTGTGGTGCGACTTGTGGCAGTGGATGGCCCAGTCGCCGACATACTTGGCGTCGAACTCGTAGGCGCGCATCGCGCCAACCGGGATGTCGATGCTGACCTCCGGCCAGCGGGCCTCCGGACGCACCCAGCCCCCATCCGTGCAGGTGACTTCGAAGTCGTAGCCGTGCATGTGGATCGGATGGTTGGTCATCGTCAGATTTCCGACCCGGACCCGGACCTTGTCGTTCTTCGAAACCACAAGCGGGTCGATGCCGGGAAAGACGCGGCTGTTCCAGGCCCAGAGATTGAAGTCGGTCATTTCCATGATGCGCGGGACATAGGAGCCCGGCTCGATGTCGAAGGCATTCAGAAGGAAGACGAAATCGCGGTCGACTGGCATGAACGTCGGGTCCTTGGGATGGACCACGAAGAAGCCCATCATGCCCATCGCCATCTGGACCATTTCGTCCGAATGCGGGTGGTACATGAAGGTACCCGACTTCACGAGGTCGAACTCGTAGACGAAGGTCTTGCCGACCGGGATATGAGGCTGCGAGAGACCGCCGACACCGTCCATGCCAGAGGGCAGAATCATGCCATGCCAGTGGATCGTCGTGTGCTCCGGAAGCTTGTTCGTGACGAAGATGCGGACCCGGTCACCTTCGACAGCTTCAATCGTCGGCCCAGGGGACTGGCCGTTGTACCCCCAGAGATAGGCGGTCATCCCTTCCGCCATCTCCCGTTCGACCGGCTCGGCTACCAGATGGAATTCCTTGACGCCATTGTTCATCCGGAACGGCAGGGTCCATCCATTGAGGGTAACAACCGGATTGTAGTCGGGCCCAGTGGTGGGCTTGACCGGCGTCTGGGTGGCGGCCGTATCCATCAGTGCCGCCTCCGGCAAACCCATGTTGGAAGTCCGGCCCCACGTCTGCGAGGAAACCAATGCGGCACCTGCCGCACCTGCTCCCAGTAATTGTCTTCTGCTGAACATGATCGTTTCCTTTAGTGCCCGCCGCTCTCGGCCGCTTCCGCTGAGGGGACCTCCGTTTCACCGGAAGGCGCACCGGCGCTGCCGCCATAGATGGCGGGGGCGAGGTTCGCTTCGGCTAGCCAGAAGTCTCTCTTTGCGTTGACTGCGAGGAGGGCTAAATTGACGCTGTCCCGGCTGTCCGAGATCAGTTCGAATGTGCTTGTGAGCATGCCGTTGTAGGTGAGCAGCGACTGCTCCTCGACCGCCTTGCGCAAGGGAAGAACGTTGTTCCTGTAGTGGCGCGCGATGTCGTAGTTGGAGCGGTACGCCTGGTAGGCGGACCTCGCCTCCGAGCGAGCGTTGACCGCCTTTTCCGCCAGTTGGTTGGCCGCCCGCATGTAGGCCAACTCGCCTTTTCGGAGCCGCGCCTGACCGGAATCGAAGATCGGGATCGTGAATTCCAGCGAAGCGGTCCGCGACACTTCGGAGACGATGCCATGATCCTCGCGTTCGCGCTCCTTCTCCACCATGCCCACCAGCTCGATGTCCGTGACGATCCGGGTTGCGTCCTCCAGCTTGTAGGACTGCGCCGTCGCCTGAAGCTCCAGCCGGGCTATTTGGAGATCGATGCGCTTGTGGATCGCTTCGGCCTCGATGTCGTCGCGTTTGATCAGGGCCCGAGGCAATGACGGGAGCTGGTTCGGTATCTGGAACTCGATGTCGGACCCAGACAGTCCCATCAGCCGGATCAGCTCTTCCTTCGCCAGCCGCGCAGCCAATCTTGCCTTCGCGGTTTCGCCCGTCAGTTCGGCATAGAACACATGTTCCCGGGCTTGCTCTCCCTTTGGCATCGACCCCGCTTCACCCAGTTTCTGGGTCAGATCGGACGCCGCCTCTGCCGCAGCGCGCGCGCGGTTGAGGTAGGCGACATTTTCCCATGCCGCGACCGCGTTGATCCAGGCCCGGCGCGTATCGGCGGCAAGCGAGATGGTTGCGAGCGCTGCATTGAGCTGGGCCTGCCGGAAGCGTGTCTCGGCGATCTTCATGTTCCTGTCATAGGTCACCAATGACAGGATGTTTGCCGCGATGGCACCTTCCAGCACCCGGTAGGCTTCAAGCCCGGGTGTGCCGATACCGGAGACGCCAACCGAGAACTTCGGCAGAACCGAAAGCTGCGTCTGCCAGGCATCTGCTGCACTGTCACCGAGGTCGGCATAAGCCGCCTGAAGGCCCTTGTTGTTGAGCAGTGCCACTTGCACAGCAGTCTCGGCGTCCACCGTCTTCCTGGCCATCAGCGTCTTGACGCGGTCGCGAACCACCTGGGCGTGCTGCTGGTTCTGCACCCATACCGTCTGCTTGCCTGTCGCCTCGCCACTCTTGAGAGAGACATTCAGGAATCCGGCATCCTTGGCGGCATAGTCAGTAGAAACACAGCCTGCCGCGATGAGCGGCAATGCCAGCACTGAGAGAACCTTGATCTTCCTGCCGAGCATCATGCTCCCCCTTTCGGGGCCTGGGCGTCGTTGAGACCGCGCCAGGGTTTGGGATCGACAGGAGTGCGATGCGTGTATGCGCCAATCGGATTCTGGTAACGGACCGGCCGGACGTCGATCACGGTGTCTGGATGGCCAGTCGAGGCCACGACTTCAGGTAGCGTGGAGGTGCATCCGCTCACAAAGAGCGGGACGCCCACCACCAGGAATGTCAGCTTCATGGTGAATTTCCGAGAATACAGTCACGACAGCACCAGGCACTCGAAGTGCTCAGGTACAGCAAGCCCCGTCAGGCGGGTGTCGGTTCTCAGATGTTGGGTGGTCGGTGAAGAGCCGGAGATTCGCCGAACGTCCTGAGGTCGTTCATGAAGCCCTTGATGGATACGGCGACCGGGTGGGCGAGTTTCGGCATGGGAGCATCAATTGCGAACACGCCGCAGTAGTCCTGGCAGCAGCTGTTATCCGCAGTGTCGCCATCGCTTTCCGCAGCATGCTCGGAATGATGTCCGTCATCGGTCATCTTGGAATGGGAATGAGCGCCATGAGCCGAATGATCACCTTCAACGAAGGAGACGGAGTCAGGCATGGCGGGATGCATAGCGGCATTGGCGGCCGACATGCTGTAGCCAGCCAGCGACAGCACGACCGCCAGCCTGAAGATCAGCATCAAAACCTGCGATGTGATTCTCAACATCCCACTCATGTCCAAAGAATCGCCGTCGGCTTGACGGTTGTCAATCAACCAGCCTCTACAGCATGGACATCTCGTCCTTTGTGTGGCGCTAGAACATCTATCCTATGGGAAGGTTTGCAGGAGGGACGACGGCGAACCCCATCGCGGCTGGAACTTTCTCCTCTGCTCCGGTGTTTCCAGCCATCGAGCGCGGAGACCGAAGGATGTCCCTATCGGACTTTTTGAAGGCAGGATTATCGGTGATCGCAGCGACGCTGCTTGTCATCGGGCTCTTCGCTACGGCTCCTGCTTTCGCTGCACCGACCCACCATTGCCCGGAGGTGCAGGCGAGTGACCAGGTATTGGACAGCCAGCGCGACGGTCTGGATGTTCAACTTGCCAGAACGTGTTGCGCGCAGATGCACTGCTGTCCGATCCTTCCTCAGCCGCTAGTCTATGCTCCGCCTGAGGTACCATTCGGCCAGCTGCATGTGCACGTCAGACCGGAGCGGCCGCTTCTCCTCCTGACTGCGATTGATCCCCCTCCCAGAACCCCTGCTGTTTGAGACACGTCCCTCAAAACAACAGGAGTTCAACATGAACACGTACGTCAAACACGCAGCCGCCGCGCTCACGGTCTCCGCCGCAATACTCGCATCCGTTCATCCTGCCGCAGCCGACCCGACATTCCCCGACAAGTGCAAGGGCGACATGCCGATGTCGGGCATGCCAATGGGTGGCGAGATGCCAATGGGCAGTCAGCAGATGCCGATGGGCGGACAAGGCTCCAATAGTGGTCAGGGCCCGATGGCCGACCTCACCGACTATCAGCAGGCCTCGTTGGAGGCGATGATGTCGATGAACCAGCAGATGATGCAGGGGATGATGAAGGATGATGCCGACGCGTCGTTCGTCTGCGGTCTGATTGCCCATCATCTGGGTGCAATCGACATGGCGAAGGTCGAGCTGGAGCACGGCGACAATGAAGAGGCCAAGGCGACCGCGCAGAAGGTCATTGACGATCAGACGAAAGAAGTCGAGCGACTGACTGAGTGGGTCGAGAAGGAAGTGAAGGAGTAACGCCCATGCACCACATCTCCTCGGAAATGAAGCAGTGCATCGACAACTGTCTGGCCTGCTACAGCGAGTGCCTCTCCATGGCGATGGGACATTGCCTCGAAAAGGGCGGCCAGCACACGGAGCCGAAACACTTCAAGCTGATGATGGCCTGCGCCGAAATCTGCCGCACCTCGGCCCATTTCATGCTGATAGGCACCGAGCACCACAAGCACACTTGCCGCGAGTGCGCGGAAATATGCTGCCAGTGCGCCGACGACTGCGAACGGGTCGGTGACATGCAGGCTTGCGTCGATGCCTGCCGCAAGTGTGCCGAAAGCTGCGAGCGTATGGCGCAGTAGCCCCTGCGGAAGCATGGGTACGGACGGAGGTCTCTCCTTCCGTACCCACCTGGGGTTCATGCTGGGCGCATGCTGCTTTTTCGCACTCCCGATCTTGGCAGTATCCCGCTGCGCCCGAGGACCCGAAAGGGGCGGGCGACGGGTGAAGCATAATCAAACGCATCAACTCGGCCGGGATCAGCGGTATTGCGCAATCCACCAGGAGCCGAAGGAGAACATCTAATGGGAATGTCCTACTGGCGCTTTGCCGCCATGATCGCGACATCGACGGTCGTAATGTACGGTCTGATGTATCTGAACACCTACGCACTGGAACATGTGTTCTGGAGCGAGACCCGAGCCTGGATGGCCCTGGTCATGGGATCGACTATGGCGGTCATCATGCTCGCCTTCATGCTCGGTATGTACAAGAAGCAGATGCTCAACATGGCCATCTTCGGCGGGTCCGTCGCGGTCTTCGCGTTGTCGCTGTGGCTCGTCCGCAGCCAGGTGACGGTCGACGACGCCGAATACATGAGCGCGATGATCCCGCATCATTCGATTGCCATCATGACGAGTGAGCGTGCGCAGATTTCCGATCCCCGCGTTCGAAAGCTGGCCGACGAGATCATCGAGGCCCAGGAGCGGGAGATCGCAGAGATGAAGTATCTGATCGAGGACCTGGAGGAGCGTGACTGATGAAGAACTCCCTCCTTTCACTGCTGCTCCTTACCTCGGCCAGTCTCCTGTCGGGATGTGGCGAACGGGAAGCTGCTGACGACATCATTAGTCCTCCGCGTTCTGAAGAGGCTGCCCGCGTGCTCTCCGGTGAGGAAGCCATAGCTGGCGCTGACATACCCACACTCGACCCCGCGACGATGGTGGACGCGGAGATCGCCAAAGTCCTTGGTTCGCCTGCTCAATGCACGTTCAGGTACACGAGTGCTGGAAAGCCGATACTTGCCCTCAAGGGAACACCGGGCGCTACCGTGACAACTGCTGTCCTAAAGGTGAACGCTCACCTTGTGGAACTGCAGCCAGCTGGCGGGGACGGCAACCTCTTCCTGACCTCTGGGCCCATCAGCGTCACTCTCTCCGTCGATGAGGTCCAAGCGGGAGAGAAGGTGGAAGCCGACATGGTATTCGCGATTGGTGAGAGCCTGCGCGTGGGATATTCAGGTTACTATCAGTGCGGCGGCTAGCGCGGCACGTGATTGCTTGAAGCACTCTGGCTGAAACGTGCAAACGCTGGAGGCGGGAGCGGCTTTCTGCAGCCCGCCTCCTGCGCTGTGCCGATCAGTGCGTCTCGTGCTTACCATGTTCCGCCTGAGCAGTGCGTGTCGTTGCTGCCTTGAAGACCTCGGTCCGCTCGTCTCCCTTGACGACCAGCTTGCCCACCAGGCCACGGGCTGCCCGTGACAGAGCATGGTCCACCAGCACGTACTCCCCCGGAACGTCCATCGTCATGTCGACCACCGCAGCTCCGCCGGGCGGAACCGTGATGGTCTGCACGTCGGTCAGCGGCTCCGTCGTCAGCGACGCGAGCTGATACACCTTGTCGAAGATTTCGCCGATCACGTGGAAGCTCGACGTCTTGTTGGGGCCGCCGACACCGAAGTAGATGCGAACAGTCTCGCCCACCTTTGCGGTCAACGCATTGTCGCCGGTCAGCGCATTGGCTGCACCGTTGAACACATAATATTCCGGCGTCTCGTCCATCAGCCTGTCCAGGCTCTCCGTCAGCTTGCCCTTCGTGCCATAGGCCTGCGCCGTATAAACCTCGCCTTGCATCACGTAGAATTCGCGGTCCACCGGAGGAAGACCACCTTCCGGTTCCACCAGGATCAGACCATACATGCCGTTGGCAATATGGTGGGCGGCCATCGGCACAGCGCAGTGGTAAACGTAAAGGCCCGGCTTCAGTGCTTTGAAGCTGAAGCCTTTCGTTTCTCCCGGTGCAGCGTCCGTCGCCTCCGCTCCGCCTCCCGGTCCCGTGACCGCATGGAAGTCCACGCTGTGGCGTTCACTGCTATCGGCAAGGTTGGTTAGTTCAACTTCGACGGTGTCGCCGACTCTTGCTCGGACGAAGGGGCCTGGAACCTTCCTGTTGAAGGTCCAGTAGTGGTAGGTCGCGCCGTCCGCCAGGCTGCCAGTAACTTCGACCGTGTCGAGCTTCACCTTGATCGTTTCCGGACCCCTCGCACCTACTGGCTGAGCAAGGTCTGTCGCCGCCCGTACGATATCGAGGGGAGCGGCAGCTGTCCCGTTCGCCGCCGGATGGTTGTGGGTGGCGTCGGCCAGCACCGGCATTGCCGTCGCCGACAGGAGTGCGACGACGACGGCGGCGCGGAAGAGTGTTCTACTGGTCATAATTCTGGTCCTGCTATTTATGTCTGCGTTGCCTATTATTGGACACTGCGTCCGTCGGAGCATCCTTGCGCTGCCGCAAATAGAAGCCTCGCTCGCATCTTCGTGATCGCCTGCAGGTGTCGGCTCCGGAGTTACGGCGTCGGCTGAACGGAACGGAAATGCGCAATCGCTCCGGCGGTCATCTTCGTCACGCACCAGTTGGCGTAGAACACGCCCAGCAAGTGCCCCAGCAGCCTATCGGGGAAACGGGTGGGCAGGTTGTACTCGATCCTGACGTTCAGGCTGCATCCCGATCTGGCGGGACTGATCCTTAATCCCATACGGTAGGAACCGATGACGAGGAGACGCACCGTTCCGCGCGTCTCCCAAGTCTTTGAGAGCGGAGGATGCCGTTCCGTCACGACTTCCTCCACGGAGAGCGCCAGACCGAGTATCGACCCCCTCATCCTAATGACGGAGCCCACGGAACGTCCTTCCGCTTCGTCCAAGTCGTACTTCATGGAAGCCCCCAGCATCATGACCGAGGGCTCTTCCATGTGCGCCCCGAGGAAGGCCGGATTGTCGAGCAACTCGAAAACCCGTTCGGCCAATGCCGACAAGGCTACAGTGCTCGATGCCGACCGCTGGTAGGTCACGACCGGTGATCCTTGTGGCCGTGACCGCCATGTCGATGAAACAGGTGCATCAGTGGGCAGGCCAGCAGGATCAGGTAGGGGGCGTAGCCCAGAACGTGCCCCCAGTGCTCACGAAGGATGTAGAACACCAGGATCAGGGCCAGGGATGCGCCCATCAGCAGGAGCGTGCGGTTGACCGTCATATCTTCATGCTCCTCAACCTGAGAGAGTTGGCGATCACACTGACCGAAGACAATGCCATTGCCGCCGCCGCGATGATCGGTGAGAGCAGCAGACCAAAGACAGGGTAGAGGACGCCCGCCGCGACAGGCACGCCTGCAGCATTGTAGATGAAGGCGAAGAAGAGGTTCTGCCTGATGTTGCTCATCGTGGCGCGGCTCATCTGCCGTGCCCGGACAATGCCCTGCAGGTCTCCCTTCAGGAGGGTGACGCCCGCGCTTTCGATGGCGACGTCGGTTCCCGTTCCCATAGCCACGCCGACATCGGCCGCCGCAAGCGCGGGAGCATCATTCACACCATCGCCCGCCATGGCGACGATCCTGCCTTCACTGCGCAGGCGCGAGACGATCTTGCTCTTGTCCTCGGGCAGGACTTCCGCCTCCACCTCAGTAATCCCAAGGCGACGCGCGACGGCATGAGCGGTCGTCTTGTTGTCGCCCGTCAGCATCACGACCCGAACACCGTCTTCGACAAGCGCCTTCACCGCATCCGGTGTCGTCGGCTTGATGGGATCGGCGATAGCAAACAGACCTGCCAGCCTGCCATCGATGGCGGTGAATATGACGGTAGCGCCTTCGTTGCGCAGCTCTTCCGCCTTCGCGGTCATGGCGCTGACGTCGACACCCTCTTCCCCCATGATGCGGTGACTGCCGAGGATCAGCCGCTTTCCATCGACCGTCCCCGTCACTCCCTTGCCCACAGGGCTGTCGAAATCGATGGCATCTCCCAGGGCGATGCTACGCTCACCCGCCGCATTGACAATCGCGAGCGCCAGCGGATGTTCGCTTGAGCGTTCGACCGTCGCGGCCAGCCGCAGCAGCTCGTCTTCGGAGATGCCTTCCGCTGGTGCAATGGCCGTGACCTTGGGCCGTCCCTCTGTCAGGGTTCCGGTCTTGTCGACCACGAGCGTGTCGACCTTTTCGAAGCGCTCCAGTGCCTCCGCGTTCTTGATCAGTACGCCGAGACTAGCTCCCCGACCGACACCGACCATGATCGACATAGGTGTCGCAAGCCCCAGGGCACAGGGGCAGGCAATGATAAGAACGGCGACGGCAGCCACCAGGCCGTGGGCGAAGCGAGGCTCAGGCCCATAGATCATCCAGGCGGCAAAGGCGACGAGCGCAACCACGATGACGACCGGAACGAACCATCCCGAGACCTCATCTGCGAGGCGCTGGATGGGTGCGCGAGAGCGTTGGGCGTCCGCGACCATGCGAACAATCTGGGAGAGCATCGTGTCGCGTCCGACCTTGCCTGCCTCCATGATGAAGCCGCCGGTCTGGTTCATGGTGCCGCCGATGAGCGTCGACCCGACCTCCTTGGTGACCGGCATCGACTCGCCGGTGATCATGGATTCGTCCACAGAGCTGCGGCCCTCCAGAAGCACACCATCAACAGGAACTTTCTCTCCCGGTCGAACCCGGAGGCGGTCGCCGACGGCCACGGCGTCAAGACCGACATCCTCGTCCGTCCCATCCGCAAGAACCCGACGCGCCGTTTTTGGTGCCAGATCGAGAAGCGCGCGGATCGCCCCGCCTGTCTGCTCGCGTGCCCTCAGTTCCAGAACCTGCCCGAGCAGGACCAGGACGGTGATGACGGCGGCCGCCTCGAAGTAGACGGCGACTGAACCTTCTTCCGCGCGGAACGTGTCGGGAAAGACGCCTGGCGCAACCGTTGCAACGACGCTGTAAATCCAGGCGGCACCCGTCCCCATCGCAATCAGGGTGAACATGTTCAAATGACGGGTCACCAGGGACTTCCAACCCCGTTCAAAGAACGGCCAGCCCGCCCAGAGGACAACCGGTGTCGCGAGTACCATCTGCAGCCAGTTCGACGTCTGTGGCCCCAGTATCATGTGGAGGTTCGTGAGATGGCCACCCATCTCCAAGGCAAGGACCGGGATGCTGAGGACGAGGCCAATCCAGAACCGTCGGCTCATGTCCAACAGTTCCGGACTTGGACCCGTACCCAGGGTCGCCACTTCCGGCTCCAGTGCCATGCCGCAGATCGGGCAGTTGCCGGGGCCGATCTGCCTCACCTGCGGATGCATCGGGCAGGTGTAGATGACGCCTTCCCCCACCATGCCCGGAGGAGGTACTTGCTTCTCTGCCACCTGATGGTGGTGCTCATGGTCATGCTCTTTATGATGATCATCGTGAGCATGATGGCCGTGATGTTCGTGCTTCATCTCCGCTCTCCGATCAGATCGCGCGATTATAGGACACGAAGGACATCATCCCTGCCGCCATGTGGTAGAGGTGGTGGCAGTG
>Ga0209699_100696_pt1 | contig 13449 bp, 10 predicted proteins | sample SynthPrep_1_END__FD_187204 | JGI IMG/M metagenome (GOLD analysis project Ga0209699, IMG submission 187204) | Synthetic microbial communities from Ohio, USA - SynthPrep_1_END_DS7_MetaG (SPAdes) (version 2) | ecosystem: Engineered > Bioreactor > Aerobic > Activated sludge | place: USA: Ohio...
CGGCGCAGGCTGCACCTATAATGATCTCGCCGACCACAAGATCGACATGGCCGTGGCGCGCACCCGATCCCGTCCCCTGCCGTCCGGCCGCGTGACCCGGTTGCAGGCAAAGGTGTTTATCGTGCTGCAGGCGCTTGCCGGTCTGGTGGTGCTTCTGCAGTTCAACGGTTTCGCGATTGCGACGGGCATATTCTCGCTGATCTTCGTGGCAATTTATCCTTTCGCCAAGCGCTTCACCAACTGGCCGCAATTTTTCCTCGGCCTTGCCTTTTCCTGGGGCGCGCTGATGGGCTGGGCCGGGCAGTTCGGATCGATCGCCTGGCCGGCTGTCCTGCTTTATGTCGGCTCCATCGCCTGGACGATCGGTTATGACACAATCTACGCCCATCAGGACAAGGAAGACGACACTGCGGTCGGCATCGGTTCGACCGCATTGCTGTTTGGAGAGAACACACATCGCTGGCTGGTTTTTCTTTATGGCACAGCCCTTGTCATGATCGCCCTGTCCTTCTGGGGCGCAGGTGTTAACGTGATCGCCTATAGCGGCCTTGCTGCTGCCGCCATCATGCTGTTCCGGCAGGTATGGGTGCTCAATATCGATGACGTGGCGCAATGCCTCGTGCTGTTCAAATCCAACAATCGTGTCGGCGTGCTGATTTTCGCAGGCCTCGTTCTGCCGCTTCTGTTCGTGTAAAGTCAGGTAAACGCAAGATACAAGAAAGCCCGGCCGCGTGGTGCGCGCCGGGCTTTTATTTGTTTTTGCTGAATATTATCAGCTGCGGGCGATGATTTCCTTGCCCTCGATCTTCATGCTCATGCCGAGAGAACCGGTGGAGCGGCGAACGAGGAAGCGCGGACGGCGATCCGCGAAATAGGAATGGCGGCGGCGCGGACGGGTATTCTGGGTGCGCACCTTGCCGAGATGTTCTTCCAGCGGACGGGCGACGCCATCGGCTTCCACCATCAGCATGGGAATGCGGTAGGCTTCGGACCAGCTGCGCCAGTCTGCGGCGATATCGCAGAGATCATGGGCGACCAGAAGCGGAACGCACAGATCCGGATCGTCATGGTGCAGTTCCAGCGTCACCGTTACCTGTCCGTCACCATGGTCGATGGCGCGGGCGGCAACGCCCTTGAAGGCGCGGGCGGGCAAAGCGAAGGACAAAGGCAGGCCGGAAGAGGAAAGAACCTTTCTCAGAACGGCGCCCCGTTCATCGAGCGTGACGGCAACGTCGGTTGCGCCATTGCCTCTGCCATAGGTGACCTGTTGCGGAAAACGTGCCGGGTCGAGTCTGAGTGTGGCGACGGCCCAGTCGGGCTTCAGAACGGTCTTGGTCATGTTTATTCTACCCTTGTTTTACCTGAGAGCCGGTTTCCGGTCTTCTCATCGGGACTTTTCGTCCTCTGATGTCAGGGAGAATATCCGCCGTATCTTCGAGACAGCTTAAAAATCGCGGTTAAGAAAACTTTGCATTCCCAAATGGTTAGCAAAACCCACTGTGGCATGGTTTCGCTTAGGTAAAGCAGATTGGGACAATGCGATTTTTATCGCGACCGAAACTGTGCTCTTTCAAGCTCCGGGCAAGGCGCTTCATGCATAGTCCCGCCAAGGCTTGCCGTGCCTCCGGATGGAGGCGCGATGTATGGATTTAAAAACCGGAGCTTTCGGCGTCCCAGGGGATGCGCGGCGCTCCAGGGGGCATTCGGATGGTATCGACTTATCTCAGCTACGACCTCATCAACCGTGATATGAAGGCAAGCATTTCGCGCGTGTCGCAGCAGGGAATGATCGAGCGGCAGACGAAATATTACAAGGAGAACATCGGCGATGTGAAAAGCGTCGACGAATTCCTCAATAACTACCAGCTCTATTCCTACGCCATGGATGCCTTCGGTCTCGGCGAGATGACCTATGCCAAGGCCTTCATGAAAAAGGTGCTGGATAGCGACCTGAACGACCAGAACAGCTTCGCCAACAAGCTGACCGACGAGCGTTATCGCGAGTTCGCCGCCGCCTTCAATTTCACCTCGTCGACGAAGACAGTGCAGACGGAAGCCCAGCTCGACAAGATGATCGGGCTCTACGGCACGTCGATCACCGACATGAATGACAGCCTTGCGGAAGAGACGCGCTATTACAAGGCGATCATCGGCACGGTGACCAATGTGGACCAGCTGCTGCGCAACGACAGAACCCGCGCCTATATTTTTCAGGTCTTCGGCGTCGATGAGAAGACCTATTCTTACGCCCATATCAAGGGTCTGATGACGAGTGATGTTTCCGATCCCGATAGCTACATCAACCAGAAATACGGCGCTGCCTATAATGATGCCGTCGAAAAACTGGCGATGAAGGGCAATATCGAAATGCATGCCCAGGTTACTAGCCGGATTACGGCGATTGACACCGCGCTTGCCGGGACTGGTTTGAGCGACGAGGAGCGCACAAAACTCGAGGCGGAAAAGGTCACCCGGCAGGATCAGTTGACACAGCTTGAAGCCGTGCTGCCGCCAAAGGCCGAGTGGGAAACAAAGCTCGCCGCGATCAAGGCGGAGCAGACGAAGCTGTCGAATACCGTCACGCAATATAATACCATGTCATACATTGCCGCCGCCTTCGAATTCAAGAACGACGGCACAGTGGAGGCCGGCGGCGCCCAGAAGGCCGAGAATGTCAAGATAATGACGGATGCCTATATCAGCAGCGCGCCGCGCGTCACGCCGACCGTCGCCACCCTGAACAGGGATTATTTCGAATCGAAGATCGGCTCGATCAAGACTGTATCGGAACTGACCTCTGATACGCGGCTTCTCAACTATATCAAGGTTGCCTTCGACCTGAACGATGTGACAATTGTGAAGGCGACGATCGAGAACATCCTGATGAGTGATTTGAGCGATCCGAACAACTACATAGCGACCTTCGGCAAGAACGACGCACGCTATATCGCCATGCGAAATGCGTTCAACTTCCAGACAGATGGAACGCTTGCGGCCGGTACGGCGCCGCAGACGACGACACAGACCGCAGCCACCACCAGCGGTTACATGACCCATTACAACGACAAGGACGATGCTGCCGACGAAAAGGCGCTCACGCTGTTCAAGAGCGACATAAGAAGTGTCACTTCCGTCAAGGATTTCCTCGAAAGCAGCGCGGTCTACACCTATGCGCTGAAGGCGGTTGGTCTCGATCCGGCAAAGGTGAACCCTGCAGATATCCGCAAGGTCCTCACCAGCGACCTGCAGGATAAGAAGAGCTTCGTCTATACGCTGAAAGACGAGCGTTACGTCAAGCTGGCGGAGCTTTTCAATTTCGCCTCCGACGGTACGGTAGGCACGCCAGTTCTGGCGCAGTCGGAAATCGAACTGCAAACCATGTCGGCCGACTACATCAAGAAAAAATCGGCTTTCGGCACGGAAAAAGACAAAGAAACGGCCAAGAAAGAAGCGGAATATTTCACGGACGAGATGCAGAAGATCAAGACGCTCAAGGAGTTTCTGGCCAATGACCGCCTGACGAAGTTCGCGATGGAATCACTCGGGATCGATCCAAAAAGCGTGACGAAGGAGCAGCTGGAGAAGATTTTCACCTCGAATCTCGACGACAGTCAGAGCTACGTCAACAAGGAGATGGACCCGGTTTTCCGCCGTCTCGTCACCGCCTTCAATTTCAATACAGACGGCAATATTCTTCATGAGGATCGCAGCCTGATCCAGACGCGGCGCGGCCTTTACGAGACGCTGGACAACTATCTGACCCAGACGCTGGAAACGCAGGCGGGCGAAGAAAATGCCGGTGTGCGTCTGGCGCTTTATTTCCAGCGGATGGCAGCGGGGACGACGTCCTATTATTCCATTCTGGCCGACACCGCGATCCAGAATTTCATCAAGACCACTTTCGGTATTCCTGACGAGCTCGGCAATGCAGGAGTTGATACGCAGGTGACGATGATGAAAAAATATTTCGACATCCAGGATTTTCAGGACCCGGAAAAGGTCAAGAAGCTGATCGCCCGTTTCACCATCATGTATGATAACTCCCAGAACACCACCGATCCGATCATGATGCTGTTCAATGGCAGCGGGTCGGTCGGCATCAGCGGCGACACGCTGCTGGCGGTTGCGTCACTGCGCGCGCGGTAGGCGGGGAAACCGGGGATGTTCCGCGATATAAATCGCTGAGGTTTCCATGCCGTCATCCTCGGGCTAGGCCCGAGGATCCACAAGCCGTGGAGAGAATGGATCCTCGGGTCAAGCCCGAGGATGACGCCGAGTTTGGTGTATCTTTAGTCATTAGCCGAAACCTGCTCCGGCTAACGCATCCGCCTACCAGCCCGGCAGCATATGCCCGGCGCGCAGGCGTGGCATCTTCGGGTAGGTCTTCACATCATTGTCCAGCTCGTCGGTCACGCTCATCGGTGAGATATTGTCGAGGCAGGCGGTGATGTGGTCGGTGATGGCGTTCACCAGCGAGGGCGACAGGCCGGGCCGTTTCATCAGACCGATCTGCACCGGCGGCAGGGGCGGGAATCCGTCCGCGGCGGTCAGAACCTTCATGCCGGTGCGCAGCGCCGATTCCGGCAGTACGGAGACAGCCATGCCCGCCAGCACGGCGGCGGCGACCACGGTGGAAGACCAGCTTGTGAACAGAACCTGATAATCCCGGCCGTCGGCATCAAGCGCCGAGCAGGCAAGCTGGCGCCAGTGACAATCGCGTCGCCCGACCGCCAACGGCACGGGCGCATCGTCCTTCAGCGGATGGTTGGCGGAGGCGACCCAGCAGAGCGGCTCTGTGCGCACGACATCCGAGGAGCGGGCGCGGGGATTATGGGTGACGAGCGCGATATCCAGTTCGCCGCGCGCCATTTTTTCGGCAAGCCCCACCGATGGTTCGCAGACGATGTACAGCTCGACATTTGGGTGGGTTTTGGCAAAACGCCCGATGATCTCCGGCATGTAACGGTCGGCATAGTCGTCAGGCGTGCCGATGCGCAACGTGCCCTCGAGCCTGTTGTCGTCAAAGGCGGCGATCGCCTCGTTGTTGAGGCGAATGATGCGGCGGGCGTAATTCATCAGTTTTTCGCCCTCCGCCGTCAGGCGGTTGCCACGTCCGTCCTTGGCGAAAAGCTGTTTGCCGATGCGCTCTTCAAGCCGCCGCATCTGCATGGAAACGGCGGATTGCGTCTTGAAAACGCGGTCTGCGGCCTTGGTAAAACTACCCGTATCGACGATGGCGATGAAGGTGTGCAGCTGGTCTATGTCGAGAGGTGCGGACATGGATGGTCATCCATCAGAATGATTGATGTCTTACATTAGAAACATTCGTTGGACTGATCAATAGTCTTGCGACATTTTGACATCCAGCAAATCAATCTCAACCCCGGGGCGGACATCGCGTCAGGCCCCCAACCCAAGGCAGCTTCTAGCGCATGGTGCGCCGGGGCGGTGCCGCATCGTGCCGTTACGAAAGGATATGTGTCATGCGCACGGCAGAACGGAGAATGGAACTGGAACTTGCAACCGGCCGGCAGGGCGATACCCTGCGCCGCGTGGTCATTGTCGTTGCTTCCACCGTCAAAACGTTTGTGCAGCGCATTTACAATCGTATCGTCGCCAATGATCTCATGGAGCTCGACGACCGCCTGCTCGCCGATGTCGGGCTGGCGCGATCGGATGTGACGAGCGCGCTCAATACCGGCCTGCTCGAGGATCCGACCACCCATCTGAGCCGCGCCGCACGGCTTCGTGCCGTCAAGCGGTTCGAGACGCTCTAGACCGTCTACACAATTCCAGCAGACCTCCAGCTGCCGGAATTGTTTCTGACGGACAGGTTTTCCCCGCAGGGTGATTTGCCAATAGCCCTGCCTTTGCCCGGTGTCCGGCCCCTCGGCCGCATCGGGCTTTTTTTACCTGCGTGTAGCCTGGGTGGCCACCGTGGCTCACATTTCTCTGAACTGTCCGGCGCGGGGACCGGCCAGAACGACTTCCCAAGCGGATTTGTTGGCGTATTTCTGGCGTGCAAGAAAAGTATAACCGGTGCGGTCCCACGGCTTGATCGAGCCACTCAGATTATCGAGAACATACTCCCCGTCAGACAGGCGAACCAGCAGCACGGCGTGATTGTTGCCGCTGCGATCCAGCACGACGGAAATGGACATTTTATTGGAGGGCAGACCGGCGTCCAGCAAAGCCTTGGTCTTCGCGATGGCATAATCCTCGCAATCGCCGCGCCCGTCTTTCGGCAAGGCCCAGTAGTTGCTGCGACCATAAACGACGGTATCTTCCACTGGCCTGATGGAGCTGTTGACCTTGCGGTTGACCTCAGAAAGCAGTTCGCGCGTCTGATCATCACCCATTTTCGCGCCCCCCTTGGAGGAACATAGCCAGCTGTAACGCTGACAGGCGGAGGAAAAGCCGACCGGCGCGGCAATTGAGCGAGTGGCAGAAAGTTCGCTGGCAGAAACCTTTGTGCCAAGCGTCATCGCGCCCAGCAGAGCGAATGCAAGAACATAAATCTTCATGATTATATCAGTTCCTTCGAGGTAGCTGATGATCGTGATGCTGGCTTCATGCCGCCCGATCTCACAGAAGTTAAACATTGACTGAAGATCACCAGATCCCACGCCATGCTCGAACTAAAAAAACACATCCAAAACGCGCTAAAGCTCACCTCATTGCATGATTAGCCCAAAATTTCAAAAAAAAATTAACATCGCCTGTTGGGATGTGTGCCAAATCGGAAAAGAACGCTTAGCCAGCAAAATATTTGGGGGCAGCTGGAGATGAACTCGGCGATCTAAAAAATAATACTTTCAAGCTTAGAAAATCTTAAGTGTAATAGTACTTTCGATAAATGTGATTTTTCTTATAGCTTGAATTGATTACATCTGAAGTACTAATGCAAAATAGTTAGTATATTTCAGTATGTTGCGAATGTGGTTGCATTAATATAAATTAGAGAATGCAGTTATAACTGCCGATAAGGGAGGAAAACCCATGCGCAGTAAGGTAACAACTGTGTTCTCGTGTATTGCAATCTTGCTGTCCAGTACGACACTGGGAACCGCGCAGACGCGTTTGCAGCGATGTGAATTCGTAAGGCCCGGAACTCTTGAGGCTGCGCTCTGTAGGGCGACTGCTTCCATTCCCGGCGTCGATGAAAACGACCACGGCGACAACAATGTTGTAGGAGCGAGCAATCCAGGCAGCGGGCCGTCTAATCCTGGCAGCAGCAACGGACCGAGTGATCCCGGCGGTGGCGGCGGAGGTAACAACCCCGGCGGTGGCGGCGGTGACCACGGTGGCGGTGGCGACCACGGTGGCGGCGGTCACCATGGCGGTGGCGGTGACCATGGCGGCGGAGGCGACCACGGTGGCGGCGGTCACCATGGCGGTGGTGGTGACCACGGCGGTGGCGGTGACCACGGCGGCGGTGGCGATCATGGCGGTGGTGGTGACCATGGCGGTGGCGGCGACCATGGCGGTGGTGGTGACCATGGCGGTGGCGGTGACCATGGCGGTGGCGGTGACCATGGCGGTGGTGGTGACCACGGCGGTGGCGGCGACCACGGCGGTGGTGGTGACCATGGCGGTGGTGGTGACCACGGCGGTGGTGGTAACCATGGCGGTGGTGGCGATCATGATGGCGGTGGCGACCATGGTCGCGGTGGCGATCACGACGGCGGTGGCGACCATGGCCGAGGTGGCGATCACGACGGCGGTGGCGACCATGGCCGCGGTGGCGATCATGACGGCGGTGGCGACCACGATGGCCATCACAATCACGAAAATAATAACGGTAATTAGCAGGTCTGATTGCCGAGACCCAATCACACACTGGCGGTCGGAAGGCCGCCAGTTTTCATATTTTATGGCCGGTGTTTTCCTCAGGGGCCGAGGAGGCGAAACTTAACCAACCCTTTTGATTATAAATGACATTCAGTCCGTCGAGCGAGGATGGCTTTGACGATGGCGGCAAAATCGCACTGGATGGTGAGGAATGGAAGTCCCCGTACATCTGCTTCAGACCAATCAGCCCTGCACACCTTTCTCACGGGCCCTGTGATATTGCGGGTCATTCCCAAACAATCCATCACGCAAGCGCTCATCCCCCTGCGATCCCGGGACGCAAACGTAGAAATATCATTGAAGCTATGCCGGCCGCCTCACGGAGTGGCAGGTGTTGCCAGCCGAGATGACAAGCCGGGACCGCTGTCGCGGCAATGTCAAATCGCAGCGTTTACACCCTGGTGGGCGCTGGGGGCTCGGCCCTAGTACTGATATTCCTCGAACACCGGCAGCACCGATCCACCCCAGCGGCCGTTATAGAGCGACAGCAGGTCGTCGGCGAGCGTTGTCTTCTTGGCAAGCACCTCGTCCAGCGATGACAGGAACACTGTCTCGTCCTGGCCGTCGCCATTCAGCCGGTTGCGGTTTTTGAGACCGGTGCGGGAAATGTCGAGCACCTCGCGGGCAAGGCCGAGAAGCGGCTTGCCGGCAATCTCAGCGCCGAGCCCCCTGGCCGGCACGGCATCGCGGAGCGCGATCACCTCGTCGAAACTCCAGCCGGCCGTCAATGCATCGGCCGCATCAAGCGCTTCCTGATCATAAAGAAGGCCGACCCAGAAGGCGGGCAGGGCGCAGATGCGCCGCCACGGACCGCCATCCGCACCGCGCATTTCAAGAAAACGCTTGAGGCGCACATCCGGAAACAATGTGGAGAGATGGTTCGTCCAGTCGCCCATGGTCGGTTCCCATGCGGCGATTTCGCCCTTCAGCGCGCCGTTCATGAACTGGCGGAAGGTGACATGCGTACAATCATGATATTTGCCGTCGCGCACGATGAAATACATCGGCACATCAAGCGCCCATTCGACGTAGTCCTTGAAGCCGAAATCATCATTGAATGTGAAGGGAAGCACGCCGGAGCGGTTATTGTCGGTGTCGCGCCAGATATCGCCGCGCCAGGACAGAAGGCCGTTCGGCTTTCCCTCGGTAAAGGGCGAGGAGGCGAACAGCGCGGTTGCCAGCGACTGCAGCTTCATGGAAACGCGCATCTTCTGGCGCATATCCGCTTCCGAGGAGAAGTCGAGATTAACCTGGATCGTACAGGTGCGGTACATCATGTCGAGACCCTTGGTCCCAACCTTCGGCATATAACGTGTCATGATCGCATAGCGCGATTTCGGCATATGCGGCGTTTCGTCATAGCTCCACAGCGGGCTTCCGCCGATGCCGAGAAAACGGATGCCCATCGGCTCCGCCACTTCGCGCAGCGTCGCCAGATGCTGGTTGGATTCCTTGCAGGTCTGATGCAGGTTCTCAAGCGGCGCGCCTGATAGTTCGAATTGGCCGCCGGGCTCGATGGAGATGGCGCCCATGCCGTGCTGCTCACCAAGCCCGATGATGTTTTCGCCGTCCATGATCGGTTCCCAGCCGAGCTTTTCCTGCATGCCCTTCAGAAGGGCGGAAATGCTGGCTTCGCCAAAATAGGGAACCGGCCGGTTGCCATCTCGGAAAAACGCGAATTTTTCGTGTTCGGTGCCGATGCGGAAATCGGTTTCAGCTTTGCAACCGCCCGCCAGATAATCTGTAAGCTCCGTGACGGAGGAGAGGGGGGTCTGGTCGGTCGTGTCGCGTGCCATGGCTTACCTTGTTATGACGTCTCTGTTGCGGCGAGGCATATGTTTGGCAGATAGAGCCGGATCGCATCCGGAGGCAAATGAATTTCTTTTAAAGATGCATGAAGCGCAATGGTCCAGCGCATGTAGCGCAAAACTGTGCAGCGGTTTTGCGATAAAGACATGCGCCAAAGAGGTCAGTTCCAGTCGCCGATTGATGCCTGAATGACCGCAAGTGCCGCAACGGCGGCCGTGTCGGCCCTCAGAATACGCGGGCCGAGCGGGATGGGGGTGACGAAGGCGAGGCTGCGCAGGAGCTCCCTTTCCTCTTCGGAAAACCCGCCTTCCGGACCGACCAGCAGGGCGAGCTTGCGTTCCCTGACGGATTGCAGAACGGGCAGCGGATTTTGCCCCGCATCGCCCTCGTCGCAATAGATGATGCGCCGGTCATGGGGCCAGGTCTCGAGCATATCCTTCAGTTTCACCGGCTCGGCGACATCGGGCAGGGAAAGGATGCCGCATTGCTCGGCGGCCTCGATGGCGTTGGCGCGCAGCTTTTCGGTATTGTGGATCTTGCCCTGCACATGCTGCGTCATCACCGGCTGCAAGAGACCGGCGCCCATCTCGACCGCTTTCTGCACCAGATAATCCATCCGCCCGACTTTCAGTGGCGCAAACAGATAGTGCAGATCCGCTGCCGGCGGTTGCGGCCGCGTCTGCTCTACGGGAATGAGTGTGATCTTCTTGCGGCTCGGGAAGGATAGCCTGGCCTTCCATTCGCCGTCTCGGCCGTTGAACAGCAGGATTTCCGCGCCGTCGCTCATGCGCAGCACATTGGCGAGATAGTTGAACTGTTCGGTCGTCGCTTCCTGTGTCACCCCCGCTTCAAGCGGGGTTTCGACGAACAGGCGTTGCATCCGGAAATTTGCGCGCATGGGACTTTTCGGTTTCAGCGTCAGAGAAAGAGGAAGGACATCAGCCAATAGAGCAGCGCCGCAAGCGTAGCACTCGCGGGAACGGTTACCAGCCAGGCGGCGATGATTGTCATGAAGTGGGAGCGCCGGACGAGATAACGGCGGCGCACCTCGGAGGGGTTCTCCGCATACCTGTCAGCCCGGCGGATTGCGCCGTCACCCGCCTGCACGAGTTCCTGCCGCCGTCGCGATGCCTGCGTGTACCATTCACGGAAGAAACCGACGCCGAACACCGCGCCGATCGCCGTATGGGTGGTGCTGACCGGCAGGCCGAAGCGCGAGGCCACAAGAACGGTAAGCGCTGTCGCCACGGAAACGCAAAACGCCCGCATGGGGTTGAGCTTGGTGATCTGCTCACCCACGAGGCGAATGAGGCGCGGGCCATAAAGCAGAATACCGCAGGAAAGCCCGAAAGCACCAACCAGCATCACCCATAGAGGTGCGCGGGCGGAGGTCTGCACCGCCTCGTCATGCAATGCCCGAACAATCGCCACCACCGGGCCGATGGCGTTCGAAACGTCATTTGCCCCGTGTGCGAAGGACATCAATCCGGCGGCAAGAACGAGCGGCCACTGGAACAGGATGCGAAGCGACTGGTTGCGGTTCTCCAATCCTTCCGATTGTTTGCGGATGATCGGCACGCAGAGCCGCCAGGCGATGAGCCCGGTCACGAGGCCTATGACGCTGGCATGGCCAAGCGACACGTGCATGAGCTGCCGCAACCCGACCCAGATGAGATAGGCGGCGAAAACCCCGGCCATCAAGCCGATGAGGACAGGCACCCAAAGCCGCGCAGATTCAATCTTGTCCTCGCGGTAGATGATGAATTCCTTGATGAAGGCAAGGATGGCGATGGCGATGGCGGCACTGATGAAAGGCGCCAGAACCCACGCGAAAGCGATACTGCCGAGCGACAGCCAGTCGACCGCCCCGATGCCATAGGCTGCCATGCCCGCGCCGGCAACGCCACCGACCACCGTGTGGGTGGTGGAAATCGGCGCTTTCGTCCAGGTCGAGATATTGACGAGGAGGCCGGCGGCAAGAAGCGCCGACAACATCGCCCAGGAAAACGCGGTCCGGTCCGGGATGGTTTGGATATTGATGATGCCGCTGGAAATGGTCTCGACGACATTGCCGCCGGTGATCAAGGCACCCGCAATCTCGCAGATGGCGGCAATGATGAGCGCCGCCGCAAGCGGCATCGCCTTGGCGCCGACCGCCGGGCCGACGTTATTCGTCACGTCATTCGCGCCAATGTTGATCGCCATATAGGCGCCGATGGCGACGGCCGCGATGATGATGACGGCGCCCGAGGTGCCGGTGACGAAGACGCCGGCAAATATGGCCGCCAGGACAACGAACATGAACCCCGCGCCAAGGCCGGCAAGCTGCTGCGTGACGTGCAGCGTCGCCTCCTCGACACGGGTGATCTTGTCGAGATCCTTGTCGAGCGTGGGCTTCATATTGGGTGGCGGCTTCATTGCCATTCAGACCTCGTTTGCCAGCATTCCTTTTCGTCCGGCAGTCTCGCGGGCTGAAGGCAATTTACAGAAAGACTGTTACATCTCGCACATCTTTCCAAAATGAAAGACGGTAAAAGCCATGTTGGAAAAACAAACTGCAAATTGCCACTATTCGCGCGGGCGCGCTATTTCGAAAGCGCCATTCGCTTGTCGAAAGTGAGCATCAGAGCTTTCAGTTCCGGCTCATTGACCCGTTTGGCCGCCTCCTGCGGGCTGACCCATTCCAGACGCCGGGAGTCTTTCTCAGGAAAGCTGTCCTGAAGCTCCGATACTTCGAGCAGATGCACCTGAACCCTGCACAGGACATTGATGCCGCTGTTCAGCTTTTTCTCATATTCATAAAAACCGAAGGGCGCTTTCTCGACCGTGCCTTTGACACCGGCTTCCTCATAGGCTTCCTGCTCGGCAACCGCATGAGCCTTCTTGCCGCCCATCGGCCAGCCTTTCGGAATGACCCACCGGCCCGTATCCCGGCTGGTGAGCAGCAGTACTTCAGGCTCCGGATTTTTTTTGGACAATCGATAGCACAGCGCCGCATATTGCTGTCGCGGCGGTCTGCGCAACATCAAGCCAACATCTGTCGCCAATCGATTCAAAATCTTCAATCCGAATAAGTCCTTATTTTTCGTCGGTCATAGTTGCTAATATAGATATCCCGCATGCGCCGCCAATCCCCCATCATCCTTAACCCACTACTGTCTTCACGCTGATGAAGCCTTTGGGCAAAATCGATGCAGCAGGTTTGCGAACAGGGGTTTTGCCCGGTGCTTTCCGGGCAATCAGCCGATTGCGGTAATACCGTATCTGTCTGTTTTCAGGCCATTCGGCACGCTGCTATGAGTTGGCGCCGGAATTGCGTTGACCGGGGTGCAGTCCCCAATGCCGGAGACCTTCGATCACACCGTTTGCTTCCGTCGCACTGGAGAGGAAAAAACGGCTGTCTTGATCTGCCAGCGAGACAAGCTCCGGCAGGGCATTACCCACGATCACGCCGCGAACGCCGTTCAATTCGAACATTGCCCGATCATTGCCAGTATCGCCCGCCACGACTGATTCGTCGAGGCCGATGCGCAGTTGTCCACATAACCATGCCAATGCCGCGCCCTTGTCGGCGGCCTTCGGCAATATGTCGAGGTCACGATTGCTGGAATAGACGATGCGCGCATCGATACCCGCGGCCACGAGCGCGGCTTCGACATCGCCAAGCGCCCTTTCATCCGCGTCATGCAGGAACCAGCTGGACTTGAGGCCATGCTGATAGCGTTCCGCCTGCATGGTCACGCCCGGAAGGCCCGCCATGACAGCGGTGATCTTTTGCCGGTCGAAACC
>Ga0209699_100698_pt1 | contig 13302 bp, 12 predicted proteins | sample SynthPrep_1_END__FD_187204 | JGI IMG/M metagenome (GOLD analysis project Ga0209699, IMG submission 187204) | Synthetic microbial communities from Ohio, USA - SynthPrep_1_END_DS7_MetaG (SPAdes) (version 2) | ecosystem: Engineered > Bioreactor > Aerobic > Activated sludge | place: USA: Ohio...
GCCATACGCCGAAAGGAAGCGAATACAACGGGCGCATGCCGCAACGACGCGACGAGCGGCCGACAGCGAATGACGCCCATAAAAAACGGGAGCCGAGGCTCCCGTTTTTTGATGCTACCCAGCGATCAGCGCGGGAAAGCCGGCGGGTTGACCCCGGCCATGTCTTCCATCACGCGAACCACCTGGCAGCTGTAGCCGAACTCGTTGTCGTACCACACGTACAGCACGACACGGTTGTCGTTGGCGATGGTCGCCTCGGCATCGACAACACCGGCATGGCGCGAACCGACGAAGTCGGTCGATACCACTTCCTGCGAGCTGACGAAGTCGATCTGCTTCTGCAGATCCGAGTGCATGGCCATCTGGCGCAGGTACTCGTTGATCTCGTCGCGAGTGGTCGCCTTCTCCAGGTTCAGGTTGAGAATGGCCATGGAGACGTTCGGCGTCGGTACGCGAATGGCGTTGCCGGTCAGCTTGCCTTTCAGTACCGGCAGCGCCTTGGCGGCTGCAGTGGCGGCACCAGTCTCGGTGATGACCATGTTCAGCGCGGCACTGCGACCACGACGACTGCCCTTGTGGAAGTTGTCGATCAGGTTCTGGTCGTTGGTGTACGAGTGAACGGTCTCGACGTGGCCGTTGACGATACCGTACTGATCATTGACCGCCTTGAGCACCGGCACGATGGCGTTGGTGGTGCAGGAGGCGGCGGAGATGATCCTGTCTTCAGCGGTGATTTCGCTGTGGTTGATACCGTGCACGATGTTCTTCAGCGCGCCCTTGCCGGGAGCGGTGAGCACCACACGATCGACGCCCGGGCACTTGAGGTGCTGGCCGAGACCTTCGGCATCACGCCATTTGCCGGTGTTGTCCACCAGCAGGGCATTCTTGATGCCGTACTGGGTATAGTCGATGGAGGCCGGGTCATTGGAGTAGATGACCTGAATCAGGTTGCCATTGGCCGTGATGGTGTTGCTTTCTTCGTCAATGGTGATGGTGCCATTGAACTTGCCATGCACCGAGTCGCGGCGCAGCAGGCTGGCGCGCTTGACCAGGTCGTTCTCGGCGCCCTTGCGCACCACCACGGCACGCAGACGCAAGCCGTCGCCACCACCGGTCTTCTCGATCAGGATGCGCGCCAGCAGGCGACCGATACGGCCGAAGCCGTAGAGAACGACATCGGTACCCTCACGAGCGGCGCCGTTCTGCTTGCCAACCACTTCGTCCAGCTCGTCCTTGACGAACTGCTCGACGCTGCGGCCCGCACCTTCGGCCTTGAACTTGGCAACCAGCTTGCCCAGGTCGACGGAGGCGGCGCCCAGCTTGAGCTCGCTCATCGCCTTGAGCATGGGGAAGGTGTCATGCACCGACAGCTCGGCGTCTTCGGCCAGGCGGTGGCGGGCAAAACGGTGAGCCTTGAGGATGTCGATGACCGAACGGTTGATCAGGCCACGGCCATACACCGAGGTCACCACATTGTTGTTGCGATAGAGCTGACCAATCAGAGGAATCATCGCTTCCGCGAGAGCTTCACGATCAATCCATTCACCGAGACACTGGTCGGGCTTCTGAGTCACGGGCAGTACCTTCCACATGTAGGGGCTGAAAAAAGGGGCTACATTATGACGGCGCTTGCTGACTGGAGCAATGCGCGCCTGTCGCGACTGACATTGACCATCAAGCCCCGCTACAATTCACGGCCTTTCGTCATGACCGCGAGCCGCCCGTGTCCGTACTGCGTCTTCCGTCTCTGCCGGCCAGCGCCGGCAAACAGCAATGGGGCAACCTGCCCGGTGCCGCCCTCTCCCTGGCGATAGCCGAAGCGGCCAACAGTGCAGGCCGCCTCACGCTGGTACTGACCGAGGGCAGCCAGAGCGCCGAACGCCTGCAGGAAGAACTGGCCTTCTTCGCCCCGGATCTCCCGGTGCTGCACTTCCCCGACTGGGAAACCCTGCCCTACGACCTGTTCTCGCCGCACCAGGACATCATCTCCCAGCGTATCGCCACCCTTTATCGCCTGCCGGAGCTGACCAGCGGCATCCTGGTAGTGCCCATCACCACGGCGCTCCACCGCCTGGCACCCAGACGCTTCCTGCTCGGCAGCAGCCTGGTGCTGGACGTCGGCCAGAGGCTCGATGTCGAGGAAATGCGCAGCCGTCTTGAAGCGGCCGGCTATCGCTACGTCGATACGGTCTACGAACATGGCGAATTCACCGTACGCGGCGCACTGATCGACCTGTTTCCGATGGGCAGCGACACGCCCTACCGCATCGATCTGTTCGACGACGAGATCGAAACCCTGCGCACCTTCGACCCCGAGACCCAGCGCTCGGTGGACAAGGTGCAGTCCATACGCCTGCTGCCGGCCCGCGAGTTCCCGCTGGAAAAAAAGGCCGTCACCGACTTCCGTGGGCGCTTTCGCGAGCGCTTCGACGTCGACTTCCGCCGCTGCCCGATCTATCAGGATCTGTCTTCCGGGATCACCCCCGCCGGTATCGAGTACTACCTGCCGCTCTTCTTCGAGGAAACCGGCACGCTGTTCGACTACCTGCCTGGCAATACTCAGGTGTTCTCCCTGCCGGGAATCGAGAAGGCCGCCGAGCAGTTCTGGCAGGATGCACGCACCCGCTATGAAGACCGTCGAGTCGACCCCGAGCGCCCCCTGCTGCCGCCGGCCGACATCTTCCTGCCGGTGGAGGACTGCTTCGCTCGCCTGAAAAGCTGGCCGCGCGTCGTGGTCAACCAGCAGGACATCGAACCGGGTGTCGGCCACACCCGCTTCGACGCCCACCCTTTGCCCGATCTGGCAATCCAGGCCAAGGCCGGCGAGCCCCTGGCGGCACTGCGCCGCTTCATCGACCAGCACCCCGGTCGCGTGCTGTTCTGCGCCGAGTCGGCCGGGCGCCGCGAAGTGCTGCTGGAGCTGCTCGCCCGCCTCAAGCTCAAGCCCAGGGAAGTCGACGGCTGGCCGGCGTTCGTTGCCAGCGACGAACGCCTGAACATCTGCATCGCGCCGCTGGACGAAGGCCTGCTGCTCGATGACCTGGCGCTGATCGCCGAAAGCCCGCTGTTTGGCCAACGCGTGATGCAACGCCGTCGCCGCGAAAAAGGCCGCGAAGGTGGCGACAACGTCATCAAGAACCTCACCGAGCTGCGCGAAGGCGCGCCGGTGGTGCATATCGACCACGGCGTCGGCCGCTACCTGGGCCTGGTGACCATGGAGTTCGACGGCCAGGCCGCCGAATTCCTCGCCTTGCAGTACGCCGACGAAGCCAAGCTGTACGTCCCGGTCGCCAGCCTGCACCTGATCGCCCGCTACACCGGCAGTGACGATGCCCTGGCGCCCCTGCACCGCCTCGGTTCGGAAACCTGGCAGAAGGCCAAACGCAAGGCGGCCGAACAGGTGCGCGACGTGGCAGCCGAACTGCTCGACATCTACGCACGCCGTGCGGCCCGCGAAGGCTTCGCCTTCCAGGATCCGGCACTGGATTACGCCACCTTCAGCGCCGGCTTCCCCTTCGAGGAGACCCCCGACCAGCAAGCCGCCATCGATGCCGTGCGCACCGACATGCTGGCCGGCAAGCCGATGGATCGCCTGGTCTGCGGCGACGTCGGCTTCGGCAAGACCGAGGTGGCCATGCGCGCCGCCTTCATCGCCGTGCACAGCGGCAAGCAGGTCGCCGTACTGGTGCCCACCACCCTGCTCGCCCAGCAGCACTACAACAGCTTCCGCGACCGCTTCGCCGACTGGCCGGTAAAGGTCGAGGTGATGAGCCGCTTCAAGAGCGCCAGGGAAGTCGACGAGGCCGTGCAGCAACTGGCCGAAGGCAAGGTGGACATCGTCATCGGCACCCACAAGCTGCTGCAGGACGACGTCAAGTTCCACAACCTGGGCCTGGCCATCATCGACGAGGAACACCGCTTCGGCGTGCGCCAGAAGGAGCAGTTGAAAGCCCTGCGCAGCGAAGTGGACATCCTCACCCTGACCGCCACGCCGATTCCACGCACCCTGAACATGGCCGTGGCCGGCATGCGCGACCTGTCGATCATCGCCACGCCGCCAGCGCGGCGCCTGTCGGTACGGACCTTCGTCATGGAGGCCAACAAGCCGACCATCAAGGAAGCGCTGCTGCGTGAGCTGCTGCGTGGCGGCCAGGTGTACTACCTGCACAACGACGTGAAGACCATCGAGAAGTGCGCCGCCGAGCTGGCCGAACTGGTGCCGGAAGCGCGCATCGGCATCGGTCACGGACAGATGCGCGAGCGCGACCTGGAACAGGTGATGAGCGACTTCTACCACAAGCGCTTCAACGTGCTGGTGGCATCGACCATCATCGAGACCGGGATCGACGTACCCAGCGCCAACACCATCATCATCGACCGCGCCGACAAGTTCGGCCTCGCTCAGTTGCACCAGTTGCGCGGTCGCGTGGGTCGCAGCCACCACCAGGCCTACGCCTACCTGCTCACCCCACCGCGCAAGCAGATGACCCCGGACGCCGAAAAGCGCCTGGAGGCCATCGCCAACGCCCAGGATCTGGGCGCCGGCTTCGTGCTCGCCACCCATGACCTGGAAATCCGCGGCGCCGGCGAACTGCTCGGCGACGGCCAGAGCGGGCAGATCCAGGCCGTCGGCTTCACCCTGTACATGGAAATGCTCGAGCGCGCGGTCAAGGCCATCCAGAAAGGTGAACAACCCAACCTGGATCAGCCGCTGGGCGGTGGCCCGGAGATCAACCTGCGCGTGCCGGCACTGATTCCCGAGGACTACCTGCCGGACGTGCACAGCCGCCTGATCCTGTACAAACGCATCGCCAATGCCAGCGACGAAGAAGGGTTGAAGGAACTGCAGGTGGAGATGATCGACCGCTTCGGCCTGCTACCGGAGCCGACCAAGAACCTGATGCGCCTCACCCTGCTCAAGTTGCAGGCCGACAAGCTGGGCATCACCAAGGTCGACGCCGGCCCACAGGGCGGTCGCATCGAATTCGCCGCGGAAACCTGCGTAGACCCGCTGACCCTGATCAAACTGATCCAGGCTCATCCCAAGCGCTACAAGTTCGAAGGCGCTACCGTATTCAAGATCCAGGTACCGATGGAGCGTGCGGAAGAACGCTTCAACACCCTGGAAGCCCTGTTCGAACGCCTCGCCCCATCCACCTGAAGGACTCCTCCATGCGCCCACTGCACCTGATCGCCCTGCTGCTCTGCCTGCTTGCACCCAGCGCCTTCGCCGAACGCCTGTATCAGGTCGAACTGCTGGTGTTTCGCCAGGCCGGCGAACCGGTCGTGGCGCCCAAGGTCGCGCCGGACGACTGGGCCGGCACGGCCCTGCCGATCAGCGGCAACGAACGCCCCACCTCGCTCGATGGCGAGGCTGCCAAGCTCAACCAGAGCAACGGCTATCAGGTGTTGCTGCACAAGGCCTGGAGCCAGACCCTGGGTAGCAATCCGAGCCGCGCGGCGATCAGCAGTGGCGAGGCGCACTTTGGCCACTACCCGGTCGAAGGTACGCTGAACTTCGTGCAGGAACGCTTCACCGATCTGGACATGGAACTGTGGATCAACCGCTTCAGCGCCGATGGCCTGCTGGAAACCAGTGAACGCCTGAAGATCGCCCAGCGCCTGAAGGACAATGCGCTCACCTACCTCGATCACGGCAGCCTGGGCGCACTGATCCGCATCACGCCGCTCTGAGCGTTACCTGACGGACAGCGGGGCTGATAACCCCGCCAGGACGCTATACGGCGTTAGCCGCCAATACCCGCAGCACTCTCGCCATAAGGCGTTGCCAGCGTCAGCGCGCTGTCGATGCGCACCCCGTCGAGTTGCGTCAAGCCGGCACCACCGATGATCGCCAGCGCCGTCATGTGCGCAGCTAAGCCAGCAACTGGGCAGCGCGCAGAGCCGATACCGCCTGTTGCCAACGCGGCACCTGACGATAATCGGTGCAGGCATGGGCACGCCCGCGCATACGCGCCAGGCGCGTCGGGGCCGTCACCTTCAGGCGCTGCAAGGTGCCAAGCGCCAGCTCTGCGGCAGCGCGGTCATTGCACACCAGCCCCATGTCGCACCCGGCACTCAGCGCCGCCTCGATGCGCTGCCCGGCATCGCCTGCAACATGGGCTCCAGCCATGGACAGATCGTCACTGAAGATCACCCCATCGAAGCCCAGTTCGCCGCGCAGGATGTCCTGCAGCCAACGCCGGGAAAAACCGGCGGGCTGCTCATCCACCTGCGGATAGATGACATGCGCCGGCATGACCGCATCCAGCTCGCCAGCCAGCAGCCTGAACGGCAGCATGTCGCACGCACGAAGCGCTTCCAGACTGCGCTCGTCACGTGGAATCGCCACATGGGAATCGGCCTCGGCCCAGCCATGTCCCGGGAAATGCTTGCCTGTGGCCGCCATTCCCGCCTGACGCATACCGCGAATGAAGGCCCCGGCCAACACTGCGGCACGTTGCGCATCCCCTTCGAAAGCCCGACTACCGACCACGGCACTGCGCTGATGATCGAGATCCAGCACAGGCGCGAAACTCAGATCCAGGCCGACGGCCAGCACTTCGGTCGCCATCAGCCAGCCACAGTGTTCCGCCAGAACCTCGGCTGCGTCATTATCGGCAATTGCGCGCATCGCCGGCAGGCGCAGAAAACCCTGACGCAATCGCTGTACCCGACCGCCCTCCTGATCCACCGCCAGCAGCAGATCGGGGCGCAGCGCACGAATGGACTGACAGAGCTCGCGCACCTGGCGCGGTGACTCGATGTTGCGCGCGAAGATGATCAGGCCGCCCACCTCGGGCTGGCGCAGCATCTGGCGATCCTCGGCAGTCAGCCAGGTACCGCCGATATCCATCATCAGAGAGCCTTGCATGTAGTGATGTCCTTAAGTGATATCCGCTGCTGCCCACTGTGAGCACGGCGCTTCATCGATCCGAACCACGCAATGCGCCGGCACACGCTCGAACAGCGCCAGCATGTCGACATTGCGCAGGCGAATACAGCCATGTGACAGCGGCGTGCCCATGGGTTCCGTATCCGGCGTGCCGTGCAGGTAGATGTAGCGGCGAAAGGAGTCGGCCGAGCCAAGGCGGTTGAGCCCCGGCTCCAGGCCGCTGAGCCAGAGAATGCGGGTAAGAATCCAGTCACGACCGGGAAACTGCTCATGCAACTCGCGCGACCAGACCTCGCCCGTCCAGCGGCGGCCACGTAGCACGGCGCCAATTGGCAAGCCATCACCGATGCGCGCACGCACCTGATGCAGGCCGCGGGGCGTGCAGCCACTGCCGTTGAGTTCTCCCACGCCATTGAGCGCGGTGGAGACAGCAAGACGCACGAGCAGGCGATTGGCACGGAATCCGTAAAGCGTCTGATCGGCGATGGAGATGTGCAACAGGTCGAGATCCGGCATGGCGCCTAGCTTAGCGGATGACTCGCGCCAAGCCCACCGCCGTCAGAAGCTGTTTGCGATCGGATGAGCGAAAGACAGCAAGGGACGCTTGTAATGAACCAACGCGCAGCAGACCGCAGGCAGGCACTCAGGCCTTGACCGGTGCGCTCGCCGTCTTGTTGCGCGGTTTGAGCTGGGCAGTAGCCAGAGCGGGATCGGCAACGCCGCTCTCGGCGCGCATGCCGGCGGCGAGAAATGGCACCATCATGCGCATGACCTGCTCGATGGAGGTGTTCACGCCAAAGTCGGTCTCGGCCATGGCGCGCAGCGCCTTGATGCCGGACATGCTGAACGCTGCGGCGCCAAGCATGAAGTGCACGCGCCAGAACAGTTCCAGAGGCGGGATGCGCGGCGCAGCCTCGTGCACCAGCAGCATGTAGCGCCGGAACACTTTGCCATACACCTCTTCCAGGTATTTGCGCAGGTGCCCCTGACTCTGGCTGAAAGCCAACCCGAGCAGACGCATGAAGATGGAAAGATCGTTACCGCTGCGCGGCTTGACCGCCAGGGCCTGCTCGACCAGCAATTCGAGCAGTTCCTCCAGCGAAGCCTGAGCTTCGGCCTTGGTCTGGCGACGATCGAGTTCTTTCTCGAGACTGGCGCAGAAGGGGCCGAGAAAGCGAGAGAAGACGGCCTGAATCAGCGCCTTCTTCGAACCGAAGTGATAGTTGACGGCAGCCAGGTTGACCCCGGCCTTGCTGGTGATCAGACGCAACGAGGTTTCGGCGAAGCCTTTTTCCGCGAACAGCTGTTCCGCTGCATCGAGAATGCGTTCAACGGTTTCCGACTGAGCCATGAATGATCACCTGACAAACACTCGTTTGAAACATACGTTTCAGCCCATCGAATTGTCAAGCCGCATCGGCCGCCTTTTGGCCAACCGGTCACAGCTTACAACAGGCAGTGACGCGCATTCATCACCCCAGGCTACAGACCTGGTCGATAACAAGACAAATTGGTCGTTGCCAAGCACGACTTACTGGATATAATCCCAGTCACTGTATAAAAAGACAGAGCCCGCCATGTTGAAACTGACGCCACGCCAAGCCGAGATCCTCGCTTTCATCAAGCGCTGCCTGGAAGACAACGGCTATCCACCCACCCGAGCGGAAATCGCTCAGGAACTCGGGTTCAAATCCCCCAACGCCGCAGAGGAGCACCTCAAGGCGCTCGCACGCAAGGGCGCCATCGAGATGACCCCGGGAGCGTCGCGCGGCATCCGCATTCCGGGTTTCGAGCCCGGCGCGGCCAACGAAGACGAAGGCCTGCCGGTCATAGGTCGTGTCGCTGCCGGTGCGCCAATCCTTGCCCAGCAGCATGTCGAGGAATCCTGCCAGATCAATCCGTCGTTCTTTCAACCCAAGGCCGACTACCTGCTACGCGTGCGCGGCATGAGCATGAAGGACATCGGCATTTTCGATGGTGACCTGCTGGCCGTGCACACGACCCGCGAAGCGCGCAACGGCCAGATCGTCGTCGCCCGCATCGATGACGAAGTGACGGTCAAGCGCTTCAAACGCGAAGGCAACAAGGTCTGGCTGATTGCCGAGAACCCGGAATTTTCCCCTATCGAAGTGGATCTCGAGCACCAGGAACTGGTGATCGAAGGTCTGAGCGTCGGTGTCATCCGCCGATAAGCTCCAAAGGAGACTCCCATGCAGATGCAGCAGTCGTTCGAGCGCCCTCAACTCCCCTTGTTCGATGCCTTCCTGGCAGGTACGCCTGACGACGTGCTGCTGGAGGCCCCAGAAGACGACCAGGGTTTCAGCGAGCTGGCTCTGCGTGGCGCTACGGGCCACTGCCTGCATCTGCTGGCCCCGATTCTCCGTGAACTGAGCCAGAACCAGGACGCCCGCTGGCTGACCCTGGTGGCACCACCCTCCAGCCTGACTCAGACCTGGTTGCGCGATGCCGGCCTGAACCGGGAGCGCATCCTCCTGCTGCATCCGCGCCAGGGCCAAAGCGCACTCGAGTTGGCCGAAGAGGCGCTCAGACTGGGTCGCAGCCACACAGTGATCAGTTGGCTTCACCCTGTCGAACGCAGTACCCGCCAGAGCCTCGCCAGGGCGGCTCGGACTGGCCAGGCACAAAGCCTGAACATCAGCCTGGGATAACGCGACCACGCAGGAGCGAATTGATTCGCGCCCTGCCCTGGCCGCCTGAGCTGCCCACCCCAAGATGCGCCGCACGCATCCGCTCCGCCCGGGAGTGGCATAGCGCGAACTCCCGATTTGCATCCAGGCTCCGCACTGACTCACAAATGAAAACGGGCTCCCATGGGAGCCCGTTTTCATTTGTGAGTCAGTGCAGCACGCGCGGCCCTTCATCCTCGCTGCTGAAGTCACCTTCAGCCAGGCGACCAGCCATCTGCACGCCGACATTGAGCATGGCCTTGGCCACCTCGACGTGCTGGCCCTGCAAAAAGGCTTTGGCATCGGCGGAGAAATCCAGAGTCACCAGTGCCTCTTCATCCTCTGCACGACGCAGGGCAATACGCCCATCGGGCAGTTCGACGATTTCCAGGAAGGATGTAGGCATTGGGTCAGTCTCGGTACGAAATCACATCATTGTAACAGCCGAACAGGGTCATCCCCAGTCCACTTGTCCTGATATGCACTATCAGCACTCGCTGAGGCCTTCGCGAAAGCGCAGCACCAGGGTCTTGAGTTGCTGCCGCCAGGCATCCACATCGTCGCAGCTCAACTCGACCGGCTCCTCGCCGACACTGACTGCCGTGATCAACGGCATGGACGGATCGACCTTGGCCTTGCGCTCCTCACGTGGCGGCTGGAACAGCTCGGCATAGGCGGCCAGCAGTTGCGCCAACCAGGCCTCGCGCTGCTGTGCCAACTCGACCAACTCGGCCAATTCAGGGCTCGGTGCGCCATCGAGCACGACCTGCTGAACGAAAGCCTCGACCCGCGAAGGCGCACTTTCGCTCATGCGGTAGTAGCCGGCAATCTCGTGGCACAGCCCCAGGAGCCCACCGTACAGATGAAACAGCGCAGCCTCGCGCTCGGCCTGCACCAGCGCCTGTACGTTGAATGCCGTCGAAGCCTCGGCCTTGCGCCAGTTATCCAGAGCAAGGCCGGCGAAGAAGATCTTCTGGTTGGTGCGGGTGTAGATTTCTTTGGCCATCGCGGAGACCTCCACTGCAGATCGAGCCATGATACGCGCACCGGTGGATACCGGTACGCATCTCGTCAGGGCGCTGGAATCAACGCTTGTCCTCGACCTTCCACTTGCCACCATCGTAGAAGGCGCGCCAGCCGGTGGGCTTGCCATCGACTTCGGACTGCACGTACTGCTCCTTGGTCTTGCGGCTGTAGCGGATCACTGCCGGCCTACCATCGGGATCCTTCTGCGGAGCGTCGCAAAGGAAGTGGTACTTGGGATCGATCTCATGCTTGTGCGGGATGATTTCCAGCACCAGCGGAGCACGCGTCTCGCGATTCTTCGGGAACTGGCTGGCGGCCAGGAACAGGCCCGAGGCGCCATCGCGCAGCACGTAGGTATCATCCACCTTCTCGCACTTGAGCTCCGGCATGTCTACCTTGTCCATTTTGGGCGGAGCCGCCTCGCCGTTCTTCAGCAGCTTGCGGGTGTTCTTGCAGGCCGAGTTGGTACAGCCGAAGAACTTGCCGAAACGGCCGGTCTTGAGTTGCATCTCGCTGCCACACTTGTCGCACTCCAGGCTCGGTCCTTCATAGCCCTTGATGCGGTACTGCCCCTGCTCGATCTCGTAACCCGTGCAGTCCGGGTTGTTGCCGCAAATATGCAGTTTGCGGGTTTCGTCCAGCAGATAGGCGTCCATGGCAGTGGAACAGATCGGGCAGCGGTGCTTGCCCAGCAGTACCCGAGATTCGGATTCGCCTTCATCGTCCGCGGCGATCTCGTCGCCCGGCACCAGGTTGATGGTCGCCTTGCAGCGCTCCTTCGGTGGCAGGCTGTAGCCGGAACAGCCGAGGAACACGCCGGTGGAGGCGGTACGAATCATCATCGGCCTGCCGCACTCGCGGCACGGAATATCGGTCGGCGTCGGCTGGTTGGCGCGCATGCCGCCATCGCCCGCTTCGGCCGCCTCGAGCTTCTTCTTGAAGTCACCGTAGAACTCGTCGAGCAGGTGCTTCCACTCGCGCTCACCCTGCGCCACGTCGTCGAGGTGTTCTTCCATGGTGGCGGTGAAGCCATAGTCCATCAGGTTGGCGAAGCTCTCGTCGAGACGCTCGGTGACGATGTCGCCCATCTTCTCGGCATAGAAACGGCGGTTGTGCACCGTGACGTAGCCACGATCCTGGATGGTGGAAATGATCGCTGCGTAGGTGGAAGGACGGCCAATGCCGCGCTTTTCCAGCTCCTTGACCAGGCTGGCTTCGGAGTAACGCGCCGGAGGCTTGGTGAAATGCTGGCTGGGGTCGAGCTGGATCAGCTTGAGGCCCTCGCCTTCCTTCATTTCCGGCAGAACATCATCCTCGCCCGGTTTGCTCTGCTGCGGCAGCACGCGGGTGTAACCGTCGAACTTGAGGATGCGGCCCTTGGCACGCAACTCGAAGTCGCCAGCGGCAACGGTGACGCTGGTGGACAGGTATTCGGCCGGCGGCATCTGGCAAGCCACGAACTGGCGCCAGATCAGATCGTACAAGCGCTCGGCATCGCGCTCCATGCCAGACAGCTGATTCGGCCGCAGGTTGACGTCAGAGGGGCGAATCGCCTCGTGCGCCTCCTGGGCGCCTTCCTTGCTCGAATACAGGTTGGGCTTGCCCGGCAGGTACTTGTCGCCATATTCGCTGCCGATGAAGCCGCGCACCATCTCCACCGCGTCGTTCGACAGGTTGGTCGAGTCGGTACGCATGTAGGTGATGTAACCGGCCTCGTAGAGACGCTGGGCCATCATCATGGTCTTCTTCACCCCGAAGCCCAGACGGTTGCTCGCCGCCTGCTGCAGGGTAGAGGTGATGAAGGGAGCCGACGGCTTGCTGCTGGTCGGACGGTCTTCACGCTTGACCACGCTGTAGCTGGAAGCCTTGAGCTTCTCCAGCGCCGCCATGGCCTGCGTTTCATTGACCGGCTTGAAGGCGGCACCGCCCTCTCGCACCACCTCGAAGCGCACCTTGGCGTTCTTCGCAGTGCCGAGATCGGCGTGCACTTCCCAGTATTCTTCGGGAACGAAGGCGCGGATCTCTTTCTCGCGCGCCACCACCAGCTTGACCGCCACAGACTGTACACGACCGGCAGACAGGCCACGGGCGATCTTGGCCCATAGCAGCGGGGAGACCATGTAACCCACCACGCGATCAAGGAAGCGGCGCGCCTGTTGGGCATTGACGCGGTTGATGTCCAGCTCACCAGGCCTGGAGAAGGCTTCCTGAATCGCCTTTTTGGTGATTTCGTTGAACACCACGCGCTTGTAGCGGGAATCATCGCCGCCGATGGACTCGCGCAGGTGCCAGGCGATGGCTTCCCCTTCGCGATCCAAGTCGGTTGCGAGATAGATGGTGTCGGCATCCTTGGCCAGGCGGCGCAGCTCTTCGATCACCTTTTCCTTGCCGGGCAGGATCTCGTACTTGGCCTTCCAGCCATGCTCCGGATCGACCCCCATGCGTGCGAACAACTGGCGCTTGGCCTTTTCCTTGGGCGACAGCGCAGGCGCCTCACCGGCTGCCTTGCCGCGCTTGGCAGGCTCCTTGGTGGCGCTTGCCGAGCCGCTGGTAGGCAGGTCACGGATATGGCCGATGCTCGACTTCACCACGTACTGGCTGCCCAGATACTTGTTGATGGTCTTGGCCTTGGCCGGGGATTCCACGATGACCAGCGATTTGCCCATGGATCAGAAAATTCCTGAATTGCGAAAT
>Ga0209699_100707_pt1 | contig 13181 bp, 12 predicted proteins | sample SynthPrep_1_END__FD_187204 | JGI IMG/M metagenome (GOLD analysis project Ga0209699, IMG submission 187204) | Synthetic microbial communities from Ohio, USA - SynthPrep_1_END_DS7_MetaG (SPAdes) (version 2) | ecosystem: Engineered > Bioreactor > Aerobic > Activated sludge | place: USA: Ohio...
GTTTCTAGCATTGCGCTGGAAGTGGCGCGCATTCTATGGAGCCTTTCGAGGGTCGTCAACCTCTCTCTAAAAAATTTTTAAAATCAAAGACTTCAGCCCAGAAATCGATATGCCACTAGGAGCCATGCGACCAAGCCACTACACTCGGTCGAAAAGTCGATTCTCGAGAGGTCTCAAGCAGTGTCCGCACTCGTGATAACCATGCTGATCGTCGGTGGCATCGCCCTGCTCATGGTGATTGCCTATGTCAACCATGCCGTCGAGAACAGCAAACTGGAGAAGGCACGCCAGCGCGCAGACCTGCTCGATCGCATTCGTCGCTGCCAGAACATCTCCGAACGCATGCCCGGCCAGTTGATGACGCCACAGTTGAAGCTGCTGTTGAGCCAGTTGCAACTGCAGGTCAGCGAGCGCCTGTTGCCGCTGGATAAACAGAACACCACCCTGCAGAGCGATATCGACACACTCAAGTCCCAGGTCGCACAGGGCGAGTCCATCGCCGTGAAGAACCCGCCTCAGCCCATCGCCAACGAAGCCAAGGCAAAGGACGTACGTTTCCTGCTGGAAAATCTGCACGCGCTGATCACAGGCTCGGTACAGGGTGGCCTCCTGCCCGCCAACGACGGCAAGCATTGGCTCAAGCAGATTCGCCAGATGCTGGTGCTGGTGCACATCGAGTTCTTCAGCACCCTGGGCCAGACGGCCATGCAGCAGAACCAGCCCGGCCAGGCCCGCCTGGCCTTCGAGCGCGGCGTACAGTACCTGCGCAAGCAGCCTGACCCCACACCCTATAACACCCAGCTCAAACGCTTCGAAGAGCAGCTGGCGCGCGCCAATGCCATGGTGCTCAACAACAGCGCCCCCGCAGCGGAAGAACCCAGCCAACTGACCGAAGGTCTGAAGAGCCTGGAAGACGACGACTGGAAGAAAAAGAACATCTACGACTGAGCGGCGGCAAGGCAACGTTCGCCTTCGCTCAGCCCAACACGCTGACCGAAGATCAGGAGCTGCAATGAGCATGACCGTTTACGGGGCGCCACTCTCCCCGTTCGTCCGTAAAGTCTGTCTGTGCCTGGTCGAGAAGGGCCTGGCTTACGAACTCGAAGTGGTCATGCCCTTCGGCCAGCCGGACTGGTTTCGCGAGCTGAACCCGTTGGGGCGGATTCCTGCCTTTCGCGACGGCGACCTCAAGCTGGCTGACTCCAGCGTCATCTGCCAATATCTGGAAGAGCGCTACCCCGAGCACAAACCACTGTATGGCGCCGATGCCGAACAACGCGCCAAGGTGCGCTGGCTGGAAAAATATGCCGACTACGAGTTGGCGCCACTGTGCACCTTCACCGTGTTCCGCAACCGCGTGCTGAAAGCAACCATGGGCCAGCCGTGCGACGAGGAAAAGGTACGCCAGGCGCTCAGGGACAAGTTGCCGAACCACTTCGACTACTTCGAGGCCACGCTGGGCGATGCGCCCTATTTCCTCGGTGAACAGCTATCGATGGCCGATCTGGCGCTGGCCTGCCAGTTGATCAACATGGAGCACGGCAACGAGGTACTGGATGCTACACGCTGGCCAAACCTGAGCGCGCACTTTCAGCGCATCAAGGCCAGCGCATCCATGCAGCAACTACTGCCGCGCGAGCTGCGCACATTGGAGAAGATCGGCGCCGGGCGCTGAGCCCGCGTCCCAGGGTGCGCCGTGTGCACCGATTCCGAAATCAGCTTCGGCGACACCTCAAGCCAGCGGTGCGCGCAGCGCACCCTAACGGCTCGAGTCCCCCGCATCACCACGGCCTACTCAGCAGTCGCTGGCGTCCAGGAAGATCGCCGCCAGGGCCTCGATACCGGCCTGATCAACGTCGCTGAAACGTCCGACGCGCGGGCTGTCCAGATCCAGCACGCCGATCAGGCGCCCCTCCTTGACCAGAGGCACGACCAGCTCGCTATTGGACGCACTGTCACAGGCGATGTGCCCTGGGAAGGCATGCACATCCTCGACTCGCTGCGTCTGCCGGCTGGCTGCCGCGGCGCCACAAACGCCGCGACCGAAGGCGATGCGCACGCACGCCACCTTGCCCTGGAATGGACCGAGCACCAGTTCACCGTCCTTCGCCAGGTAGAAACCGGCCCAGTTCAGGTCCACCAATTGGTGAAACAGGAAGGCGGAAAACTGCGCGGCATTGGCGATGAAATCACGCTCGCCGGACAGCAGCGCCTGCAATTGCGCACTGAGCAGCGGGTAACCATCGAGCCCGGAGCCGGCCCGGGAAAGGTCGATCATGCCTGTTGCTCCAGCAATTGCAGGCCGACCCAATGGCGAGCGAACTGATAGGCGCAGCGGCCGTTGCGGTTACCGCGCCCCAGCGCCCAGCGAATGGCCGCTTTCTCCAGCGCCTCGTCCCAGCTCCAGCTCAGCCCGACCTGACGCGCCTGCACATCGACCCAATGACGCACGACGATCAGGAAGTGATCCTGGCTGAAGGGATAGAACGACAGCCACAGGCCAAAACGGTCGGACAACGCGATCTTGTCCTCCACCGCTTCGTTGGGGTGCAGTTCGCCGTCGACCATCTTCCAGTTCTCGTTGTCGCTATGGCGCTCGGGCACCAGATGGCGGCGGTTCGAGGTGGCATACAGCAGCACGTTGTCCGGCGCCTGCTCCAGCGAGCCGTCGAGCACGCTCTTGAGCACCCGGTAGTCGCCCTCGCCTGCCTCGAACGAGAGGTCGTCGCAGAACAGCACGAAGCGCTGCGGCAGCCCCGCCAGCAGCTCGACCACACGCGGCAGATCGGCCAGATGATCGCGCTCGATCTCGATAAGGCGCAGGCCGGCCTTGGCGTGCTCGGCCAGCAGGGCCCGCACCAGTGACGATTTCCCTGTTCCGCGTGCGCCCCACAGCAGGGCGTGGTTGGCCGGCAGACCGTCGACGAACTGGCGGGTGTTGCGCGCCAGTTGCTCGCGTTGTACATCGACACCGAGCAGGTCGCTCAGCGACAGATCCAGGCTGACATCCAGCGGCTGCAGGAAGCCACGGCGGCCATCACGCACCCAGCGCGCAGCCACGCAGCGGTTCCAGTCCACCTCGGGACGCAGCGCGGGCAACAGGGGTTCGAGGCGCTCCAGCACCTGTTCGGCGCGGGCGAGAAAGTCCAGCAAACGGGAATCCACGATCTACTACTCCTTATTGAGCAAGGCAGCACGTTGCAGGCTCTGCCGGTACAGGGTCGCTATCAGCTATGCTTGGCAGGAGCCCAAGGATCAGAGACTACGCACGCCTTCATGGATATTTCGCTCACCCATCGCTTGTCATTCAAGCAGGCCGGCCTGACCGTCCTGGTAGCGTTTATCCTTGGCACGCTGCTCAGCGTCACCCAAGTGGCGGTCGATTATGCCAGCGAAGAGGCATCCATCAATCGCGAGATTCGCGCACTGCTGGAAATCAGCCACAACCCCGCCGCCCGAATCGCCTATAACATCGACGCCGAACTGGCGCAGGAGCTGGTTCTCGGCCTGCTACGCTCGCCAGCGGTCACCCGTGCCGAACTGATCGACAACAGCGGCCTGGTGCTGGCCAGCGTCAGCCGCCCGCGCAGCGAGAGCAGTTACCGCGTCTTCAGCGACAGTCTGTTCGGTGCCCAGCGCGAGTTCCAGGATCCGCTCTACGTCTCCCACGCCCCCAACGAAGCACTCGGCGTACTGCGCCTGGAAGTCGACACCTACGCCTTCGGCAGTCACTTCCTGAAGCGCTCGATGATGACCCTGCTGACCGGCTTCGCCCGCAGCCTGCTGCTCTCGCTGATTCTGCTGGTGCTGTTCTACTTCATGCTGACCAAGCCTCTCACCGGGGTCATTCGCGCGCTCAGCCAGCGCAACCTGCAAGACTCCCAGCACCACCCGGTTCCCTGCCCCAAGGGTCATGAGCGCGACGAGATCGGTACCCTGGTGGAGGTTACCAATCGCCAGCTATCGAACATTGCCCTGGAAATCGAACAGCGGCGCAATGCCGAAGACCGCCTGACCCAGTACCTGAGCGAACTGGAGAACATCGTCTCGGCGCGTACCGCCGAACTCAAGGCCACCAACGCCCGCCTCAGCCAGTCCAACGCCGAACTGGAAGTGGCGCGCACCACGGCGCTGAACATGGCGCAGGCCCGTTCGGCCTTTCTCGCCAACATGAGCCACGAGATTCGCACACCGCTCAACGGCCTGCTGGGTATGCTCGCACTGGCCCTGGACGGCCCGCTCAGCGCCGAGCAGCGCCAACAGCTGGGAATCGCCCACGACTCGGGCAAGGTGCTGGTGGAATTGCTCAACGACATCCTCGACCTGTCCAAATTCGAGGCAGGCCAGCTCGAGCTGGAAGCAATCCCCTTCGACCTCGGCGTGCTGGCCGAAGAGACCGCCAGCCTGCTGTCACAGAACGCCGCCAGCGCGGTGGAGCTGACCTGCCTGATCGACCCGGCGCTGCCGGCGCAGGTGCTCGGCGACCCGACCCGGGTGCGCCAGATCGTCAGCAACCTGCTGTCCAACGCGCTCAAGTTCACCCGCTTTGGCCGCGTCGACCTGCTGGTTGCACGCACGGAGAAAGGCATCAGCATCCGTGTACGCGATACCGGTATCGGCATCGCCGAAGATGCGCAGAGCCGCATCTTCCAGCCTTTCGCCCAGGCCGAGGTGGGCATCACCCGCGAATATGGCGGCACCGGTCTCGGCCTGGCTCTGACGCGACGCCTCTGCGAAGCCATGCACGGCACTCTCGGCCTGCAATCCAGAGAAGGGTTCGGCAGCGAATTCTGCGCCGAACTACCACTACCGGCACATGTCGAGAAAACCACCCGGCCCAACCTGCAAGGCCACATCGTGGCTCTGACACCGGCCAGCAGCGGCCTGCAACAGATGCTGGGTCAATGGCTACCGGTCTGGGGGCTCGAGTACAGGCGCCTGGACACCGACGCCAGCCTGCTGGATATCGACGCCGACCTGCTGATCAGTGACGATCCGGAGTGCCTGCAAGGTATCCGCCCGGAACTGACCACGCCTGTCCTGCTGGTCACTGCCTATGGCAACTTCCTGCCTCAGGAGCAGGCTCAGCGGCTTTCGCCGCTGCAGCAGATCGCACGGCCGCTGGCCCGTAGCGCATTGCTCCGGGTGCTGAGGCATATCCTGCGCAGCGACGTGACCGACGCGCAGGACAGCGCACAGGCGCTTTCGCCCCGCACGGATTCCAATCGCGTCCTGCTTGTGGAGGACAATCCGGTCAACCAGATGGTCGCCAAGGGCATGCTGGCCAAGCTGGGTTGCCAGGTGCTGGTCGCCGGGCACGGCGGTGAAGCCCTGGACATCCTGGAACAGGAGGATGTCGACCTGGTGCTGATGGACTGCAACATGCCGGTGATGGACGGCTATGAAGCCAGTCGCCGTATCCGTGAGAACGGTCGCTGGCCGGATCTGCCCATCGTCGCACTGACCGCCAACGCGCTGTCCGACGAACGCGAACGCTGCCGCGCCGCCGGCATGAACGACTACCTGGCCAAACCCTTCCGCCGCGAAGAGCTGGCCGCCATGCTCGATGCCTGGCTGCCCAGCGAGATCACTCGCTGAGCCGGGCCAGCAAGCGATCCAGACTGCGCCGCAACCCCTCCATTTCCAGCAGTTCCTCATCAGCGAAGCGGCACAGCAACTGCGCCTTGAGCGGCACCACCTGCCCGCGTAGCTCGCGGCCCGCGTCGCTCAGCGCCAGATGCACCTCGCGCTCGTCATGGGCTGCCCGACGACGCAACACCAGGCCCATCTGCTCCAGGCGCTTGAGCAACGGCGTGAGGGTTCCGGAATCCAGTTGCAGGCGCTGCCCGAGCGCCTTCAGCGTCGGCTGCTCGGGCGCACGCGCCTGCCACTCCCACAGCACCAGCATCACCAGATACTGCGGGTAGGTCAGACCAAGGGCATCGAGCATCGGCTTGTAGGCACGAATGACCGCACGCGAAGCCGCATAGAGCTTGAAGCAGAGCTGGTCGTCCAACTGCAGCGAAATACTGTCGAACACCGTCATTTGAGCAGTGCTTCGATCTCGCTGCCCAGTTCTTCCGGCTTGGTGGTCGGGGCGAAGCGCTTGACCACCTCACCGTCCTGGCCGATGAGGAACTTGGTGAAGTTCCATTTGATGCCCTGGCTGCCGAGCAGACCCGGCGCCCGCTTCTTCAACTGCACGAACAGCGGGTGAGCATCAGTGCCGTTGACGTCGACCTTCTTGAACAAGGGAAAGCTGACACCGAAATTCAGCTCGCAGAACTCGGAGATGGCACCTTCGTCACCTGGTTCCTGCTTGCCGAACTGGTTGCAGGGAAAGCCCAGCACCACCAGCCCGCGATCCCGGTATTGCTGCCAGATGTTCTCCAGCCCCTTGTACTGAGGCGTGAAACCGCACTTGCTGGCGGTGTTGACCACCAGCACGGCCTTGCCAGCGAAGTCGGCCAGGGTCTTCTGCTCGCCCTTGATGGTGGTCACCGGAATATCGAAAAGTGCGTTGCTCATGGGAATCGTCCTGAATGGGCTGAAAGTGCCCAATAAAATAGCGAGCAATTTAATTGCACACAATTCAATCGATGCAAAATAAGGCGCATCGATAGCGCCTTATCGCAGGGTGCGCCGTGCGCACCGGCCGATATCGTAGAACCCCGCGGTGCGCACGGCGCATCCTACAGGGCGGTGGCACCCAATGCTCGCACCCGTTCGACCAACTGCGGCGCATCGCCCCGGATACGCACATGCAGACCGTCGATCTCGCGGCGCATGGGGTAATGCTTGCGCAGGCGGTCGAAGGCAGCACGGCGGGCATCGGCATCGCCAACCAGGCTGCGGCGAAAATCCGCATCGTCACGGCGTGGGTCATAAACCGCGCGGCACAGGGTCGTCAGCGCCCAGGCCGTCTCGGCATCGGCATCGAGCGTCACCTCGCTCAGCCAGGGGGGCGGCAGCAGATCGTCCAGATGCACACGTTCGGCCACCCCCAGAGCCCGGCAGCAGGCCTGGTAGATCTGCGCAGTACCCCGCAGCTTGCCGTCCAGGCTGTAACCGGCGATATGCGGTGTGGCCAACTGACACAGTGCAGCCAACTCGACATCGGCCTGCGGCTCGCCTTCCCAGACATCCAGAACCACGCCCAGATCGGTACGCCGAGGCAGCAACGCACGCAGCGCGGCGTTGTCCACCACGGCGCCACGGCTGGCATTGATCAGCCAGGTTCCAGGCCTGAGCGCGGCCAGCCGCGTCGCGTCGAACAGGTGACGGGTCGTGGCATCCAGCGGTGTGTGCAGGCTGATCACGTCACATTCGGCGACGATGTGTTCGAGGTCGACGAAATTTCCCCCCTCGGCAGCCTGTCGCGGGGGGTCGCACACCCGTACTTGCCAGCCGAGGCCGCGCAGCAAGTCGTAGAGGCGTCCGCCCACCTGCCCCACGCCCACGACGCCATAAACCCGCGCAGCGGGGTCGACGCCTTCGCGCTCGGCCAGGGTCAGCACACTGCCCAACACGTAATCCACCACGCCACGAGCGTTGCAACCTGGCGCGCTGCTCCAGGCGATACCCGCCTCGGCCAGGTAGTCGAGGTCGAGGTGATCGGTACCGATGGTGCACGTGCCGACGAAGCGTACCTGGCTGCCTTGCAGCAGGGCGCGATCCACCCGCGTCACCGAGCGCACCAGCAGCAGATCGGCATCGCGCACGTCCTTCGCGGTGATGGCACGCCCCGGCAAGCGGTGAATACTGCCGAAGTCGGCGAAGAACTCATCGAGCAGCGGAATGTTTTCGTCGGCAACGATATGCATGGCGGTCTCCACGGGGCAGAGCGCCATTCTATGTCAGCATGCGACCCGGCGTCGCCCTGCACCCCGCCGCACAGGGGGCAGACGCACTTTCCTGACCGACACGTCAGGGCGTAGACTGCGCGGTTTTGTGTACTCTCGAAGAATCGAAATGCCCACCGATACCCGCCTAGGCCGCGTGCGCGCCGAGCTGCGTAGCCTGCTCGTCCTGGCCACACCCATCATCATCGCCCAGTTGGCACACACCGCCATGGGTTTCGTCGATACGGTGATGGCCGGGCGCGTCAGCCCCCAGGATCTGGCCGCCGTGGCGCTGGGCAACTCGATCTGGGTTCCGGTGTTCCTGCTGATGACCGGCGTGCTGCTGGCGACCACGCCAAAGGTTGCACAGCGCTTCGGTGCTGGCGACGAGGCGGCCATCGGCCCACTCGTGCGCCAGGCCCTGTGGCTGGCACTGGCTGTGGGTGGCGGCGCCGCGGTCTTGCTGTGGAATGCCGAGTTCGTCCTGCGCGCGATGAATGTGGATCCGGCATTGGTCACTCCGGCGATGGGGTATCTGCGCGCCGTTGCCTGTGGGTTCCCGGCCGTGGCGCTCTACCACGTGCTGCGCTGCTTCAGCGACGGCCTCGGCCATACCCGCCCGAGCATGGTGCTGGGCATCATCGGCCTGCTGCTCAACATCCCGGCCAACTATATCTTCATCTACGGCAAGTTCGGCCTGCCGGCCATGGGCGGTGTCGGTTGTGGCTGGGCCACGGCGCTGGTGATGGGCTTCATGCTGGTAGGGATGCTGGTCTGGGTCAGATGGGCGCCCTGCTATCGTGCCAGCGCGTTGTTCGCCCGCTTCGAGTGGCCGCAGTGGTTGGTGATCAGGCGTCTGCTGGCCATCGGCGTACCGATTGGCGTGGCAGTGTTCGCCGAAGCCAGCATATTCGCGGTGATCGCCCTGCTGATCGGTGGCCTCGGCGCCACCGTGGTGGCCGGTCACCAGATCGCGCTCAACTTCAGTTCCATGGTGTTCATGATCCCCTACTCGCTGGGCATGGCCGCCACCGTGCGTGTCGGCCAGGCGCTGGGGCGTGGCCAGCCGCGCGAGGCGCGCTTCGCCGCCGGGGTGAGCATGGGCGCGGCGCTGGGCTATGCCTGCCTGTCGGCCAGCCTCATGCTCCTGCTGCGCGAGCAGATCGCGCAGATCTACACCCCGGACAAGGCGGTGATCGCGGTCGCGGCGACGCTGATCGTCTATTCCGCGCTGTTCCAGTTCTCCGACGCCATTCAGGTTACCGCTGCCGGGGCACTGCGCGGTTACCAGGACACGCGCATCACGATGCTGCTGACGCTGTTTGCCTACTGGGGCATCGGACTCCCGGTCGGCTACGTGCTCGGATTGTCCGATTGGCTGGGTGCTCCCAGCGGCCCCAGCGGCCTCTGGCAGGGCCTGGTGGTGGGACTGACCTGCGCGGCCGTCATGCTTGCCATCCGCCTGGCACGCAGTGCGCGCAAACGTATTCGCCAGGTCACCTGAGCAAGGCGTTGGAGAGGTTGGCTATCGCCCCCTAAACTGGGCGCATGACTCGACTCATCCTGTTCCTGTTCCTGTGCCTGCTCCTGCTTGCCGGCTGCGGCCCTGGCAACGATGGAGTGGCCCTGCAGACCGATTATCTCGAGCGCCTGCAACGGGTGCTCGAAGCTCCGCAATTCACCGCTTTCGACAGCCGCAGCGTCAGCCAGTACCGCCTGCCACCCCGGCGCGAACGGCTGGTGGCGATTGCCGAAGTGCGTATCGGCCTGCTCGATCTGTTGATCGACGCGCGACACTGCCCGCATCTGCAACAGTTGATCAGCCAACGTAACAGCAGCCTGGGCAAACAACTGATGCCGAGCCAGCGCCTGGGATACGAAGGCGACCTGCTGCGTGCCCTCGACGCCTGCCTGCCCCACCTGAACGACAACACAGCCCTCAAGAAAACCCTGCTGCACATCGCTGATGAAAAACGCCAGCAACTGCATGCCGTGTTCTGGAATGCGCTCAATGGCAGCGCAGAGTTCGAGCACTACCTGCGTTTTGCCGATCAGGCCCTGACGATCGGGGCGCGGCCCGACGAAGCGGCGCTGGACGCCCTGCAACGCCTGGCCAGTATCGGCGCCAGCCTGCCGCAGCAGTTGCCGCCGAGCGCAGAAACGCTGGAGCCGCTGTTCTTCGCGCTCTATGCCAGCGAGCAGGGCGGCCGGCTGATCACCAGCCTGGCCAGCCTGACACATCACCTCGACGAAGGCAGCACGATGATGGAGCTGCGCCAGAAACATCGCCCACCGTGCCCCTTGGGCCGAGCGACGAACCGTGGACGCATCCTGCAGAACATCTTCATCAGATTCTATGCAGGTGGCCTGCAGCCCTACGTGGCACAGATCGACCAGCACGGCCAACACTGGCAGGCCGTACTGCGGCAGTTGCAGCACATCGAGGGTATTCCGCCAGCCACGCGCGAGCACCTGCAGCGCCTGGCTGGTGAACAGGAGTCGTTATGGCTGGATTTTCGGGCAGCCACGGCGCGCCACGTCAAGGCGTGGCAGACACTGCTCGACAGTTGCGAACTGGCGCCAGGCCAGGCGGGATGGAATGGTGCCTCGGACGATCCCTGACGGCGCGGACGACACGCACGGCAGCGCCTCGCAACCTGCGGACGCATGCCGCCGTCTAGTCCGCCTTCTTGCGAATCCAGTAGAGGTAGGAGCCGTCCTCTTCGGCCTGTCCAAGCAGCTCATGACCGAGGAAGACGCAGAACTTGGGGATGTCGCGACGAGTCGAAGGATCGGTGGCGATGACCTTGAGCAAACCGCCCGGCGACAGGTCGCGCACCTTGTTGTGCAGCATCATCACCGGCTCGGGGCAGTTCAGGCCGCTGGCATCGAGCAGGTCATCGTGATTCAGGGTCAGGGCTTCGGACATAGGGGGCTCCACGGGCAGGCGCGCATTGTCGCGCAAAGCTGACCTCCAGGTCACCCTGCACGCACAACCTTGGATGGGCAGCGCGCAAGGCTCGACTGGGGCAAAGTGCCTGCGCTCTGGCGAGTCATGGATGGCACGCACGCCAGCCTCGGGTGGAACCCGGAGCGACGCGGGAGTCCGGGCCGGACGAATGTCCGCGCCCGGTTTTCCCGGCGCCTGCTCGCGAGCTGGCGTGATGCAACACCGATGACGACCCCGCAGAAATAGGCCAGGAGCGGTCGGAGTCGCGTTCGACTTTACGGGTGGTAAATGGGCATTACTCGCTTCGCTCCCCCCTCTGGGGCCGCACTGAAGTGAGTTGGCCGCAAGCGGCCTGCCGAGCCCCTGTTTAACGCAGTAGCGCCGACGCGCAGCAGATCGTGAACAGGCTCTTGGTCACTTGCCGTGACGACGCAGGTGACAGGTCACCTCTTCACGGTCGTGATAGAGCTGCTTGCACGCCAGCGATACCTTCATGCCGCGTGCCGCCAGCCCCACCCCGATGCGATCGAGCAGACGCCGCACCTCGGCATAACGCTGCTTCATCGGCAGCTTGAGGTTGACCACGGCCTCGCGACACAACCCCTCGCCCAGCCAGGTCTCGATCAGCGCCGCGGTACGCGCCGGCTTCTCGACGATGTCGCAGACCATCCAGTGCACCGGATGACGCGGGCGGAAGGTGAAGCCGTCGGCACGCTGGTGTACCACGAAGCCCGAGTACATCAGACTTTCGGCCATCGGTCCGTTGTCCACGGCGGTGACGCGGATTTCCCGATTGACCAGTTGCCAGGTCCAGCCGCCCGGTGCGGCGCCCAGATCCACGGCGGTCATGCCGGGAGCAAGGCGCTGATCCCACTGCTCACGCGGGATGAAATGGTGCCAGGCCTCCTCCAGCTTGAGCGTGGAGCGACTCGGCGCCTCACGCGGAAACTTCAGACGCGGTATGCCCATCGGCCACATCGCCAGGTTGTCCGACTCGGCGATACCGGCGAACACCTCGCGCCCGCTCTTGAACGTCAATAGCAGTCGCGGCTTCCTGGCGTCCTCGACCAGTTTCCCGGCCTTGAGCAAGGCCTTGCGCAGCGGTGCTTCGAACTTCTTGCAGAAGGTCGAAAGCTCCTTGCCTTCGTTGGTATCCACCACCTCCAGCCACAGGCTGCCGCACACCGGGTAGTCGGCCAGTGCCTCCAGCAACACGCTGATACGATCGCTTTCCGGCAGGCTGACGAACGAACCACGCGCCCACTGCCGCGGGAAGATCAACTGGTTGAAACGCACGCTGCGCATCAGCCGCTCGCAGTCTGCCGCCTCGCTGCAGACGAACTCGGCGCAGGCACTGCCGGGCTTGGCCCTGGAGTAGCCCGGCACGTCCAGACGCGCGGCGAGGTCGGCGATCTCGGCGCAAACCTCGCCCTCGAAACCGGGGCGGCAATGCAGAAACAGGGTATTCATCAAAGGGTCTCCTCAAGCGGCGCATGATACCCGAGACCGGAACCCCGAGCCGGTAAACCTGTCCAGCTACTTATGTGCTGCCGATAGATGCGGATCGGCGACCGAGCCACTGGCCACGACGTTTCGACACGTCCGACCATCCCGAGAACCGGCAGTGCATGGCAACCCATAAAGGATATGCATTGGCCAGACTACCCAAGCCCTACTAGCTTGAAGGTCTGCCGCCATCAGATACAGCCCGAACCGTGCGGGCCCAAGGAGACGTGCAATGCCCTCCCTCGATAGCCTGAACTGCCGCCGCGAACTGAAGATCGGCGACACCACCTACCACTATTTCAGCCTGCCTGAAGCCGCCCAGCGCCTCGGCAACATCGACCGCCTGCCCAAGTCGCTCAAGGTGCTGCTGGAAAACCTGCTGCGCAACGAAGATGGCCAGACCGTGATGCCCGAAGACCTGCAAGCCATGGTCGACTGGCTCGACAAGCGTGCCTCCGAACGGGAGATCCAGTACCGTCCGGCGCGCGTGTTGATGCAGGACTTCACCGGCGTACCCGCCGTAGTCGACCTGGCCGCCATGCGCGATGCCATGGCCAAGGCCGGCGGCGACCCGCAGCGGATCAATCCGCTGTCGCCGGTCGACCTGGTCATCGACCACTCGGTGATGGTCGACCGCTACGCCTCGCCCAGCGCCTTCCACGACAACGTCGAGCTGGAAATGCAGCGCAACGGCGAGCGCTACGCCTTCCTGCGCTGGGGCCAGCACGCCTTCGACAACTTCAGCGTGGTGCCACCCGGCACCGGCATCTGCCACCAGGTCAACCTCGAATACCTGGCGCGCACCGTCTGGACGAAAGAGGAAGACGGCATCACCCTCGCCTACCCCGACACCCTGGTCGGTACCGACTCGCACACCACCATGA
>Ga0209699_100708_pt1 | contig 13180 bp, 10 predicted proteins | sample SynthPrep_1_END__FD_187204 | JGI IMG/M metagenome (GOLD analysis project Ga0209699, IMG submission 187204) | Synthetic microbial communities from Ohio, USA - SynthPrep_1_END_DS7_MetaG (SPAdes) (version 2) | ecosystem: Engineered > Bioreactor > Aerobic > Activated sludge | place: USA: Ohio...
AGCTGCCCAAAGTGGCCCTGGTAGCCTGCATGCGCAAGCTGCTGACCATGCTCAACGCCATGGTCAGAACCAACTCCCCTTGGGACAAATCGCTTCATCGCACTTGACTTTGAAGACGGTTACTCAGTCCGCCGGCAGGCCGCAGCCGCGCAGCACCAGGCTGGCGACGTGGCTGCCGGCGCGGTCGAGCGCGGCGCGGTCCAGCCGTTTGCGGCCGAGCACCGCGCACACCTGGGGGGCGAAGTCGGCGTAGGTCTGGGTCAGCGCCCAGATGCTGAAGAAGAGGTGGGTGCTGTCCACCGGCGCCATGCGGCCGGCGGCGATCCAGCCGTCTATCACCCGGGCCTTGTCGGCCACATGGGCGCGCAGCTCCTGGCGCAGGAAGGCGCCGATTTCCACCGCGCCGTGCAGCAGTTCGTTGGCGAATACCCGCGATGCATCCGGCCGCGCGGCGGTGAGGCGCATCTTGGCGGCGACGTAGCCGGCCAGTGCTTCGCGCGGCTCGGCTTCCGGCCGGATGCGGTCGGTTTCCGCCAGCCACAGCGCCAGGATGTTGCCCAGTACCGCGCGGTAAACCTCGGCTTTGGTACCAAAGTAGTAGTGGAGATTGGCCTTGGGCAGGCCGGCGCGGTCGGCGATGGCGGCCATGGTGGCGCCCTGGTAGCCGGCGCCGGCGAAAACCTGCTCCGCCGCCTTGAGAATGGCGGCCTCCTGGCGCTGGCGCACGCGGCCCTTGGCGTCCGCCTTTTCCAGCGGCGGCGCCTTCACTTGGTACCGAACAGGCGGTCGCCAGCGTCGCCCAGGCCGGGCACGATGTAGCCGTGCTCGTTGAGGTGGCTGTCCACCGCGGCGGTCATCACCGCTACGTCCGGGTGGGCGGTGGCCAGCGCCGCCAGGCCTTCCGGCGCGGCCAGCAGGCAGACGAAGCTGAGGCTGCTGACGCCTTCCTCCTTGAGCCGCGACAGGGCGGCGCAGGCGGAGTTGCCGGTGGCGAGCATGGGGTCGACCACGATCACCTGCCGCTCCTCGATGTCTTCCGGCACCTTGAAGTAGTACTCCACCGGCTGCAGCGTGGCCGGGTCGCGGTAGAGGCCGATGTGGCCGACGCGGGCGCCGGGCAGCAGCTCGATCATGCCGTCCAGCATGCCGTTGCCGGCGCGCAGGATGGACACCAGGCACAGCTTCTTGCCACTGATGACCGGCGCGCGGCAGCTCGCCACCGGGGTGGTGATCTCGATCAGTTCGGTGCTGAGCTCGCGGGTAGCCTCGTACACCATCATGGAGGCGATCTCCCGCACCAGGCGGCGGAAGTTGTCGGTGGTGGTGTCGGCGCTGCGCACGTAGGTGAGCTTGTGCTGCAGCAGCGGGTGGTCGATCACGGTGAGGTTGGGATTCATCGGTGCGACTCCTGCGGGCCAGGGGAAGGGAGGCTGAAGAAAAGGGGATTCAGAACACCGTGCCGTCGCTCTCCAGCTGCAACGGAGGCGGGCCGCCGGGGCGGCGTTCGGCGGCGATGCGGCGGCCGGCGCTCCAGCTGCCGCCCTGCAGCACGCGGGCGAGCGGGAAGGCGGCGGCGGACACGTCCAGCTCGGCGCGCACCGCCTCGGCCAGGCGATCCAGCCCGATCACGGTCAGCGCCCGCCATTCGACGATGGGCAGCGCATCCACTGTCCACCGGGTGGTGAAGAAGGCGGGGTGGCGTGGTGCGATCACGCCGAAATCCAGCAGCAGGCCGCCGTTGCGGTATTCCGGCAGGCCGGTGAGCGCATCCAGCCCGGTGATCTCCAGCCCGGCCGCCTGCAGCGGCTCCAGCAGCGAGTAGGCCAGCCACTGGGTGAGCTTGTGGAAGGGCAGCAATTCGTCGGCCAGCGCCGGGTGGTGCCAGCAATCGCCCAGCGGCACGCCGGCGAGGACCAGGCGGCCGGGCCACACCGGCCCCAGCGCGCGCAGCAGCAGCGCCAGCAGCTCGGTGGCGGGCAGGCGGCCGTCCGTGGCGAGGGAGAACAGGTGGTCGACCAGATTGCCCAGCCGTGCCGGCCGGCCGAACACCGCCGGCGTGGCTTCCGCGACTTCGCCCAGGCGGTTCAGCAGCGCGGCGCGGCCTTCCAGGCCGAGCAGGGGGTTGCCGCCGCTGACCTGGAACAGCGCGCCCAGCATGGCGGTGTCGAGGCGGCGCAGGGCGGCGGCATCGCTGCGCAGCGGCCGGGCGGGGGCGTCCGACAGGGTGCCGGCGGCGAACAGCGTCAGGCTGGCGACGGCCAGGCCCTCGGAGCGCGCCAGCGGCGGCTGGTCGTCGGCCTCGTGGTAGCGCCAGTCGGGGCCGGCACCGGCGTCCAGCAGCACGCTGGGAATCACCAGGTCCACCGCCACCCGGGCGCATTCACGGGCGTCGCCGGCGAGCCCGGCGGCGGCTTGCAGTTCGGCCCAGCGGTCGCGGCCGCCGGCTTCGAAGTGGCGCCAGCGGCTGTGGTAGGGCACGGCCAGATCGGGATAGGCGCGGCGCACGGTGTCGGCCACGTAGGCGGCGCAGGGAGCGAGCCGCGCGGCGTGCCACTCGAACAGCGGCGAATCGCCGGCTTCCACCCGCGCCATCACCACCGCGCAGCGCTCCCGCACCGCTTCGGCACGCAGCAGCGCGGCGGCGGGATGGCCCGCCGGCACCGGGGTGTGCCAGCCGCTGCCTTCGTGGGGAAGATTCATCGGACGCTCCTCTGTCTGCCGCAGCGCGGGCCTGGGGAAGTGCTGTAGCCTGTTTATCGGCGTTCGGGTAGGCTCATTCGTGCAGCCCGCGGCCCTTGGCCAGCGCCAGTTCGGCTTCCTGCGGCGGCGCGGCGGGGGTGAAGTAGCCGGCGGCGAGCTTGGCGTCGATCTCGACGCGGGCGTCGGCCGGGATCAGGGCATCCGGTATCGGCACCCGCTCCACCACCTCGATGCCGGCGGCCACCAGCGCGCCGTGCTTCATGTTGCTCATGGAGGCCCAGCGGTCGATGCGGCGTATGCCCAGCCAGTGGAAGACGTCCGGCATCAGCTCCTGGAAGCGCATGTCCTGCACGCCGGCCACGCATTCGGTGCGCTCGAAGTAGGTTTCGGCGCGGTCGCCGCCGAGCTGGCGCTTGCGCGCGTTGTACACCAGGAACTTGGTGACTTCGCCCAGCGCCCGGCCTTCCTTGCGGTTGTAGATCACCAGGCCGACGCCGCCCTGCTGCGCCATCTCGATGCAGACCTCGATGCCGTGCGCCAGGTAGGGCCGGCAGGTGCAGATGTCGGAGCCGAACACGTCGGAGCCGTTGCACTCGTCGTGCACCCGGCAGGCCACCCGCGTCTGCGGCTGGCCGAGGGCGGCGACGTTGCCGAAGAAGTAGAGCGTCATCCCGCCTATCGGCGGCAGGAACACCTGCAGGTCCGGCCGCGTCACCAGCTCGGGGAACATGCCGCCGGTCTGTTCGAACAGGGCGCGGCGCAGTTCGTGCTCCTTGATGCCGAAGCGGGCGGCGAGGCCGGGCAGGTACCACACCGGGTCTATGGCCGCCTTGGTCACCCGCACGTCGCCGTTGGCGCACAGGATGTCGCCGTCCGGCCGCAGGCGCCCGGCCGCGATCGCGGCCTGCAGCTCCGGCATGTTGATGTGGGCGGTGGTGACGGCGATGGTGGGGCGGATGTCCATGCCGGCGGCGATTTGCTCGCCGAAGGCCTCCGACACCCGGTGGCCCCAGGGGTCCAGCGACACGATCTTGTCCGGCTCGCTCCACTGCGGATGCGGGCCGATCAGCGCGGCGGGCGAGGTGTCGGTGAGGTCGGGGCGGTGGTCGCGCTGCAGCTGGCCGGCGGCTACCGCCAGCGCGCGGTACACCGAGTAGGCGCCGGAGTGGGTGCCGATGGCGTTGCGCTGGGCGGGCTGGGTGAGGCTGGCGATCAGCGGTCCGCGGTCGCGGGCCTCGGCGGCGCCCCAGCGTATCGCCGGCGCCGAGCCGGCACGTACGCGGGGGTGCGAGGTGAGCATGATGTGCGATGCCATGATCCCTCCCCGGGGCGGAGCCCCTTGCGCGGGTGGCTGCTGCTGCCGCCACCTGGCGCCATTGTGGCGCGACCGGCGCGATCCTGCCGGCCTTTCGAAATTGACCAATTGGTCAGGTTCGGCGAAGCCAGTTCCATGCCACCGGGGCAAGCCCGGTTTTTCCATCCGGCGTGGAAAAATGCCGCACTGCGCTGGGGCGGCGGGGCTGACGACGGTCATGTTTTTGTGCAAGGATGGTGCGACGCAAGCGCGTTTGCCGTCGCCTCCGCCAGCTCGCGGCAGGGCGGCAAACCACCTGGCCGGACAGCGCTTCCGGCGTGCCGCGCAAGGAGGCGGTAAGCGGGTGGCATTCGCCTTGCGGTCATTGCTGCCGCGTGCCGGCCATCTCCGGCCCCCACTTCGTTGCCGGACCCGCCATCCCGACGCCGCCGGGCACGCTGTCTGCAATACCCCTTTCCCATTACCGAAAGCGAGCGTGACCCATGGACACGAAAAACAAGCTCAAGGCCCGGAATTTCCCTTCGGCGCAGGACGAGGTGAGCGCCGCCGCGCCCAAGCAGCCGTCCCGCTACGACGGGCCGGGCAGCGCCTTCCGCATGGCTTTCGCCGACACCGAGTTCCTGCTGCGCGAGGAGCTGCGCCCGGTGCGCATGCAGTTGGAGCTGATGAAGCCCGAACTTGTGCAGCAGGACCAGGGCGTGGACTCCACCATCGTCATCTTCGGCAGCGCGCGCTTCAAGTCGCGCGAGGTGTCCGAGCAGATGCTGGCCGCGGCCCGCGCCGCCGAGGACGAGGCCGCGATCAAGCGCGCCGAGCGCCTGCTGCGCATGTCCCACTACTACGAGGAGGCGCGCCGCTTCGCCGAGTTGGTGACGCGCGAATCCGGCGCCCTGGGCGAGCCGGTGATCGTCTCCACCGGCGGCGGCCCCGGCGTGATGGAGGCCGGCAACCGCGGCGCCCACGAGGCTGGCGGGCGCAGCATGGGCATGAGCATCTACCTGCCCTTCGAGGAAGCGCCCAACCCCTACATCACGCCGGAGTTGTGTTTCCAGTTCCACTACTTCGCCGTCCGCAAGATGCACTTCCTGATGCGGGCGGTAGCGCTGGTGAGCTTCCCCGGCGGTTTCGGCACGCTGGACGAACTGTTCGAGGTGCTGACGCTGACGCAGACGCGCAAGATCCGCCGCCGCCCCATCATCCTGTTCGGGCGCGAATTCTGGGAGCGCCTGATCAACTTCGACACCCTGGTGGAGGATGGGCTGATCAACCCGGAAGACGTGGAGCTGTTCCAGTACGTGGAATCCGCCGAGGACGCCTGGGAGGCGATCAAGCTCGCCTACCGCATCGACGATCCGAAGTTCACCGCGCGGCAGATGCGCGGTTGATGCCGGCCTGGGGACGGCGCGGGCGGGCGCTGCTGCCTGGGTGCCGCCGCGTCTGGCCTCGCTCATTTGCGTCGCTCATCTGCCTCGCTCGCCTGCGTCGCTCAACCAGATGCGGCGCGGGTTTTCCTCTCCGCGGCACTGTGCAGAGCTGGTGCCGCGCTTCGATTCGGCTTGGGCAGCTGAAGGGACGAACGAAAGCGCGCTGAGTTGCTGAGTCGGCCGGCTCCAGACAGCGCCGATGAGGGCCGATTGGCGCGGTCGCCTTCAGCCCCGCGCCAATAGCCGCCACAGCGGCTCCACTGCGCCGCCGCTGAAGGCCATCCGGGCGAACGTCATCGCCGAGCTATCATGCCGGCATTGCCTTTCCGGTCCGCCCGCATGTCCTCCGACGCCGTTCGCATCGCTCCCTACTGGTCCCGCTTCGGCGATTTCCTGCGCTATCCGCTGCGGCTGGAAGCGCTGGCGGCCTGCCTGGCGGCGGGAGTGTTCAGCGTTGCGCTGGAGTTCTTCTTCTCGCCGCTCAAGCAGCTGCTGCAGATCCTGTTGTGGGTGGCGGTGCTGCGCTATGCCTTCAGCGTGCTGGAGCGCACCGCCTACGGCTACCTGGACGACCGCTTCATGCTGTTCGAGTCGCTGCACGGCGGCCGCCACCTGCCCTACAAGCATTTCGTCGCCATCGTCGCCGGCGTGATGGCCGGCGTTCTCGCCGCCATGCTGGGCGGGCCGCACTTCGGCGGGCTGGTGGGCGTGCTGCTGGGGGTGTGCTGGCCGGCCAGCATCATGGTGCTGGCGATCACCAACAATCTCGGCTGGTCGCTGTCGCCGCTACGGCTGTGGGCGGTGATGCACGCCATCGGCATGCCCTACCTCGGCCTGGTGGCCTGCCTGCTGCTCATCACCTCCGCCAGCGGCGGGCTGATCTCGCTGCTGGAGCCGGCCCTGCCCGGCTGGCTGCTGTGGATGACGGGCGGCGCGGCGGCGGCCTATTTCACCCTCGTCATGTTCCGCATGATGGGCTACGTGATCTACCAGTACCACGAGCCGCTGGGCTTGCAGCCGCGGGTGACGGCGGTGGCGGAAGAGGCGCCGCAGGATGCCGCCCGCAACATCGCCGCCCTGCTGCGCGAAGGTCGCAATCCGGAAGCCCTGGCGCTGGCTCGCGCCGAGGTGGCGGAACAGCCCGCCTCGCGCGAAGCCAACCTGCGCCTGCACCGCCTGCTGCTGGCGATGCCGGATGAAGCCGGGGCGCTGCTGGCGCATGCCCGCGACTGGCTGCCGGGGCTGATCGCCAGGGACCGTTCCGGTCTGGCGCTGGAGGTAATCGAGGCGCTGTGGCGCAGCACACCGGATTTCCGTCCGCAGCAGGGCGCCGAAGCGCTGGCGCTGGCCCAACTCGCCTACGAGCGCCGCCGCTTCGACACCGCCGCTCGCCTGCTGAAGGGTTTTGACCGCCATTACCCCGGCCACCGCGACACTGCCGCCGCCTACCTGCTGGCGGTGCGTCTGCTCATCGAACAACGGCATGATTACGACCAAGCCGAGCGCTTGCTCGCCGGCCTCAAGCGGCGCTTTCCGGAGCAGATGACGGACGAGGTGGCACGGCAGGAGGCGCTGCTCGCAAGGCTGAGGGCGGTGAGCAGCGCGCCGGAGCGCACTGGTGTCTGAGTTCCTTCCCCGTTGCGGGAAGAACGCGCGCTTCAGCCTGCCTCAGTGCGCTTCGCCGGCGGCGGCCGGCGTCAGCGCATGCGCCAGTCGCGTCTGCCGCAGCGTCAGCAGGCGGCGGGCGCGGCTGAGGTCGCCGGCATCCCGGCAGGCGTCGGCCAGCCGCCGCAGCGCATCCGCCGCCACCGCCTCGTCGCCCGGCCGGGCCGCCAGCCGCAGCGCCAGTTTCTCGGCGCTGTCCAGGCGCTGGCATTCCAGCAGCCGGCCGAGGATGCGGCCCCAGGCGCCGCTGCTCAGCCGCGGCAGGCGCGGGTGGCTGTCGTTCAGCGCCTCTTCCACCGCCTGGCAGCCCACCCTGCGTGGATGGGCGGCGGCGAGCTTCAACAGGTGGATGGCGGCTTCGCTGCGGGCCTGCGGCTGGTGGGCCAGGCGGGCGACGCGCAGATAGGCTTCCGCCGGGCCAGCATCTTCCGGCAGCGCGCGGATCAGGCGGCGGTAGTCGGCGGTGGCGCGGGCGAACTGCAACTGCGCCACATGGTTCTCCGCCTGTGCCTGCAGCTGGGCGATGGACTCCGCCGCATCCTCCCGCTGCACCGAATCCGCGCTGCGCCAGCCGCGTCGCCAGCGGTACAGTCCGACCAGCAGTGCCCCGCCGAGGAAGCCGGCGAAGTGGGCGAGGTAGTTGATGTTGGATTCGCTGTCGAAGACGAAGCGCAGCAGCAGTTCCTTCATCACCCACACCGGCAGGATGGCCAGCGCCGGCCAGCGGGCGACGCCGAACACGAAGACGAAGAAATAGAAGAAGGGAATGCGGCGCACGCCATACAGCACGAGGTAGGCGGCCATTACCGCCGACACCGCGCCGGAGGCGCCCAGGCCATAGCCGGGCTGGGGGAAGAGCAGGTCGGGCACGGTGGCGCACAGGCCACCGAGCAGGAACAGCGCCAGCATGCCCGAGCCGCCCAGTGCCGCTTCCACCGTGTAGCCGACGATGAAGAGGAAGGCCATGTTGCCCAGCAGGTGCTCGGTGCTGCCGTGCAGGAACATGTGCGACACCGCGGTGAGCGGCGTCGGCGCTTCGGACTGCAGCGCGTAGCGGGGGGTGACCCGCTGTTCCAGCAGGCCGTCGTAGTGGGTTCGCCGGCTGCGCCATTCGTTGTAGCCGGCGTCGGCCGGGGTGATGACCTGGCCGGCGTGCAGCCGGCGCATGAAGTCGGCGTCGGCGTCCATCGCCTGATAGACCGGGCCGGCCTTGCGCTGGGCCAGCTCCTGGCGCAGGCGGGCGGCGTCGTCCGTCTTGCCGCGGGCCACCAGATCCTGCAGGTAGGCGGGCAGCTCCTGCTGGGCCAGGCCGGAGCTGATGTAGTACTGCTGCGCCGCCTGCATGCGTTTCGCATCCTTGCCCTGGATGAGGAAACCGGCCACGCACAGCACGATCAGCAGCAAGGTGGCGATGGGCGGTCGGCGCCAGTCGGGGCGCGCAGGCAGGGGCAGGATGATCATGGGATTACGAGGGGGATGTCGTGCGCATGATTATAGTTGCGCCGCCGGGGATTGCAGGCTGGCGCTCGGCGGCGACGGCCGGCGTTGCCGCGCCGGGCTAGCGGCGGGGCGGGGCAGGCCCGGCGGATGCCGCCGCGGCGGACTGGCAAGCGGTGGTCGTGGCCTGCCAGCCGGGGCATGGGCCATTGCGTTGGTGGTAGCAGCGGCAGGGTGATGGCCGCGGGTTCAGCTGCGGCGCGGGCCGCGCGCCAGCCAGTCGCCGACGATGCGGGCGCTGAGGGCGAGGCGGCCGAAGTCGTAGCCGGCGAGTTCGGCACGGCTGAGCAGGCGCAGCTCGGCCAGCTCGTGGTTGGGCTGGGGCACGCCGCTGGCGCGCAGGGCGTAGGCGATGATGAGCTGGTTGCGCTTCTCCAGCGTGTAGTGGCCGATGAAATCCACCCGGCTGGCGGTCAGCCCCAGCTCCTCCTGCGTCTCCCGCAGCATGGTCTGCTCCGGCGTCTCGTTGCGCTCGATGAAGCCGGAGATCAGCGAGAACACCTCGGGCGGCCACAGCGCGTTGCGGGCGAGGATGAAGCCGGCTTCGGTCTCCACCAGCCCCAGCACCACCGGCGTCGGGTTGTCCCAATGCACGAAGTCGCAGCCGGGCGCCGGACAGGCGAGGCGCTGCAGCTCGTCGACCTGGCGTGGAGCCAGCGGCGTGGCGCACTGGGGGCAGAAGTTCATGGCGGGGGCCTTGAGCGGACGGGGCGGGCGGGAAGGCTGATGGTGCCTCGTCCGCCGGCGGATCGCCACCTCCGCGCCGGCGAGGTGGCGCCCCACCCGCCTGTAACGGCGCTCGATTTTCGCTTTCGACTGGATAGAATTACAGCCATGAACGCACCAGCCCCCGGCGTCGAACTGCGCCCCACCGAGATGCCGGCCCCTGCCGGCGCCCACGCTCCCGCCTACCTGCAAGGCCTCAACCCCGCCCAGCGCGAGGCGGTGGAATATGGCGTCGGCGGCGCGGACGGCGGCACGGCCGCCGGGCCGCTGCTGGTGATCGCCGGCGCCGGCTCGGGCAAGACCAACACCCTGGCGCACCGCGTCGCCCACCTCATCGCCAACGGCGCCGACCCCGGCCGCATCCTGCTGCTCACCTTCTCCCGCCGGGCGGCGGACGAGATGGGGCGGCGGGTGCAGCGCATCCTCGCCCGCGCCGCGGCCGACCATCCATGGCTGGCGCAGGCGGGCCTGCAGTGGTCCGGCACCTTCCACGCCGTCGGCGCCCGGCTGCTGCGGGAGTACGCCGGCCGTATCGGCCTGGACCCGGCCTTCACCATCCACGACCGCGAGGATTCCGCCGACCTGATGAACCTCGTCCGCCACGAGGCCGGCCTTTCCAACCGCGACAAGCGCTTTCCGCTCAAGGGCACTTGCCTCGCCATCTACTCGGCGGCAGTGAATACCCGTGCGCCGCTGATCCAGGTGCTGCAGTCCGCCTTCCCCTGGTGCGCCGAATGGGAGGCAGAGCTGAAAACGCTGTTCCGCGCCTATGTGCAGGCCAAGCAGACGCAGCAGGTGCTGGACTACGACGACCTGCTGCTCTACTGGGCGCACATGGTGGCCGACCCCGCCCTGGCGGAGGACGTGGGCGGCCGCTTCCTGCATGTGCTGGTGGACGAGTACCAGGACACCAACGCGCTGCAGGCCGACATCCTGCTCGGCATGAAGCCGGACGGCCGCGGCCTCACCGTGGTCGGCGACGATGCCCAGTCCATCTATGCCTTTCGCGGCGCCACCGTGCGCAACATCCTCGACTTCCCGGCGCGCTTCGAGCCGCCGGCGCACCGGGTGACGCTGGAGCGCAACTACCGCTCCACCCAGCCCATCCTCGCCGCCGCCAACGCCGTCATCGCCCAGGCGGCGGAGCGCTACAGCAAGGAACTGTGGTCCGACCGCGAATCCGCCGCCAAACCGCAGCTGGTATCGGTGCGGGACGAGGCCGACCAGGCCGCCTTCGTCGTCCAGCGCGTGCTGGCGCGGCGCGAGGCCGGAGTGAAGCTGAAGCAGCAGGCGGTGCTGTTCCGCGCCGCCAGCCACAGCGCCCGGCTGGAGATGGAGCTCACCCGGCGCAACATCCCCTTCGTGAAGTTCGGCGGCCTCAAATTCCTCGAAGCCGCCCATGTGAAGGACGTGCTGGCCCTGCTGCGCTGGGCGGAGAACCTGCGCGACCGCGTGTCCGGCTTCCGCGTGGTGCAGCTGCTGGCCGGCATCGGCCCCAAGACCGCCGGCAAGATCCTGGACAACGTCTGCCAGGCGCCCGCCGGCTGCAGCCTGCTCGCCGAGCAGCCGGTGCCGGAAACGGTGCAGACGGACTGGCACGAGTTCGCCGCGGTGGTCGAACTGCTGCGCAGCGAAGGCGCGCCCTGGCCGGCCGGCTTCGAACTCGCCTGCCGCTGGTACGAAGGCCAGATGCCGCGGCTGTACGACGACGCCCAGGTGCGCCAGGGCGACATCCAGCAGCTCGCCCGTATCGCCGCCACCTATCCCAGCCGCCAGCGCTTCCTCACCGAGCTGACGCTGGACCCGCCCAGCGCCACCAGCGACGAGGCCGGCGTGCCGATGAAGGACGAGGACTACCTCATCCTCTCCACCATGCACTCCGCCAAGGGCCAGGAGTGGAACGCGGTGAGCGTGCTCAACACGGTGGACGGCTGCATCCCCTCCGACATCGCCACCCGCCACGCCAGCGAGATCGAGGAGGAGCGGCGCCTGCTCTACGTTGCCATGACCCGCGCCCGCGACAGCCTGGAGCTGGTGGTGCCGCAGCGCTTCTACGTCACCCAGCAGACCGGCCTGGGCGACAAGCACCTCTACGCCGGCCGCAGCCGCTTCATCTCCAACCGCATGCTGGCCAATTTCGAGCAGGTGACCTGGCCGGAGCCGCCGCCGGAGCTGAAAGGCACGCCGGACTCCCGCCAGGCGGCGCTGGACCTGGCGGCGCGGATGCGCGGCATGTGGGAGTGAAGGGGGCAAAGGCCGGGTTCCCCCCGTCTCCGCTCGCGGGAGAAGGGCCGGGGGAGAGGGGCAGGCGGCCGCGGGACTGCCACGCAGCCGCCATCGCGACTGCGCCCTCGCGGCCCCGCCCCGCCGGGTCCGGTGTTTGCAGGTAAACGCAAATACCCCCAAGCCGCGAGGTGCCGCCATGTCCACCGCCCCCCAGGAAACCGGCTTCGACCACAGCCTTGCATTTCTTTCCGATCCCTACCGCTACATCTCCAGCCGCTGCCGCGAGTTGGGTTCCGATTTGTTCGAGACGCGCATCCTGCTGCAGCCGGCCATCTGCATGAGCGGGCCGGAAGCTGCCGCCGTGTTCTACGACCCCGAGCGCTTCCAGCGCGCTGGCGCGGCGCCGGAGCCGCTGCAGGCCACCCTGTTCGGCAAGGGCGGCGTGCAGGGGCTGGATGGCGCTGCCCACCGCGAGCGCAAGGCGCTCTTCATGAAGGTGGTGGAGCCGGAGCGGGTGGCGGCGCTGGCCGGCTTCGTCGCCAGCGAATGGTGGAGCGCCGCCCGGCGCTGGCAGGACGAAGACCGGGTGATCCTCTACCAGGAAGTCGTGCAGCTGCTTACCCGCGCAGTCTGCACCTGGGCCTACGTGCCGCTGGCGGAGGACGAGGTGGACAAGCGCAGCCGCCAGATGGCACGGCTGTTCGACGAAGCGGCCAACTCCGGCGCCGGCCACCTGCGCTCCCGCTACGCCCGCCGCCGGCTGGAGAAGTGGCTGGCGCGGCTGGTGGGCGACATCCGCGATGGCCGCTACGCGGTGCCGCGCGGCTGCGCCGCCGAAGCGGTGGCCAGCCATGTGGATGCGGACGCCCAGCTGCTGCCGGTCGAGATCGCCGCGGTGGAGTTGCTCAACGTGCTGCGGCCGACGGTGGCGGTTGCGGTCTTCATCGTCTTCGCCGCCCATGCGCTGCACGCCCACCCGGAATGCCGGGAGCGCCTGGGCGGTGACGACCCCGACTACGAGGACGCCTTCGTGCAGGAAGTGCGGCGCTGCTACCCCTTCTTCCCGGCGGTGGCGGCGCGGGTGCGGGTGGATTTCGACTGGGCCGGCGTGCACTTCCCCGAAGGCCGGCTGGTGCTGCTGGACCTCTACGGCAGCAACCGCGATCCGCGCGTCTGGGAGGAAGCGGACGCGTTCCGCCCGGAGCGCTTCCTTGAGCGCAGCCCCGGCGCCTTCGACTTCATGCCCCAGGGCGGCGCCGAGCCTTATGGCAACCACCGCTGCCCGGGCGAGGGCATCGCAGTGACGCTGATGAAGCAGGCGGTGGGCTTCCTCGTCCGCTACCTCGGCTACCAGGTGCCGATGCAGGATCTGCGGCTGGATTTCTCCCGTCTGCCGGCGCTGCCTTGCGACGGATTCATCCTTTCTGAAGTGCGCCTGCGCGAGGCAGAGGCACGCAGCCACCCCCAGGCGCGAAGTTGGCCGGGGGCGAACGTGTGAGGGGGAGGCGTGCGGGCGGTGGGGTTTTCTCCCTCGTCCCGCGTGGAGTTGAGGCGCTAAAGCGGAGCGCCGCTTCGCCCGCGAGGGGCTCCGTGGCTTTTTGGGGGAGCAGGGCCGCGGGGCGGAGAG
>Ga0209699_100717_pt1 | contig 13027 bp, 17 predicted proteins | sample SynthPrep_1_END__FD_187204 | JGI IMG/M metagenome (GOLD analysis project Ga0209699, IMG submission 187204) | Synthetic microbial communities from Ohio, USA - SynthPrep_1_END_DS7_MetaG (SPAdes) (version 2) | ecosystem: Engineered > Bioreactor > Aerobic > Activated sludge | place: USA: Ohio...
GAGATCGCGACAAGAAGGAAGGCCCCACAGACGATGAATACGTCTGCCAGATTGAAGGCTGGCCATGACCAACCGAAGGCGTGGAAATCCAGATAGTCCGTGACGCTCAGGTTCCAGAAGCGATCGATGACATTGCCGCTCGCGCCTCCTGCAATCGCCGTGATCGAAACCCTCTCTGCAGCAGTCTTTGCCATTACCGCCCAGATCACCAGCGCGATCACGATTACGCCCTGAAGCAGCGCGAACAGTCGTGGAGCCGATCCCATCGTGTCGGAGAAAAGGCCGAAGCTGACACCCGGGTTATAGGCAAGCACCAGGTTGAAGAATGGGGTTACCGGGATTACTCTCGGTGGATCCATCAATTCGGTTACAACCAGATACTTCGTGGTAAGATCGATCAAGCATAGCGCGGCAACCCAGAGAAGGACGAGAGCGGCTCTGGCTGTGATCTTGTTTAATGATGCCTTCATCGGATTCCCTGTTGCATGACGACAATCCGGGCCTTTGACGGGACGGTTTCATAAAGCTCCATCACATCCTGATTGATGAGGCGAACGCAGCCTGACGAAACGGCGTGGCCGATTGAACGCCAGTCCGTGGTGCCGTGAAGCCGGTAAAGCGTGTCCTTGCCATGCTGGAAGATGTAAAGAGCACAAGCACCAAGCGGATTATTGGGGCCGGGTGCCTGGCCGCCGTTCGCATATGAATATTTCTGTAGCTCTGGTTGTCTCGCTATCATCTCCGGAGGCGGTGTCCACCGGGGCCATTTCTGCCGCCACTGGATTATTCCTTCACCCGACCAGGTGAAGCCCACGCGCCCGATACCGATACCGTATCTCATTGCCGTGCCAGCATCTTCAGTGAGATAGAGGAACCTGCTGCGAACATCGACGAAAACAACGCCCGCAGGCTCGCCGGTGAGGTTTTCAACGCGCTGCCGATAGTATCTCGGGTCGATCTTTCGAAAGGGAACTCTAGGTAACCGGTAGCCGCCGTCGCTCCTTGCAGCGTAGCGGGCCTCAAGCTCACGTTCGCTCGGTTCCATTTGACTGGCGGGCCTGACGACAGCCGCCGCTGTAGAAACCGGGCTTCCAAAGACGGCTGATGCCAATGCACCACCAGATAGAGCGACGAGTGACCGACGTTTCATCAGACGCGGTTTGAGCATGCATATCCCCATTTGAAGGACACGTTTGAATCCTCCACATTACTGATTCCGTACAATTCTACGATCTCTAGTAGCTTGAGGTTCAAGCGCTTGCTGACAGCTAAGGTCGGGTCTCAACTAATTGTGTAAGGCTCGTGATGGAGTGCGCCTTATCATCAGGGACAAATTGGCGCAGTCCCAGATTCGCAGCTTTTGTTTCAGTTCGACCTTTGCTAGTCATCTGTTGATTTATGTCATTTTGCTTGTCTGGAACGAATGATCCGCAGCGTTTTAACCAGTTGGAAGACCGTGGCTGTCCTGACGATGATCTTCATTCAGATCATCTCCGGAAGCCTCTGCTCGACTCCGTTGGAAAATCGCACATTTGTTCCGCCCGGTGTCGCTACCTTCGTGCAGGAACGAGGTTCACCGGTGGATAACAGGAAACTCCTCTTGTCTGAGGCCGACCATCACGTCCGCTGCGAGCAGCGGTCTCTACAAGCAGAGCTGTATGATTTTAGATTCTCGGAAGGACTGCGATATTCCGTATCCGCGGACCTCCTTCGTGAAAGCCAGATCTATCTGATCTCGCGCCCGCCAAAATACCTGAGCTAAGGCAATCTGTTCGGCACTGCGCACGTACGTCTTACTGAATCAGTTCGACCATGGATCTCTTACGCCCAAGCCATTCTTCGCCGATATCTGGCGGAGCGTGTGAGCTACGTATCGGGACTTCTCAAGAGCAGCCGGATTCCATCCTGAACTCATAATCCCTTACATCGGGAGTCGAAGGTGTCTTTGTCAAAAAAGCTCTTTCTCCTCGCTGTTGGCACCTTTTTGCTCCCGCTCGGTGGATGCAAGATGGTCGTAATGTCGCCATCCGGCGATATTGCACGTCAGCAGGCGGATCTCATCGTCATCGCAACCGTGCTGATGCTCCTCATCATCGTACCGGTCCTGTTTCTCACCTTCTATTTTGCCTGGCATTACCGCCATTCCAACAAGAAGGCGAAATATGACCCGGAGTGGCATCACTCCGTAAAACTCGAGATGGTGATCTGGTCAGCGCCGCTTGCCATCATCATTGCGCTGGGAACTATCACGTGGATCAGCACTCACAGACTTGACCCATATCGCCCACTCGACAGGATCGATGCAAATCGTCCTGTTACACCCGACATCAGGCCGATCACCGTAGAAGTGGTCGCACTCGATTGGAAATGGCTGTTCTTCTATCCGGAGTACGGAATTGCTACGGTTAATGAGCTTGCTGCGCCCGTAGATGTACCGATCAACTTCAAGCTAACTGCATCATCGGTCATGAATGCATTCTATGTGCCGGCGCTCGCCGGGATGATCTATGCCATGCCCGGAATGCAGACGAAACTCCATGCCGTCATCAACGAGACCGGCACCTACGATGGTCTTTCTGCCAACTATAGTGGAGACGGCTTCTCTCAGATGCGGTTCAAGTTCCTTGGATTGAACCAGGGTGATTTCGATCAATGGGTCGCGCGTGTCAAACGGACCGGCACGGCACTCAACCGGGACAGTTACTTGAAGCTTGAGAAACCGAGCACGGCCGAACCTGTACGTTATTACTCCACGGTGCAGGAAGGTCTCTACCGCTCGGTGCTCAACATGTGCGCCCGTGAAGGCCAGATGTGCATGGATGAGATGATGCACATCGACAAGATGGGCGGGGCAGGTGTGGAGAGCCGGGAAAACCGGGCGCGCCTGGAATACGACAACCGCCGGACGACCGGCGCAGCCGAAGACAACGATGTCGCACCCGCCCCTGTCACAGGCACCCCGACCCGCGGCGAGAGCCCCGCGAACGTCATCGATAGCAAGGTGAGCCAGCCGTCGATGCCGATGAACCATAGCATGAAGAACATGCAGCATCCCACCACACCCGAAAGCGATGAGAGCGGGCAGGCACCCGACCGGCTCGACGCTGAAGTGCCCGCAAAACCCTGAAGGATTCGACAGATAAGATGTTCGAAAATCTAACACTCGCTCAACTCGTCTTCGGGCGGCTCACCTGGGAAGCGATCCCTTACGATCCAATCATCCGCAGCACGTTTGTTGCCGTGGTTATCGGTGGCCTGGCCATCGTGGGATTGATTACGAAATACAAACTGTGGGGTTATCTCTGGAGGGAATGGTTCACATCTGTCGATCACAAAAAGATCGGCATCATGTACATCGTTCTGGCGCTCGTCATGCTTCTGCGCGGCTTCGCCGACGCGATCATGATGCGTATTCAGCAGGCCATCGCCTTCAACGGCAACGAGGGATACCTGAACGCCGACCACTATGATCAGATATTCACCGCCCACGGCGTGATCATGATCTTTTTTGTCGCCATGCCGTTCATAACAGGGTTCATGAACTACATTGTGCCGCTCCAGATCGGTGCTCGCGATGTGTCATTTCCGTTCCTGAACAATTTCTCATTCTGGATGACGACGGCGGGTGCGATCATCATCATGATCTCGCTATTCGTAGGAGAATTCGCAAAGACCGGCTGGTTGGCCTATCCGCCGTTGTCGGGTGCCGATTACAGCCCTGGCGTCGGTGTGGACTACTACATCTGGGGTTTGCAGGTAGCCGGCATCGGAACAACGCTGTCGGGCATCAACCTCGTTGCGACCATCGTCAAGATGCGCGCACCGGGGATGTCTCTGATGAAAATGCCTGTTTTCACCTGGACCTCGCTTTGCACCAACATCCTGATCGTGGCGACATTCCCGATATTGACGGCAACGCTTGCGCTGCTGACCGCAGACCGCTATCTGGACACCAACTTCTTCACGAACGATCTCGGCGGTAACCCGATGATGTACGTGAACCTGATCTGGATGTGGGGTCATCCGGAAGTTTACATCCTGATCCTCCCGGCTTTTGGCATCTTTTCGGAAGTTGCATCTACGTTCTCGGGCAAGCGGCTGTTCGGCTACGCGTCGATGGTCTACGCGACATGTACGATCATGCTTCTTTCTTATGTGGTCTGGCTGCATCATTTCTTCACGATGGGAGCAGGTGCGTCCGTCAACGCCTTCTTTGGAATAGCAACGATGATCATTTCGATCCCGACGGGTGCGAAGATGTTCAACTGGCTGTTCACGATGTACAAGGGAAGGATCCGTTACGAACTGCCGATGTACTGGTTGATCGGCTTTATGGTGACATTCGTCATCGGCGGTATGACAGGCGTCATGCTGGCTATACCTCCTGCTGACTTTGTGCTGCACAATTCGCTCTTCCTGATTGCCCACTTCCACAACGTCATCATCGGCGGCGTGCTGTTCGGCCTGATGGCAGGAGTAACCTATTGGTGGCCGAAGGCCTTCGGTTTCAAGCTCGATCCGTTCTGGGGCAAGATGAGCTTCTGGTTCTGGCAGATCGGTTTCTTCGTCGCCTTCATGCCGCTCTATGTGCTCGGACTAATGGGCGTGACGCGCAGAGTTTCGCAGTTTGATGATCCCTCGTTACAGATCTGGTTCATCATCGCCGCATTCGGGGCGGGCCTGATTGCACTCGGTATCCTGTTCTTCATTATCCAGATGGTCGTCAGCGTGAGGAGACGCGACCAGCTCCGCTGCACGACGGGCGATCCATGGGGTGGCCGAACCCTGGAATGGGCTACTTCCTCGCCGCCGCCAGAATACAACTTCGCTTTCACTCCAGTGGTCCATGAGATGGACGCATGGCACGACATGAAGGAATGTGGATACGCGAGACCACTGGCCGGATACAAGGCGATTCACATGCCCAGAAATACTGGTGCCGGTGTCATCCTTTCCGGTATCAGCATCGCGCTCGCCTTTGCGCTCATCTGGTACATCTGGTGGCTCGCCATCGTATCATTCGCAGCGATCATTATCATCTCGATCGCCCACACCTTCAACTACAACCGCGACTTTTATATCCCGGCAGCAACAGTTGCCGAGGTCGAAGACGCACGTTCGAAGCTGCTCGCCCAGGGGAACTGACATGGCAAACCCGATTCACGCCCCCCGGGCTGACAAGAAATTCCATCTCGATGAGGAACATCATCCTGAAGGAAGCACGAACCTGGGCTTCTGGCTCTATCTGATGAGTGACCTGCTTATTTTCGCGGCTCTCTTCGCCACCTATGCGGTGCTCGGTCGTAATTACGCGGCCGGTCCTGCACCTGGCGATCTTTTCGATCTCAGGTTGATCGGGGTTGCGACGGTAATCCTGCTGGTGTCATCGATTACCTATGGTGTTGCGATGATCCGTGCCGAGAGCAATGCAAAGGGTGCGACGATCTTCTGGCTTGGTGTCACAGGCCTGCTCGGCCTCGCATTCCTGGGGCTGGAGGCATACGAATTCTATCATCTGATCGCGGAGGGTGCTGGTCCCCAGCGGTCCGCCTTCCTGTCGTCATTCTTCGCCCTCGTCGGCACGCATGGCCTCCATGTCATGTTTGGGGTCATCTGGCTTGTGGTGCTTATGATACAGGTGTCGAAGTTTGGCCTCACTCCGGAGAACCATCGACGACTGATGTGCCTGTCAATGTTCTGGCACTTCCTCGACCTCATCTGGATCGGTGTCTTCTCAGTGGTCTATCTTATGGGAGTTGTCGCATGACGTCGAATTCTTCTCATAATGGAGCACACGGAGGGCATTCCGGTCACCGCTCGGGGCGTAGTTCTCTCAAGAGCTACATGACGGGATTCATCCTGTCGCTTATTCTGACGGCCATCCCGTTCTGGCTTGTGATGGGCGACGTCATCGAGAGCAAGATGATAACGATCGCGGCGATCATGATCCTTGGCGGCATCCAGATGCTTGTCCACATGACCTACTTCCTGCACATGAACAGCCGCTCTGAAGGAGGGTGGACCATGATGGCACTGATTTTTACGATCGTGATCCTTGTCATCGTGCTCGTCGGATCAATCTGGGTTATGTATCACCTCAACACCAACATGATGCCCATGTCACCGGAGATGATGAAAAATATGCCGTAAGAGCGCTGACTTCATCCAGTTTATCAAGCTAATTGCTCATTCGTGTGTTCGGTAAACCGTTGGTCCATACCGAACACACGGACCAAATCACAAGTCTGGATGCAGTCATGGGGAAGCCTCCGGGCGCGATCTGACTGTCTCCGGCTCTCTTTCACCTCGAGAGTTGTTGGCGAGCGAATGCCATTTTTTCTTGTCACCCATCGATCACTCGTTGAAGCTGATAGCGAGCAGGCCGCTGCTGTCAAAGCTCTCGATAAAATTGAAAGCAGTCGGAAACTCGAGTTCGAAGTGAAATTCGATGAAACGACGATCACCTGCGTAATGCTGGACAGAGCACTGGAGGAGATGGATTCATCATCTCCAGAAGGCCAGGCACTGCATCAGGAGCCGTTAGCCGGGACTACCAACGCTGGTCAGTCACCCGACGAGAACTCATCGCGGACAACGATACCGGAACGCCCGAACGCGCGGACGACCACGATGGTTGCGGCCTTTCTTGGGGGGCTGGTGCTGGCGACGTTCATGCTTGCAGTATTGTGATCGTCAACAACGACGGTCAGAGTACAACATGCCGCTGATCACCGAATGCCGCCCACGGCAATCGTATCACGACCGTCATTGATTTTCACCCACTTGCCGGGATCACGCGAGTCCTGACGCTTCAGATAGGTGTACTCGGTTTCCGACCATTTCCTGATCTCCGCACGCAGATTGTCGAGCACGAAGTCACCCAGTCCTGACCGGACCGCCAACACAGCGTGACCCGATCCGTCCGGTTGAAGCACTACTGTGATCAGCAGGTTGGAGGGCGAGAACCCACGTTCCATCAGGAGCTTCCGCTTCTGAAGAACGAAGTCTTCGCAGTCGGCTGCGTCGACCGGATAGGTCCAGTATTCTTCGACACCATACCTCTCCATATCTGTCATCGCCGGGATCAGGTTCACCTTACGGTTCACATCGACAAGGCGACTCCAGGTCTCTGGCGTCAGCTTCATCGGCCCGCGATCTGCAACGCGGGGGCGGCATTCTCCGGGCAGGCGTTCACAGAATTCAAAATGACCAATTGGCTGGGTAGTCGGTCCGGCGATCGGCATGGCATCCAGAGCCGCCGCATCGGGATTCCACGCCACCCCCATCGAGGTCGTCATTATTGCGATTATTGCGAACATAAACCTGACAGTCATAAGTCGTCCCCGTTTGTTGCAATGACTTATGAGGATCGGCTGCCACTATCGGGCAAACAATTTAGGTGCAATTTTATCGATTGTTATGTTTTGTTCGCGCAGCTCGTTCGCTATCGTTTCAGTTAAAACGTCGAGTTATGATCTGCAGCATCATAGCCAGGTATTCTTTGAATCCACTCGATAATCGGGGCTGACCTTTACTGACGCCCCTCGCTAACCGTTCTGTGATCGGCCTTCTACGAAACAAAGAGTAGGAGGTTTGGCGCCCCACTATGAGCCAAATTGTCGCAACGGACCGAATTCTGATTGAACCTCCATCTGCTTGAGGTTGCATTATCAATCTCCTGAACGACAGGAGATACTGAATTGAACGTTGTGAATTTCCGGGCCTTCATTACTGACTCTGGCCTTGGCGGCTGCGTGATCACACCCCACGTGCTTATTGCGAAGGTTTTTGCGTTGGCGAGTTCGATGCTCCCTTCTGTTGTGACGGCCCGAATGTCTGCTACCAGGGCAACGAAATGACACTTACTGCCTTTTCTGACACAAAGTTTCTGCGCCTCTACAGTATCTTCATCCTGTGGGCTGGGCAGTTATGAAACGACTGTCGCAAACCATCCTGTTCGCTCGCCAATGGTTGTCTGAACCATGGTCGATCGGAGCTGTTGCACCCTCCAGCCCTCATCTCGCTCGCCTGATGACACAATCTATCGACGCTTCAACAGGACCTGTTCTGGAACTTGGACCCGGAACAGGTGTGTTTACGGATGCACTTCTTGAACGGGGTGTGCAACAGCAATGCCTCACGCTTGTAGAGCTGGGTGAAGATTTCGTCCGGCTGCTTCGACTACGCTTTCCACACGCACGGATCGTGAAGTGCGACGCCGCACGCATGCGTGAGGCCGGTATGGATACAGATCTACGATACGGCGCTGTCATTAGTGGCCTTCCTCTTCTGGCTATGCAGCCGCCTGTAGTGTTCCGGATTGTGAAAGAAGCAGTCCGCCGACTTGAGCCGGGTGCCAGCTTCTACCAGTTCACCTACGGTCTGCGCTGCCCGGTGCCAGATGCAGTGATGACTCGCCTGGGTCTGAAGGCCCAGAAGGTCGGTACTGTGATGCTTAATATCCCGCCAGCTTCCGTTTACCGGGTTTTTCAATCGGTAGCAGATAGAAGCACCGCCCGATGAAAAAACAGCCAGGTTTCCTGCGATACAACCAGACGAGAGAACCGGGTTTGCCACACCAACGAAATTCCATGTTTATCTTGGCAAGCTACTTGGGCCTGGTATTGGGAAACGCCGGAAGCACCTACGCATCAACTGCCGCAATCATGCCGGCTCATGCCAATAATTTGCCTCAGATTGTAATCGAACATGCCGAACTGCAAGCTGGCGAAAACGGTGGTCCAGACCGTGCATACATTGTAATCCACAACGGTACCGGAAATGATGCGCGTATCTCCAGGATCTATGCTGCGGGATACGGCCCTGCCGCAATCATGCGGCAGGCAGTTACCCCTGGGGAGTACATCACCTTACCCCTGGACAAGGCTGGTCTCGAAATTCCCAAGGGTGCCGATCTGGACATGAAGCCAGACACACTTTTCGTTTTTTTTGATCGTGCAAGCCGTATGCCACGTTATACTACATTATCAATCGTTTTCGATGATGGGCTGGTCAGGAGTGTATCAGTCGATCTAATCCCTTCAGGACGCACACCAGTGAGCCATCATCATGGAATGCAGGAAGAAGACTGAAGGTTGTTGCTTGCATGTGAATTCGCGTACCGATTCAGCGATCACTGTACATGTGTCATTGCTATGAAATCATGACACATTTTCTGATGACTTGCGTCAACGGCGCGGGGTTTGGCGCTCTCGCCACCACAGAAAACTTTCAATACCGATAACAATGCCCAGTATCACGGGAGTGGTGAGTCCAGCGAGATGCTCAAACGTGTAGTGGCCACCAAACCGGCATAAACCCCAGAAAACAAGCCTCACAAGCGCAAAGCCAGCCAACCAGAAGATGGAGATCCAGAATATTGCTGTGGCGAAGCGACGTAAACGGTAACTCATTTGATCAATGTTACCCGGCCAGTATGATCAATGAAAATCAAGTCTTGTTGTACAAGGTCTCGACAGATTGGTCTTATTCACTGATGGCGAGGGACTTGAACCTTCGGCTACGGGAGGTCCTGCAATGCACCGGGCAGGGTTGCGAACCTTGCGAACCGCCAGGACATTGGGGGCATTGTACTTAACGAGACAGTAACTTTTGCGGCTAATTTTGAGCGGTTGTGGAAAGGCCGAAAACGACAAAGGAGAAACGCAGAAACTTGAGCACCACGACCAACACGAACGATACCTAAGGCGGGTTACTTCTCGGTGGAAATACGGGGTCAGCTCTCAGTGGATATCAACAGCACTTGATTTCTCGAATATATCCATTATTCTGGATATATGGAAAATAATGATGCAATAATAGCCCTTGCGGCCTTGGCACAACATGTTTCAGACCTCATATTGCGGCCATGACATGCCGCGGGCCGGTATGGTGATACGCGGACTGGACTCCAAATCAGTGGAACGAGCTAAAAGCTCCCTGAGAACTACTGGTTTGCCCAATCCCGATCTGTTCGATCATTTGCCCATGCGGATCATGTCCTCCTCACATCGCCGGCACTCCGAATAAGAACAGTTGCAGTCAGCAAACTGATCCAGTCGGATCTCTATATTCCTCGTTGCGTGCGAGCATGGCCCAGACCGTTCGTGCCATTTTGTTCGCCATGGCTATAGCCACCAGCATGCGCGGCTTTCTCGCGAGCATGTTCGAAAGCCACGATCCCGGTTTACCGCCACCGCGTCCTTTCCAATGGACGACGGACATCGCACCGATGATCAATAGCCGTCGGATGTCTCGCTGCCCCATCTTCGAGGTCCGACCGAGTTTCTGTTTGCCTCCGCTCGAGTGCTGCCTCGGAACGAGGCCGAGCCAGGCAGCAAAGTCGCGACCACACCGGAATTCCTGCATGGAGGGTGCGAAGGCCGTGATTGCCATTGCGCAGATCGGGCCAATCCCAGGCATCTTCTGCAACCTGCGAACAACATCGCTTTTCCGCGCTTCAGAAGCAATAAGACGGTCGATCTGATCGATTTCGACGTACAACTGCTCGATCTTGCCCAAGTAAAGTCGGCTCATGCTTTGCACCAGCTCGGGGAGGTTTTCCGACGTGATCAGGGCCCCGAGACGATCAACTTTGTCGAGGCCTTTGCCCACTATGATACCATGTTCAGCCAGGTGTCCACGCAGAGCGTTCACCATCTGGGTTCGCTGGCCAACGAGCAGATCGCGTGTCCGGAAAAGCATGGCACGCGCCTGCTGGTCAGACGTTTTTAAGGCAACGGTCCTCATCGTTGGTCGCATCGCAGCTTCTGCGACGGCCTCAGCATCTGCAGCATCATTCTTCTGGCGTTTGACGAAGGCCTTTACATAGACTGGCGGGATAAGACGAACTTCATGGCCGAACCCTGACAACTGGCGCCCCCAATAATGGGCCGTGCCGCAGGCCTCCATCGCAACTACGCAAGGTGGCAGTGCAGCCATGAATTTTGGAAACTGAAGACGCGAGAGTTTCTTACGAAACAATACCCGACCGTCCTGTGCCGCACCGTGAACTTGAAAAACCTGCTTTGCGAGATCAACGCCAACAATGCTAACTTCATCCATGGATGCCTCCTCCGTTGTAGGTGACGTAAAGCATCACTAGGTGACGTAAAGCATCACCATCATGGCACACTGCGATGCCGGTGGGAGGGGCATCCAACCCATCAGTGGATATCAACAGCACTTGATTTCTCGAATATATCCATTATTCTGGATATATGGAAAATAATGATGCAATAATAGCCCTTGCGGCCTTGGCACAAAATACCCGCCTTGAGACGTTCCGTCTGCTCGTGCGGCACGAACCGAATGGAATTCCGGCAGGCGAGCTCGCCCGGCTCCTCGATGTCCCGCAGAACACGATGTCGGCGCATCTCGCGACGTTGTCCCGTGCAGGGTTGGTGAAGAGCGAGCGCCAGAGCCGATCAATCATCTACCGGGCCGGCCTAGACGGCCTGCGCGACCTGACACTATTCCTGCTGAAGGACTGCTGCGGCGGATCGACGGAGTTTTGCGCTCCCCTGATCGCAGAACTGACGCCATGCTGCGCGCCGGGGGCGAACCCATGTTGAGCGCGATCGCATTGCACGAAGTCGCCGGTAGCGACGCTCGTCTCCGCGAAGCGCTCCGTGCGGCGGATCTCCCGACCGATGACATTGAAGACGAAGGCCGCGCCTTCCTCGAAGCCGTCTTCGGCGACGGCCAAACGATCGGATATGCCGGCCTCGAACGATGCGCCGGCGATTACTTGCTGCGTTCTGTTGTCGTGCTCCCGGAACATCGGGGTCATGGGTTCGGCCGGGCAATCGTCGAGGCAACGCTTCGAGGCGTAGGTGGCGATATCTTCCTCGCGACGACGAGTGCCGCAACGTTTTTCTCGACCATGCGGTTTGCCGAGGTGCCGCGGGCTGAAGTGCCGGCCGCGGTGCTTGCGACCCGCCAACTATCCTCCATTTGCCCCTCGTCGGCGACCATCATGAAGCTCATAAGGCCTCCAACCTAACACGGACCACGACCATGACTGACAAGACCTATAACGTGCTGTTCCTCTGCACGGGCAATTCCGCTCGCTCTATTCTCGCCGAGTCCATCCTCAACAAAGAGGGCGGCGGCCGGTTCAAGGCCTATTCGGGGTCAGAACAAGAGCAGTCCGAAATCGTACGCTAAGGACGAACGGAATGAGAACTTACGCGGCGTTCCTTAGCCTAGCCGGAAGGCGGAGCGATCGAAATCCGTTCGGCATCTGATGTTCGGCATCCCATGTGTAGATGCCGGTAAGGTTGATATGTTCCCAACTGAGCGGCGATATGTGTTTCAATAGAGTATCAGGAATGTCTCGCCCCGCTCGTTTCAGCTGTGTGACCGCGCGATCAAGATAAACCGTATTCCAGTGCACGATCGCACTGACGACGAGATTGAGCCCCGAGGCGCGGAAAGCTTGGCTTTCGAACGACCGGTCACGGATCTCGCCTCGCTCGTGGAAGAACACAGCGCGTTTCAGCTTATGGGCGGCCTCTCCCCTGTTGAGACCGGCTTGGCATCTCCGCCGCAATGCCGGACTTGAGTACCATTCGATCATGAAGAGCGACCTTTCGATACGGCCGAGTTCGCGGAGCGCCCTCGCGAGATGGCTTTGCTTCGGAGATGCGGACAGCTTCTTCAGGATCGTAGACGGTACCACGGACCGCGTCGTGATCGACGCCGCGAGATGCAGCAGATCGTCCCAATGGTCGAGAATCAGGGCGGTGTTGATCGGCGCCCCGATATGGTTCGACAGGGTTGGATATGCATCGCTCCTCTCGAACGTGTGGAACTTCCGGTCTTTGAGATTGCGCAGTCGCGGTGAGAACCGCTTTCCGATCAAGGCGAACAGCCCGAAGATATGATCACTGGCACCGCCCGTGTCGGTAAAGTGTTCCTGAATGTCGAGCACCGTGTCCTGGTCGAAGAGCCCATCGAGCACATAGGCCGCCTCGCTTTCGGTCGGACTGATGGGCAAAATGCCGAAGTAGCCGTACTGATCTGA
>Ga0209699_100732_pt1 | contig 12624 bp, 9 predicted proteins | sample SynthPrep_1_END__FD_187204 | JGI IMG/M metagenome (GOLD analysis project Ga0209699, IMG submission 187204) | Synthetic microbial communities from Ohio, USA - SynthPrep_1_END_DS7_MetaG (SPAdes) (version 2) | ecosystem: Engineered > Bioreactor > Aerobic > Activated sludge | place: USA: Ohio...
CCTGAATAGGGGGCTGCATTGTTCTTCGAGCGTCATGAGGGCGGTGAGCGGGCCATCCTGGTTCATCTGGAAGGCCAAGACTCCGAGGCGAGCGAAGATCCCCAGGAGTTCCGGGAGCTGGCCATGTCGGCAGGTGCCGACATGGTCGCTTTCTTTAGCGTGCCCAGCAGTCGCCTGACTGCGAAATTCCTTATCGGTAGTGGCAAGGTCGAAGAGTTGCGCGACCAGGTCAAGGCCGCCGAGGCCGATCTGGTCATCTTCAATCACACCCTGACACCGAGCCAGGAGCGCAACCTCGAACGTGCGTTCGAGTGCCGTGTGCTCGACCGTACCGGTCTTATCCTCGATATCTTCGCCCAGCGCGCACGCACCCACGAAGGCAAGTTGCAGGTCGAGCTGGCTCAGCTCGATCACATGAGCACCCGCCTGGTTCGTGGCTGGACGCACCTCGAGCGGCAGAAGGGGGGTATCGGTCTGCGCGGTCCGGGGGAAACCCAGCTGGAAACCGACCGCCGCCTGCTGCGCGTACGTATCCGCCAGATCAAGCAGAAGCTCGAGAAGGTGCGCAGCCAGCGGGAGCAGGCACGGCGCGGGCGCAGGCGAGCGGATATCCCCTCGGTCTCCCTGGTTGGTTACACCAACGCCGGCAAGTCCACGCTGTTCAACGCGCTCACCACGTCCGAGGTCTACGCGGCCGATCAGTTGTTCGCCACGCTCGATCCGACCCTGCGTCGCCTGGAACTGGACGACCTCGGCCCGATCGTTCTCGCCGATACCGTGGGTTTCATTCGCCACCTGCCACACAAGCTGGTCGAGGCCTTCCGCGCTACGCTGGAAGAGTCGAGCAATTCCGACCTTCTGCTGCATGTGATCGACGCCCATGAGCCCGAACGCATGGCGCAGATCGAGCAGGTGCAGGCGGTGCTCAAGGAGATCGGTGCGAACGAGTTGCCGATGCTCGAGGTATACAACAAGCTGGATTTGTTGGATGGTGTCGAGCCTCAGATTCAGCGCGATGCCGATGGTACGCCGCAGCGAGTCTGGTTATCGGCCCGTGAGGGGCGTGGTCTGGAGCTGTTGCGCCAGGCCGTGGCCGAGTTGCTTGGTGAGGATCTGTTCGTCGGCACGTTGCAACTGCCGCAGCGTCTCGGGCGGCTTCGTGCGCAGTTCTTCGCCCTGGGTGCCGTGCAGAACGAAGGGCATGACGACCAGGGGCAGAGTCTGCTATCGGTGCGACTGCCACGGGTCGAACTCAATCGTCTGGTTTCTCGCGAGGGTCTGGAGCCTCAGGCTTTCATCGAGCAACATACTTTGCAATAAAGCCCGGGATGGCGGCTTTGCTGTCGCTATAGGGCTTTGGGTAGCATTGGCCGGCGCGCCGTGGGCGCGCCTTCGCTTTATCAGTACGGAGAACGCTATGGCTTGGAATGAGCCGGGTGGCAACTCGAATAATCAAGACCCTTGGGGCGGCCGCAAGGGCGGTGGCCGGCAGGGCCCGCCGGATCTCGACGAAGCGTTCCGCAAGTTGCAAGAAAGCCTGAACGGGCTTTTCGGTGGCGGCAAGAAACGTGGTGACGACGATTCCGGGCGCAGCGGTGGCGGCGGTGGCTTTGGCCTGCTGTTCGTTGGTCTCGGCCTGTTGGCCGTGGTCTGGCTGTACAGCGCGATCTATGTGGTGGACGAGCAGGAGCAGGCCGTGGTGCTGCGCTTCGGCAAATACCACGAGACCGTCGGTCCGGGCCTGAACATCTACTTCCCGCCGATCGATCGCAAGTTCCAGGAAAACGTCACCCGTGAACGTGCCTACAGCAAGCAGGGCGCGATGTTGACCGAGGACGAGAACATCATCGAAGTGCCGCTGACCGTGCAGTATCGCATCAGCAACCTGCAGGACTTCGTGCTCAACGTCGATCAGCCGGAAGTCAGTCTGCAGCACGCCACCGACAGTGCCGTGCGCCATGTCGTGGGCTCCACCGAGATGGATCAGGTGCTGACCGAAGGTCGTGAGCTGATGGCCTCCGAGGTGCGTGAGCGCCTGCAGCGTTTCCTCGACAACTACCGTACCGGTATCACCATCACCCAGGTGAACATCCAGAGCGCGGCCGCACCGCGTGAGGTGCAGGAAGCATTCGATGACGTGATCCGTGCCCGTGAAGACGAGCAGCGCGAGAAGAACCAGGCCGAGTCCTATGCCAACGGCGTGATTCCGGAAGCGCGTGGTCAGGCCCAGCGTCTGCTGGAAGAAGCCAACGGTTACCGTGACGAGATCATCGCGCGTGCTCAGGGTGAGGCGGATCGTTTCACCAAGCTGGTAGCCGAGTACCGCAAGGCGCCCGAGGTCACTCGCGAGCGTCTGTACCTGGACACCATGCAGGCGTTGATGAGCAACACCAGCAAGGTGCTGGTCACCGGCGACAAGGGGCAGAACAACCTGCTCTACCTGCCGCTGGACAAGATGATCGACAGCCGTGGCGGCTCCACTTCCTCCGGTTCCGCCAACAGCAGCAATACGACAACGCGTGAGCCGGCCGTGCCGCTGAGCAGCGATCTGTCGCAGCGTAACCTGCGTACCCGGGAGGGCCGTTGATGAGCAACAAGTCCCTGATCGGCCTGATCGTGGCCGTGGTTCTGGCCCTGGTGGCATGGAATAGCTTCTATATCGTGGCGCAGACCGAGCGTGCGGTGTTGCTGCAGTTCGGTCGTGTGGTCAATCCGGATGTGCAGCCTGGCCTGCATGTGAAGATTCCATACGTGAACCAGGTGCGTATCTTCGATGGTCGCCTGCTGACCCTGGATTCGACTTCCTCGCGCTTCCTGACCCTGGAGAAGAAGGCGCTGATGGTCGATGCCTATGCCAAGTGGCGGGTGAAGGACGCCGAGCGTTTCTACCAGTCCACCTCCGGCATCAAGCTGGTCGCCGACGAGCGTCTGGCCCGTCGCCTGGAAGCTTCGCTGCGTGACCAGTTCGGTAAGCGCACCTTGCATGAATCGGTATCCGGTGAGCGTGATGCGCTGATGGCCGACGTGACCGCGACCCTCAACCGCGCTGCCGAGCGTGAGCTGGGTATCGAAGTGGTTGACGTGCGGGTCAAGGCCATCGACCTGCCGCGTGAAGTCAACCGCAGCGTTTTCGAGCGGATGAGCACCGAGCGTGAGCGTGAGGCGCGCGAGCACCGCGCCAAGGGTCGCGAGCTGGCCGAAGGTATTCGCGCCGATGCCGACCGTCAGCGTCGTGTCCTGCTGGCCGAAGCCTATCGTGAGGCCGAAGAGCTGCGCGGTGACGGCGACGCCCAGGCGGCTGCCATCTACGCCCGCGCCTATGGTCAGGATCAGGAGTTCTACTCCTTCTACCGCAGCTTGCAGGCCTACCGCGAGAGCTTCGCCGACAAGCGCGATGTGCTGGTTCTCGATCCGAGCAGCGATTTCTTCCGTTACCTGGAAAAATCCAAGCCTTGATCGGCAACCCTGGCGGCGCGATGCGTCGCCAGGGTGACCGCAGGGGAAAACGTGGTATCATGCGGCAGCCGGGAAAATCCCGGCTTTTTTGCGTCTGTGGGAATCATGTGGCAGGAACTCGGCATCGCACTGTGTCTGGTACTGGTGCTGGAAGGCATCCTGCCCTTCCTCTATCCGCGCCACTGGCGCGGGGCGGTATTGCAGGCGGCTCGTCTGCCCGACCGCCGACTGCGCCTGATGGGGCTGGCCAGCATGCTGCTGGGTACTGCCCTTCTATATCTGCTTCACTGAAGGCTTGTGCCGCCCGGATCGAGAGGGGAATGGCGAAATGGCAACGGTAGACCGCTGGCTGCTGCCAGATGGCATCGAAGAAGTACTGCCGCCGGAAGCGGCACGCATCGAGGCGGCACGCCGCCAGGTGCTGGATCTGTTCCAACGTTGGGGTTACGAGTTCGTCGTTACCCCTCATATCGAGTACCTGGAATCCCTGTTGACTGGCGCTGGCCAGGATCTCGACCTGCGTACCTTCAAGGTCACCGATCCTCTGTCCGGCCGGCAGATGGGTTTCCGTGCGGACATCACGCCGCAGGTGGCGCGTATCGACGCCCATACCCTGCGTCGCGAAGGCCCGAGCCGTCTGTGCTATGCCGGCAGCGTGCTGCATGCCAAGCCGCGTGCGCTGACGACGTCGCGCAGTCCGATCCAGTTGGGCGCCGAGCTCTATGGCGATGCCAGTCCGGCCAGCGATATCGAAGTGATCAGCCTGCTGGTGGAAACACTGGAGCTGGCCGCCGTGCCTGACGTGCACATGGATCTCGGTCATGTCGGTATCTATCGCGGTCTGGCGCGTGCCGCCGGGTTGTCCGGCGAAGCCGAACAGCAGTTGTTCGATGCGCTGCAACGCAAGGCCATGGATGAAATCGAAACCCTGACGGCCGAACTGCCGGCAGGCCTGGGCAACCTGCTGCGTTCGCTGGGCGAGCTGTGTGGCGGGCGTGAAGTGCTGGATCTGGCGCAGGCCGTGTTGGTCGAGGCGCCGGATGCCGTGCATGCTGCGCTCGATGAGCTGGTGGCCATCGCTGATGCACTGGAGCTGCGTTATCCGGAGTTGCCGTTGTATTTCGACCTGGGCGAACTGCGCGGCTACAACTATCACACCGGTGTGGTGTTCGCCGCCTTCGTGCCCGGCGAGGGTGGGGCAATCGCTCAGGGCGGTCGCTATGACGATACCGGCGCGGTCTTCGGTCGGGCGCGTCCTGCCACGGGTTTTTCGACCGACCTGAAAACCCTGGTGACCCTGGGTGACATGCGTCTGGACGAGACGGTCAGCGGTGTCTGGGCGCCGGACAATCATGATCTTTATCTGTGGCAGGCCGTTCGTCGTCTGCGTGGTGAGGGTGAGCGCGTGGTACAGGCGCTGCCCGGGCAGAGCGAGGCGGATGCGCGCGAGGCAGGCTGTGATCGCCTGCTGGCACTGCGCGATGGACGTTGGCAGGTGACGCCCCTGGCGTCCTGAATTCACTTTCGCCGGCCTGCGGCCGGCATCGAAGCTGCGCGAAGAGGACAAGTTTATGGGTAAGAATGTCGTCGTCCTGGGCACCCAGTGGGGTGATGAGGGCAAGGGCAAGATCGTCGACCTGCTCACCGAGCAGGCCGCTGCAGTCGTGCGCTATCAGGGGGGCCACAATGCCGGCCACACCCTGGTGATCGACGGTGAAAAGACCGTCCTGCACCTGATTCCGTCCGGCATCCTGCGTGAAGGCGTCGAGTGCCTGATCGGCAACGGTGTGGTCGTCGCGCCCGACGCCCTGCTGCGTGAAATCACCAAGCTGGAAGAGAAGGGCGTGCCGGTGCGCGAGCGTCTGCGCATCAGCCCGGCCTGCCCGCTGATCCTGTCCTACCACGTGGCCCTGGATCAGGCGCGCGAGAAGGCGCGTGGCGATGCGAAGATCGGCACCACCGGTCGCGGCATCGGCCCGGCCTACGAAGACAAGGTCGCGCGTCGCGGCCTGCGCGTGGGTGATCTGTTCCACCGCGAGCGCTTCGCCGCCAAGCTGGGCGAGCTGCTGGACTACCATAACTTCCAGCTGGTCAATTTCTACAAAGAGCCGGCCATCGACTTCCAGAAAACCCTGGACGAGTGCATGGAATACGCCGAGCTGCTCAAGCCGATGATGGCTGACGTCACGGCCGTGCTGCATGACCTGCGCAAGGGTGGCAAGGACATCATGTTCGAAGGTGCCCAGGGTTCGCTGCTGGATATCGACCACGGCACCTACCCCTATGTCACCAGCTCCAACACCACGGCCGGCGGCATCGCCACCGGTTCGGGTTTCGGCCCGTTGTACCTGGACTACATCCTGGGCATCACCAAGGCCTACACCACGCGTGTCGGTTCCGGCCCGTTCCCGACCGAGCTGTTCGACGATGTCGGTGCCTTCCTGGCCAAGCGTGGCCACGAGTTCGGTGCCACCACCGGTCGCGCCCGTCGTTGCGGCTGGTTCGATGCGGTGATCCTGCGTCGTGCGATCGAGATCAACAGCATCTCCGGTCTGTGCCTGACCAAGCTGGATGTGCTCGACGGCCTGGAAACCATCCGTATCTGCACCGGTTACAAGGATGCCGACGGCCAGGTGCTGGTCGATGCGCCGACCGACGCCGACAGCTACATCGGCCTGCAGCCGGTCTACGAGGAAATGCCGGGCTGGAGCGAATCCACTCTGGGCGCCAAGACCCTGGAAGACCTGCCGGCGGCCGCTCGTGCCTACATCAAGCGCGTGGAAGAGCTGGTCGGTGCGCCGATCGACATCATCTCCACCGGCCCGGATCGCAACGAAACCATCGTGCTGCGCCATCCGTTCGCCTGATCGACGTCTGTCGAGTGAAAAAGCCGCCTTCGGGCGGCTTTTTCGTTACTGGCGTCCTGGCAGGGCTCTCGGGCAAGGGCGGCCATCGGCCCGATTTGCGTCATACTGCTGCCGGGTTGGTGGCTTTTTGCTATCTATCTGGGCATGCGCCTTGCTTGCACTCAATAAATCCCGGAAGTCGCCGTTATAGCTGATACGGTCGTTGAGGAGTGTTCCCAGTGTTCGCCATCGTTTCCATGTTGCGCAGCCGTCTGCTGCGCCCGGTGTTCGTTGCGCTCGGTCTGGCCATGTTGGTGCAGGTCGGGTTGGCGGTGTGGTTGATGCGTGCCTCTGTCGACGGCATGGTCGAGGATCTGGCGCAGCGCCTGGGTGGGGATAGTCGCCGCCTGGGCGAAGAGTTGAGCATGGCCGAGCGCGAGATGAGTCAGGGCTTGGCAACCTTGGCCAGCAGCACTCGTTCTCGTCTGGGGGAAGGGCTTTCCGGGCAGTTGAAGGATGAGCAGGCTCAGCTGCGCGTGGTGCTCGAGGGTAATCTCAAGCAGTCCGGTCAGGCGTTGGCGCAACTGCTCGCGGGGGTGGCGCCGAAATCCATCTGGGATCTGGACATTCCGGCCCTGACGGCACTGACCCGCATCGCTCAGCAGGATCCGGCCGTCCTGTTCGCCATCATCTATGACGCCGAAGGCAAGCGTCTGACGCGCAATTTCAACCGCAGCAGTGCGCAGGTGCGCGAGCTGATCGCTGCTGGCCAGGGGGACTCACCGCTGGACAAGCTGGTCGATGCCGCTTCGCGTGACCCGCGCGTGTATGTGGTCGAGGCGAGCATCAGTCCGATGGGGGCATCCCTTGGCAAGGTGCAGATGGGGCTGTCGCTGGATGTGGTGGAGAAGGAGCTGGCGGCGCTCGATGGTCGCTTCACCAGGCTGGTTGGCGGTGCGGGTGAGTTGGTCGATAGCAGCCTGGCCGGTGCTTCCGAGGAGGCGACCCGAGCGCTGCGCGAGCGTTTGCAGTTGGCCGAACGTTACACCCAGGAGATGGCGCGCAATGGTGGCGAATCGGTACGCGAGGCGGCCGACTCACTGCGCTGGAACATAGCCCTGGGCCTGCTGGTCGTGGGCGCGTTGGCTCTGGTGGTGGTGGCGCTGGTGCTCGGCTGGCGCGTGCTCAGCCGCCTGCGCCTGCTCAGCGCTGCGCTGCATGACCTGGCGGCGGGCGAGGGCGATCTGACACGGCGCGTGAGTATCGATAGCCGGGACGAAGTGGGCGAGATGGCTGATGCGGTCAATCGCTTCATCGCCAAATTGCAGCCTATCGTTCGCGAGTCGGGCGAGGTAGCGCTGCGTACCGGCGAGCAGATTCGCAGTCTGAGCCAGCGCGGCGTGGTGGCCGAGGCGGCAGCCGGTCGTCAGCGCGACGAAGTGGCGGGGAGCCTGCAGGCGCTGGAGCGCATGGCCGATGAGGCGCAGGCGGAAAGCCAGGCCATGCGGGAGGCTTTGCAGCGTGTGGACACCATTCGTCAGGCAGCCCATGAGAATGCCGCCATTGCCCAGCGTCTGTCGGCGCTGATCGAGGGGCTGGTGGCGCGCGTGGCGGACGGCTCGGCGGTGATCGAGCGACTGGCCAGGCAGAGTGAGCAGATCGAAGTGGTGTTGACGGTGATTCAGTCCATTGCCGAGCAGACCAACCTGCTTGCGCTCAATGCGGCCATCGAAGCGGCTCGTGCGGGGGAGAGCGGGCGTGGTTTCGCGGTGGTGGCCGACGAAGTGCGAGCCCTGGCCAGCAAGACCCAGCAGTCCACGGGCGATATCCAGACCCATATCGCTGCGTTGCAGCGCGGTGCCCAGGAGGCGGTAGCGGCCATCGCTCAGGCTGGCGCGCAGGGCAGTGAGGGCTTGGAGGTGTTGCGCGACAGTGCGCGTCTGCAGCAATCGGTGCAGCAGTCGGTGGATGACGTGCACGGTGCCATCAATGCCGCTACCCAGGCAGCGGCGCATCAGGCCGAGGGTGCCGGGGCGGTGCGTGAGCGTGTCGAGATCATCCATGCCGAGGCGCAACATGCGGCCGAGGCCGTGGCGGCGATCGCCGGCAATGCGCGGGCACTGGACGAGCTGGCAGCGCAGCTCAAGGCCAGCCTGGGGCAGTTCAGGGTCTGATCGGCGGGCGGGGCGCCTGGTCGCCTCGCCTTGGCTCTGGCGGTGCGGCGTGCTTTTTCACGGGCAATAAAAAACCGAGTCATTCGACTCGGTTCTTTGAAATTTGGTGCCCAGGAGAAGACTCGAACTTCCACGGTGTTGCCACCACTGATACCTGAAACCAGCGCGTCTACCAATTCCGCCACCTGGGCACTGCAGCAATGTTCGTCGTTGCCGACACGGATCATTGCATCCGTTATTTGCAAAGTGGGTTATCAAGCCACTTCACGAAATTTGGTGCCCAGGAGAAGACTCGAACTTCCACGGTGTTGCCACCACTGATACCTGAAACCAGCGCGTCTACCAATTCCGCCACCTGGGCACTGAAACCGATGAATCATCATCTGCTTCGTGTTACAACGTCTGCTCGACGCTGTGGGCGCGAACTATACGGGCGGGCATTTACCTTGTAAACCCCTGAGCCTGAAAAAATTATTGTCGCCGGAAAAGCTGCCGCGAATGTCGTTTTCGCGCTTCAATAGGCAAATGGCATACACCTCTATACATAAGCATAGGTAATCCTTCTTACATGGCCGATTGGCAATCCCTCGATCCCGAGGCCGCCCGCGAGGCGGAAAAATACGAGAATCCCATCCCCAGCCGTGAGCTGATCCTTTCGCATCTGGCCGAGCGGGGTTCGCCCGCCAGCCGCGAGCAACTGGTCGAAGAGTTCGGCCTGTCCAGCGACGACGAACTCGAAGCCCTGCGCCGCCGCCTGCGCGCCATGGAGCGCGACGGGCAACTCATCTATACCCGTCGCGGCACCTACGCCCCGGTGGACAAGCTCGATCTCATCTGCGGACGCATCAGCGGCCACCGTGATGGCTTCGGCTTCCTGGTGCCGGACGATGGCAGCGATGACCTGTTCCTCAGTCCGGCGCAGATGCGCCTGGTGTTCGATGGCGACCGCGCCCTGGTGCGGGTTGCCGGCTTCGACCGTCGCGGTCGCCGCGAGGGTGGCATCGTCGAGGTCATCAGCCGCGCACACGAGAGCATCGTCGGCCGCTATTACGAAGAAAGCGGCGTCGGCTTCGTGGTTGCCGACAATCCGAAGATCCAGCAGGAGGTACTGGTCACGCCGGGGCGTACCGCTGGCGCGCGTATCGGCCAGTTCGTCGAGATCAGGATCACCCACTGGCCCACGCAGCGCTTCCAGCCCCAGGGCGACATCGTCGAGGTGATCGGCAACTACATGGCACCGGGCATGGAGATCGACGTGGCGCTGCGCAGCTACGATATCCCGCATGTCTGGCCCGAGGCGGTGATCAAGGAAGCCCGCAAGCTCAAGCCCGAGGTGGAGGAGAAAGACAAGGAGAAACGCATCGATCTGCGTCATCTGCCCTTCGTCACCATCGATGGCGAAGACGCGCGCGACTTCGACGATGCCGTCTACTGCGAGAAGAACAGCAGCCGCTGGAAGCTGTTTTCCGGTGGCTGGAAGCTCTACGTGGCCATCGCCGACGTGTCGCATTACGTCAAGGTCGGTTCGGCGCTGGACGCCGAGGCGGTGGAGCGCGGCAACTCGGTGTACTTCCCCGAGCGTGTGGTGCCGATGCTGCCGGAAGAGCTGTCCAACGGACTGTGCTCGCTGAACCCGCACGTCGACCGTCTGGCCATGGTCTGCGAGATGAGCATGTCCAAGACCGGTCAGCTGGTGGACTACCAGTTCTACGAGGCGGTGATCCACTCCCACGCACGCCTGACCTACAACAAGGTCAGCTACATGCTGGAAGACCCCAAGAGCAGCGAAGGCAAGGCCCTGCGCACCGAGTACAAGGACATCCTGCCGCACCTCAAGCAGCTCTATGCGCTGTACCAGGTGCTGCTGGCGGCCCGTCACGAGCGCGGCGCCATCGATTTCGAAACGCAGGAGACGCGTATCGTCTTCGGCGAGGATCGCAAGATCGACGAGATCCGTCCGACCCAGCGCAACGATGCGCACAAGCTGATCGAGGAATGCATGCTGGCCGCCAACGTGGCCACCGCGCAGTTCATGCAGAAGCACGAGATTCCGTCGCTGTACCGCGTGCATGATGGCCCGCCGCTGGAGCGTCTGGAGAAGCTCAAGGCCTTCCTCGGCGAGCTGGGGCTGTCGCTGCAGCGTGGCAAGTCCAAGGACGGCCCGTCGCCCAAGGATTACCAGAAACTGCTGGAGAGCATCCGCGAGCGCCCGGATTACCACCTGATCCAGACGGTCATGCTGCGCTCGCTCAGTCAGGCGGTCTACAGCGCCGACAACAACGGCCACTTCGGTCTGAACTACGAGGCGTACACCCACTTCACCTCGCCGATCCGTCGCTACCCCGATCTGCTGGTGCATCGCGCCATTCGCAGCGTGATCCGCTCCAAGGCGGAGACGCCGCACGTGCGCCGCGCCGGCGCGACCATCATGCCGCGTGCGCGCATCTATCCCTATGACGAGGCCGCGCTGGAGAAGCTTGGCGAGCAGTGCTCGATGACCGAGCGTCGTGCCGACGAGGCCACGCGTGACGTGGTCAACTGGCTCAAGTGCGAGTTCATGCAGGATCGTGTCGGCGAGACCTTCGCCGGGGTGATCACCGCAGTGACCGGCTTCGGCATCTTCGTCGAGCTGCGCGATATCTACGTCGAGGGCCTGGTGCACGTCACCGCTCTGCCGGCGGATTACTACCATTTCGACCCGGTTCACCATCGCCTGTCCGGCGAGCGCAGTGGTCGCAGCTTCCGCTTGGGCGACAGCGTCGAGGTCAAGGTCATGCGCGTCGATCTCGACGAGCGCAAGATCGACTTCGAACTGTCCCAGGCCGCCGAGCGCGAAGCCGTCGGGCGTGCTGGTCGTGCCGGCAAGGCGCCGAGCATGGGCAACACCGATGTGCAGAAGAGCCGGGAAGTGAAGAAGGCGCTGCTGGCAGGGGCCAAGGGTGGCAAGAATGCCAAGGGCTCGGCAGGCAAGCCGGCGAGCAAGCCCGCGAGCGGGGCGCGCAAGGGCTCCGGCCGTGGCGACAGCGCACCGGCTCCCGCCAGCAAGCCGCGCAAGCGTAAGGCCAAGTCATGAGTCAGTTGGAAAAGATCTACGGCGTGCATGCCGTGGAGGCGCTGCTGCGCCACCACCCCAAGCGGGTCAAGAAGGTCTGGTTGGCGGAGGGGCGCAGCGAACCGCGTGTCCAGGCTCTGGTCGCTCTGGCTGAGCAGGAGCGGGTCGCCATCGGTCAGTGCGAGCGCCGCGAGATGGACGCCTGGGTCGAAGGCGTGCACCAGGGCGTGGTGGCCGAGGTCAGCCCCAGTCAGGTCTGGGGCGAGGCGATGCTCGACGAGTTGCTCGACCGCGCCGAGGGCCCGCCCCTGCTGCTGGTGCTCGATGGCGTGACCGACCCGCACAACCTCGGTGCCTGCCTGCGCACGGCCGATGCCGCCGGTGCTCTGGCGGTGATCATTCCCAAGGACAAGTCGGCAACGCTCAATGCCACCGTGCGCAAGGTGGCCTGCGGCGCTGCCGAGGTGATCCCGCTGGTGGCGGTGACCAACCTGGCCCGCAGCCTGGAGAAACTCCAGCAGCGGGGCCTGTGGGTGGTCGGTACCGCAGGCGAGGCCGAGCAGGCGCTCTACCAGCAGGATCTGACCGGGCCGACGGTTCTGATCATGGGCGCCGAAGGCAAGGGCATGCGTCGTCTGACCCGCGAGCACTGCGATTTTCTGGTCAAGCTGCCCATGGCCGGCAGCGTCAGCAGCCTCAACGTCTCGGTTGCCACCGGCGTCTGTCTGTTCGAGGCGGTGCGTCAGCGCCAGGCCAGACGCCAGGGCTGACTGTTCAAATAATCGCCAGTGCGCCTTGCGCGCGGCAGGGGGCTTCTCTAGAATGGCGCCCCTTGCCGTGACGGCAGGCCTTTTTGCGCCTACCGCCTGGCAAGCTCATCACGAGAAAAACCCACTCCTTGCCTGACCACCTTAGTTGGCAGGCTACAACCCGTAAGGAGCATTTATGCGTCATTACGAAATCATCTTCCTGGTTCACCCGGACCAGAGCGAGCAAGTCGGCGGCATGGTCGAGCGTTACACCAAGCTGATCGAAGAAGACGGTGGCAAGATTCACCGCCTGGAAGACTGGGGCCGTCGTCAGCTGGCTTACGCCA
>Ga0209699_100733_pt1 | contig 12623 bp, 14 predicted proteins | sample SynthPrep_1_END__FD_187204 | JGI IMG/M metagenome (GOLD analysis project Ga0209699, IMG submission 187204) | Synthetic microbial communities from Ohio, USA - SynthPrep_1_END_DS7_MetaG (SPAdes) (version 2) | ecosystem: Engineered > Bioreactor > Aerobic > Activated sludge | place: USA: Ohio...
GCCCTCTATGATGGGCTTACGCCAGACGCGGAGCCAGCGCCCTCTACAATGCCGGGGAACAATACCCTCGTCAGAATGCACTCGCCGGTCATGGGGCCGGTTTCGGCGCCTGTGACAATTGTCGAATTTTTTGATCCGTCTTGTGAGGCATGCCGGGCCTTTTATCCGCTCGTGAAGCAGATGATGACGCAGACCGGAAATGACGTGCGACTTGTCCTGCGATACACCGTATTCCACGAAGGTTCCGATGATGCAGTGCGCATATTGGAGGCCGCGCGCAAACAAAACCTGTTTGAACCGGTCCTAGAAGCGATACTGGAACAGCAGCCTGTCTGGGCCGATCATGGCAAACCAGATCTAGAAAAGGCATGGCAGATCGCGGCGATGGCCGGACTTGATGTCGAGCAGGGAAAGAAGGATGCGGCCTCCCCAGCGATCGACAATATTCTCGCCCAGGATATGGCCGATGTTCAGGCCAACAATGTGAAACAGACCCCGACATTTTTCGTGAACGAAAAGCCTCTCACAGAGTTCAGCCCGCAAGGTCTTTTCACTATGCTGAAAGCTGAAATCGATGCCAGCAAGGCAGGATCCTGACTTCGGAGACCGGACCGGAATTCATGAGCGGACATCACCACGATCATGAAGCAGATGCAGGAGACAAGCGTATAGGGGGAGCAATTCTCGTCAACGTGCTCCTTACTTTTGCGCAGATTGTCGGCGGCATCTTCTCCGGCAGTCTTTCCCTGATCGCGGATGCGCTCCACAACTTCAGTGACGCTGCATCACTTGTGATTGCGTATGGTGCACGTCGGATCGCGCGCCGTCCTTCTGACGAAAAGATGACGTTCGGCTATGTTCGCGCCGAAATCGTCGCATCGCTGATCAACTACACGACTTTGATCGTCATTGGTCTCTATCTCGTGTATGAAGCGGTCATGCGGTTCATCACACCTGCGCCGATCGAAGGGTGGACGGTCGTGATCGTCGCAGGCATCGCGCTCGTCATCGATTTGACCACAGCCATGCTCACCTACACCCTTTCAAAAACCAGCATGAATATCCGGGCCGCTTTCTTGCACAATGTGTCGGACGCCCTTGGATCGGTGGGTGTTATCATCGCCGGCACGCTTGTGCTGATATACGGCTGGACATGGATTGACCCAGCGGTCACCCTCATGATCGCAGGCTACATACTCTGGCAGGCCTTCGCTGAGATCGGAGGATCGATCCGGATCCTGATGATGGCGGCGCCTGAGGACGTAAATGTGAACGAACTTGTTTCAGACATGCGTTCCGTCGAAGGCGTCCAGGAGGTGCACCATGTCCATGTGTGGCGGATCGATGAAGATCACAAGGCATTGCAAGCGCATCTCGTTGTGACGGATTTATCTCTGCGCAGTGCTGCTGAAGTGAAAGCCGCAGTGCGAAAAATCCTGCGGGACAGGCACGGTATCGACCACAGCACTCTGGAGATCGAAACGCCAGAGGACGGTTGCGAAGACGGCCTGCAGGTCATCGGTCATAATGTTGTAGAAACCTGAGACTAGAGGCTTCGCAGGCACCGTTGACGGATATGCTCAACGATGAAGGCCGCATCGTCAGCCACACCCGCGATCAGGCCAGAGGCACGGTTCCGCTGCCATGGACGTCCTACATAGTAGAGACCGTCAACAGGCGAAATCCCGTTGGAGTGAATTGGGGCAGCCCGAGCATCCACCGCACCTTCGACTTCAATCCAAGGGAGCTCATCGGCATAGCCTGTCGCCCAAACTATGGATCTGATGTTCTCGCTCGATCCGTCGGCGAAACTTACCCTGCGATCATGGATCGCAGCCAGTCTCGGCTTCAGGATTACCCCCGACCGCCTGAGTGAAGCATCGTCATTGCCGCGAACAGGGAATGGATCCTCACGCCTCATCCTTCGTCCGATGATCCCCTGCGCGGATGCCTGGAGAAGGCCGAGCTGCCCCAGCCATACCCACAAACTGCGTCCGAGGACCTTCTCCGGTAAAAGTCTGCGCTTTCGCCCGCGTGCAAGCAGCACCTTTTGAAACCCAGCCATCGCGATTGCCACGTCCCTGCCACTCGCGCCATCTCCGACTACAAGAACAGGGCCTTCCGCCACCGAGCCCGGATTGCGGAACTCGGTTACGTGCATCTGCTGAATGTCAGCAGGTAGCAATTTCGACAATCCAGGAATTCGCGGTGTTGAAAATGCCCCCGTGGCAACGATGACAATATGACTTGTGAGACGATTGCCGTCTTGCGTTGACGCCACAAAGAGACTGCCTGCCTTCTCAAGTCGGACGACCTTCTTCGAACTGCTGACCGGAATTTTATGGAAGGAAGCATACCGCCGCAGATAGTCAGCAAACTCATCCTTTCCAGCATAGCCATTTGCATCACCAACCAGGGGCATACCCGAGAGCGCGCTGATGCAGCGAGGTGTAAAAAGTGTGAGGCTGTCATATCTGTTGCGCCAGCTGTCGCCGATTTTTGTGCCAGCATCAACAATCAAGAAGCTCAGGCCCTGCCTCTTCAAGGCGTATGCCGCAGCGAGCCCGGCTTGCCCCGCCCCTATAATCAGGATGTTGGTCCGCATTGTATTCTCCTCAAGCAAGATCGTCGTTACCCATCAACGGCTGGGGAGGTTACGGTTCCGTTGGGTTCAGGCCTTGCCTCTCGACCAATATGCGAGAAGCTCAAGAAAAACACCGCCACAACAAAAATCGTGAGCACTGCCAACACAATCCAGTTATTGCGTCGTATCTTCTTAATCCGCTCATCGGGCTGGGCCATAATTCAATCTCCCGCACTTGGGGTAGTCACCCCGTCGCCGGACCTGGCCTTCTTTTTCTCGAAGGGGTCAGCCAGCGCCGCATCTGGTCTGCTAACCGGATATTTTGTGCCCGAGATGCGAGCCGCAAGTCGGGCCGGACCCTCTTTCTTAAGGAGTGCGCGGAAACTTGGATGCATCCCGCCATCCACATAGGACGACACCGTGGAGCCGCCGGCCTGTTGAAGCGCAGCCTCAAGCCTTTGGGTTTCTTCGGCCATGCGGGCTATCAGAGCAGGATCAGGAGAAGCGGCGCTTGCGGGGCAAGCCTCCAGTGGGTCAAGGGGCTCTCCGCCCACGAACTCTTTGTTGAACATGTAGCGGCGACCACACACCGAGACTTTTGGTTGCTGACGGGTCAGTTCGAAATAGTCGTATCCCTCCTTCAGAGTCCGCCAGAACGACAGGTTTTGATTGTCTTTGTGCAGCGCCATGTTTTCCGTCGTCATCCGGAAAGGATAGGCCTGAACCTGGAACCGCTCCTGTCCCGATGAAAGTGCCTTGGCGACGATTGCATATATCTCACCAACGCCCTGGTCTGTCAGCGCAAAGCAACCGGAAGAGGAGCAAGCACCGTGGACCATCAGCGCCTCGCCGGTATAGCCGAGTGCCGTCTCAAGCCTGTTTGGATAGCCCAGGTTGAAAGATACATAGTACTGCGATTTAGGATTCAGCATGCCTTTTGAAACGTGGTAAAATCCCTCTGGCGCTTGGCGGTCACCTTCCTTGACCTTGGGACCTAGCTTCCCGGACCACCTGCACATCGGATATGTCTTGAGCAACGCGTAGCGCCCACTTCGGTCGATCTTCCAGACCTCGAGCTCGCTTTCCTGCTTGAAGATCCTGATCAGGACGGGGCTTTCTGCTGCCATCCCCTTCTTTGACATCTCTGCCAGCATCTTGCTCGACAGTTCGGGGGCCATGCTGGACAGGTCGTCTAGCCCCATGTCTGAAACACATCCGGATAGGGGGATAGCTATAAGGGCTCCAAGGCAGGCATTCCGCGCGATCAGAAGTGCTCGCTGATTCAAATTCTGAAACCAATTCATTTCGTCACTCTTCGCGCTTTCAATGAAACCGTGCCGACATCACCAATAAGGTGCCGAGCGCACCACGGCAGCCGGCAATACAGGAAGGGGGGCACGACCGCACGACGCCGCATCGAACAAACCCTTAGCCACCGGTACAAATATAGGACCTCAAGTAACTAGAGCTACAAGGGGCAGCCCCAGGAAAGGCTAAACGCTCCTCCCACCCAACCATCTACTCATCTTTGGGCACGGGACCAGGCACAACATCGAGCAGAGATTTATCAACCAGGGGGGTTACCTTCATTGGGTTTGCTCCGGAGGTGCGCATCCGCTCCAGATCTGCTGCAGTGAGGTAATCGAGCTTGGTGATCAGAGTTTTATAGTAGGCTTGCAGACCAATCCGCTTGTTCATCCGCGCCACCAGATCTAACCTTAAGGCATCGGCGGCGAATTCGGGGTCTGTGAGCACCGGTCCAGACAACAGTGTCGCGATCAATTCGTCCGTCAGTTCTGCCTCCGGGCTGGGACTAGCACGCAGTGCCTCGTCATTTGCGGTCAACGTCACTTCTGCAACGACGTAACCGTCGACCTTTCTCTCCCGAATAATCGGGACGGTCACCATCGCCGATTTGACCACCTCATGTTCGGTTAGCCCGGGAGACTGCGTCTCAACCTGTTTGGGCGCTGGGGCCCACTGGAAACCAGCGTAGACAGCAACCAAGCACACCAAGACACACCACGCTCCGGAGCATGCAATCTTCCACATTTACTAATCTCCATGAGGATCAACCGGAGCTACGCCGGGATCCTCCACCGATCGCTGTGCTGCCATCGCATTCAGGCGTGATTGGACAGTGCTCGATCCCTTAGTCGATGAGAGCCGCTCTCAAGCCGCGTGTTGGACATAGTCCAACGCAGCAGACACCTGGTTACGATCTCCGGGCGGTATTAACGGTAAGATCAGGCTCGGGGAGGAGGATCAAGGGGATCAATGCCTGCAAAGACACGGAACCGATTTGGTGAAACTCTGTAGGCAGAGAGCATTCGTTCCGAAATTGCAGCGCTTTCCTGCAGGCAAGCCAGAAGCTCGTGAGAATGCTCGACCAGATGCTGGCATTTCGCGTGGGTACCAGCAGACGCAGTCCCTTGATGGACGGTTCTGGATATCGTCGCCCCGGAGATGAGATCCCGTGCGACTGATCCATGCGGACTCACAATAGCGACTGCCAACAGCAGTGCCATACACAAAATCCGAATCGATTTTCCAAGCCGCGACATCATCACACGTCACAATTAACCTGTCTGAGATTGCCTGAAGCTGGTGCACAGGCACCGCCGCACAATGGAGGACGCAGACAATAAGAATTGATTTCCCCATATGTGACCATAGCCTCTAGAGTCGAGATATGATCGGTTCAGTCGCACATATCTCGAAAAAACTTGGCATGATCGCTGCGTTTTCGCTGGTGGGATTTGTGTTCGTCAAGGCTGTTTTTGCCGTCGTTTGCTGGGGCATAGGACATGACTCCTTCGAGGCCATCGCGGGCATCGTCTCATCCATCGGCCTTGGGGGCTGGATCGGCATAGAGGCCTATCTGTCGTTCACAAGCTGGCGATCTCATAAAAAAGTGCCTGAATTCGACACAGGCCGATAAAATTGCACTGAATTTCTTTGCGTGATGATCGTGTTCGATCCGCATAACTCGTCCCAACACATAGGGACGAGTTATGACCTTCAGATTCCTGCTCGCAATTTTCGCCATAACGTTCATTTCGACAGGCGCCGCTTGGAAACCGGAAGCGGCAACATGGGATTCCATGCCTGTCGCCGGGGCGACGTCGCAACCGATCGGCCACTTCGAATTTTGTAAAAGATATCCCGAAGAATGCCAGCCTAACGCTGCAGATCGCGCACGCCTGAAGCTCACAGAGGAAATCTGGAATAGCCTCGTTGAGGTCAACCAGGTCGTCAATACAATTCCGGCTATCGAGGATATCGAGATCTATGGCGTCGAGGAATTTTGGAATTATCCTACCACCGCAGCCGACTGCGAGGACTTTGCTCTGCTGAAGCGCAAGCTTTTGATGAGGCGCGGGATCGCGGTCTCCAATCTGCTGATCACAGTTGTACTTCAACCGGACGGATCCGGGCATGCTGTTTTGACGGTGCGGTCGGAAATAGGCGATTTCATTCTCGACAACTTGCGTGGTGAAATCAGAAATTGGTCGGAAACAGAATATACATATCTCAAGCGTCAGGATTCCCGCAATCCTGGCAAATGGGTGAAGATCAGGGACGGTCGAGACACAACAGCGGTCAGCGGCATTCGCTAATCGAGGTGACAAATTAGACCGGCCGATCCTGCAGCAGTCAGCCGGGTGCCTGACGAGGTGAAACCTCGCAATGATTGGCGCCCCAGCTCAGATGATGAGCCCCGGCCGCCACTACACTTTTCCTTGATGCAGCAACTGGCACAAAATTTTGCACTTGAAGCTCTAGTTCCTAGAGGCCGCATGGCAAACCAAGTGAGCGTGAAATCCCGCTCGCGGCCAATCTGCCAAATCGTAGCGAATGTAAGAGTGTGCTCAGTCTGGAACCGAAAATGCTGTTCTCGAAAAAAGCCATGTTCAGGCTTACCGTCATCGTCCTCGGGGTTACCGCAATCTGCGGTATCGATCTGTCCGTCAAATTCGTCATGGCGGAGCTTCTGGCAACCCCGACTGGAACAATCGAGTTGACCTCTTTTTTCAACCTGAAACTCACCTATAACACGGGCGTTAGCTTCGGGTTATTTTCGGACACCATCGTGTCAGCGCCCCGTTTGTTCGCCACACTTCAAGGGGGCATCGTAGTCGGACTCGTCATTTGGGCAGTATTCGCCAACAGTGTCCTGGAGGGAATGGCCATAACGGCAATGGCTGGGGGTGCGAGCGGAAATGTGGTTGATCGTTTGATGAACTTGAGGGTTACCGACTATTTGGATTTCCACGCCTCCGGGTGGTCATGGCCTGCCTTCAATATTGCAGATGTGTTCATCGTTTGCGGTGCCATTGTCCTTGTGGCGGCGTCGGTAGTTCAGACGAAAAACGAGCATGCGTCCACGAACTCCTGACGGGGTGCGGCGCAAGGAAAAGGCGTCAACTCTCGGTTTTGTAGTAGCCTTTATTCGCGATTTGGTTCTCCATGGTGATGATTAGTTTCCGCGGCATCTGGAGCAAGAATATCAAGCGGGACAGCACGCAAGGTACCGTCATCGAATTTTAGCGTCATCGTTGCGGCTTTCGGAGGACCCGAATTTCGCATCAGTGAAATGAAAACCGTATCCTGTCCCATGTCCAGTTCCGCTTTTCGGGGGATCACGACGTAGGTGTCCGACAGCGGCACTTGTTCGAAGCCCTTGGATTTGGCCATCGGGCTCACGAGTGTTGCAGTCGAGTACCCTGTGACGTTGACAGAGACAATCGCCATGTCATCGGGCGTACCATTGTAGACAGTGACATATGCTTTATCCGTGACCCCGTCCGGCGCTAAGACCAGTTCGGCATGTTCGATAGTCAAGGCGTCGTAGTCGATTTGATGAGGTTCATTTGTCACGTTAGCCCAGGCGCCGCTCTGACCGGCGAAAAGAAATGCAGTGGCTGCCACACACCAACGTTTTGCTTGATTTGCCATTTATAAATCCTCACATGTTCCGAGCCATTGCTTACATACCTCTCGGTTGTTCGAGGGTTCAGGTTCGCGTGATGGGCTAATTTGTCGCGGCCTGCACCTGCCGCATTTGGAGAGGGAGGTAGCATGCTCACCATTGGAGATCTGTCCAGGACCACGGGTGTCAAGGTACCAACGATCAGATATTATGAACAGATGGGGCTGCTCTCACCGCCGGAACGTTCTGAGGGCAATCAGCGACGTTACTCGAAGACCGAGCAGGAACGCCTCTCATTCATTCGACATGCCCGCGACCTTGGATTGACGATCGAAGCTATTCGCGAGCTTATAGAGCTGAGCCAGCATCCGGAAAAGCCGTGTGCAGAGGCCGACAAGATAGCTGCCGAACAGCTTGTGACAATCCGACAGAAGATCGAGAGATTGAAGAAGCTGGAAGCCGAGCTGGAACGGATCTCAACACACTGCCATTCGAATCAAGTGCGCGATTGCTATGTGATCAGGGCCTTGGCAAACCACGATATGTGCACCACCGAGCACGACTGACTACAGCATTTCACTGCCCAAATACCTCTGAGTACACGGCGATCCCAGTTGGTACCGATCTGAATGATCGGGGCGGTTGGTGGCGAGCTCCAAGTCGCACAGATCGTCCAGACCAAGAGACTGCATCAGGGGTCGCAATCGCCTAGTTCGTGAGGGTCACATCAGGCTGCCCGCCAGCTCACTGAGTGCTTGAAAGTCCTCCGGAAGTAATGGGCAGCTCGGTGCGAGCGCATCAGGAAACGAAATCGACCAACAGCTTCAGGTTCAGCAAAGCGATTACGATGGCGATGATCCAGGCAAAAGCCGAGAGCCAAAGAGGTGCCTTCATCTCTCCCATCTTATCAGCATCGGCTGTGAACATCACCAGCGGGAAAACCGCAAAGGATAGTTGGAGGCTAAGCACGACCTGGGTCAAGATCAGAAGCTGGGCAGTGCCGCTGTCTCCGAAAGCTATAGTGACCCCTGCTGCGGGTATGATGGCGATCCCCCGGGTAATCAGACGGCGAAGCCAAGGTGCAAGCTGGATCTTCAGGAACCCTTCCATCACGATCTGACCCGCAAGCGTCGCGGTAACCGTTGAATTGATACCGCAGCACAAAAGGGCGATTCCGAACAATGTCGGTGCGAAGGCCAAACCGAGCAACGGGGCTAGCAGACTATGAGCCTCACCCAGTTCTGCGACCGAAGTCCGCCCGGTTTCGTGGAACGTAGCGGCCGCCAGAATGAGGATCGAAGCATTGACGAGCAGAGCGAACATCAATGCGACTGTGGAGTCGATCGTCGCGAATTTCAGAGCCTCGCGCTTTTCAGGTAACGTATCGCCAAAGTCCCTCGTCTGCACGATACCGGAGTGGAGGTAGAGATTGTGCGGCATAACGGTCGCACCGAGTATGCCAAGCGCCAGATACAGCATGTCGGGATTCGTGATAATCTCTGTCGTTGGAGCAAAGCCGAGGATCACCTGACCCCAATCCGGATCGGCAAGAGCGATCTGAACCGCAAAGCAGACGGCGATAACGCCGAGCAAAGTTATGACAAGCGCTTCGACCCAACGGAAGCCAAGCTTTTGCAGGTAAAGGATCAAGAATACATCCAGAGCAGTGATGACCACTCCCAGCTCGAGCGGAATACCGAAAAGGAGGTTCAAGCCGATTGCAGTGCCGATTACCTCGGCGATGTCAGTCGCAATGATCGCTATTTCGGCCAGCAGCCACAGCACCATGGCAACCGGTTTGGGGTAGGCATCACGACAGGCCTGCGCCAGGTCTCGCCCCGAGGCGATGGCGAGGCGCGCGCACAGCGACTGAAGGACGATCGCCATGATGTTTGAAATCAGGGCCACCGTGAGCAGCGCGTAGCCGAAGCGTGATCCCCCGGCCAGAGATGTCGCCCAATTGCCTGGGTCCATGTACCCGACCGCGACGAGATAGCCGGGCCCGAAGAAAGCCATTGCCCTTCGGAAAGTGCCCGCTCCTGCCGCGACCTTGATCGACCGGTGCACATCCGAAAGGGACGCCTCTCCCACCGTTTGTTGCCATCCCCTCACCGGTCTGTCCATCGTCCACCGCGCTTTCAAAGCCCACCACTATTGCAATTGCAAATCATTCTCACAAAGAGGCTGCGGACGCAAGCCGGATCGATCAGATCCCACCAATTGGGAACCATTAGGGCTTTATTGACCATAGTCGGCTTTACTGATGGTGATCCGAGCGTGGCCGCAATGTTCGCCAGGCCCGAGCTCGGAGAGCCGTCAAGTGTGGAGTACCCAGTGAGCGAGTTGCCAACTTGCGTTAGGCCCTATTCAACCGCAGCCTTCCTATCCGAATGCCTCCGCGGCATGGCGACGGTTGCAATTGCCGTGCTGCTCGCAGTGGCAATGGCGGCGGGTTCGTCCTCACCTGCGACAGCCGCGACGGACAGATCGCTGAAGCTGTTTTTCACACACACTGGGGAACGTGCGACGATAACATTCAAACGGGACGGGAAGTTCGATGCCCGTGGACTAGTTCAGATCAACCGCTTTTTGCGCGATTGGCGCAAGAACGAACCCGCGAACATCGATCCCCGTCTACTCGATCTCGTATGGGAAGTGTACCAGCGCAGCGGATCAAACAACTATATTCATATAGTCTCTGCCTATCGCTCACCGGCGACAAACAAGATGCTCAGAGGGCGATCGAGGGATAGTGGTGTCGCGAAAAACAGCCAACACACCCTCGGCAAGGCAATGGATTTTTACATTCCGGGCGTCAAACTGGCCAAGTTGCGATCACTTGCGATGCAGATGCAAGTCGGCGGAGTGGGATACTATCCCGCATCGGGATCTCCTTTCGTCCATCTTGATGTTGGAAATGTCCGTGCATGGCCCCGCATGACGCGCAAGGAACTGGCTCGGATCTTTCCCGATGGAAAGACCATGCACCTCCCCTCCGATGGCCGCCCGCTCCCCGGCTACGATTTGGCAGTCGCCGACTATCGTCGTCGCGTCGGCGCAAAATCGATCGAGATTGCTTCCAGTGCTGGAGATAAGGACAGTAGTTTCGCTCCCGCTTCGTCAAACAGGAGCAGCCTGCTCACCGCAATGCTCCCGACTGAACGGAGCCGAGCAGAGGACGCGCTCGATCTTCAGACAAACCGACAGACCATGGTCGGCGAGGCTAGGTCGGAGTTCACCGATTTAAGCGCTTTGGCAATTCCTGTACCGGTTGCACGCCCTACTTCCGAAATGGAAATACCTAGGGTCGAGGTTGCCTCACTCGGTCCGTCTACCGATCGCACACAGATTGAGAGTTTCCGCCCTTCCGCCATTCTTGATCTGCCGGAGCCGGTTGCCTTGATCGCGCTATTTCGGATCACCGCAGCAGACAGAGATGCTGACGAAGAGGCTGATGGTCAGGAAACGCTCATGACATGGGCGCTTTCGGGTCCGGACACCTCAACAGGATTGACAGCGCCCCTCATGTCTGCACGACTGTTTGCGATCAGGACTACCCAGATCGCCCCCTAAATCAAGGATCGGAGCCATTGTGCCAGGCTGCAACAAACGTCTCGCGCGTCGATACTCGAATCTTCGGCGGTGCGTCAGCTTTTAGCAGGGGCCGGCATTTCCAAATCGTTTGAACAGCCTGTCGCGTCATCAAAGCCGGCGGCTATTGCTGCCAGATCTTCCGGTTTGGCATTGAAGCGTAGACCGTGAAACTCGCCGTCTGAGCCAGCCCCACCTTCAATGGAAAAGCCAGAAAATTCGCCTTTCTGCTTTTCTACGTCACTAACTGGACTGGGAATGAGGGTCACCTGGGCGCCGATTGCCCGACCCCGCATTCCGGAGACCGTGGTTGGCCCTTTGCTGTCCAGAACGGAAATCTGGATGAGATGACCCGCCTCGACCTTGCGAAGAGGGGTCGGAACAAGAGCAGTCCGAAATCGTACGCTAAGGTCGAACGAAACCGGAACGATGCCGTAGATCCGATGTGCAACATCCGATCTCTGTGGATTGCCACCGACATGCGCCAATTTTGATTTCTCTGTCCGGCCCGACTCGACAACGCTTCGAGCAGATTGCTCATCAATGGAGTCGGGCGATGGCAAAGCGCAAGCTTCTTAAAGATCAAGATCGCCGGAAGCTTGTCGACATACCAGTCGACGAGGATAACCTAATCCGACACTATTCGTTGTCATTGGCGGATCGCCTGGAGATTGAACTGCGGAGACGTAATCACAATCGGCTCGGCTTCGCCATCCAGCTATGTCTAATGCGATACCCGGGTCGAGTGCTTGGAGCAGAAGAAACTCCGCCTCGCGCCATGCTGAAGTATGTTGCTGATCAGATCGGCGCCGCTCCAGACGAATTTGCCCTCTATGCACGCCGCGAAGAAACCCGTCGGGATCATATGGCGCGGCTAATGGTGTATCTGGATACGAGAAGCGCGACGCTGCAAGATCGCCGCGCCGCGCTATTGGCGGCAATTCAAGCGGCGACCATGTCCGACGACGGTGCTGCGATAGCCAGTTCGACTGTCGCCGCGTTTCGCGAACGCGGCGCTCTTCTGCCGGCGATCGACACGATCGAACGCATCGGCCTTGCCGGCCGTGCCATAGCCCGGCGGCGAGCAGAAAGAACCCTGATTGAAGACATCCCACTCGATAGGCTTCAATCACTGGATAGGCTGTTAGAGGTTGACCCGTCGATCGGCCAGACCCGCTTTCATTGGCTGCGTTCGGCACCAGAAGCGCCGGCCGCGTCGAACCTCGTCGGGCTGACCGAGCGGATAGCCTTTCTGCGGCGGCTGGAGATCGATCCGGAACTGCAGGCGCGCGTGTCATCCGGACGGTGGGACCAGATGATCCGGGAGGGCAACGCAACGCCGGCCTGGCTTGCCAACGACTTCAACGCCAGCCGTCGCCACGCTCTGATCGTGGCCCAAGTCATCAAGCTTTGCCAGAAGCTCACGGACGATGCGGTGACGATGTTCATCAAGCTGATGGGTAAATTGTTCTCGCAAGCCAACAATCGAAAGAAGCAGCGACAGATGGACTGCAG
>Ga0209699_100735_pt1 | contig 12591 bp, 15 predicted proteins | sample SynthPrep_1_END__FD_187204 | JGI IMG/M metagenome (GOLD analysis project Ga0209699, IMG submission 187204) | Synthetic microbial communities from Ohio, USA - SynthPrep_1_END_DS7_MetaG (SPAdes) (version 2) | ecosystem: Engineered > Bioreactor > Aerobic > Activated sludge | place: USA: Ohio...
GATAAGAGGCTTTGCGCCTGCCGGGAGTCGGCGTGGCTGCGCTGGAGGAGGGCGCGCCGATCATGCGCATCGAGCGCCTGACCCACGGCGCCGACGGCACGCCGCTGGACTTCGAATACCTCTACTACCGTGGCGATGCCTTCCAGTACCGCCAGCGCATCGACCGCAACAGCGACGTGGGACTACCTGCGCGAGCCTTTTCGTGACTGAAGCACCTTGCTGTGAATGAAGGCATTTTCAGAATTTCCCTGGGTGAAATCCGAGTGACCTTGAGCTCACGATAAATTTCAGAGTCGACATAGAACACGTCGCTTGTGGGAAGGAACCTTACAGGCGCTGGGCCTGAAGCTGACCATGAAAAGGAATCTATTCTCTTATGACTGATCGCAGTGGTGCTGCTGATTGGGCTCCCTAACAGCCCATTTACCTGAACGATGGCCTTGTCAGTTCAAGATGAAGAAGGAGAGCGTTATGGAAGGAACCGGCTCGGACAAAAATCGCGTTGTGGATGAGATCAGTCGTTTGCGGGCTGAACTCGCGTGCGAGCGCCGAGAAAGAGAGCTGAGCCTCATTGCCCAGGAGCATCGCTTATTACCTGCCATCGGTAATCTCACTAAAGCCTGGTCTCATCCTGATCCAGCTATGCGTGCTGAATTGTGGCCTCGGGCGGCTCAGGCGCTGTTTTGGTGCTTGTTGCCACGCCCCGTCACTGCCGGGCTGACTGTGGCGACTGTTCTAACGTTGGTTTTTGCTTTCTGGCAGGCGGGTCTCGCTTTAGACCAGACAGATCAAATGAGAGTGCAAAATAGCTTGGCTCAGGCGCAGCGTCAGGCTTCAATAGCATCCGCCGCTGCAGATATATTCAGTCTCATTGAGCATGAGAAAAAAGAGAGCTCAGAGTCAAGATTGAATGTCTGTGGAGGCAAGGTCGCGGAAAAGTGCTGGGTTGGTGAGCGTTTTGTTTTATCTGATTCCTTGTCTGGTCGTATAGTTTCACTTACCCACGCGTTGGGGCCATATAAATCTGTTGATGAAGAGAGCGATTTCAGTGGGGATAAAACCTGCACTGAAGGCGTTTTCTCTATGGTCTCGGATAAGGCGTTAGGTCTTATGGTCTCTACGAAGTGGTTGAATGGTGAGTCGCTAAATATCGAGCGTTTGCGTCTTGAGTTCTCGCGGCGTTATTCAAGGGTATACGCTGAAGAGTCGAAGAGCTTCTTTCATGAGGGGAAGGAGAGGTTTGATGAATTTGTAGGGTATTTCAGGAATGAGCATGGGGTTAAACTCTCCTGTAAGGCGCTAAGTCCAGAGCGCGGGCAGTTGCTGATTGCGCTATTGGCTGCAAATGTTTCCGTGGAACACCTGGAGGGTCGAGGAGCGTCTTTTGAATATTCGGAGATAAAGGGCAAGATAAAAGCCAAGTCCTTGGAGGGTGTTTCGTTGGCTCATTCTTCTCTAGTGGGCGTTGACCTTTCTGATACAAGTGTTTCCCGGGTTGATTTTTCAAGGGCGGATCTGCGCGGGGTTCATGCAATAGAGCGCTTCATTAAATATAACAAGTCAAAGGTTTTTGGCCTTACAGACATTACGATGAATGGCGTTAAAGGCGAGGCGATGGCTGATTGGTGTGCGGTTTCCAAAGGGGCTTTTTCATTTTCGCAACCTGTAGACCTAAACGGTTTTGCAATATTGATTGAGCGGAGGCTTGGGGGGGATGGTTATAATGAAAGTGGTCGCTTGATGTTCAAGAGAATGGATGATGAGGGGCTGATATTTTCGGGTGTTGATCGACTTGGTGGCTTTGAGCTTCTTTATCATAATTTAGAGCGTTGCGGTGAGGTCAAGGTTGATAGCTCGAATTGACCTCGGGTTGATTCATTGTTTCTACATGTGTCTCGCTCGGTTTTCTGTGTTCGGGAGTTTGTGCGGCTTTGTGTTCGAAGCTTCCGTGAATCGCACCTGGTTTCGCAGGTGCCACCAGCCCTCACCCAAATTGCTTCCGATACGCCCCCGGCAGCACCCCCACCACCTTGCTGAATGCCCGCGTAAAGGCGGCCACCGACTGGTAGCCGCAGGCATCGGCTGCCTCGGCGACCGGCTGGCCCTGTTGCAGCAGGCGGCAGGCCTGGCGCATGCGCAGGCTCAGCAGCACGTGGCCGGGCGAGGTGCCGGCCAGTTCCTGGAAGCGCTTGCAGAAGGCCGAGCGCGACAGGCCGGTCAGTTCGGCCATCTGCTCCAATGGCCAGGCCTGCTGGGGGTGGGCGATCAGGCGTTCGAGCAGGGTGGCGAATTGCGGGTGGCGGGCCAGGCCCAGAAGTCCGCCGAGCTCGGCCACGGCCTGGCTCTGTTCACGCAGCACATAGAGAAACAGCAGATGGCTGAGGCGCTCCAGCAGGGCGCCGGCCGGGCCTTCGCGGCGTGAGCATTCCTCCATGATCAGTTCGAACAGCCGCCGTGCGGCGCTGGAGCCCGGATCACCGGCGCGCAGGATCAGGTGGTCGGGCAGGGCGTCGATGATCAGGCTGCTCAGCCCCGGACGAAAATGGAAGAAACCGCAGACCAGGCTCACGCCGTCGCGCGCGTTGGCGTCCAGGGCCTGCATGGCGATGCGCGGGTTGCACTGCGCCTGTTCGGGCGAGGCCGCGTCGGACAGCCGATAGGGCAGGTCGCGCAGCAGGAACACGGCGTCGCCGCCGTGCAGGGCGATGCTCTGTTCGCGCTCGTGCAGGTGCAGCCAGCATTCGCCCTGAACCAGCAGGTGGAAGCTGGCGCGTGCCAGGCCGTGGGTGCTGGCCTGCCAACTGCCACAGTAACGGCCGACATGGAACAGGCTGGCGTCCAGTTCCAGGCTGTCTAATAACCATTCAAAAGGGGCAGTGGACGAATTCATCTAATGGAAAGACTCAGGAGCAAGTGAACGCGACTTTAGAATATGGCTCACGATTTTTATAACCAAGAGAATAGTGCCACACCTCTTGGTCAGGAGATCAACCATGTCTCGCGTCACCCTACAGACTCTTGAATCCGCCCCGCAAGAAGCCCGGCCGTTCCTGCAGAACGCGCTGAACAACTCGGGTTTCATCCCCAACCTGCTGGCCGTTCTGGCCAATGCGCCGGCTGCCCTGGAAACCTATGTCACGGTCTCCGCGCTCAATGGCAAGGCCAGCCTCGGCCTGGCCGAACGCGAGGTGATTCAGCTGATAGCCGCCACCACTCACGGTTGCAGTTTCTGCGTGGCCGGCCATACGGCGGTGGCGCAGAACAAGGCCAGGTTGCCGGCCGAGGTGATCGAGGCATTGCGTGCCCGCGGCGAGTTGCCCAATGCCCGTTACGAGGCCCTTGCCACCTTCACCCGAGCGCTGATCGCCACCCGTGGCAACGTCAGCGATGCCGAGTACCGGGCCTTCAGGGATGCCGGTTTCGAAGAGGGCCAGGCGCTGGAGGTGATCCTCGGCGTGAGTCTGGCGACCCTGTGCAATTTCGCCAACAGCTTTGCCCATACGCCGCTCAACCCCGAGCTTGCGCGCTACCGCTGGGAACAGGCCGAGGCCTGAGAACCTGCCTTGTTGAAGGAGACTGACAGCATGCTCGATCACTCGTTGCGCCAATGGCTGGACGCTCAGGCCGATGCTCTCGACCGTGGCCTGCTCGACGGCGAAACCCTGCTCGACCAACTGGCCGCAGCCGATTTGCTGCGCCACGGCGTCGCACCCGAACTGGGCGGTGTCGGGGGGGACGTGGTAGACGGTGTCGAAGCCATCGCCCAGGTTGCCAGTCACTCGTTGACCGCCGCGTTCGTCTTCTGGGGCCAACGCGCCTTTATCGAGTACGTGTTGCAGAGCGACAATCCCGGCCTGCGCGAGCGCCTGCTGGACGATCTGCTCAGTGGGCGCAAGGCCGGCGCCACCGGCCTGTCCAACGCCATGAAGTACCTCTCCGGCATCGAGCAACTGGGTGTGGTTGCCCAGGTACAGGGGGCTGGCTGGCGGCTGGACGGTCGACTGCCGTGGGTGACCAACCTGCGCAAGAGCGGCTTCGTGGTGGCAGCGGCCATCGACCTGCCGGGCGCGCAGCCGTTCGTGGCGGCGCTGCCGGATGACTTGCCGGGGCTGGTGCGCAGCGCCGACCTGCAACTGCTCGGCCTGCAGTCGAGCAACACCGCGGCGATCCGTATCGACGGCGCAGCACTCAGCCGAGATTGGTTGATCGCCGCCGATGCGCGCAGTTACCTGCCGCGCGTGCGCCCGGCCTTTCTCGGTTTGCAGTGTGGGCTGGCGCTTGGCCTGGCGCGGCGCTCTCTGGTCGAAGCCAAGGCGCGTCTGGACGCTGGGCGTTCGGTGCTGGATGGCGAGTGGCAGGTGCTCGACGGCGAGCTGGCGCGGCTGCAACACGCCCTGTACGAGGGGCTGCGGCAGGGCCATTTCGCTGCCGGCCCGGTGCCGCTGTTCAAGATTCGTATCGGTCTGGCCCAACTGGCTGCCGAAGCGGTGCAACTGGAGTTGCAGGCCAGCGGCGGCAAGGCTTACTTGCAGGCGCATGGCAGTGGTTTTGCCCGGCGTCTGCGCGAGTCGGCCTTCGTGCCGGTGGTGACGCCGAGCCTGGTGCAACTGCGCAGTGAGCTGCGCAAGCATGGCGAGCTGGCGGCATGAGCGTCCTGCACGCGCGTGACATCAGCCTGGGCTACGCCCAGCGTAGTGTGCTGCAGGGTTTCCAGCTGGAGCTGCATGCCGGCGAGCTGGTCAGCATTCTCGGTCCCAGCGGAGTGGGCAAGTCCAGCCTGCTGCGCGTGCTGGCCGGTTTGCAGGCGGCGCAGCAGGGCAGGGTGGAGCTGTTCGGCGAGGTGCTGAGCGGGCCGCACCCACGGGTGGCGGTGGCCTTTCAGGATCCGTCGCTGTTGCCCTGGCTGAGTCTGGAGCAGAACGTCGGCTTCGGCCTGGACTTTGCTCGCCAGCCACATCGCACAGCGGCACAACGTCAGGCGCTGATCGACCAGGCGATTGCTGCCGTGGATCTTGCCCACGCCCGCGAGCGCTACCCCAGCGAACTCTCCGGCGGCATGGCGCAACGCACCGCGCTGGCCCGCTGCCTGGCCCGCGAACCGCACGTGTTGCTGCTCGACGAACCCTTCGGCGCGCTGGACGAAGTGACCCGTGCCGATATGCAGCACCTGCTGCTGAACCTGATCCGCGAGCGGCAGACCGCCGCCGTGCTGATCACCCATGACATCGATGAAGCGCTGCTGCTGTCCGATCGTATCCTGCTACTGGGTGGCACCCCGGCGCACACGCTCGATCAGTGGCGCATCGACCTGCCGCAGCCACGTGCCGAGCTGGTCGATGAGCTTGGCGCCCTGCGCGTCGACATCCTCAAAACCCTACGGCGGGCGAGCCGCAACAACGGACTTTCAATCGAACCGCTGGAGCCCTGCCATGTGCCTGGACGATCCCACTCATTCTCGTCGTGACTTCATCAAACTGACCGGCCTGCTCACCGCTGCCGGCGCCTTCCCGCTGCTCAACAGCCTGCAGGCGCGGGCCGCCAGCGAGCCGGACGCGCCGGTGCGTATCGGCTACCTGCCGATCACCGATGCCACGCCGCTGCTGGTGGCGCATAACAATGGGCTGTTCGAGGCCGAGGGCATTCAGTCCGAGCGCCCGGTGCTGCTGCGCAGTTGGGCGCAGGTGATCGAGGCCTTCATCTCCGGCCAGGTCAACGTCATCCACCTGCTGTCGCCGATGACCGTGTGGGCGCGCTACGGCAGCAAGGTGCCGGCCAAGGTGGTGGCGTGGAACCACGTCGGTGGCTCGGGCCTGACCGTGGCGCCGGGTATCGAGGATGTGAAGCAACTGGGCGGGCAGTCCATCGCCATTCCGTTCTGGTACTCGATCCACAACGTCGTGGTGCAGCAGTTGCTGCGCGACAGCGGCCTGACCCCGGTGAGCAAGGCAGCCAACGCGAGCATCGCCGCCAACGAGGTCAACCTGGTGGTGCTGCCGCCTTCGGACATGCCGCCGGCCCTGGCCAGCAAGCGCATCGCCGGCTACATCGTCGCTGAGCCGTTCAATGCCCTGGCCGAGAACCTCAAGGTCGGGCGCATCCAGCGCTTCACCGGCGATGTGTGGCGCAACCACGCCTGCTGTGTGGTGTTCATGCACGAACATGACCTGAATGACCGCCCCGAGTGGTCGCAAAAGGTGGTCAACGCCATCGTCAAGGCGCAGCTGTGGACGCGTAACAACCGCGAGGAGGCGGCCAGGCTGCTGTCCAGGGACGGTGCCAATCGCTACACGCCGCATGCGCCGGAGGTACTCGGTCGGGTGCTGGCGCCGGCCGCCAGCGAACGTGACGCCTACCTGGCCAGCGGTGCGATTCGGCATGGCGACTGGGCCGACAGGCGTATCGACTTCCAGCCGTATCCGTTCCCGAGCTACACCGAGGAGTTGGTCAGGCGTCTGAAAAGCACGCTGATCGAAGGCAGCAGCGGCTTCCTCGCCAACCTCGATCCTGCCGCCACGGCTCGTGACCTGGTGGATGACCGCTTCGTGCGCACGGCCATCGAGGCGGTCGGCGGGCTCAAGGCCTTCGGCGCGCCGGAACGTTTCGAGCGCGTCGAGGAGATCGCGGTGTGAGCACCTCGCTGAAGAGCTGGGGGCTCGGCCTTTTCGGGTTGCTCGGGCTGTTCGGCCTGTGGTGGCTGCTGCTGGCGCTGTTCAGCAGCGGCGAGGGCCTGGCGGCCCTGTTCACGCCCCAGGCCACCCTGGCCAGCCTGGTCGAGCTGCTGCAACGGCCCGAGTTGTTCGAGCATGTCCTGGTGAGTCTCAAGCGCATCTTCATCGGCCTCGGTCTGGCGTTGCTGGTGGGCGTGCCCCTGGGGCTGCTGGTCGGCAGTTGGCGCAACCTGGAGTGGGCGACCACGCCGGCGTTCCAGTTCCTGCGCATGATCTCGCCGCTGTCGTGGATGCCGATCGCGGTGATGGTGATGGGCGTCGGTGACCAGCCGATCCACTTCCTGCTGGCCTTCGCCGCCGTGTGGCCAATTCTGCTCAACACCGCCGCCGGGGTGAAGGCGCTGGATGCGCGCTGGCTGCAACTGGCGCGCAGCCTCAGCGCCACGCGCGGGGAAACCCTGCGCCGGGTGATCGTGCCCGGCGTGCTCGGCCACGTGCTCACCGGCGTGCGCCTGGCCATCGGTATCCTGTGGATCGTGCTGGTACCGTGCGAAATGCTCGGGGTCAGCGCCGGCCTGGGCTACTACATCCTCGATACCCGTGATCGCCTGGCCTATTCGGAGCTGATGGCCATGGTGCTGCTGATCGGTGTGCTGGGCTTCTGCCTCGATGCCGCGGCGCGTTCGCTGTATGCGCGCTGGAGCCATGGAACGAGTCGCTGAGGGGTCATATGAATATGCATGAAAGGTATTTGAATTGATTTTTTTATACCTATAAGGTTTTCTCCCATGCGTACCTGCCGACCAGTCGGCGCGCCGCACTGAACACATGGCCGAACCCTCGGCCGGTCAAGGTGATGCGCCGATTGGTGCCTTTGCAGGGAGTTTTCCATGGCGGCATTGGCCCATACCACCACGGCGTCGGCGCAGTCATCCGAGGTTCGTCCCTTCGACGCACCGCTCGGTGCCGAGATCATCGGTCTGGATCTGACCCGGCCGCTCGGTGATGAGAATTTCGCCTGCGTCCATCGTGCCCATCTGGATCACGGCCTGCTGGTGTTCCGTGAGCAGCGCATCACCCCCGAGCAGCAGATCGCCTTCAGCCGCCGTTTCGGCCTGTTGCAGATTCACGTGCTCATACAGTTCCTGCTGGCCGATCACCCGGAAATCTTCATCATCTCCAACATCGTCGAGAACGGTCGGCCGATCGGCCTGGGCTGGTACATCTTCCAGAACCGCAACGAGCTACACACCGACAAGGTCTGCGCCGGCCTGGTTGCGGTGATCCTCATCGGCCTGCTGGTGGAGAACCTGGTCTTTGCCACTGTCGAGCGGGTGGCAGTCAAGCGCTGGGGCATGCAGCGACAGGAAAGCGAAAGGCTCGCGGCTGAAGCCGCTCCTGCGGCGTGCGAAGCCGTGTCACGCAGTGTGTGATTGGCGCCGCTGCCCGGCGATCCCAGCGTCAGGCAACTTTGCGCTACAATGCGCGGCGTTTTTGTCCTGTCCGAGACCCGCCTCATGTCCGCCTGCCAGACCCCGATCATCGTCGCCCTCGACTTCCCCAGCCGTGACGCCGCCTTGCGCCTGGCCGACCAGCTCGATCCGACGCTGTGTCGCGTCAAGGTGGGCAAGGAGCTGTTCACCAGTTGTGCACCGGAAATCGTCTCGACCCTGCGTGATCGCGGCTTCGAGGTCTTTCTCGACCTGAAATTCCACGACATTCCCAACACCACCGCCATGGCGGTCAGGGCCGCAGCGGAAATGGGCGTGTGGATGGTCAATGTGCACTGCTCCGGCGGTCTGCGCATGATGGCCGCCTGCCGCGAGACACTGGACAAGTTGAGCGGCCCGAAACCGTTGCTGATCGGCGTGACCGTGCTGACCAGCATGGAGCGTGAGGATCTGGCCGGCATCGGCCTGGACATCGAGCCGCAGGAGCAGGTACTGCGCCTGGCCGAGCTGGCCAATCGCGCCGGCATGGACGGTCTGGTCTGCTCGGCGCAGGAGGCTCCGGCGCTGAAGATCGCGCAGCCCCGCCTGCAACTGGTGACCCCCGGCATTCGTCCGGCCGGCAGCAGCCTGGACGACCAGAAGCGTATCCTCACCCCGCGTCAGGCTCTGGATGCCGGCTCCGACTACCTGGTGATCGGCCGTCCGATCAGCCAGGCTGCCGATCCCGCCCAGGCGCTGGCCGCCGTGGTCGCCGAACTGCGCGGTTGAAACAGGCGGACAGGCGTCAGGGAACGGCAGGGGCACGATCGGCAGTCGATTGACGATTTTCGCAGGGCGCAGTGGTCGCTTGTGCCCCTTGCCCGGCGCTGGCGACGTCCGCTGCGGCATGAGCCGCCACCCTCGCAACGTGGTTTCTATTCTGGTGGATTGTGCGATGCCCCCAGGGTATCGCGTGCCTGGGGCACTGCTGCCGGTGCGCAAGGCGTACCCTGCACGGGCCCTGCTCAACTCCCGGTTCATCACCAATTCGCATGACCCCGCACTCCAAACCCTGATAGTGCTGCTCGGCATCAGCGCCGCTGGCTAGACTCCTCGCCACTTCAATAAGAATCGCTGCGAGGAAGCAGACATGAGTTTGACGTTTTCCGGTCAGGTCGCTCTGGTAACCGGCGGTGCCGCCGGCATTGGTCGTGCCACTGCCCTGGCGTTCGCCGCCGAAGGGCTGAAGGTCGTGGTGTCGGATGTCGACAGCACTGGTGGTGAAGGCACTGTCGAGCTGATTCGCGCTGCCGGTGGCGATGCGCGTTTCGTGCGCTGCGACGTGACCCGCGATGCCGAGGTGCAGGCATTGATGGCCGCGACCGTGGCTGCCTACGGCCGTCTGGACTATGCCTTCAACAACGCCGGTATCGAGATCGAGAAGGGCAGGCTGGCCGAAGGCAGCGAGGACGAGTTCGACGCCATCATGGGGGTCAACGTCAAGGGCGTGTGGCTGTGCATGAAGCACCAGATCCCGCTGCTGCTGGCCCAGGGGGGCGGCGCCATCGTCAACACCGCTTCGGTGGCGGGCCTCGGGGCTGCGCCGAAGATGAGCATCTATGCGGCATCCAAGCATGCGGTGATCGGCCTGACCAAATCGGCCGCGGTCGAATATGCCAGGAAGAAAGTGCGGGTCAACGCGGTGTGCCCGGCCGTTATCGATACCGACATGTTCCGCCGCGCCTATGAGGCCGATCCGAAGAAGGCCGAGTTCGCGGCCGCCATGCACCCGGTCGGGCGTATTGGCAAGGTGGAGGAAATCGCCGCCGCCGTGTTGTACCTGTGCAGTGATCACGCCGCTTTCACCACCGGCCAGGCGCTGGCGGTCGATGGCGGGGCCACGGCGATCTGATCGCTCGTGCCAGAGCGGCTGCGCGGCTCTGGCCTGCGGCTTTCGTGACCTGCTGGTCACTCGCATTCTGTTACAAGTGCGACCCGATTCTGGCGCGTCAGGCCACTACCGCGAGTGAGCCGGCTTGCGCAAGAATCGGCTGCAGGTCCCAATCCAGACAGAGAACAACAAGATGACCGCAAGCCTTCTGAGCACCGTTTTCCTTCCCCTGGCGCTGGGCATCATCATGCTCGGCCTGGGGCTCTCCCTGACGCTGGCGGATTTCACCCGAGTGGTGAAATATCCCAAACCGGTGATGATCGGTCTGGGGTGCCAGATCCTGCTGTTGCCCCTGGCCTGCTTCTTCCTGGTGCAGGGATTCCGGCTCGAGGCCGCGCTGGCGGTTGGCATGATGCTGCTGGCTGCATCGCCAGGTGGTACCACGGCCAACCTCTACAGCCACCTGGCCCATGGCGATGTGGCGCTGAACATCACCCTGACGGCCGTCAATTCGGTGATCGCGATTCTCACCATGCCGCTGATCGTCAATCTGTCGCTGATGTATTTCATGGACGGTGATCAGGCCATTCCGTTGCAGTTCGCCAAGGTCGTCCAGGTCTTCGCCATCGTGCTGGGGCCCGTGGCCATCGGCATGTGGATTCGCAGCCGTTTCCCCGGCTTCGCTGCACGCATGGAGAAGCCGGTGAAGATCATTTCCGCGCTGTTCCTGGCGCTGATCGTCCTGCTGGCAGTGGCCAAGGACTGGCAGACCTTCGTCGATTACGCCCCACTGGTGGGCCTGGCCGCGCTGAGCTTCAACCTGCTCAGCCTGGGGGTCGGTTACTTCGTGCCGCGTCTGCTCAAGCTCTCGCAGCGCCAGGCCGTGGCCATCGGCATGGAGATCGGTATCCACAACGGTACCCTGGCCATCGCCCTGGCGCTGAGCCCGATGTTGCTGAACAACCCGACCATGGCCATTCCGGCGGCCATCTACAGCATCATCATGTTCTTCACGGCAGGGGTCTTCGGCTGGTGGGTCAACCGGGTGCATGGGGCTTCCCTGGCACGTGAAGAGGCGGCCGAGCAGCGTTGAGCCGCTAGCGAAACCCAAGCTGGAGCAATGGCCCGGACTCGTTCCGGGCCATTTTTTTGTACCGCCCGTCATGATCCGCGGAAAAGACTTGCCATCGGAGAATGATCGTTCTACCTTGTTGAGAACGATCATTCTCTGGGGCGATGCTCATGCTTGACGATCATTCCACCGAACTCAGACTGCTGCAGGCCACCGAGCGCCTGGTGTATGCCGGGGGTATCAATGCCACCGGCATGGACGCCATCGTCAAGGCTTCGGGCGTGGCGCGAAAGAGCCTCTACCGTCTCTACCCGACCAAGGAGGCGTTGGTGGCGGCTGCATTGCGTGCCCGCGATGAGCGCTGGATGAACTGGTTCATCGACGGTACCCGCGAGGGCACGCCAGGAGAGCGCCTGCAGGCGGTGTTTCCACTGCTGCGCAGCTGGTTTGCCTCGCCTGATTTCCACGGCTGCGCCTTCATCAATGCGGCCGGCGAGATCGGCGATCCCCACAGTGAAATCCGCGCGGTCTCGCTGCTGCACAAGCAACGCTTGCTGGCCTATCTGCAGGAACTGACCGCTGCCTGTGGCTTTGCCGAATCTGAAGCAATGGCCGCGCAGTTTCTCCTGCTGATCGATGGCGCGACGGCCGTGGCCATGGTCAGCGGCCAGGCCGAAGCGGCCGATAGCGCCGCCCGAACCGCACAACTGCTCCTGCAAACCCTGCCGCCCAGTAATGGGCTCAACCCCCCGCAAGCCTGAGGTGTCGTCATGTCGTCCAATCCTGAAATTCGTCCGCCGCTGCCGCCGTTCACGCGTGAGAGCGCCATCGAGAAAGTCCGCCTGGCCGAAGATGGCTGGAACAGCCGTGATGCCGCCAGGGTCGCGCTGGCCTACAGCCTGGACACGCGCTGGCGCAACCGCGCCGAGTTCGCCAACGGCCGCGATCAGGCGCGTGCATTCCTGGAGCGCAAATGGGCCAGGGAGCTGGAGTACCGCCTGATCAAGGAACTCTGGGCGTTCACCGATAACCGCATCGCCGTGCGCTATGCCTATGAGTGGCGCGACGACTCCGGCAACTGGTACCGCTCCTACGGCAACGAGAACTGGGAGTTCGGCGCCGATGGTTTGATGATCAACCGTTACGCCTGCATCAACGACCTGCCCATCCGGGAGTCCGAGCGCAAGTTCCGTTGGCCGCTGGGGCGCCGCCCTGACGATCATCCGGGGTTGTCCGACCTCGGGCTCTGATCCGGACCATATGGGCACGGACGTTGCTGCTTTAATGTGCCAACCACTCCGTGCTCCGAGGCCTCTGGATGAATCGCAACGACCTGCGCCGCGTCGACCTGAACCTGCTGGTGATCTTCGAGACACTGATGTTCGAGAAGAATCTGACCCGCGCGGCCGAGAAGCTGTTTCTCGGCCAACCGGCGGTCAGTGCGGCGCTGGCGCGTCTGCGCGATCTGTTCGACGACCCGCTGCTGGTGCGCAATGGCCGTACGTTCGAGCCGACGGCCCGGGCGCTGGC
>Ga0209699_100737_pt1 | contig 12566 bp, 9 predicted proteins | sample SynthPrep_1_END__FD_187204 | JGI IMG/M metagenome (GOLD analysis project Ga0209699, IMG submission 187204) | Synthetic microbial communities from Ohio, USA - SynthPrep_1_END_DS7_MetaG (SPAdes) (version 2) | ecosystem: Engineered > Bioreactor > Aerobic > Activated sludge | place: USA: Ohio...
AGCTGCCCAAAGTGGCCCTGGTAGCCTGCATGCGCAAGCTGCTGACCATGCTCAACGCCATGGTCAGAACCAACTCCCCTTGGGACAAATCGCTTCATCGCACTTGACTTTGAAGACGGTTACTCAGGCGTTGCCGCCGTTTTCCATCTGGCCGAGGTGACGCTTCAGGCGGTTGAGCAGTTCCAGCATCTGCATTTTCTCGCCGTGGTCCAGGCCGGCGAAGAGGTCTATCACCCATTGCTCATGGGCGCCGGCCATCTTGCGGAACAGGCGCTTGCCTTCGGGGGTGAGATGCACCGTGTAGGCGCGGCGGTCGCGCGGATCGTCGCGGCGTTCCACCAGGCCTTCCTCCACCAGCTTGTCGGTGAGGCCGGTGACGTTGCCGCCGGTGACCATCAGCCGGCGCGACAGCTCGCGCATCTTGAGGCCATCCGGATGGCGGTCCAGCTGGGCCATCAGGTCGAAGCGGGGCAGGGTGGAGTCGTAGCTGGTGCGCAGCCAAGTGCGCAGCCGGGATTCGACGATGTTGGTGCAGGTCAGCAGCCGCAGCCAGACGCGCAGGGCCTCGTGATCGTCATCGGTGGCCCGGGTCTCGTGGTCTATCGTTTCCAGCAGGTCGGGCGGGTCTTCGGGGGCGGGGGTGTTGCTTGCGAGCGTCATGGCAGTGTCCGGTGGTCATGGGGGCGGATCGCGCCCCGGTCTAGGCATGGCGGGGATTGTACCCTTAGCTCAGCACTGACTTATTCATGTTTAAACATATCGGCCGCTGTAGTTTCCCCTACTCGGGTGGCATGGCGCCTCAGCCGATCTCCTTCAGACGGAAGCGCTGCAGCTTGCCGGTCTCGGTGCGCGGCAGGCTGCTCACATAGTCGATGGCCCGCGGGTACTTGTAGGGCGCTACCGTGTTCTTGACGAAATCCTGCAGCGTGCGGGTGGTTTTCTCGCTTCCTTCGTAGCCGGGCGCCAGCACGATGAAGGCCTTGATGATCTGGCCGCGGTCCGGGTCGGGCACGCCGACCACGCCGCATTCGGCCACCGCCGGATGGGCGAGCAGCGCCCATTCCACTTCCGGGCTGGAGACGTTGTAGCCGGAGGTGACGATCATGTCGTCCACCCGGGCGTGATAGTAGAAATAGCCGTCCTCGTCCATGTGGAAGGCGTCGCCCGGCAGGTTCCAGCCGTCGCGCACGTAGTTCTTCTGGCGTTCATCGGCGAGGTAGCGGCAGCCGGTGGGGCCCTTGATCGCAAGCTTGCCGACTTCGCCCGGCGGCAGTGGGTTCATGTCCTCGTCCACCACCATGCCACGGTAGCCGGGCAGCAGTTTGCCCAGCGCGCCCGGCCGGTAGTCTTCCGGGCCGGAGGCGATGTAGATGTGGATCATCTCGGTGCCGCCGATGCCGTCGTGGATCTGGATGCCGCTGGCTTCGCGCCACTTGTCGCGGGTGTCGGTGGGCAGCGCCTCGCCGGCGGAGACGCATTTCTTCAGGCTGGAGATGTCGTACTTGCCGACGAGGCTGGCCATCTGCCGGTAGGCGGTGGGCGAGGTGAAGCAGATGGTGGCCTTGTAGTCCTGGATGGCCTTCATCAAGGGTTCGGGCGCCAGCTTCTCCAGCAACACCGTGCTGGCGCGTGCCCACAGCGGGAAGCACAGCAGGCCGCCGAGGCCGAAGGTGAAGGCCAGCGGCGGGGTGCCGATGAAGATGTCGTCCGCGCCCGGCTTCAGGCAGTGGCGGGGGAAGAGTTCGCACATCGCCAGGATGTCGCGGTGGGCATGGATGCAGCCCTTGGGGATACCGGTGGTGCCGGAAGTGAAGGCGATCAGCGCCGGATCGTCGGCGGCGGTATCCACCGCGATGTAGTCGGCGGCTTTCTCCGCCATCCGGGCCTCCAGCGTTCCGCCGGCACCGTAGTAGCCGATTTCCTTGAGCTGCGGGCTGTCCATCTGCGCAGCGATCAGCTCTTCCGCCAAGGCGGCCTCGCACAGGGCGTGGCTGACCTGGGCGATCTTCAGCACGTCCTTCAATTCCTTGGCGCGCAGCAGCGGCATGGTGCCGACGGCGACGCCGCCGGCCTTGAACACCGCCAGCCAGGAGACGGCGAACATCGGGCTGTTGGCACCGCGCAGCAGCACGCGGTTGCCGGGCACCAGGCCCATGTCCTCCACCAGGACCCGGGCGAGGCGGTTCACCTGGGCGAGCAATTCCCGGTAGGTCCAGCGCACGCCGGCGCCGATGATGGCGGGGCGGTCGCCATGGCCTTCGGCGAGGGCACGGTCCAGGAGTTCCACGGTGGCGTTCAGCCGCTCGGGAAACTGCAGTTCCGGGGTCTCGAACACCAGTTCCGGCCACTGGTCGGCGGGGGGCTGATGGGTGCGGACGAAGTCGTCCACGTGCGCGCTGGGGGTCATCTCGTCTCCTCTGTTCCGGGCCGCGGACAGCGTGCGGCCGGATGCGGTGGCGCCAGTTTTTTCGGGAGTTGGATCAGCTACTTCTGCGTCAATTTATTACCCGCTAATCGACAATGTCAATGAATAAAAAGTTTAAATATGAAGTATTTTGAGATGCCCCAAAATGGCGCTGCACTGCGGCAAAGGTGGTGCATGCGGAAAGAATAACGACGTGACGATGGAGGCCTGCGTTCAAGGCCGCTTCGCCGCCGTTGCGGGGCGCGGGGCGCCGGGCCCGGCGGGGGAATGGCGCAGCGCGCAAGGACGCGAGGGCCAGACCAGGATGGCGGGCGAAGGTCCGGCTCCGCCTGTTCGGGATCGGAAGGTGGTACCAGTGGGGAGCGCGGCTGCCTGCTGAGATGCCGTGGCCGGCGGCGGCGTGCTCCACTATCCTTCCCGCGCGGCGCCCCGCCCGGGGGCGGGCGCCTCACTTCCGGGAACTGCGCATGCGCGATCTGAAAACGCTGGAAACCTTCTACTGGGTCGCCGTGCTGGGCGGCTTCCGCGCCGCTGCGGCAAAGCTCAACACCACGCAGCCGGCGGTGTCGGCGCGCATCGCGCAACTCGAGGAAGAACTGGGCGTGGAGTTGTTCGACAGCGGCCGGCGGCGCACCGTGCTGACCACCCGGGGCACGGTGCTGCTGTCCTACGTGGAGCGTCTGTTCCAGGTCAAGGCCGAGATGTTGCAGGCGGTGGCCGACCCGGCCGCGTTGCGTGGGAGTTTCCGCCTCGGCGTGTCGGAGACGCTGGTCCATACCTGGCTTTCCGACCTCATCGAGCAGGTGGCCCTCGTCTTTCCGCAAATCGTGCTGGACATCTCGGTGGACGCGACGCGGGAGCTCAAGCGGCATTTGCGGGCGCTGGACATCGATCTCGCGCTCATGGCCGAACCGCTGGAGCATCCGGATGCGCGCAGCCGCAAGCTGTGCGCCTATCCCTACCGTTTCATCGCCTCTGCGGAACTGGCGGAGGCCACCCGGGGCATGGACGACCGCAGCCTGCTCTCCAGCCATCCCATCATCACCTACCCGAAGACCACGGTTTCTGCCGGCGATCTGATCACCACCCTGCAATACCGGCTGGGGCTGACGGCGCCGCGGCTATGGGGCATGTCGTCCATCCAGACCATCGTCGGCATGGTTCGCAGCGGCCGTGGCATCGGCGCGCTCTCGCCGGTCAGCGTGGAGGCCGAACTGGCGAGCGGCGCCCTGCGCATCCTGGACACCGAGGTGCGCCTGCCCGACATGGAGTTCCACTCCGCCTATCTGGTCGGCGTAGACACTTACGTCAAGGCCGCCATCTGCGATCTGGCGCATGAGTCGGCCGCGCGCCACGCCGAGGCGCATGGTCACCCGGCCGAAAGCGACTGATTCTTCCCGCCGCGAAAGTGGAAAAATGACAATCGGGTATTTTCTCCCGCTTCGAGAATTCTCTTTGCATTCCCCCTAATGGTGCATTGGATTTGCAGGTGCAGCACGCCTAGCCCCGGCCGCCTCCCGCCTTCCACAGCACTGCGTTGATTGGGCCGCATCCCAAGGATGGTGCATCGCGGCGTCGAAATCGGGGCGCTGCCGGGCGCTCGCTTCCTGATCTGGTTGATCCAAAATTTTTATCGAGGTGATCCAAATACAGAGTTAGGTGATCGCCAATTTCTTTCGAAATAATGGTTTCGCTGCTTGATCCCGGGGCTGTGCAGAACGGCTCTCCGGTGTGCGCTCCGGCGAGTCCCTGGAAAGAAGGCGAGTCGGAGCGGGTGTGGCGGGTCGCAGGGGCGGCCGCCGGCCCAGCGCTCGCGCAGTCCGAAGCGGACATCTTCGACAACTGCCGTTACCGGGCACCAGGAGCGGTGCTGGCGAACGGCAAGCCTTCAAGGATCGACCATGCGAAACCTCCTTCTTGCCACCTCCGTGGCCCTGAGCTGCCTTGCCTCCACCGTGGGTGCCGCCGACCTGCCCAAGACCGAGCTGAAGGTGATCGGCTCGACCAGCAGCCTCAGCGTGTGGACCGACCTTGAAAAGGACTGGTACGAGAAAACCATTCCCGCCGCCTCCAAGGGCGCGGTCAAGATCGAAGCGCTGCCGAACGATCTCGCCGGCCTGAAGGGGCCGGAGGTGCTGTCGCTGCTGCAGAACGGCACCATCCAGTTCGCCTCGCAGGCCATCAGCTACATGGCCGGCGACGATCCGCGCTTCGAGGCGGTGGACCTCGCCGCGCTGACGCTGGACGTGCCCACCGCACGCAAGGCCATCGACGCCTACCGCCCGGTGCTGGAGAAGGCTCTGGCCGAGCGCTTCAACATCAAGCTGCTGGGAATGGCGCCGCTCACCGCCCAGGTCTTCTGGTGCCGTGAGCCGGTCCATGGCGTGGCGGACCTGAAGGGCAAGAAGATCCGCGTGTTCAACGCAACCCTGGCCGACATGGTCAAGGGTGTGGGCGGCTCCAGCGTCACCATTCCCTTCGTCGAGGCGGTGCCCGCGCTGCAGCGCGGGGTGGCCGACTGCGGCGTGACTGGGGTCGTCTCCGGCTACCGCGCCAAGTGGTACGAAGTCACCAAGACGCTGTACCCGCTCAACGCCGGCTGGAGCACCATTTTCTGGGCCGCCAACATGGATGCCTGGAAGGCGCTGCCGCCGCAAACCCAGGCCTTCCTCGCCGATCAGTACAAGCAGATGGAAACCCGCCTCGGCGATCTGGCCATCCAGAACGATGGCGAAGCGATGAACTGCGCCACTGGTACCCACTGCAAGACGGCCGACGCCGGCCGGATGGTGTTCCAACCCATCAGCGAACAGGACCAGGCCGAGCGCCTGCGCCTGCTGCAGAACGACGTGCTGCCCGCCTGGGCCAAGCGCTGCGGCAAGGCCTGCGCGGATGAGTGGAACAACACCGTCGGCAAAGCACTCGGCCTGAAGGCGGAAGCGAAGTGAAGGACGGTTCCCGCCTGCTGACGCTGTGCGGCAAGGTTTCGGACGCGGGCGTCATCGCCTGCGGTTTCCTGATCCTGGCTGCCAGCCTGATGATCGGTGTGGAGGTAGTGGCGCGCAAGCTCTTCGGCTGGAGCCTGGAGGGGGCGGATGAGCTTTCCGGCTACGTGCTCGCCATCACCAGTACCTGGGCGCTGTCGGCCACGCTGCTGGGGCGCCGCCACATCCGCATCGACTCGCTTTACAACGTGCTGCCGGCCAGGTTCCGGCTGGCGCTGGACCTGCTGTCGCTGCTGGCGATGATCGTGTTCTTCGGCTTCGTGCTGCGCTTTGGCTGGGACCTGTTCATGCGCAGCGTGAACCTGGGCGCCCGCGCCATGACACCGCTGGCCACGCCGCTGGCGATTCCCCAGGGTCTGTGGCTGGCCGGCCTGGCGGTGTTCCTGCTGGTGGCGCTGTGCCTGCTGGGCAAGACCCTGCAACACCTGCTGGCAGGCCGCGGCAATGCTGCCATGGCGCTGGTTTCCAGCCGCAGTGCCGAGGAGGAGGTTGCCGAGGAGGTGCGCGACCTGGAACGGCGTAACGCGGCCGCACAGGCCAAGCTCAAGGACGCTACCGAACTCAGGGAGGCAACATGATAGGCACAGCCGCCGGGGGCATGCTGCTGCTGCTCGCCCTCTCCATTCCGGTCGCCGCGGCGATGGGCCTGGTTGGGCTCATGCTGGGCGAGATGTATTCACCGCTGTCCATCTACAAGGCGGTGGGCCAGATGGCCTGGAACGCCGGTAACGACCCCATCCTGGTGTCCATTCCCTTCTTCGTGCTGCTGGGTGAGTTGCTGCTGCGCTCCGGCATCGGCGAGGGCATGTATGGCGCGATGGTGAAGTGGTTGTCGTGGCTGCCGGGCGGGCTGATGCATTCCAACATCGGTACTTCGGCCATCTTCTCCGCCACCTGCGGCTCCAGCGTGGCGACCGCCGCCACGGTGGGCACGGTCGCCATTCCGCAGTGCGGCCGCTACGGCTACAACGAGCGGCTGTTCCTCGGCACGGTGGCGGCCGGCGGCACCCTGGGCATCCTGATTCCGCCAAGCATCAACCTGGTGGTGTACGGGGCGCTCACCAACACTTCGATTCCGGCGCTGTACATGGCGGCCATGCTGCCCGGCATCCTGCTGGCCCTGCTGTTCATGGTCACCATCCTGCTGTGCTGCCTGGTGAAGCCGGAGATGGGCGGCAAACGGCTGCGGGCGAGCTGGGCGGAGCGCATCGCCTCGTTGAAGGACCTGCTGCCGCCGCTTGCCATCTTCGTGCTGGTGGTGGGTTCGATCTACATCGGGGTTGCCACGCCCACCGAAGCCGCCGCGCTGGGCGTGCTCGGCTCGCTGTTCCTGGTCTGGATCACAGGCAGGCTCAACTGGGGAATGTTGCGCAGTGCCCTTGAAGGCACGCTGCTCACCACCGGCATGATGCTGGCCATCATCATCGGCGCCTACTTCCTCAACTTCGTGCTCGGCTCGGTGGGCATCACCCGCGGTGTTTCCACCTTCGTGCAGGAGCTGGATCTGCCGCCCATGGTCACCATGCTCGCCATCGTCGCCTTCTATTTCGTGCTCGGCATGTTCATGGAGACGTTGTCGATGATGGTCGCCACCGTGCCCATCATCGCCCCGGTGGTGGTGGCGCTGGGGTTCGACCCGGTGTGGTTCGGCATCCTGGTGGTGCTATTGATCGAGACGGCGATGATCACCGGCCCGGTCGGCATCAACCTCTTCGTCGTCCAGGGGTTGCGCAAATCGGGCGGCATCAACGATGTGATCGTCGGCGCCTTGCCCTTCGTCGGTACGCTGCTGGCGATGATCGCGCTGATGCTGGCGGTGCCCGATGTCGCACTGCTGCTGCCGCGCCTGTTCGGAAGCTGACTCTCCGGCCGCCAATTCCTGCGGCTGAGGCCACCTCCAACCAAAACCAAAACCAAAACCAAACCAACCCACCCAATCCGATTCATGACACCACAAGGGTCCGCTCCCCGGCGGAGCGGACCCGGGGCCGGCTCGCGCCTGCGCCCCGTCCATCCCTGAAGCCAAGGAGTCTTCACATGAGCACCGCCCCCTTCAAGCCCACGCTGGCCGACATCGAAGCTGCTGCCGACCGCATCGCCGGCCACATCGTCGCCACGCCGCTGTTCGAGAACGATGCGCTGAACGCGCTCACCGGCGCGCGCATTCTGCTCAAGGCCGAGGTGCTGCAGCACACCGGCTCCTTCAAGTTCCGCGGCGCCTACAACCGCGTTTCCCAATTCACCCCGGAACAGAAGAAGGCCGGCATCGTCGCCTGGTCTTCCGGCAACCACGCGCTGGCGGTGTCGGCGGTGGCGGCCAAGCTGGGCGTGCAGGCCACCATCCTGATGCCCTCGGATGCGCCGCGGGCCAAGGTAGAAGGCGCCCGCGCGCTGGGCGGCAACGTGCGCCTGTACGACCGCAAGACCGAGAGCCGCGAAGCCATAGGCGCCGAGATCGCCGGCCGCACCGGCGCCGTCATCGTGCCGCCCTACGACGATCCCTATGTGATCACCGGCCAAGGCACGGTCGGCCTCGAAATGGTGCGTCAGGCCCGCGCGCAGGGGCTGGAACTGGATGCGGTGCTCGGCAACTGCAGCGGCGGCGGCCTCATCTCCGGCATCGCCTCTGCGGTGAAGGCGCTGTCGCCCGCCACCGCGGTGTATGCGGTGGAGCCGGCCGAATTCGACGATACCGCGCGTTCGCTGGCGGCCGGCGAGCGGCTGAAGAACCCCGCCGGGCGCGAGTCGATCTGCGACGCGCTGCAGGTCGCCATTCCGGGCGAGATCACCTTCCCGATCATGCAGCAGACCTTGGCCGGCGGCCTCGCGGTGACCGACGACGAAGTCCGCGATGCCATCCGCTTCGGCTACAAGGCGCTCAAGCTGGTGCTGGAGCCGGGTGGAGCGGCAGCGCTGGCGGCGGTGCTCAGCGGCAAGCTCGACGTCGCCGGCAAGACCGTGGGCGTGGTGCTGAGCGGCGGCAACGTCGACCCCGAGAACTTCGCCGCCTGGATCGCGGCGTAAGCGCATTCCCCTGCGGCCGGCCGGCGCCAGTGCTGGCGGAGGCCGTCCCTCCTTCCTACACGGAGATTTCCATGCTGGACAAAAACAGCCCGCAGTACGCGCGCGTGGCGCGCACCATAGACGACTTCATGAGCCTGGACCTCACCGGCGTCGGCTCCATCCGCAACATTCGCGCGGCGGTGGGAAAGCGCCAGCCCGGCTACAACTGCATGGGCGCGGCCGAGCTCATCGTCGCCAGCCTGGATGGCAAGAAAGGCCCGGTGATGATACTCACCGGCTTCCCCGAAGGCGGCGGCGTGCCGGAAACCGACGGTCCGGTGGGCGCGGCCATGCTGGCGCGCGCGCTCTTCCTCGGCTTCGGCGTCGAGACGGTGATCGTGGTCGATGAAGACTGGGCCGACATGATGCGCGCCACCTGCATGGGCGCCGGCATGTCGCCGCGCGATCTGCCGGCCTCCGGCAAGATCGAGCCGATTCCCTTCCTGCGCCCGGTCTACATCAAGACCGTGCCCAAGGACACGCCGAGCTGCCACCGCATCGCCGACGAACTGCTGACCGAGACCACGCCGGCGCTGCTGATCGCCATCGAGCGCCCGGGCGCCAATGCGAACGGCCTCTACCACGGCCTCGGCGGCCGCCCGCTGGACGGCATGGTCGGCGATCTCGACTACCTGTTCCACCAGGCCAAGCAGAAAGGCATTCCCACCATAGGCATCGGCGACGGCGGCAATGAAATGGGCATGGGCGTGATCGCCGAAGACCTGCCGGAGTTCTCGCCCAAGGCGCGCGATTGCGGCATCCCCGGCCGTGGCGGGGTGGCGGCGGCGACAGCGGCCGACTTCCTGGTGGTGTCCAACGTCTCCAACTGGGGTGCCACCGGCATCATCGCCGCGCTGGCCGCGCTGCTGGAGAACCCGGTGGTGTTCCACGACGCCGAGCTGGAAATCCGCAGCATCGAGCTGTGCGTGGGTAACGGCGGAGTGGACGGCATGTTCATGGCGCCGGAACCGGCGGTGGACGGCCTGCCCGCCATCGAGTGGGAAGGATTGATCCGCACCCTGCGCTTCACCGTGCTGCGCACCCTGGGCGACGTGGTCAACTGGAAGGGCGACCGCGGCGACTGGCGCCAGATCAAGTAATCCGCACCCCACGCACGAAGGAGAACCACACATGAGCGGAAAGATCGCGGCCCGTCTGGCCGAACTCGGCATCGAGCTGCCGGCGGGCAATACCCCGCGCGGCAAGTACGTGCCCTACGTCATCACCGGCAATCTGGTGTTCATCGCCGGGCAGGGCCCGCGCCGCAATGGCGAGATGATCTACGCCGGCAAGGTCGGCAAGGATCTGGACATCGCCGGCGGCCAGGCCGCCGCCGCGCTGTGCACGGTGAACTTGCTGTCGCACCTCGCCACCGCCTGCGGCGGCAACCTGGACCGCGTGCGCCGCGCGGTGCGCATCGCCGGGCTGGTGAACTGCGGCCCGGACTTCACCGAGCACGCCAAGGTGATGGACGGCGCATCCTCGCTGCTGCATGAGGTTTTCGGCGAGGTCGGCAGCCACGCCCGCATCGCCTCGGGCGCGATGTCGCTGCCGTCCAACATGGCGGTGGAAGTGGAAGGCGTGTTCGAGATCGACTGAACGAAGGCTTGCCGGGGCCTCCCTTCTTCGCCTGCGAAGGAGAATGCCCCGGCAGCCGGACGAGCTCAGAACAGCGCGCGCACGGTGAGCATCAGGTTGCGTGGCTCGCCATACCAGTTGCCGCTGCTGGCCCGGGTGCTCAGGGTCTGGTAGTAGCTGCGGTCGAACAGGTTGTTGATGTTGAGCGAGGCCGTCCAGTGCGCGTCGATGCGGTACTGGGCGAAGGCGTTCCACACCGCGTAGCCGCTCTGGCTGGCCTTGTAGTTGCTGCCGGTGACGTAGTAGCGGCTCTGCGCGTTCACGCCGCCGCCGATCCGCCACTTATTGAGTTCGCCCGGCAGTTGCCAGCTGCTCCACAGCTTGAACAGGTGCTTGGGCGTGATGGTGCTGTAGGGCACGTCGTCCGCCTGGCGGTTCTCGTTGTAGTTGTAGGTGTAGCCGGCTGCGACCTGCAGGCGTGGCAGCAGCTCGCCGCTGACTTCGGCGTCGAAGCCCTTGCTGACGATCTTGCCCATGGCGACGTAGCAGCAGGCCTGGCCGACGCCGTTGCTGCCGTCATTGCTCTCACGCACGCCTTCGCCCTCGCGCTCGATGCGGTAGAGCGCGAAGGCGGTGTTCAGGCGCCCGCCCAGCAGCTCGCCCTTGATGCCGACTTCCACGCTGCGGCCGGTGATCGGGTCGAGCTGGGTGCCGGGCAGCGGGCCGGCCAGCAGGCCGCCTTGCGACTTGTAGATCTTGGCGAGGCTGCCATACAGCGTCCACGCCTCGTTGAGGTCGTAGATCAGTCCGCCGTAAGGAGTGACGATCTTGCTTTCCTTGTAGCGGGTGATGGAGCGGCTGGTGATGGCGCCGCTGGCGTCGTACATGTTGAAGGCGGAGTCGTAGTCGTAATCCGCCTGGCGTCCCCCAAGCACCAGGTGCAGCGGCTCGGCCAGTTGCAGCTTCAGCTTGCCGTAGAGGCCGCGCTGGGTGGCGCCGTAGTCCGGCCACTCCTGGTAGATGCGGGAGCCGACCGGCCGCGGCACCCCGTCGGGGTCAAAGTTGCCCAGGGTCACCGGCTGGGGAGCGCTGCCGGCGTACACCAGGGTGGAGTAGTACTGGGTGTGGTCTATCTCCTGGCCGTCGGTGCCCAGCACCAGTTGATGCCTGCCACCGAGGAGCTCGAAGGCGCCGGTCAGGCTGAGGTCGTAGCTGGTCTTGCGCGACTCGTAGCCGTAGCCCCAGCCGGCGAAGCTCAAGGGGCCGGTGTCGGGCGTGCCGGAGTAGCTGCCGGCTTCCTCATAGCCCTTGCGGTCCATGTAGTTGCCGCTGATCTTCACCTTCCAGTCATCGTTGAAGTTGTGCTCCAGGGCGGCGAAACCTTCGGAGGTGATGTAGCTGCCGTGGGCCCACGCCGGCATCAGCGCGGTGTCGCGCGACAAACCGGTATCGGAGCCGTCGCTGTTGCGTGGCAGGCCGCCCCAGTTGGGTTTGCGCCTGCGGTCTTCGTAGCTGCCACCGACCGTCAGCACGGTGCGTGGGCCGAGGTCCAGTTCCAGCACGCCGTAGATGAACTGGTTGCGGTCCTCGGCGGTGTCGTAGTGGAAATCCCTGTCCATGTAGGAGGCGACGAGGCGGCCGCGCAGCTTGCCCTCGAAGGCCAACGGGCCGGTGGCATCCACCTCGGCACGGTAGTTCTCCCAGCTAGCGGCCGATACGCTGCCCTGGAACTGCGGCGTGGCCAGCGCGCGCTTGCGCACCAGGTTCACCGTGCCGCCGGCTTCGCCGGTGCCGGAAAAGAGGCCGTCGGCGCCGCGCAGCACCTCGACGTGGTCGTACATCGCCAGGTTGGGGTTGAAGTAGAAGTTGTTGTAGGCATCGACGCTGGAGCCGTCGATCTGCATGTTGCTGACCTGGAAGCCGCGCGCGTAGATGGCGCCGACATCGCCGCCAGCGGCGCTGGTGGTGGTGATGCCGGTGGTGTGGGCCAGCACGTCGCCCACGCTGGTGAGCTGCTGGTCTTCGATCTGCTGCCGGGTGACGACGGTGATGGACTGGGGAATCTCGCGCAGGCTGGCGCCCTTGGCCATGGCGACGTTGCTGCTGGCGTAGGAGCCGCTGCCCTCGGTGGTGCTGTCGTTCAGCGTGGTGGCCTGCACGCGCACCTCGCCCAGCAGACTGTCCTTCTGCGCCGGGGCGACGGTGTAAGCCTGCTCGCCGGTTTCACGCAGCACCAGACCGGAGCCGCCCAGCAGTTGTTCCAGCGCGGCGCGGGTGTCGAACTGGCCGCGCAGCGCGCGGGCCTGGTGTTTCTCGGTGAGGTCGGTGGAGAACACGATGCGGGCGCCGGTCTGGGCGGCGAGGGCGTTCAGCGCCTGGTCCAGGCGCTGGGCCGGGATGTCCAGCTGGCGGGGCTGCTGGGCGTGGGCGAGGCTGGCGAGCAGCAGCGCGCCGGCGAGGGCGCCCAGGCGCAGGCTGCGGCCGGCGATGCCACC
>Ga0209699_100738_pt1 | contig 12528 bp, 9 predicted proteins | sample SynthPrep_1_END__FD_187204 | JGI IMG/M metagenome (GOLD analysis project Ga0209699, IMG submission 187204) | Synthetic microbial communities from Ohio, USA - SynthPrep_1_END_DS7_MetaG (SPAdes) (version 2) | ecosystem: Engineered > Bioreactor > Aerobic > Activated sludge | place: USA: Ohio...
AGCTCATCCCCAGCCAGTTCGGCAGTGCCAGGGACACGGCGGGCACATAGGTGATGATCACCAGGAAGCTGAGCAGCAGCATCAGCCACGGCATGGCGGCGCGGATCACCGCGGTCAGCGGCATCCCGGTCACTGCCGAGGTGACGAACAGGTTAAGGCCCACGGGCGGCGTGATCAGACCGATTTCCATGTTCACCACCATGATGATGCCCAGGTGGATCGGGTCGATGCCCAGTTGCACGGCGATGGGGAACAGGATCGGCGCCAGGATCAGGATGATCGCCGACGGTTCCATGAAGGCACCGGCCACCAGCAGCACGATGTTCACCACCAGCAGGAACTGCCAGGGTTGCAGGCCCAGATCCACCACCCAGGCGGTGATGGTCTGCGGGATCTGCTCGGTGGTCAGCACGTGGGCGAAGAGCATGGCGTTGGCGATGATGAACATCAGCATGATGGTCAGCTTGCCGGACTCCAGCAGCACCTTCGGGCATTCGCGGATGGTCAGATCCTTGTACACGAACAGGGCGACGAAGGCCGCGTACACCGCTGCCACGGCGGCTGCCTCGGTCGGGGTGAACATGCCGGTGTAGATGCCGCCAAGGATGATCACCATCAGCAGCAGGCCCCAGATCGCCTCGCGGGCGGCGCGCAGCCACTCGCGCAAGCTGGCGCGCGGCAGGGCCGGCAGCTTCTTGATGCGCGCGACGATGTAGATCGCCACCATCAGCACCAGGCCGAGCAGCAGGCCGGGAATCACGCCTGCCATGAACAGCTTGCCGACCGACTGCTCGGTGGCGGCGGCGTACACCACCATCACGATCGACGGCGGGATCAGGATGCCCAGGGTACCGGCGTTGCACACGATGCCGGCACCGAAGGCCTGCGGATAACCGGAGCGCACCATGCCGGCGATGGCGATGGAGCCCACGGCTGCCACGGTGGCCGGCGAGGAGCCGGACAGTGCGGCGAACAGCATGCACGCCAGCACCGCGCCAATGGCCAGGCCGCCACGGATGTGGCCGACACAGGCGTTGGCGAAGTCGATCAGGCGCCTGGCCACGCCGCCGGTGGTCATGAAGGCACCGGACAGCAGGAAGAACGGGATCGCCAGCAGGGTGTAGTGCTCGGAGGTCTCGAACAGCTTGATCGCCAGCGAGCGAACCGAGTCGGGGCTGAACAGCATGATGGTGATCGAGCCGGCCAGGCCGAGCGACGCAGCGATCGGCACGCCGATGAACATCAGCAGGAACAGCAGCAGGAAGAGGAACAGCACGGTCATTGTTTGGCCTCCTCGTGCTCATTGATCTTGAGGGCGTCCGCGGCCTCGTCAGCCAGCCCCAGGCCGGTCTGTTCGTTGCGCAGGATGCGCACGAGGATTTCCAGGAAACGAATGAACACCATGGCGTAGCCGAACGGCACGATCATGCCGATGTGCCATTGCTGGATGCCGTAATGGCCGAGGTCTTCGGCGCCGATGCCGGCGATGAACAGGGTGCGCACCCAGTCATAGCTGCCGACGGCGATCAGACCGGCGTAGCCCAGGCATGCCGAGCAGGCGATGATGCCGATCACGCGCTGAATGTGGCGCGGAGCGAGCTTGACCAGGGCGTCGACGCCAATGTGGCCGGCGGTGCGCACGCCATAGGCCAGACCGAAGAAGATCAGCCAGCCGAACAGGGCTTTGGTCAGGGCGTTGCTCCAGGTCATGGCCTGGGCCATGTCGAGAATGGCGTCACCGATGCCGAGCAGGGTTTCGTTGCCATCGAAATGGTCACCCAGCCAATAGAACAGGGTGTAGAAGTTGTTGAGGATCACATAGACGAAAGTGATCAGCGTCATGGCCGCCAGGAGAAAGGCGATGAAGCCTTCCTCGAAGCGCTCCCAGACGCGCCGCAAGGCGTTCATGGGCATCTCCAGGCGTTGTTGTTGTATGGCCTGCCCAAAGCCTGCTGCGCGTGAGTCAGGCGGCATGGGGACAGTCGTTCACGACGGGTGATCGCACGTGCGACCCCAGTCCGTTCTTCCCCTGTTTCGCCCTGCCAGGCTCTCTCGCGAGGCGTTGGACAGGCTATCGGAGTCGGACGAATCTAACCGAGCCTGCAAGGGCGCGATATTCGTCATTGGCAAACGCCGTCTTAGGCGACGGCGAATGAAGAACCACCCCGGGTGCGTGGCCCGGTATGGTTCCAGGGGCTCAATGCTGGTTGGCGGCCTGTGCAGCCTCGATCACGTCCGCACCGATGTCGGCCTCGAACTTCTTCCAGGCCGGACGCACGGCGTCACGCCAGGCCGCACGCTGCTCGGGCGTGAGGGTGATGATCTCGCTCTTGCCGCTGTCGAGAATCGCCTGGCGGGCTTGTGCATTCAACGCTTCGGCCTGCTTGTTCACCTCGACCGTGACCTCATCGACTATCTGCTCCAGCTCACTGCGGATGTCGGCCGGCAGGCCATTCCAGAACCGGGTATTGGTGATCAGCACATAGTTGCCGATGGCATGGTTGGACTCGGTCATGTACTTCTGCACCTCGAAGTACTTCTGCGAGTGGATGTTCGACCAGGGGTTGTCCTGGGCATTGACCACACCGGTCTGCAGGCCCTGGTAGATCTCGGCGAAGCTCATCTTGCGCGGCACCGCACGCAGGGCACTGTACTGCGCTGCCTGCAGGTCGGAAGGCTGCACGCGGAACTTCAGCCCACGGGCATCGGCCGGCTCGTGCAGGGGCTTGTTGGAGGTCAGCTGGCGCATGCCGTTGAGCCAGTAGGCAAGACCGGTGATGCCCTTGCTCTCCATCGACTTGAGCAATGCCTTGCCCTTGTCCGAAGCCTGGAAGCGCTGTGCGGCGGCGACGTCGTCGAACAGGAACATCATGTCGAACAGCTGCAGCTGCTTGGTGTACTGCTCCAGCTTGGACGGTGCCGGTGCCAGCATCTGCACCTCATTGAGCAGCAGCGCTTCCATTTCCTTGCCATCGCCATAGAGCGAAGAGTTGGAATAGACGTCGACCTTGACCTTGCCGGCCAGGCGCTCGTCCACCAGCTTCTTGAACAGCAGCGCGCCCTGTCCCTTCGGCGTGCTGTCGGCGGTGATATGGGAGAACTTGATCAGAATCGGATCGGCGGCATGCGCCGAAAGCGCGCCAAGCAGTGCGCAACCGGCGAGCACGCCAGCCAGGCCACGACGGACGAAAGAGAACTTCATGGAGAGCTCCTGTTGTTTTTGTCTGAGCGTCGAGGGCGGATACCCGTCGATTGGCCCGGACTCTACTCCGCCCTACCCTGGGCTGAAATTCATATTTGAACAACCGAGCCTTCGGCATTCACGAAGGCAGCGCAGAAACATCCTCTGTCGACGAGCTGTTACGCAGGTGATCGAGCATCTGCTTCGCGGTCAGCGAAAGGTTGTCCAGATTGCGCACCGCCACCTTGAGTTCGCGCCTGGCCCAGGGGTCGTGCAGCGGGATCACTCGCACATCGAGCGCCGGCAGGTAGGTGCGCACAGCCAGCTCCGGCAGCACGCCAACCCCCATTCCGGTGTGGATCATCCGGCAGATGGCTTCGAAGCTGCGCACCTGGATGCGCAGGCGCAGGGCGATGCCCTGATTGTGCGCCGAATGCTGCAGCAGGCTGTGCAGCGAGGCATCCTGTTGCAGGCCGATGAAATCGAAGCCCACCGCTTCGCGCAGGAACAGGCCGTCGCGCTCGGCCAACGGATGCTCACGGGGCGTCACCAGCGCCAACTGGTCGTGGCGGTAGGTGAACACCTGCAGGTCGTCGGCCGGCACGTGGCCCGCGAAGATGCCGATGTCGGTCAGCCCCTCGCGCACGGCGCGGATGGTCTCGCTGCTGACCCGCTCCTCCAGATCGATCTTCACCTGGGGGTGAATACGGCTGAAACCGGCCAGATCCTCGGGCAGGAACTCGATCACCGCCGAGGTGTTGGCATGAATGCGCACATGGCCCTTGACCCCTTCACTGAACTCGCTGAGGTCGGCATTGAGCTGTTCGAGGTTATCCATCATGTTGCGCGCGTGGTGCAGCAGCGCGTGGCCGGCGGGGGTCAGCTCGACCCCCTTGGGCTGACGGTACAGCAACGCAATGCCGAGCTGGCCTTCCAGGTCGCTGACACGCTTGCTCACCGCCGCCAGCGCCAGGTGCTCGCGCTCGGCGGCGCGGGTCAGGCTGCGCTCGTCGGCAATGGCCACGAACAGCTTGAGGGTGACGAAATCGATACGACGCATGGTGGTTCTCCGTTTCGTGCCTGGCGAAGCAGCGATGCCGGATCACCGTAGCCAAGCAGGTTTACAGCATGACACTTCGCCGTACGCGAAGGCCAGCTTGACCATTGAGCAATTGTCGACACCGCGCCGCTACGCCATTCTGCGCACCACGAGAAACGCACAGGCAAATCAGGTGCAGCCATGACTCAAAGCAACAACGGCAACATGGCCCTGCAAGGGTTCAAGGTGATCGAGATGGGCCAACTCATCGCCGGCCCCTTCGCCAGCAAGCTGCTCGGCGAATTCGGCGCCGACGTGATCAAGATCGAGCCACCAGGCGTAGGCGACCCCCTGCGCAAGTGGCGCAAGATCAAGGACGGCACTTCGCTCTGGTGGCACGTGCAGTCGCGCAACAAGCGCTCGCTGACCCTCGATCTGAAACAGAGCGAAGCGCAGGACATCGTGCGTCGCCTGGTGGCCGAGGCCGACGTGCTGGTGGAAAACTTCCGTCCCGGCACGCTGGAAGGCTGGGGATTGGGCTTCGATGCGTTGCGGGCGATCAACCCGCGCCTGATCATGCTGCGCATCTCCGGCTATGGTCAGACCGGCCCCTACCGCGACCTGCCCGGTTTTGGCGTGATCGGCGAAGCCATGGGCGGTCTGCGCCACCTCTCCGGCTACCCCGGCCAGGCGCCGGTGCGCGTCGGCATCAGCATCGGTGATTCGCTGTCCTCGCTGTACGGCGTCATCGGTGTGCTGCTGGCCCTGCAGGAGCGCAACCGCAGCGGCCAGGGCCAGGAGATCGACGTGGCGCTGTACGAGTCGGTGTTCGCCATGATGGAAAGCCTGGTTCCCGAATACGATGCCTTCGGCTACGTCCGCGAGCCGGCCGGCAGCGCCCTGCCGGGTATCACGCCCTCCAACTCCTACCCCTGCAACGACGGCACCTACGTGCTGATCGCCGGCAATGGCGACAGCATCTACAAGCGCCTGATGAGCCTGATCGGGCGCGACGACCTGGGCAACGATCCTCGCCTGGCGCAGAACGATGGGCGCAGCGAACACGCCGAACTGATCGACGGAGCCATCGCCGAGTGGACCGCACAACGTGGCCGCACCGAAGTGATCGAAGCGCTCAAGGCCGCACGCGTTCCGGCTGGCTATCCCTACACCGCCGCCGATATCGTGCAGGATCCGCACTACCTGGCACGCCAGATGATCGAGCAGGTACAGACCAGCACCGGGCCGCTCAGGGTACCGGGCGTACTGCCCAAGCTCAGCCGCACGCCAGGCCGCATCGGCAATGGCGGCCCGCAACTGGGCGAACACAGCGACGACATCCTCGCCGGCCTCGGCCTGAGCGCGGAACAGGTCGCCGGCCTGCGCGAACGCGGGATCATCTGAGAACACGCCCTGTCATGGTGGATGGATAAAGCGCCATCCACTCCACGCCCGTACGCCGCTACATATTCAGGATCGCCCCATGAGCAAACGTCTGTACATCCAGGACGTCGCCACCCGCGACGGCTTCCAGATCGAGGCGGCCTTCGTGCCGACCGAAGACAAGATCGCCCTGATCGACCAACTGTCACGCACCGGTCTGGCCAAGGTCGAAGTGACTTCTTTCACCTCGCCCAAGGCCATCCCCAACCTGCGTGATGCCGAAGAGGTGATGCGCGGCATCGAGCGCATGGAAGGCGTCGAGTACACCGTACTGGTGCCCAACGTGAAGGGCTGCGAACGCGCCCTGTCGTGCGCGGTGGACGAGATCAACCTGGTGATGTCGGCCAGCGATACCCACGGTCTGGCCAATCTGCGCATGACGCCGGAACAGTCCCTGGTGCAGTTCCGAGAGATCATCGAGGTCTGCCGTGGCAGCGGCGTGTTCATCAACGCATCGTTGTCGACCACCTTCGGCTGCCCGTTCGAAGGCGATGTCAGCGAAGCCCGCGTCCACCAACTGATCCAGCGCCTGCTGGAGATCGGCGTGCAGGGCGTGACCCTGTGCGACACCACCGGCATGGCCGACCCGGCGCAGGTCGAGCGCATCTGCCGCGAAGCGCTGCAGCGCTGGCCCGAGGCGGTATTCACCGCGCACTTCCACAACACCCGTGGCATGGGCCTGGCCAATGCCCTCGCGGCCCTGAATGCCGGCATCGACCGCTTCGACGCCTCGCTCGGTGGCCTCGGCGGCTGCCCCTACGCACCGGGGGCCAGTGGCAACATCTGCACCGAAGACCTGGTACACATGTTCCAGCGCATGGGCCTGAATACCGGCGTCGATCTCGATGCCCTGATCGAAGCCGCAACCACCCTGCCCGACCTGATCGGACACGATGTTCCGGGAGCCATCCTCAAGGCCGGCAAATCCGATCGTCGCTATCCCAGACCGAAATGGATGCAGGAAGCCGGGCTGTGAGCTACGGCCCGAGCGCGGACTGGGTCAGCCTCGGGCAGCCCCCGTTTCCTCGAAGGCGTGCGCAAGGCCGTGGAGACCGGCCTGATCCCACTCCCCCGGCACGATGACGGCAGCTATTGCGGCCGGGGCGGCTGCGAGTACCAGGCAAGAGCCCTCAGGTTCTGTACGAAAGGTCGTCGAGCGAAGGTCAGGCGATAGCGATGGCGGCCCCGCCGAAACGGGTGAACAACGGACTGGGCTCGCATTCGAGTTCGCGAGCTGTAAATGAGCATTACTCACTTCGCTCGCCCTGCGGGCCGCGCTCGAGCGCGTTAGCTGCAAGCCGCTTCCGACCGAGCTGGCGTCCCAGCCCGTTCTTAACGAAGCATCACCGGGCCCGGGCACTTTTCGTACAGCACCCAGCACGAATGGGCTGGATGCACGCAAGGATTCGAACATCCGCAAACGACCTTCTGTATCCCATTCGCCACGTCCAGCACGTCGGATCGGCTGCGACAGGATTCAGCGCAGGTCGATACCTTTTTGAAAGCACTCGCTAAAAAATACAATGATACGCATTATCGATTGATGCTCTCACTCGCTCCGTGGCTCTTGTAGAAAGCTCTGCATCAGGAGGTTTCTACCATGCGTATGCCTGTCACTCTGATCCTGTTGGGGTTGCTCTGCGCCTGCACGGCAACCCATCGACAAGAAAACGCCGCGAAGCTGGTGGTCTTCGGTGATTCGCTGTCCGACCAGGGCAACATGATCACCCTGCTACGTGACATGACCCAACTGCATCACTTGCACATGACACATCCCCCTGCCTCCCACGATGGCAAGTCGTTCAGCAATGGCACCCTGGCGGTCGAGTTCCTCGCCGATGCGATGAACACAGGCCTGCAACCGGCCTGGCGCGCCTCGACACGCCGGAGCCGGGAAGCTCGCAAGGGGGTCTCCATCCCACTGCTGATGCCCATGCTCGGCCAGCCCTCCCAGGAGCATCTGCATGATCGGGTTCTTGCGCAGGAAGTGCGGCTGGCACGTGACCTCGTCGCCGAAAAGAACGCCCCGGACATGGCCGCAGGATGGAACTTCGCAGTGGCCGGTGCCGCAGTTGCAGGTGACTACGAGGGGCTGCGCTTCGAACTGCTCAACGAGGTCGCTCTCGACAAGCAGGTAAGCGCCTATCTCCGACGCAGCGAATCAACGCAGGTCAGAGACGCCGTGTTCGTGATCTTCATCGGCGGCAACGATCTGCTTAACGTGTTCTCCGATCGCCGCCTGCACTCGGCCGAACGGCGCCAGCGCAAGGTCGCCACGCTATCCGACACGCTCATCACCAGCATTGACAGACTTCGTTCGGCAGGGGCTCGACATATCCTGATCGTCGGCCCACCGGATATTTCCGAGGCACCGGTCATCCACGGAGCCTCTATCCGCGAGGAGGCCCAGGCACTCTCACGACAGTTCGAGCGTGAGCTTGGCCAGCAACTGACGACCCGCTACAGCCCAGACGAGCTCGCATGGATGCCGATCCAGGCGACGTTCTCCGAACTGTTGCAGGCCTGGCCAGAGACGATTCGCCACCTGGCCTGCACGAACAGCATCGCCACAGGCCACTTCCGCCTGGAACCACTCCTGACACATGAAGAGCTGGCGATCCAGTTCACCGATGGCTGCACCCAGTCCTGGCTCGATACGCAGCGCATCCCCTTCTTCGATGGCATTCATCCCGTCGAGAAGATCCACGGTGAAATCGGAGCACGCATGATCGAGAAGATCAGGCCCTGGTTGCAGCAGCGCAAGGGCGAACGCTCGTAGCAGGCACGACGGATCGCCCGGGCCCGGAGTGAACGGCATTACGCCAAATTCAGACGAAGGGCCGTTGTCCCCAGGCGCATCGAGCCGCGCACATGCGACGTACCAGAGCAGGAGCGGCTTCAGCCGCCCCTCACCACCTTCGCGGCCGAAGCGCAATGCCGCTCAGCCGCCCCTACAGGTCGTGTACGCCTGGACGCGAGACAATTGCACCGGACGTTTCTCTTCAGGATACGGGATCAACCCTGATTGGCCCGCTCGGCAGCCTGGATCAGCTCGGCACCGATCTCCTTCTCGAACTTCTTCCACACCGGACGCATGGCCTCGCGCCACTCGGCACGCTGCTCCGGGGTCAGCTCGATGATCTCGGTGGTCCCCGCCTTGGCGATATCCTGCTTGGCCGTGCGATTCAGTTCATCAGCCTGGCGGTTCACCTCGACGGACACCTCGACCATGATCTTTTCCAGCTCGCTGCGCACGTCATCCGGCAGGCCTTTCCAGAACCGGGTGTTGGTGATCACCATGTAGTCGATCAGGCCATGATCGGATTCGGTCATGTACTTCTGCACCTCGTGAACCTTCTGGCTGAAGTAGTTCGACCAGGTGTTCTCGGTGCCATTGACCACGCCCGTCTGCAGCCCCTGATAGACCTCGGCAAAACTCATCTTGCGCGGGTTGGCACGCACCGCCTTGAACTGCTCCTCGAGCACGGCCGAGGCCTGCACGCGGAACTTCAGGCCACGGGCGTCGGAAGGCTCGCGCAGCGGTTTGTTGGCGGACATCACCTTCAGTCCGTTGTGCCAGTAGGCCAGGCCGGTGATGTTCTTTTCTTCCATCGAGGTCAGCAGCGCACGCCCGGCAGGGCCGTTCTGGAAACGATCCACCGCCGCCATGTCGTCGAACAGGAACGGCAGGTCGAAGATCTGCACCGGCTTGGCGTACTGCTCGAACTTGGCCAGCGACGGCGCCAGCATCTGCACGTCGCCAAGCAGCAAGGCCTCCATCTCCTTGCCATCGCCGAACAACGAGGAGTTGGGGTAGACCTCCACCCTCACCCGACCGGGCAGACGCTCCTCGGCCAGTCGCTTGAACATCAGCGCCCCTTGTCCCTTGGGCGTGTTGTCCGCCACCACATGAGCGAACTTGATGACGATGGGTTCCTCCGCAGCCTGCGCCAGACCGGCACAGGAGAGGATGGCGGCACATGCGAGCGCCTTGGCGGTGAGTTTGAACATGACGTTACCTCATTGTTTTTGTAGGTCGGTTACGTGGGACACAATGGCCGGCGGCATGATGCTGCCGGTCGGTTTTTCAGGCAGGGCACTCTCCTGCGCGCGACAGCAGGCGGCGGGCGCGGCCGAGCACCGGGGCGTCGACCATCTGGCCGTCGACCACGAACACCCCCTCGCCGCCGCTGGCGGCTGCCATTACCCGCCGCGCCCAGGCCAGTTCCTCTTCGGCCGGGCACAGGGCGCGATGGATGGTGTCGACCTGTGTCGGATGAATGCACAGCAGGCCATCGAAGCCCATATCACGGGCATCACGCGCGGTACGAGCGAGACCCTCGCGGTCTTCGATGGCCGGGAACACGCTGTCCAGCGGCGCCGCCAGAGCGGCCGTGCGCGAGTGCAGCAGCAAGGCGTAGCGGGCCTGGTCGAGAATGCGTTCGGCCGCCGCACTGCCGCTGCTCAGGCCCAGATCGAGGCCGAGATCGAGAGCCCCGAACGACAGGCGCTCGACCCCCCTGGCGCGAGCGATGGAGGGCAACTCCAGCAGCCCCGCCGCACTCTCGATGATCGGCCACACCGGCTTGCCGCAGGTGGCCACGCGTGCCACCTGAGCAGCGCACTCCACCTTCGGCAGCAGCACGCCAATGACACCGGCATGACGGGCACACAACTCGATGTCGGCGGCATGTCCGGCATGCTCGGGCGCGTTGATCCGCACCAGCAGACGCGCCTCTGGATTGCTCGTCAGAAAGGCATCGAGATTGGCCCGGGCCTCGACCTTCAGGCTTTCCTGCACGGCGTCTTCCAGGTCGACGATGACCGCATCGGCACCGACGGCGAGCGCCTTGGGAATACGCTCGGGCCGACTCGCCGGCACGAACAGGGCACTGCGAATGATCTGTGGGTTCATACCTTGTTCCGTAGGGTGCGCCATGCGCACCGGCTCTTGAATTCATCGGTGCGCACGGCACACCCCGCCTGGCGCCGCACAGCCGGATGCAATCCGGGGATGGGCGCTTTCACACCGCCCCCTGCCGATGCAGACGCTGGATATCGTCCGCCCCATAGCCCAGCTCGGCGAGCAGCGCATCGGTGTGCTGCCCCAGTGCGGGCACGGCGTCCATGCGCGGTTCGAAGGCGCTGTTGCGCCCCGGTGGCAGCAGCGCCGGCAGGCTGCCGCCGGGGCTGTCGATCTGGCGCCAGCGCTGGCGCGCCTGTAACTGCGGGTGCGCCCAGACGCCCGCCATGTCATTGACCTGAGCATTGGCGATCTGGGCCTGCTCCAGGCGCTCGATGAGCTGCGCCGCACTCAAGCGCGAGAAGGCATCGACGATGATGGCGCGCAGTTCGGCGCGGTTTGCCGAACGCTTGAAGTTGGCGCTGAAACGCTCATCGTCGGCCAGCTCCGGCTGCTCCAGCACCTTGGCGCAGAACGCCTGCCATTCGCGCTCGTTCTGCAGGCCGAGCATCACCGTGCCGCCGTCACCGGCCGGAAACGGGCCGTAGGGATAAATGGTCGAGTGGGCGGCCCCGGCACGCGGCGGCGGCGTGGCGCCGTCGTACGCGTAGTACAGCGGGTAGCCCATCCACTCCACCAGGCTTTCCAGCATCGACACATCGACGCGGCTGCCCACACCGGTCTTGCCGCGCAGCATCAGTGCCGACAGCACGCCGGTGTAGGCGTACATGCCAGCCGCGATATCGGCGATGGAACAACCGGCCTTGGCCATCTCTTCCTCGCCCGGTCCACCGGTGACGGAAAGAAAACCGCCCTCGCTCTGGATCAGCAGGTCGTAGGCCTTCTTCTGCTCGTACGGACCGCCCTCGCCATAGCCGGAAATGTCGCAGACGATCAGTCGGGGAAAACGCTCGTGTAACGCCTCGAACGACAGGCCCATGCGTGCGGCAGCGCCGGGCGCGAGGTTCTGTACCAGCACGTCGGCATCGGCCAGCAGGCCGCCCAGCACCTGCATGGCGTCGTCCTGCTTGAGGTCGAGGGTCAGGCTTTCCTTGGAGCGGTTGGTCCACACGAAGTGCGAGGCCAGACCGTTGACACGCTCGTCATAACCACGGGCGAAATCGCCACTGCCGGGGCGTTCGACCTTGATCACCCGCGCGCCGAGATCGGCGAGCTGACGGGTGCAGAACGGTGCGGCGATGGCATGTTCCAGGCTGACCACGGTAATGCCATCCAGTGGCCGGGGGTTGCTTTGCGTCATATCGGAGACCTCGTATACCCAGGCGCAAGAGCATCCTTGTAGGAGCGGACTTGTCCGCGAATGCAATGCGTCAGGCGTTGCGGTTGCGTGGGGGTGGCTTACGTCTGCGCGGATGAATCCGCTCCTACGGAATCAGGTTGCTCAGGTCATCGGTCTCGCGCAGGCGCCAGACCCTGGCGATCAGTTCGCCCGCCTCGTCACTGCTGCGTTGGCCGGCGAAGGCCAGCAGACGGCGAAACTTGTCTTCCAGCTCGGCTCGGCTGAGGCTGTTGCCCGGATCGCCCTTGGGCTCGTCGATGGCGCCGCGAAGGATGCGACCATCGACCGTGACCACCTCGATCCGGCCCAGCCAGCGCGCCGGGTAGGCGTTATCCACTTCGGGGTCGAGACGCATGCTGACCTTGTCGCGAAATTCGGCAACGTCATCGTCGCTCAGTGCCAGGTTCTCGAACTCGGTGAGCTGCGCCTTGCCATGCACCGCGATCAGACCGAGCACGGTGCCCATGGAGAACTTGGCCTGATGCACGGTCTGCGGCACCTGCACGCGGCCGAGCACGTCGATGGCGCCCTGGTGCACATGGGTGATGACCCTGGCGATATCGCCAGGGTCATCACCCATGTGCACCAGGGCGCCATCGACG
>Ga0209699_100739_pt1 | contig 12515 bp, 8 predicted proteins | sample SynthPrep_1_END__FD_187204 | JGI IMG/M metagenome (GOLD analysis project Ga0209699, IMG submission 187204) | Synthetic microbial communities from Ohio, USA - SynthPrep_1_END_DS7_MetaG (SPAdes) (version 2) | ecosystem: Engineered > Bioreactor > Aerobic > Activated sludge | place: USA: Ohio...
GGCGGGGGCCGACTCGGCCGCGGGGGCGTAGCCGCCGCCCAGCGCAGTGGCGAGGCTGGCGTCCAACTGATAGGCGCGGATGCGCAGATCGGTGTCCAGCCGTGCCTGGGTCAGCACGCCGGTCTGCGCGATGAGCACGGAGATGTAGTTGCCCATGCCGGCCTTGTAGCGCTTGACCGCCAGGTCATAGGCGGCGTCGATGGCTTCGCGGGCCTGGCGTTGCTGGGCCTTTTCCTGATCCAGCAGGCGCAGTCCGTCGAGCGCGTCGGCCACCTGGTGCACGGCGTCCAGCACGGTCTGGTTGTAGTCCGATACCGCGAGGTCGGCGTCGGCGCGGCGGCCCGCCAGGTTCGCGTTGAGTTCGCCGCCGTGGAAGATCGGCAGCGTGACCGCCGGGCCGAAACCGGCCATGCGGGCATCCGCGCCCAGCAGGTTGCCGGTGCCCATGGCTTGGAAACCGACGAACGCAGCCAGGTTCACGTTGGGGTAGAACTCGGCGCGGGCGCTGTCGATGGCATGGCCGGCAGCCTCGGCGCGCCATTTCGCGGCGGCGACGTCGGGGCGGTGGCCGAGCAGGTCCAGCGGCACGCTGGCGGGCACGCCGCCGGCGGGCGCGGTCAGCGCCACCGGTTGCAGGGGTTGTCCGCGCTGCGGGCCGGCGCCGGCCAGCGCGGCGACCTGATTGCGCAACTGCGCCAGCGTGGTGTCGGTCTGGGTCAGTTCCACCTTGCCGGCGGCGAGCGAAGATTCCGCCTGCTTGACTTCGACCTGCGTGTCCAGCCCAGCCTTATAGCGGCCCTGGGTCAGCGACAGCACATCGGCGCGTTGGGCCAGCACGCGCTCGAGCACGTCGCGCTGGGCAAACGCGTTCTGCAGGTTCAGGTAGGCGCGGACCGTCGCGCTTGCCAGCAGATTGCGCGCCGCCTGCGCGTCGGCCGCGGCGGCGGCCTGTTGCGATACCGCCGCCTGCAGGCGCGAGCGGTTCTTGCCCCAGAAATCCAGCTCATAGCTGAAGTCCAGGGCCAGCCGGTTGTCGCTGACGACCGAGCCGCCCATGGGCGCGGGGTAGATGTAGTCCTTGGACAGGTGCTCGCGGGTCAGCGCGTAGTTCGCGTCCACGCGCGGCAGCAGCGGCGCGCGCGCGATGCCGACGGCGGCGTTGGCCTTGGCGAGGCGGGCCTGCGCGGCGCTCATCGACGGGTTGTTGGCCAGGGCTTCGTCCAGCAAGGCATTGAGCTGCGGGTCGCCATAGCGCAGCCACCATTGGGTTTCAGGCCAGGCCGTGTCCTGATTGGTCAGTCCCAGCTTGGCGCCATCCAGTGCAGCCACGGGCTCGGAGCCGGGTTCCATCAATGCGCAACCGCTCAGGGCCAGCACCAATACGGTAGTGAGAAGGCGTTTCATCCTGACTGTTTGCTGAAAGTAGTTGATTAATCTGTATTTGCCTAGGCAGCTATTATGCCAAATAAAACCCCGAAAGCCGGGGTTCGCTGGCGGTCCTTAGCGGTTTTGGGTGGCTGACGAGGCGGAGCCGTTGGCGATCATCCGGCGCAGCAGGTGCTTGAGCTGCGCCACTTCGTCGCTGGAGAATCCGCGCAGGTGGTAATTCAGCACCCGAGCGATATTGGGCGGGATTTCGCGCGCCTTGGCCTCGCCGAGCTCGGTGAGTTCGATCTTGACGACGCGGCGGTCCGCCTGGCATCGGTTGCGGCGCAGCAGGCCCTTGGCTTCCAGCCGGTCCAGCGCGCGGGTCATGGCGCCCGTGTCCATGCCCGTAAGCCTGGCCAGTTCCGCGGGCGTATCGGCGCGGCCCTGGAAAACCAGGGCGATGGGACGCCATTGCATGGCGGTGAGGTCCAGCGGGGCCATTTCCTGGTCCAGCATCCGGTTCAAGGAATTGGAGACCAGTTTGATCAGGAAACCGGCGTTTTCATCCATCACGCAGCTGGCGTCTGCGCGGTAATGGACGGGGCCGTCGGACGGGGAATGGGGAGGCGCGGCAGTCATATGTGCCGAATTTTACTGCCTAGTCAGTTATTGTCAAGGCTGTGATTTCGCCGCCATGTCCGGCTGCGCGGCGGGCGCCTGCTTGCGCAAGCCCGACCAGACGATGGCGGCCACGATCAGGGCGGCGCCCGCCATCATGCGCGGCGTGGGCTCCTGGCTGAACAGCGCCCAGGCGAAAGCGATGGCGTAGACCGGTTCCAGCGCGATGACCAGTCCGGCGCTGCGCGCGTTCAGCTGCGTCAGGCTGGACACGAACAGATAGTGCGACAGGCCCGTGCAGAAGATGCCCAGCAGCGCCAGCCAGAACCAGTCCAGCGCAGGCAGCGCGGGCAGCTGGGACACGGCGAAGGGCAGCATTACCAGCGCCACCACCAGGTTCTGCCAGCAGGCCACCTGCATCGGGTCCATGCCCGAGGCCGAGCGGCGGTTGCTCAGCGCCAGCAGGGCGAAGCTCAGGCCCGACAGCAGGCCCCAGGCCAGGCCGATGGTGCCCTGGTCGGCCAGGTCGAACGCGGGCGTGACCAGCACCAGCCCGGCCGTCACCAAGCCCAGCAGCAGCCATTCGGTCGGACGGATGCGCTCCCGGAAGAGCAGGCCCTCGAACAGGGTGATGAAGGCGGGGAAGCTGGCGAAACCCAGGGTGGCGATGGCGATGCCGCCGACCTTCACGGCAATGAAGAAGGTGACCCAGTGTCCCGCCAGCAGGGCGCCCGACACCACCAGCACGAATAGCTGCGCGGGCGTCAGGGCGCCCAGAAGCGGCTTGCGGCGCATGCGGGCGAACAGCCCCAGCGAGAGCACCGCGAAGACGGCCCGGCCCAGCGTGATCACGGCGGCGCTGGCCTGGATCAGTTCGCCGAATACGCCGGTCAGGCCAAAAAGCACGGCGGCAACGTGGATGTAGGTGAGGGCGCGGTGTCGGGTCATGCGTGAGATAAAAATATGGCCGGGTAAGCGTGGGTAAAGGCGTGCGGTGTTATTGCACTGAACATAAAATCATCGCATGAATCGCCTTGCCAAGTTTTCGCCGTCCTTCCACCCTTCCAGCCGCGCAGCCGGCTTCTTCCTGGCGACCCTGGGCGCAGTCCTGTTCTCGGCCAAGGCCATCGTGGTGAAGTTCACCTATCGCTACGGCATCGACGCAGTTACCCTCATCGCTTTCCGCATGCTGTTCGCCATGCCGTTCTTCGCGGCGGTGGCCTGGCATCAGTCGCGTCGCGCGGCGCGCGGAGAAATCCCCGTCATGACCTGGAAGGAACGCGCGCAGGTCTGCGTGCTGGGCCTGCTGGGCTACTACCTGTCCAGCTTCCTGGACTTTCTGGGACTGCGCTACATCACCGCCAGCCTGGAGCGCCTGATCCTGTTCCTGTCGCCTTCGCTGGTGGTGCTGCTGTCGGCGTTCTGGTTCAAGCGCCCGGTCGAGCGCCGCCAGTGGATGGCCATGGTGCTGTCCTATGCCGGCGTGGTGCTGGTGTTTGCCCACGACCTGTCCTTTGGCGGCGGCGAGGTGCTGTTAGGGTCTTTGTTCGTTTTCGGGTCGGCCGCAAGCTATTCTGTGTACCTGATCTGTTCGGGGGAACTGGTCAAGCGCTTGGGTGCGACCCGCCTGGTGGCGTATGCCATGCTGGTGTCCTGCGTGGCCTGCATCATCCAGTTCTTTGTCGTGCATCCCCCGTCCATGCTGATCCAGCCTGCCGGGGTCTACGGGTATTCGGTGATCCACGCCACGCTGAATACCGTGGTTCCGGTGTTCATGCTGATGTGGGCGGTGGCGTTGATCGGCGCGCCCACCGCATCGCTGCTGGGCATGATCGGGCCGGTGTCGGTGCTGTTTCTGGCGTCGTGGTTCCTGCAGGAGCCCATCACGGTGTGGCAGATGGCGGGAACTGCGTTGGTGCTGGCTGGGGTGTTCGTGCTGATGGGGGGCGGGGCCGGCAGGCTGGCGACCGCCAGGCAGGGCGAGACCCGGCCATCGCGTTGAATCTGGTTTTTCTCGTTCAGGGGCCGCAGACAGGCTCTCGTTAGCATTTTTTCCAATGAAAGGAGGCCAGCATGGCCAGCAATCTCGTCAAGGCAATTCGTATCGAGCAGCACGGTGGTCCTGAAGTCCTGAAGCTGGTCGAGGTGGAAGTGCCTCCGCCCGCCGCCAATGAAGTCACGATCGAGCAGCACGCCGCCGGCCTGAACTTCATCGATATCTATTACCGCACGGGCTTGTATCCCCATGCGCTGCCGCACGGCCTGGGCTTCGAGGGCGCGGGCGTGGTGACCGCCGTCGGCGCCGAGGTCACGCATCTGAAGAAGGGCGACCGCGTCGCCTACGGTCAGAGCCCGATCGGCGCCTACGCCAAGGCGCGCAACGTGCCGGCCGCGCAGGTCGTCAAGGTGCCCAAGGGCATCGGCTTTGACGAGGCCGCGGCCCTGATGCTCAAGGGCCTGACGGTGCAGTACCTGTTCCGCCAGACCTACCGCCTGCAAGGCGGCGAGACCATCCTGTTCCACGCGGCCGCCGGCGGCGTGGGCCTGATCGCCTGCCAATGGGCCAAGGCCCTGGGCGTGAAGCTGATCGGCACCGTTTCCAGCCCCGAGAAGGCCGAGCTGGCCCGCGCCAACGGCGCCTGGGAAACCATCGACTACTCGCGCGAGAACGTGGCCGAGCGCGTGCTCGAGCTGACCGGCGGCAAGAAGGTGCCGGTGGTGTATGACGGCGTGGGCAAGGACACCTGGGAAACCTCGCTGGACTGCATCGAGCCGCGCGGCCTGATGGTCAGCTTCGGCAACGCGTCCGGCCCCGTGTCGGGCGTCAACCTGGCGACGCTGAATCAAAAGGGCTGCCTGTACGTGACGCGCCCGTCGCTGGGCCTGCACGTCAATACGCTGGCCAAGCTGCAAGCCGCCTCCGAGGAGCTGTTCGACCTGGTCCTGAAGAAGAAGATCAAGGTCCGCATCGACCAGCGCTACACGCTGGAGCAGGCTGGCGAAGCCCAGACCGCGCTGGCCGCGCGCAAGACCACCGGCGCCACGGTGCTGATGCTGGACTGATCCCAGGTCGGCGATGCGCGGGGCCCGCAGGGGCGCCGCGCCAGGCCCGGCACCGCGCTGAGCGCGGTGCCGGGTTTTTTTATTGCGCAGGCGAGGTGCTCATTTGGCGGCTTGGTACGCGCACAGGCGGGTTTCTTGCTGGCCCCGCCGGCCGGAACGGCCAGGCCTGCCTTGCGGGGCGATGGCATGTCCAATGTCGCTGCGGAAAACAACGGTGTAGCCATTCAGAACGGCTTGAATACGCGGCGCGTGCCGCAGTACCTGGATTCAGCCGCGGTCAGCGCGCTGGCACATGGTTTGCTTATGACTTTGCATTTCATTGATCAATGAGGTGCAAATGTCAGCCGACACAAACAGGAAGGACGCGGGAGCCGACAAGCGCCCGCTTGCGGGCATACGCGTGCTGGATATGACCCGCGTGTTCTCCGGCCCATGGGGAACACAGATTCTTGGCGACCTGGGCGCGGACGTCATCAAGATCGAACAGCCCGGCAGAGGCGACGATCAGCGGCGCCTGGGTCCTCCTTTTCTCATGGACGGCCAGGGGGCGCCCACCAGCGAGTCCAGCTATTACCTTAGCGTCAATCGCAATAAGCGATCGGTCGCGCTGGACATCAAGACGCCCGAAGGGCAGGCGACTATTCGGCGGCTTGCGCAGAAGTGCGACGTGTTCGTCGAGAACTTCAAGGCGGGAAATCTCGCCAAGTATGGCCTGGACTACGCCAGCATTGCGGCCCTCAATCCTCGCATCATCTACTGCTCGATCAGCGGCTTCGGCCAGACCGGTCCGCGCCGCCATCAGATGGGCTACGACACGGTGATGCAGGCGATGTGCGGCCTAATGAGCGTTACGGGCAGGCCGGACGCCGAACCCGGCGGCGGACCGTTGAAGGTCGGGCTGGTGATGTCCGACATGATGGCCGGGACCTATGCCGCCATGGCGATCCAGGCCGCGCTCTATGCGCGGGATGTTCGCGGCGCGGAAGGCCAGTACATCGACATCTCCATGTTCGATGCGCAGTTGGCTGCCATGTCGCATCAAGCCAGCCACTATCTCGTTTCACAGGAGGTGCCGGAACGCTTCGGCAATGGCGCTCCCTCGGTATCGCCCTCCAATGCGTTCGCCTGCTCGGACGCCCGCATCGTGATCGTGACCGGGAACGACATGCAGTTCCGCCGTCTGTGCGAAGTGCTGGACTTGACGGACCTGGCGGACGACGAGCGCTACCGGAGCAATAGTGCCCGGGTCGTCAATCGCGCCCCGCTGCTGGAGGCGATCGAGACCAGGTTGCGTACCAACACCAAAGCCTATTGGCTGGCGGAGCTGGAACGCGCCGGCCTTGTGGCCGGCCCCATCAACACGCTGGCCGAGGCGCTGGCGGACCCGCAGGCGAGCGCCCGGGAAATCGTGAGGCACGTCAAGCACGTCAGCGGCGGCAGCGTGCCTCTCGTGGCGACGCCGATGCGCATGTCCGCCACGCCGCTCGATCGCTACACCGCGCCTCCCACTTGCGGACAGCACACCGATGAAGTGCTGCGCGAAGTGCTGGGGATGAGCACGGAGGAAATTCACGTCCACAGGAGACAAGCATGAAGATCAGGACCATTCTTGCAACATTGACCGCCGCCATGCTGCCGTTTGCCGCGGGCGCGCAGAACGCTTCGACCCGCATCATCGTGCCGTTCGCGGCGGGAGGGGCGACCGACACCGTCGCGCGCAGCCTGGCTTCCCGGCTCTCCCAGATCTGGAATCAGCCGGTAGTCGTGGAGAACAAGCCGGGCGCGGCGGGCACCATCGGGGCGCGGCAGGTGGCGGCAGCGCCGCCCGATGGCCGCACGCTGCTGATCGTGGCCAGCGGGCATGCGATCAATGAACTGGTGCATGAGAAGCTTCCGTATCGGACGGTCGAGGACTTTACGGCTGTCGCGCAAGTGGTCGACGTGCCGAATGTGCTGTTGGTTCCGAAGAACAGTCCCTACGGGAACGTCATGGAGCTGGTGGCCGCATCGAAAGCCGATCCAAAGCTGTTGTCCTATGGCACCTCCGGCATGGGAACGTCGGTGCATCTGTCGGGCGAACTGTTCAAGTCGATGAGCGGCGCAAACCTGGAGGCTGTTTTCTTCAAGGGGGATGCGGAGTCTCTCACCAATGTCATCGGCGGGCACGTGCCCCTCAGTTTCAATACGGTTCCTGGCGCGAAGGAGCAGATTGATGGCGGCAATGTCCGGGCTATCGCCGTGACGTCCGGTACGCGAGTGCCTGTGCTGAGTAGCGTGCCGACCATCGCCGAGTCCGGCGTGCCAGGCTATGACGTCAGCACCTGGTTTGGCATTCTGGGCCCCAAAGGCATGGATTCCGCCCAGGTCCGCCAGATCAACGCCGATATCCGCACCGCCATGACCACCCCTGATATCGCCAGGCAGTTAGGCGAGAGGGGAATGATCATCAGGGTTGGAACGCCCTCGGAGTTCGATCAGCTGATCCGTGACGAAATCAGCAAGTGGCGGCCGGTGGTCGAACAACTGGGTTTGCGCGGCAAGAACTGAACCCCGCGCAGGCGGGGAGAGCCCGTCCTGATCAGAGCTGTTCCTCGTTGATCAGGTCTTCCTTGCCGTAGAACTTCACGCCGATGTGGATGCGTTCGCGGCCCTGCGAGCGGCGGTGGCGGTTGGTGTCACGCAGCGAATAGACGCAGCCGCAATATTCCTGCTGGTAGAAGTTTTCGCGCTTGCTGATTTCGATCATGCGGGCCGAGCCGCCGCCTTTGCGCCAGTTGTAGGTCCAGTAGATCAGATCGTCGTAGCGCGCCGCGGCGCGTTCGCCGCAGCCGTTGATCTGGTTCATGTCCTTCCAGCGCGAAATGCCCAGCGAGCTGGTGATAGTGTCGAAACCATGCTCGTGCGCGTAGAGCGCCGTGCGTTCGAAGCGCATGTCGAAGCAGGCCGTGCAGCGTTCGCCGCGCTCGGGGGCGTCTTCCATGCCCTTGACGCGGTCGAACCAGTTGTCCATGTCGTAGTCGGCGTCGATGAACTCGATGCCGTGCTGTTCGGCGAAGCGGATGTTTTCCTGCTTGCGGATTTCGTACTCTTTGACCGGATGGATGTTCGGGTTGTAGAAGTAGATGGCGTAGTCGATGCCCGAGGCGGTCATCGCTTCCATGACTTCGCCGGAACAGGGCGCGCAGCATGAGTGCATCAGCACCTTGCGGCGGCCGGCGGGCAGGTCGAGTTTGGGGCGCACGAGTTCGGACATGGCTTGCAGGCAAAGATAACGGAAAACCCCTTATTTTACGCTGAGTTGCCGCTGAAGGGGGGGCGCCCCGTCCCCCCTGTGCCCTTCAGCCCAGCACGGCGTCCCAGAGTTCGCGCACGGCGGCGCGTTCCTCCTGCAGCTGGTCTTGCGGGACGCGCGCCTTCTCCACGCCCTGCAGGCGCAACTGGTGCTGCGCGCGGCGCAGGGTGCGGTAGGCGTCGCCGGCGCGCGCGGCCAGCTCGGGAGAAATCAGGCCCGCCTCGCCCGACAGGCGCAGCAACGCGATATTGCCCAGGTTGCGCACCAGCACCGGATGCGTGCCCGAGTGGCACAGCACCAGGTACTGCGTGACGAATTCCACGTCGACCATGCCGCCGCGATCGTGCTTCAGGTCGAACAGCGGGCTGGTGTTGGGATGGCCTGCATTGATTTTTTCGCGCATCGCCAGCACTTCCTCGCGCAGCTTGGCGGCGTCGCGGGGCAGCACCAGCATGTCCTCCCGGATCTGCTCGAAGCGGGCGCCGACGCCGGCGTCGCCCGAGGCGTAGCGGGCGCGGGTCAGTGCCTGGTGTTCCCAGGCCCAGGCATGCTTGTGCTGGTATTGCTCGAAAGCTTCCACGGACACCGCCAGCAGGCCGGCGTCGCCGTCCGGCCGCAGGCGCAGGTCCACCTCGTATAGCCGTCCGGAAGACGTCATGGTCGACAGCCACGACGTCATGCGCCGGCCCAGCTTGGCGTAGACCTCGGCGGCGTCGTCGCGCGGATCGTCGAACAGGAACACCAGGTCCAGGTCGGAGGCATAGCCCAGTTCCTTGCCGCCGAGCTTGCCGTAGGCGATGACGGCGAAGCGCGGTTCGGCGCCCTCGGTCTTGTTCACCAGCGGCCAGGTGCGGCGGATGGCCTCGGTCAGCAGCAGGTCGGCCAGCGCGGACAGCTGGTCAGCCAGTTTTTCCACGGTGAGTTCGCCTTCCAGGTCCTGCGCCAGCAATTGGAAACTGGCCTGGCGCTGCATGTCGCGCATCAGGTTCATCTGGCGCTCGATGTCCGGATCGCCGTCGGGCAGCCGGCAGGCGTCCAGGTCCGCGGTCAGCTGGCGCCCGATCTGGGTGAAGTCCAGTGGTTCGAACAGTGTGCGCCAGTCGATCAGGCTGTCCAGCAGCAAGGGGTGCTGGGTCAGGTATTGCGCGGCCCAGGGGCTGGCGGCGACCATGCGCGCCACGCGGGCCAGGGTGTCCGGATACTCGGCCAGCAGGGCCAGGTAGGCGCTGCGCTGGACGATTTTTTCGATCAGGTCGAACAGTCGCACCGTGGCTTGCAGCGGAGCGGGGGTCTGCAAGGCGGCGCGCAGGGCGGCGGGCAGCAGGGCGTCCATGCGCTTGCGGCTGCTCTCGGGCAGGCTGCGCACCCGGTGGCTGCCCAACAGAGTCTCGGTACGGCGCAGCAGGTCCTGCGCGTCGTCACCGAAGGCCTGGCGGATCTGCTCGGCCAGTTCGCTGCTGCTGTCGGGCTCGTCCTGGCCGGACCCGGCGTCGGCGGCGCCAGGCGCGGGCGCCGGCACTTCGGCGTCGCCCATGCCCACCAGACGGAACACGTTGCGGAAGGTCTGCGAGACGAACTGGCGGTGCGCGGCCAGCGTGCTTTCGAAGTCCGTGGGGCTCATGCCCAGCGCTGCGGCCAGTGCGGCGCGCTGTTCAGGGTCGCCCGGCAGCAGATGGGTCTGGGCGTCCTCGCGGTATTGCAGGGCATGCTCGGTGCGGCGCAGGTAGCGGTAGGCCTCTTCCAGCCGGCGCGCGTCTTCCTCGGGCACCAGCCCAGCCGCGCTTTCCGCGTGCAGCGCTTCCAGCAGGCCGCGCTTTTGCAGCGCGGGCATGCGGCCGCCGCGGATCAGTTGGGCAAGCTGCACCACGAATTCGATCTCGCGGATGCCGCCGTCGCCCAGCTTGATATTGTTGGCGCTGTCGATACCGTTGCGCGCGCTGGCGCGCCGCTGCCAGTCCTGGCGGATGCGTTCGCGCAGGGCGCGCAGGGCCGAGAGCGCGTCGAAGTCGAAGTACTTGCGGTAGACGAAGGGTACGCGCAGGCTTTCCAGCTGGCGCGCCTGGGCGGCGCTGTCGCTGCCTTCGAAGGCGTTGGCCGGGATCAGCCGGGCCTTGAGCCAGGCGTAGCGTTCCCATTCGCGGCCCTGGCCGATCAGGTAGTGTTCCAGCGCGTCCAGGCTCCAGGCCAGGGGGCCGGCGTCGCCGTCGGGGCGCAGGCGCAGGTCGGTGCGGAACACCTGGCCGTTGGCGTCGACTTCGGACAGCACCGGCATCATGCGCCGCGTCAGTCGGCCGTAGAACTCATGATGGCTGATGCGGCGCGGGCCATCGGTTTCGCCTTCTTCGCCGTACAGCATGATCAGGTCGATGTCGGACGAGACATTCAGCTCGCAGCCGCCCAGCTTGCCCATGCCCACGATCAGCATTTCCTGCGGCTTGCCGGTGGCCGGATCGCGCGGCACGCCATGCACCGCGGCGAGGTCCGCGGCCACGCTGCGATAGGCTGCGGCCACCGCGGTGTCGGCCAGCGTGGTCATGGCGCCGACGACTTCTTCCAGATCGGCCTGGCCGGTCAGGTCGCGCACGATCAGCGCGTTGAAGACCCGTTCGCGCAGCTTGCGCAGCACCATGCGGCAGACATCCACGGGCAGCGTGTCGCCTGCCTGCGGTCCGGCGAGCTCGGCCTGCCAGCGCGCGATCTGCACAGGCGTGACGGGTTCGCGCACGGCATCGTCCAGCCAGGCGGCCAGATCCGGGTGGGCATCCAGTCGGCGGCGCAGATGGCCGGACCAGGCGAGGGCGGGGGCGAGCGTAGAGGGCGTGGACATGGCGAAAGGGGCGGCAGAATAGGCGCGTTTCAGGTATAAGTGGGGACGATACCGCAAGACCTATTTTTCTGCCCACCGATCCGTGTCTGTTTCAAAAAAAGTGCTCTGCTGGGTCTTCTGGGCCGTGCTGACCGTCTATGGCGTCGTGGCCCTCGGACTGCTGGGCGTACGCTATTGGGTCCTGCCCCGCGTGGACCAATGGCGTCCCCAGATCGAAGCCTACGCCAGCAAGGCGCTGGGTTCCCGAGTGACCATCGGCGCCATCCAGGCGAACTGGCAAGGCCTGAACCCCAAGCTCGATCTCACCTCCGTCCAAGTCTACGACGACGAGGTCGACCCCGTGCTGTCCCTGCCTTCCGTTTCGGCGGTGCTGGCCTGGCGCAGCATCCTGGTCTTGTCGCCCAAGCTGTTGCGTCTGCAGCTTGAACGGCCCGAACTCATCTTGCGGCGGGATCCCGCCAATCATTTGTGGGTCGCGGGCCAGGACATCGACCTCAATGGCGGCGACCAGCGTTCCGACCTGGACCATCCGGCCCTGCGCTGGCTGGGCGCGCAGCGCGAGCTGCGCATCCGCGGCGCCACCATACGCTGGCAGGACGAATTGCGCCGCGCGCCCGAGCTGACCCTGACGGGCGTCGACCTGCTGGCGCGCAACGGCAGCCTGTCCCACCGCTTCGTGCTCAAGGCCGCGGCGGGCGACGCGTTGGCGCGCAACGTGGAGCTGCGCGGCGAATTCAACCGCAGCCTGTTCTCGGTGAGCGCGGCCAATCCCGGCAACTGGGGCGGCCAGCTGTATGTGCAGCTGGACGACGCCGAGCCGCTGGCGTGGCGGCCGTGGCTCGAGGTCCCGGCGGTGGCGGGGCGCTTGAGCGGGCGGGCATGGCTGCAGCTGGAACGCGGCAAGTTCACCGATCTGACCGCGGACGCCGCGGCGCGCGGCCTGCAATGGACGCAGACCCCGCAAGGCGCTGACGCTCCCGGCTTCAAGGCTGGCTACGTCCAGGCCCGCATCCATGGCCTGCCGGGCGACTTCATGCAACTGGACAGCGTGCCCCTGGCGCGCAGCCCTGGCGCGCCAGCGGTATCGGTCAACGGCAAGGTCGAACAGCTGGGCCTGAGCTTGCCGGGCGTCTTCGAGCAACCCGACTTGGCGGTGCGCGAAGCGGCGCTGGAGGCCGCCATCAAGGGGCCGGACGCCGATCACTGGTTCGTGGACGTGGGCCAGCTGCAGCTGGTCAACGACGATCTCGACGTGCGCCTGCAAGGGCAGTGGCGGCGCGAGGGCAAGACCGCGGCGGGCAGCGTCGACATGCGCGGCGTGATGGCGCGCGGCTCCATGTCCGCCAT
>Ga0209699_100742_pt1 | contig 12452 bp, 10 predicted proteins | sample SynthPrep_1_END__FD_187204 | JGI IMG/M metagenome (GOLD analysis project Ga0209699, IMG submission 187204) | Synthetic microbial communities from Ohio, USA - SynthPrep_1_END_DS7_MetaG (SPAdes) (version 2) | ecosystem: Engineered > Bioreactor > Aerobic > Activated sludge | place: USA: Ohio...
CGCGTCACGCCTTTCCGTTCCCAAGGCATTGGCCGGCGCAGCGCTGTGCCTGATGCTTTTGTGCGTCGCCAGCCTGCTGTTGGGCGCGGGTGACATCGGCCTCCTGCCCAGCCTGCAAGCCCTGCTCGGCGGCAGCGATGACGATGCCCGCTTCATTGTCTTCGAATTGCGCTGGGTGCGTACCGAACTGGCCCTGTTGGTCGGCCTCGCCCTAGGCGCGGCCGGTGTGCTGCTGCAAGCGGTGACGCGCAATCCGCTGGCTGAACCCGGACTGCTCGGGGTCAGCGCCGGCGCCTCGTTCGCCGTGGTGCTGGCGATCAACCTGGGCGCCTCGGCTGCCAGCCTGCACATGGGCGTCGCCATGCTGGGTGCGCTGGTGGGTTGCGTGCTGGTGCTGCTGGTCACGCGCATGCGCGGCGTCGGTGATGACCCTGTGCGACTGGTGCTGGCCGGCGCTGCTTTCTCCGGCATGCTCGGCGCGTTCAGCAGCCTGCTGCTGTTATGGGATCAGCGCACCGCCGATGAAATGCGCTTCTGGGTCATCGGCGCCCTGGCGGGCCGTCCGCTGGACACGCTCGACTGGAGCCTGCCCGGACTGATCGGCGGACTATTGGTGGCGCTGCTGGTGGTGCGTCCGCTGGCCGCCCTGGCGCTGGGCGAACGCGTCGCCAGCGGCCTTGGTCATCATCCGCAACTGACGCGCCTGGGCACCCTGCTGGCCGTGGCGATACTGGTCGGCACCGCTACGGCTGCCGCCGGCCCCATCGCCTTTATCGGCCTGATCGTGCCCTATATCGCTCGCCGCCTGGTGGGCTCCGATATCCGCCGCACCCTGGGCCTGAGCATGCTGCTCGGCCCCTGCGTCCTGCTACTGGCCGACGTCATCTCGCGCCTGCTGGTACGCCCCTACGAACTGCCGGTGGGCGTGGTGACCGCCTTCGTCGGCGCGCCGATCCTGATTGCCGTGGTGCGCAACCAGCGCCTGCCGACCCTGTGACATGAACATTTCTTCCTCACGCCCCCTACTCGCCCCGGCCGGACATCACCTGCTGCGCCTGGGTGACTGCAGCCTGCTGCTGCACCGGCGCAGCATGGTCGTCGCATTGCTCCTCAGCCTGCTGCTGGTCGCTGTCGCCACCTGGATACTGGCGGCAGGCGACGACACCCTGACGCCCTGGAAAGCCCTGCAGGCCGCCTTCGGTCAGGGCGAGGCGTTGCAGGTGTTCCTGATTCAGGAGCTGCGCATGCCCCGGCTGATCGCCGGCCTGCTCAGCGGCACCGCCCTTGGCGCTTCCGGCTGCCTGCTGCAGACCCTGGCGCGCAATCGCCTGGCCACGCCAGGGGTGATCGGTATCGACAACGGCGCCACCGCCTTCGCCGTCGCCTCCATCGTCGCCGTGCCCACCAGCCTGGCGCCGTCGGCCCTGGCGCTGAGCGGCGCCGCCACCGCAGCAGTATTGACCTTTGCCCTGGCCGCTGGCGGTGGCGCACGTGGCTATCGCTTCATCGTCGTTGGTATTGCCATCGGCGCGTTGTTCGGGGCGCTGACCAACCTGATGCTGGCACGCAGCAACATGGACGCCGCCAACGCCGCCTACCCCTGGACGGTCGGCAGCCTCAATGCACGCCCGGCCGACTCGGTGCTGCTACTCGGCATCGGCCTGGCCGTGGGCCTGCCGCTGGCCAAGTTGCTGGTCAATGCCCTGAGCCTGATGCGCTTTTCCGACAACGTCGCCATCGGCCTCGGTGTGCGCCTGCAACGCATGCGCCTGCTCACCCTGGCGCTGTGCGTCTGGCTCACGGCGTTGGCCGTTGCCGTGGTCGGCCCGGTCGGCCTGATCGCCCTGGCGGCGCCGGAAATGGCCCGTCACCTGGGCAACCGACACGGCGTGCCGCTGCTCAATGCAGCGCTGTCCGGCGCGCTGATGATGATTCTCGCCGACTGGCTCGGCCGTACCCTGCTGGCGCCCATCGAAATCCCGGTTGGCATCATCGCCGCCGTGGTCGGCGGCCCCTACCTGCTGTGGATTCTGCTGCGTCAGGCCCCACGGAGTTCGACATGACCCTGCTTTCCTCACTGCTCGGCGACGCGCGCCAGTCCGACGTGCACCTCGAAGCCCGCGATCTGAGCATGGGCTACGCCCAGACCCGCATCATCGAAGACCTCGACCTGCTGATTCCCAGTGGCCAGGTCAGCGCCATCGTCGGCCCCAACGGCTGCGGCAAATCCACCCTACTGGCCGGTCTTGCTCGCCTGCACAAGCCCATCTCCGGCAGCGTACTGCTCGACGGCAAGGCCATCGGCAGCCTGCCGTCGCGTGAAGTGGCGCGCCGGCTCGCCCTGCTGCCCCAGGACGCCTCAGCTCCCGATGGCCTGACGGTCAGCGAACTGATCCGCTTCGGCCGCCAACCGCACCAGAGCCTGCTGCGCCAATGGAGCGAGGAAGACCAGGCCATCGTCGACGCGGCATTGGTAGCCGCCGATCTGGTCGAACTGGCCGATCGACCGCTGGAGTCGATGTCCGGCGGCCAGCGCCAGCGCGCCTGGATCGCCATGGCCATCGCCCAGGCCACGCCTCTGCTGCTGCTCGACGAACCCACCTCGGCACTGGATCTGGGCCATCAGATCGAAGTGTTCGAGCTGATCCGCCAACTTGCCGCCGCCGGCAAGACCATCGTCATGGTGGTGCACGATCTCTCCAGCGCCTGTCGCTACGCCGACCACCTGATCGCCATGCATCAGGGCCGGATCGTCGCCAGCGGCCGCCCCGACGAGATCGTCACCTCGGCGCTGGTCGAGCGCCTGTACGGCGTACGCTGCACGCTGCTGCGCGATCCAATGAGCGGCACGCCGGTGATTGCGGGGGTGAGCAGGCTCTGATCCCGAAATCATCTTGCAATCTTCGTCTGAAAAACATGTAGGTAATTGGCTAGTGAGATGTGTCGCCATCTCTTACGCGAGCAGAGTTTTTGTTGACCAATCAATCAGTTATATGTGCCCTCTGACCTGCAAACCGAGAACGCGTATTTTTTGAGCATGAAGGAGGTCTGGACTATGGTCCAAACAACTCCATTTCGAAGGGACTCGACCGATGAAGCCCATCACGAGAACCGCCACCCTGGCACTTTCGCTCTTCGCTGCACCGGCGTTCTCAGCCGGTGAGCTGCAAGGTCAACTCAACGTTCAGATCACCATCGGCACCGGTTGCACGGTAACCAACGGTACGGCCAGCGGCTCCAGCAACACCTTCGGCTCACTGTCCTTCGGTGACTACAACGACCTCGCCAACCTGATCGACGGCCGCTCCTTCGGCAGCGCCGGGGGCAGCTCGTTTGGCTTGCAATGCAGCTTGGGAACCGACTACAGCGTTGCACTGAGCGCCGGGCAGAACGCTTCCGGCAGCCAAAGGCGCATGATCAATGCCGGTGAGTACGTCGCGTACAACCTCTATCAGGACAGCGGCCGTACCGAACCCTGGGGCGACGGTGGCGCCACAGGCACGGTGCTTTCCGGCACTGGCACCGGTGCCAACGAAGAAGTGATCGTCTACGGCCGCGTGCCCTCGCAGGACACCCCAAGCCCAGGGACCTACACGGACACCGTGCAAGTCACCATCGCCTGGTAAGTACCACACAGTCAAAGCAAGAGGATCTCGAACCTTTCCGGGAAGAATCGCCATGCGCTGCCTGATCGCCTCCCTGCTTTTGATGGCCCCGGCAGTCCTGCCGGCTGTCGACAAGACCGCCACCATCGGCCTGAATGTCGAGGTGTTACCGGCCTGTCAGGCAGGTAGCAGCAGTGGTTCGGGCGTCAGCTTCGGGACCCTGGATTTCGGCACCCACCTCAGACTCGACAACCTGATAACCCAGGTCGGTCAACCGGACGCAGGCGCCCTGCGCGTCAATTGCCAGCAGAATATCCCCTATCGCGTGCTGATCAATGCCGGCCACAGCGGCACCACCAGCAATCGGCAGATGGTCGGTCCCGGCTCCGCCGTACTCAGCTACAACCTGTATACCGGCGCGGACTACACCACCGTCTGGGACAACAGCACGGGGGTCAGCGCCGTTGGCAATGGCCAGGATCAGTGGCTTGCGATCTACGCCCGGGTGCCAGCACAGAATGTTCCGCCCCCGGGAAGCTACAGCGATACCCTGACCGTCACGGTGAGTTGGTGATGCCGTGCCGGGCCCATTCACTCGCGGTCACTCACCTTCTCTGCCTGACCGTACTGGTCATGCACGCCTTGCCTGCTCGTGGCGACACGGGCATCAACGACCAGATCGTCAGCCAGAGCTTCCAGTTGCGCGCGGAAATCGTACCGGGTTGCCTGCTCGGTGCCGGGGGCAGCGACGCCACCTCGTTCGGCAGCATCTCATTCGGCCAGATCAGCACCCTGCCCAGCAACCTGGATGCGGCCAGCACACCGGACAACGGCTCCATCGTGCTGCAGTGCTCACCCGGTACGGCCGTCACGCTGTCGCTCAATGCCGGGCTCAATACCGGCAACGTGGGCGGTGGGCGCTACCTGGCGCGTGGCGCGGAACGCCTGCGCTACCAGCTGTACCAGGACGCCGCACGCAGCATCATCTGGGGCGACGGCAGCAACGGTGGCACGCGCATGAGCATCAATTTTCCCGTGGGCGGCGCCACCCAGACCTACACGGTCTACGCCCGCCTGTTCAGTGTCAGCCCGCTACCTTCGGCCGGCATCTACACCGACACCATCACCGTGACCGTGAGTTATTGAGCCATGAGGACACGCACCCTCTTCGCCTGCTGCCTGAAGCTGACCACAGTGCTGGCGAGTCTGGCCACACAGGCCGCCAGCTCCATCCTGATCTGGCCGATCAACCCGCTGATCGAAGCCGATCGACAGAAATCAGCCGCGCTGTGGCTGGAAAATCGCGGGCAGGAAGCGGTGGATTTACAAGTACGCGTACTGGCCTGGGAGCAGGAGGAATTCGAAGATCGCCTGACGCCGCAGAAGCAGGTAGTGGGCAGCCCGCCGATGGCAACGCTGCAACCGGGCAAGCGGCAACTGGTCAGGCTGGTCAACCTGGAGCCGCCGAGCGCCGGCACGCTGCGCACCTACCGTGTGCTGGTCGACGAGGTGCTACCGCCACAACCGCGGCCGTCCCAATTGGGCGTGCAATTCCAGATGCGTTACTCGGTTCCCTTGTTCGTGGTCGGGCCTGGGGCCTATCTGGATGACGGTGCGCGAGAAGCGCCAGGCCAGGGCCAGCCACTGGCTCCCGAGCTGCGCTACCGCGTCGTTGACGGTAGCAACGGCGCCTTCCTTTACCTGCGCAACCTCGGCCCCGCCCCGGCCAGGCTGTCCCAGGTCGATCTATCGCGAGACAGCGGCAAACAGCCACTGGCCGAAGGCCTTCTCGGTTATGTACTACCTGGTGCGCAGATGCGCTGGCCTCTGCCGGCAGGCGTGCGCAGTGGCCAGGTGCAGGCACGCATCAACGAAAGTCGACACAAGCAGCCGCTGGCCGCTGAGTAGATCGCTGGTACTGCTGCTACTGGCTACCTTGCTGTCAGTCCCGTCAGCCCATGGCGATGACGCACAGCAGTTCGCCGAGGCGCAGTTGCTCTACCTGGAGTTGATCGTCAATGAACTGTCCAGCGGCAAGGTGGTGGAAGTGAGAGAACATCAGGGCCGTTTATTCGCCCAACGCGACGATCTGCTCGCTGCGGGCGTGCGCCTGCCCTCGGAGACGACAGCCTGGATCGCCCTGGATCGGATCGATGCCCTGCGCAGCGAATATCAGCAGGACAGCCAGCGCCTGCTACTCACCCTGCCCAGCGAATGGCTACCGCACCAGCGTTTCGGCCCCAGCAGCCTGAGCGAGCCGATGCAGGCACAGAGCGCGTTCGGTGTGCTGTTCAACTATGACCTCTACTACAACCACACCGAGAATGCCGGCCACTACGCCAACACCTGGCTGGAACAGCGGGTGTTCGACGGCTTCGGCATGATTTCCAACACGGGCGTCTATCGCCACAGTTTCTCCGGGCCGGGCTATCGCGATGGCTATACCCGCTACGACAGCACCTGGCGCTTCAACGATCAACAACGCATGCTCAGCCTCACTGGCGGCGACCTGATCACCGGCGCACTGACCTGGAACAGCGCGGTCCGCCTTGGCGGGCTGCAGATTTCGCGCAATTTCTCGCTGCGCCCGGATCTGATCACTTACCCATTACCGCGGTTCGATGGCGATGCTGCGGTGCCCAGCACCGTGGATCTGTTCATCGACGACGCCCGCCTCGGCCAACAGGAGCTGCGCCCCGGCCCCTTCACCCTCAACACCGTGCCTTACATCAGCGGCGCCGGCACCGCGACACTGGTGACCACGGATGTGCTGGGGCGCCAGGTCTCCACCACCGTACCCTTTTATGTGACCGATACCCTGCTGCGACAGGGGCTTTCGGACTTCTCCCTGTCGCTGGGCAAGCTGCGCCGCAACTATGGCGTGGACGACTTTTCCTACGGCAGCCTGGTGAGCAGCGGCAGCCTGCGCTATGGCCTGACCGACAGCCTCACCCTGGAAAGCCATGCCGAAGTCGGCGCAGGCCTGCGCCAGGCTGGTGTCGGCGCTACCGTCGGACTTGGCCTGATGGGCACCCTGACCAGCTCCGTAAGCCAGAGCAGCGGTATCGGCAACGGCCAACAGTACAGCCTTGGCTACAGCTACTATGCGCGTCGCTTCGGTATCACCGCGCAGCGCATCCAACGCACCTCGGACTATGCCGACCTAAGCGTCGCGCATGCACTGGACAACGACCTGGCCGGCGGCCCGCTGAGCAAGATCCTCGACCAACTGACCTTCAGTTTCAGCCCGGAGGGGCTCGGCTCATTCGGCATCGGCTACTTCGCCAGCGAAGAGCACAGTGGGCAGCGCACACGTCTGCTCAACCTGTCCTGGTCACGCAGCCTGTGGGGCAGCGCCAGCTTCTTTCTCTCCCTCAACCGTCAACTGGACGACGCCTCGCACGCCATCCAGGCACAGCTGGTCATCCCGTTCGACCTGTACTCCACCCTGACCACAGGCGTGGAGCGAGACAGCAACGGCAACCAGCGCGCGCGCGCCAATTACAGCCGCAACCCACCCAGCGACGGTGGTCTGGGCTGGAACCTTGGTTATGCCGGCGGCGACAATGAATACCGCCAGGCCGACCTGACCTGGCGCACCCAGCATGCCCAGGTGCAGGCAGGTGTCTACCAGAACGACGGCATCACCACCCGATGGGGCGGCGTCAGCGGCTCGCTGGTTGCCATGCAGAGCCAGGTATTCGCCAGCAACCGGATCGATGACGCCTTCGTGCTGGTCAGCACCGAGGGTTATTCAGATGTGCCCGTGCGCTATGAACATCAGCTGCTAGGCCGCACCGACTCGGCGGGTTATCTGCTGGTGCCCTGGGTGCCGTCCTACTACCCCGGGCAGTACGAAGTCGACCTGCTGAATCTACCGAGCAACCTGCAACTGTCGGAAACCCAGAAGCGCATCGCCGTGCACCAGGGCAGCGGTGCGTTGCTCGCCTTCCCCATGGTGATGAGCCTGTCAGCCAGCATCCAGTTGGTCGACGGCCTGGGACAACCACTGCCCCGCGGCAGCCAGGTGCTGCATCGTCCCAGCGGTCAGCGCACCTATATCGGCTGGGACGGCCAGCTGTATTTCGAAGGGCTGGCGAAGGACAACCAACTGGAGGTACTTCTGGCCGATGGCAGCAGTTGCAGCAGCCGCTTCACGTTGGACGACAGCGCCGTGGAAATGGCCGTGGTCGGCCCCCTCGCCTGCCTGCAGGAGGACGGTCAGCCATGATCCGCCGGCTGATTTACGCACTCCTGCTGTGCGGCACCCTGGTGAGCATGCCGACCTATGCCTGCAGCACCTATGCGGGTGGCTCGGTCAATCTGGGCAATACCAACTCTCTGAGTCTGCGCACCACGCAGCAACAAGCAGCAGCCGGTGCCGGCCTGGCCTGTCCGGGGTTACTTCAGGTACTGGCGGGGGCATACGTTCGAGTCACGCTGCAAAACCCCGGCACCCTGGCCCTGCAGGACGGCCAGGGCAATCAGATTCCTTTTCAGGTATTTCAGGACGCCGGCTACAACCAGGCGCTAGTAGCCGGCCAGCCGCAACAGCTCGGTGCAATCAACCTGCTCGCCCTCGGTGGCAACTCCACCGCCATCGGCCTGTATTTCCGCACCAACCCCGGCCCCAACGTGCCAGCCGGCACCTACACCGCCACCATCACCCTGCGCTGGGACTGGGCGATCTGCACAGTCGGCGCGCTCAATATCTGCGCCTGGAACCGCAGCCCCGGGTTGACGCAAAGCTGTGTCGTGATCTGCGGTGCCCCCACCAACTGGGGCACAGGGTCACTCGCCACACTGACCGTCACCCTGGTGGTCAGCAAAGCCTGCCGCGTCGATACCTTGCCCAACGTGGACTTTGGCGCCAACGCCCTGATCAGCCAGTTCAGCGCGCAGCAACGCACCTTCGCCGTGACCTGCACCAACACCGAGGGCTACACGCTGAGTTTCGACAACGGGCAGAACTACCAGGCGCCCTGGCGACGCCTGACCAATGGTAGCCAGTTCATTCGCTACAACCTCTACTACAGCGGCAGCAGCCTGATCTGGAACGCCGCCTCACCGCTGACGGCCAGCGGCACGGGCAACTCACAGAGCTTCAACTACCAGGCGATTCTCGACCCCGGGCAAGCTAACGCGCCGGTGGGCGTCTATACCGACAACGTGTTGCTGATCATCAACTACTGATGCCTTACCAGTAGATCACCAGCGTCGAGCCGGCATCACCTCCGGCAGGCAGCACCACCGAGGTCGCCTCTGCACTCAGGCTCGATGATAAGGCTCGCCCGTGAGCGTCCTGCACCTGATAGGCGGCATGCTCACAATCACGCGCGGACAAGTGCACGGCAGCAGCATCGCCGCGAGCAGCAACCTCGCAACGCTTGAGAATGGTCAGACTGATCTGCAACTGCCCGCTGATCTGCTCAGCAAGAGAAAGATTGGCAGTGGCGCACAACGCGGAGGCCACGAACAAGGCAAGAAATCGGTGAAACGACATGATGACGGTCTACGGTAAGGATGGCCTGCTGCGGTGAAGGTCAAAATCCATCCGTAGAAACGGTCACGACATCAGAATGTGGACCGCAGGCAAAAGAATAAGGTGATATCACATTGAAATCACCGTCATTCCGACGAACGTGGTTCAGGCAAGGGTTTGTGCGACGAAGCGCTTGCCCGGCGCCACGATCTGCTCCTGCGCGGCGACCAGCGGCAGGTCGCGCGCGCCGTCCGCAGTCTGCTCGACCAAGGCGTAGAGCGTTGCGGTAGCCAGCTCCAGAGCCTGCGGCAACGCCTGCCCGGCCAGCAACCGGCCCAACAACGTGGCCGAGAACACATCGCCCATGCCATTGGGCAATGGATGCAGCGCCAGGCGCGGGGTGCTCACCAGCCAGGCGCCCTCGCCGTTCACCGCCAGCGTGCCCAATTCGCTTTCAGGGATATCCGGCGTCGACAGGCTGGTGACGATCACCACGTCAGGGCCTCGACCACGCAACTGCCGGGCGACTTTCACCGCCTCCTGCAAATTGGCCGGTTTAGAGCCCGTGAGCAGTTCGAACTCGAACTGGTTGGGCGTGATGATATTGGCGAAGGGAATCGCCTGATCACGGAGGAAATCGGGAATCGCCGGGTTGACGAACACGCCGCGCCCGACGTCGCCCATCACCGGATCGCACAGGTAACGCAGTGACGGGTTGTGCTGACGAATCTCGCCCACCGCTTCAAGGATTACCCGCCCGGTATCGGCATCGCCCAGGTAACCGGACAGCACCGCCGCCAGGCGCGGCAGCACCCCACGCTCACGCAGCCCCAACAGCACCTCGCGTACATGCTCGGCACCGAACACCTGGCCGCGAAACTGGCCGTAACCGGTGTGGTTGGAGAACTGTACGGTGTGAATCGGCAGCACCTCGAAGCCCAACCGCTGCAACGGAAACACCGCAGCAGCATTGCCGACATGGCCCCAGGCGACATGCGACTGAATGGACAGAACGAGGGGCGGTAGCGTAGCGCTCATGACGATCTCTGCTGGCTGGGTACGACGAGGCGCAGATTATTCGCCAAGCGGCCCGGGCATACCACCCATCAATGATCTGAAAGGTTCAGGCCGGACCATCCACGCATCGGGCATTTATCACCTAACTTTCCGACACATTCATATTCTAAAATCGTATTTATTTTTAATATTTAAAACCAATAAGGTATAAACAACCGGACCACCGGAGCCTCGATATTCCCGCCGCTCCGTTGCGCCCTCATCTCGGTGCCGTTGCGCGCACATCCACAAGATGAGGTTTGCATGACCAGTCCGATTACCCTTGAGGACAGCGACCAGGACGTCGCCCCTGCGCTACATCCTGCCGCCATTCTCAGCACCGACGCCGAAGCCCTGCAGGCCGCACAGGCCCTGGCAGAAGCGGCGCAGACAGAAGTCATCCAGCGCGACCGTGAACGCCGCCTGCCTTGGGAACTGGTGGAGCGTTTCACCGCCAGTGGCCTCGGCAGCATCGCCGTGCCGCGCACCTTCGGCGGCCCGCAGCTGTCCTACGTGACCATCGCCGAAGTGTTCCGCATCATCTCCGCGGTCGACCCGGCCCTGGGCCAGATCCCACAAAATCAGTTCGGCCTCCTCGGCCTGTTGCAAGCCGGCGCCAACATTGAGCAACAGCAGCGCCTGTTCGCCAGCGTGCTGGCCGGCTGGCGCATCGGCAACGGCGGCCCCGAACGGGGCAGCAAACACACCCTGGATATCCAGGCACGCCTGGTGAAACGTGACGGTCGCTGGCTATTCAGCGGCGAGAAGTTCTACTCCACCGGCGCCCTCTTCGCCCACTGGATCGCCAGCAAGGCGCTGGACGAACAGGGCCGCCCCTGGCTGGCCTTCATCCAGCGCGGGCGCGCCGGATTGCGCATCGTCAACGACTGGTCCGGCTTCGGCCAACGCACCACTGCCAGCGGCACCGTGCTGCTCAACGAGGTGGAAGTCGACGAGAACAACCTGATCCCGCTCTGGCCGCTGGCCGACAAACCGAGCATCCAGGGCGCTTTCTCTCAGTTGATCCAGGCCGCCATCGATCTGGGTATAGCCGACGGCGCGCTGCGCGACACGCTGGATTTCGTGCGGCATAAGGCTCGCCCGTGGATCGACGCCAAGGTCGAGCGTGCTGGTGACGACCCCTACGTGATCGCCGATGTCGGCCGCCTGCAGGTTGAACTGCACGCCGCCGAAGCGCTGCTGCACAGGGCCGGGCGCGTGCTCGATGAGGTCGCTGCAAGCGCCATCGATGCCGACGCTGCCGCCCGCGCCTCCATTGCGGTGGCCGAAGCCAAAGCGCTCACAACCGAAATCAGCCTCCAGGCCAGCGAGAAGCTGCTGGAACTGGCCGGCAGCCGCGCCACCCTGGCCGAGTTCGGTCTCGACCGCTACTGGCGCAACGCGCGCACCCACACCCTGCACGACCCGGTGCGCTGGAAGTACCACGCCGTCGGCGCCTGGCACCTGAACCAACGTCACCCTGCCCGCCATTCCTGGATCTGAGCCATGAACGCACCTCTGACGAATACGGTGGCGCTGATTCGCAGCGACGCCGAAGCCCTCGGCGTGGCCGAAGCCCTGGCCCAGGTACTGAGCCCTGGCAGCGCCGAACGCGACCGTGAACGGCGCCTGCCACACAGCGAGCTGGAACTGTTCAGCCACTCCGGCCTGTGGGCCATCAGCGTACCCAAGGCCTTTGGCGGCGCGGGTGTATCCAGTGTCACACTGGCCAAGGTCATCGCCCGTATTGCCCAGGCCGATGCCTCGCTCGGGCAGATTCCGCAAAACCACTTCTATACCCTGGAAGTGCTGCGCATCAACGGCAGCGAAGCCCAGCAACGCCGCCTCTACGGCGAAGTGCTGGCCGGACGACGCTACGGCAATGCCCTGGCCGAACTCGGCACCAAGACTGCGCTGGATCGCAACACGCGGTTGAGCCGCGATGGCGAGCACTATCGCGTCAACGGGCGCAAGTTCTACGCCACCGGCGCGCTCTATGCGCAGCGTATTCCCACCCTCGCTGTGGATGATGAGGGCCGCGGCCAACTGGCCTTCATCCCGCGTCAGGCGGCAGGCCTGCAAGTGATCGATGACTGGAGCGGCTTCGGCCAGCGCACCACCGGCAGTGGCTCGGTGCTGCTCGACAATGTGCCGGTGGACGCCGACGACGTGGTGCCGTTTCAGAGCGCCTTCGACCGTCCGACCACCGTCGGCCCTTTCGCCCAGTTGCTGCATGCGGCCATCGACACGGGCATCGCCCGCGCCGCCTACGAAGACCTGCTGCAGTTCGTCCGTCACAAGTCGCGCCC
>Ga0209699_100743_pt1 | contig 12445 bp, 13 predicted proteins | sample SynthPrep_1_END__FD_187204 | JGI IMG/M metagenome (GOLD analysis project Ga0209699, IMG submission 187204) | Synthetic microbial communities from Ohio, USA - SynthPrep_1_END_DS7_MetaG (SPAdes) (version 2) | ecosystem: Engineered > Bioreactor > Aerobic > Activated sludge | place: USA: Ohio...
AAGGCTTCCCCGGCGAGAGCGAGGAGGCCGATTGCCTGCGTCTCAACCAGTGGATCGAACAGGTGGTCAGTGCCTGCCCGGAGCAGTACCTGTGGGCGCATCGGCGTTTCAAGACGCGTCCCGAGGGTGAGCCGAAGCTGTACGGTAAGCGCAACTAGCAGGCCGTTGAAAAACTACCTGCGTTGGCAATGCTGCGTTAAAAACGGCCTCAAAATGCTCATTTACAACGCGTAAACTGCGCTTTTTCGGCCGTTTTTGCCTTGCCTTGCCTGCCTCGCCTACGTTTTTCAACGGCCTGCTAGCGCATCTATACTGCAACGAAAAACAGGATCGCCCGATGACCGTGATTGCCCGCCCCGATGCGCCCGTGACCGGGCTGATCCTCTCCGGCGGCGGGGCGCGGGCGGCCTATCAGGTCGGGGTGCTGGCGGCCATTGCCGATCTGCTGCCGGATGCCTCGCACAATCCCTTTCCGGTGATAGTCGGCACCTCTGCCGGGGCGATCAACGCCGTTGGCCTGGCCTGTGGGGCGCTGCAGTTCGGCGAAGCCGTGCGGCGCCTGACCTCGGTCTGGCAGGGCTTTCACACCCATATGGTGTACCGCAGCGATTGGCCGGGCGTGCTGCGCCAGGCGGCGCGTTTCGTCGGTCACAGCCTGCTCGGCCTGGGGCGCGAGCTGCCGGTGGCGCTGCTCGACAGCTCGCCATTGCGCGAGTTGCTGGAGCGCGAGCTGGATTTCTCCGGTATCGCAGCTGCCGTGCGTCATCGACAGTTGCGGGCCGTGGCGGTGACGGCCTTCGGCTATGAAAGCGGTCAGGCGATGACCTTCTATCAGGGCCGCGCGACCATCGACCCCTGGTTTCGCCACCGTCGTGTCGGGGTGCCGACGCGGCTGCGCCTCGAACACTTGCTGGCCAGTGCGTCGATTCCGCTGATATTCCCGCCGGTGAAGATCAACCGCGAATACTTCGGCGACGGCGCGGTACGCCAGGCGGCGCCGATCAGCCCGGCCTTGCACCTGGGGGCCAGTCGCGTGCTGGTGATTGGCGTGAGTGGCAATGCACAGAGCAATGCCTCGGCCCCTGTGCCGGTCACCCCGGCCAATCACCCGCCGAGCCTGGCGCAAATTGGCGGGCACATGCTCAACAGTACCTTCATCGATAATCTGGAAATCGACATCGAACTGCTCGAACGACTCAACCAGATGAGTGCGCTGGTGCCGCCTGAGCGGCGACCGCGTGGTTTGGGTTTGAACCCGGTGGATGTGCTGGTGATCGCGCCGAGCCAGCCGCTGGATCAGATCGCCGCGCGTCATCAGCGCGAGCTGCCCAGGGCGCTGCGTCTGTTTCTGCGTGGTCCTGGGGCAACCAAAGCCGGTGGAGCGGGGGTGCTCAGCTACCTGCTGTTCGAGCCCGGCTATTGCAGTGAACTGATCGAGTTGGGTTATCAGGATGCGATGGCGCGCAAGGCCGACCTCTGTCGCTTTCTCGGGCTGGTCGATGTGGCGCAGCCCGCCGGAAACATAGCCGGATAAAGTCCGGTTATGTGTCTCAATACCGATCAGATAAGATTTCCCAGGCATTTTCGTAGTGTTGGGGCGAAGCAGATAAGCGTTGCCTGTGACACTACGGAACTGTAGGAGCAGGCTTGCCGGCGATGCTTGAGGATGATCAGCAAAGGGGCGGATCGCCAGCAAGCCGGCTCCTACAAACGCCCCCTTTCCGCTTAACGGACTGGCACTAGGCTACGTGCCTGGGGCTGGAGTGCCGAGTTATCGATGTCGACTTGGCGCCTTCGGCATCAGGCCAGCACACCATCGCGAAAGTCACGCAGAGCCTGCTCGATTTCCTCACGGCTGTTCATCACGAACGGTCCGTACTGGACGATGGGCTCGTTCAGTGGTGTGCCGGCGATCAGCAGCACTCGCGCACCCTGGGCGCTGGCCAGGTGCAGCTCACCCTCGTCGGACAGGCGCACCAGGTGCCCGGCACTGACCGGTTGAGCGCTGGCCCCAGGCAGCTCCAGCAAACCCTGGTAGACGTAGAGCATCACCCGCTGACCATCGGCCAGGCGCGGTGAGATCTGGCTGCCGGCCGGCAGATGTAGGTCGAACAGTTGCGGCTCGGTATACGGACGCTGCACGGCGCCGGCCTGGCGGATTTCGCCATCGTCGAACTCGCCAGCGATCACCACCACCTCGACGCCGGATGCCGTGTTGATGCGCGGGATCTCGCTGGCCGGGATGTCGCGATAACCCGCCTGGCCCAGTTTGTCCTTGGCCGGCAGGTTGAGCCAGAGCTGGAAGCCGCGCATGGCACCGGACTCCTGCTCGGGCATTTCGCTGTGGATGATGCCGCGCGCGGCGGTCATCCATTGCACGCCGCCACTGCCGAGCAGGCCGACGTTGCCCAGGTGATCCTCATGGCGCATGCGCCCTTCGAGCATGTAGGTGATGGTCTCGAAACCGCGATGCGGGTGCGGCGGGAAACCGGCGATGTAGTCGTCGGGGTTGTCGGTGGAAAACTCGTCGAGCATCAGGAAGGGATCGAAGCGCTCCAGGCCCGGCCCACCGATCACGCGGTTGAGGCGCACCCCCGCGCCGTCCGAGGCGGGTTGGCCAGGCTGGATGCTGATGACGCGGCGTGGCGAAGTCATGGCGAGCTCCTTGGGAGGTAGGAATGGCGCCATGCTAGTCGTATCGAATCGATATTTGGGTGGAAAATTTGCCGGCCATGCATCGATTAATTCGATGCATGGCCCAGGCTTCAGTCGGCAATCTTCAGCTTGCGCGACTCGTGGTAGAAGTAACGAATCTTCTCGTACTCGAATGGCGAATTCAGTTGGCCATAGCGGAAGCCGGTATTGGCACGGGTGTCGACGATACGCAGCGCCGTGATGCCGGGATTGTCGGCGCTGGCATCGGCCACATCAAGGTAGTTGACCGCGCCTTCCAGGCTGTAATCCGCCACCAGGCCGCCGGTGTCGCGCAGGTTCGACGGGCCGAGCAGCGGCAGCATCAGGTAAGGGCCGGCCGGTACGCCGTAGTACCCCAGGGTCTGGCCGAAGTCCTCGCTCAAGCGTGGCAGGCCCATCTTGGTGGCCGGGTCCCACAGGCCACCGACTCCGATGATGGTATTGAAGAGCAGCCGTGCAGTGCTGTTCATCGCCCGTTGGCCCTTGAGTTGCAACAGGCTGTTGGCCAGCGTGGGAATTTCCCCCAGATTGTTGAAGAAGTTGTGCACGCCACTCTGTACCAGGCTCGGCGTGACGTAACGGTAGCCGTCGACCACGGGCAGGAAGACCCACTGATCGAAACGGTAGTTGAAGTGGTAGACGCGGCGGTTCCATGACTCCAGGGGGTCATAGACCTGCAGGGCGTCACTGGAGGCGCGCTCGAATTCCTGCTGGTCCAGCCCCGGGTTGAACTGCAGGTGCTGCAGCGGGTTGGTGAAACCGTCAGGGTCGACCTGGTTTGCGGCCAGGGCCTGCCCGCCGGCCAGCAGCAGGGCGATGGTCAGGGTGCTGTGCTTAACCACGGAAGAACTCCAGCATGGCGTCGGCATTGACGCGATAGTTGAGGTTGCCGCAGTGCCCGCCACGCGGGTAAAGGGTCAGGCGGTCGCCGAAGGTGCGGCGCAGGAAACCGATATCGCCCTGGCCGAGGATCAGGTCATCGGCGTTGTGCATCACGGCGATCTTGTCGCTGCCTTTGAGGTAGTCCTCGAGGGCATACAGGCTGGTCTTGTCGATCAACTGATTGAGGCTGCCGCCGTCATAGCGGGCGCGCCACATGGGTATCAGTTGCTCGGCGATATAGCAGTCGAAGTCACAGCGCAGGGCCATCTGGAAGAAGGGCGTGAGGCTGGTGCCCTCGGTGATGCGGTAGTCACGTGGGGTGATCAGGCCGCGGCGATTGAGCAGGTCCGAGGTGAAGACGATATCGGCAGAAGAAAAACGGAACGCGGTGCCGATGAGCATGGCCAGTTGTTCGTTGGAGAGCTTTTGTCTGGACTGCTGGAAGTCATAGAGCATGGCCTCGTTGATATCCAGGTAGCCCTTGTCGTTGAAGTAACGGGTCAGCTTGCCCAGCACCAGATCATAGAAGTTGGTGCTGTTGTCGATGCCCTGCACCCTGGTCTGTACCAGCTTGTCCAGATTGGTGATGGAGGTGTAGAGGTTGACCGGCGGATTGAGCAGCAGCACCCGCTTGAAGTCGAAGGCGCGGCGGGTTTCATCGATCTGGCTGACGAAGGCGGCATGCAGCGCGCCGAGGCTGTAACCGGTCAGCAGGAACTCGCTGACTTCCAGCTTCGGATGCTGGGCGCGTACGGCCTGCATGGCGCGATACAGGTCGTCGGCATCGTCCGGGCTGTAGCCCGGCGTGGCAGAGCGCGAGGCGGCTGCCATGAAGTCATAGCTGGTCGGCGACGACAGCTGCACGACATGGAAGCCGGCGCCGTAGAACAGCTTCTTCAGGTATTCGGTGGTGCCGCTGGCATAGTGCGCGCCAGTGCCGGCGATGATGAAGATCAGTGGTGCACGGCCTTTCTGCTGGGCCAGGCGATAGTGCAGCTTGGTCACCGGCCAGAAGTTGTCCAGCAGCTCGAACTCGCGATCCGGGCGCAGGCGTACCGAGTAGTCGCGCTGCCTGATGTCGCCGTCGGCCGGCAGCGTCGGGCGCAGTTCGGGCGGTGTGGTGGCGATGGTTGCCTCGAACGGGTTGGCCAGTGGATAGCCATAGCTTTCCGCATCCACATCGGCGGCCATCGCTGAGACACAGAAGGCCAGGCCACCGAGCAAGGCGGCGAGTCGGGCAAGGCTGGGCATGTGGTAAGTCCCTTTGAATAAGAGAACGTCTGGATTGAACAGCTGGCTTATGACAGCAGCAAGCTGGGCAAAGTGCCAGACTATCCTGCCTTATCGCAGGAAAACTTGAGTAACTGGGGTAGGCGTCCGCCGCGCCTGGCCGATTGCAGGCTTGTTCAGTCAGGCGTGATGATGCAGCCAGGCATGCTTGGGGCGCTCCGCCGACGGCTGGCGACGGCGCTCGAAACGTTGCCAGACCTTCTCGTGGAAGTAGAAGCCCACGGAGTTGCACAGCGGTTCGATAGCCGCCACCAGGCTACTGGCCGCAACGCTGCCGGTCAGTGCGTAGGTAACGGCGAAGGCGATGCAGAAGTGCATGATGGTGAAGGTCAGGGTCTTGAGCATGATGCACCTCGTTGAGAATCATTTCGTCATGTGAGAGAGGCTAGTCCTGTTCGTCAGTGTCGGGAAATGTGGCCTTTGCATGGTCTTGATAGTGGTGGTCAATTGATGTTGCTTTATGAAGAGTCTCTTTCTATTTCTTTAGCCCTGGGGTGGCTGCGTTAAGGTGGCGCTCTATTCGATGGAGTCGGGCGATGCAGATCAGTGATATTCCCTTTGGGGTGACGGACTGGGCGGCGATACCAGTGACCGAACATCCGGGCGAGCGTGGCGTGGCACGTTGGCGTACTTGCCAGTTCGGTGCGCTGCGTGTGCGTATGGTCGAATATTCACCGGGTTATCTGGCCGACCACTGGTGTCAGAAAGGGCATGTGCTGTTGTGCCTGGAAGGGGAGCTGACCACCGAGCTTGAGGATGGCCGGGTATTCGTGCTCAAGCTCGGTATGAGTTATCAGGTGGCTGATGGCGCCGAGGCCCATCGTTCCTCGACAACGCCCGGCGCCCGCCTGTTCGTGGTGGACTGAGCCGCGATGCTTTGGCGCATGGCTGCCGATGCTCTGGTACTGGTGCACCTGAGCTTCATTCTGTTCGTGCTGCTGGGGGGCTTGCTGCTGCTGCGTTGGCCGCGGTTGATCTGGCTACACCTGCCTGCAGTGGCCTGGGGCATCGTGGTGGAGTGTCTGCATCTGGGGTGCCCGCTGACGCCCTGGGAAAACCAGCTGCGCCGAATGGCCGGACAGGCGGGTTATGACGGCGGCTTCATCGAGCACTACCTGATACCGCTGATCTATCCGGCCGGGCTCACGCCACAGATCCAGATCGGGTTGGGTGCCATCGTCGTGCTGGTCAACCTGGTCGTTTACGCCTGGCTGATCTGGCGCTGGCGCAATAAGGCTTGACCGCGATTTGCCCTGCCTATTCATAAGTCTGATGAAGGCGCGGGAGCTTTATTGCCTTCGCTACACTGGCAGCCATTGCAACCAGACATTGAAGGCAGGGCTGCTATGCAAAACCGCATGATGATCACTGGCGCGGGCTCCGGCCTGGGACGCGAAATTGCCCTGCGTTGGGCGCGCGAGGGTTGGCGGCTGGCGCTGGCCGATGTCAACGAGGCCGGCCTGACGGAAACCTTGAAATTGGTACGAGAGGCGGGTGGCGACGGCTTCACCCGTCGCTGCGACGTGCGTGACTACAGCCAGCTGACCGCTCTGGCGCAAGCCTGCGAAGAGCAGTTCGGCGGCATCGACGTCATCGTCAACAATGCCGGTGTTGCCTCCGGTGGCTTCTTCAGCGAGCTGTCGCTGGAGGATTGGGACTGGCAGATCTCGATCAACCTGATGGGCGTGGTCAAAGGCTGCAAGGCATTTTTGCCGCTGCTGGAAAAGAGCAAGGGCAAAATCGTCAACATCGCCTCCATGGCTGCGCTGATGCAGGGGCCGGGCATGAGCAACTACAACGTTGCCAAGGCCGGCGTGGTGGCACTGTCGGAAAGTCTGCTGGTAGAGCTGCGTCAACTGGAGATTGGCGTGCATGTGGTCTGCCCGTCGTTCTTCCAGACCAATCTGCTGGATTCCTTCCGTGGCCCGACTCCGGCGATGAAGGCGCAGGTGGGCAAGCTGCTGGAAAGCTCACCGATCAGCGCGGCAGATATCGCCAATTACATCCATGATGAGATGGCCAAGGGCAGCTTCATGATCCTGCCGCACGAAATGGGTCGTATGGCCTGGGCGCTGAAGCAGAAGAACCCGCAGGCGCTGTACGACGAGATGGCCAGCATGGCCGAGAAAATGCGTGGCAAGGTCAAATCCGTCAGCTGACCACAAGGTCAGTTATTTGCACCTGCAGGCTTGCCTGGCATGGCCTGCAGGGGTAGGGTGGCCGCCCCGGCCTGCCTGCCGTCATGACCTCGGATAACTCGTGAAACCTGTCCCTCGGGCCCTGCTGCTGGTGGCCCTGGTGCTGGCGGCGATCAATTTGCGCCCCGGCATCACTTCCCTCGCGCCGCTGATCGAGCGCATCGCTGCGGAGCTGTCGCTGAGTCGCAGCTTCATCAGTCTGACCACCGCCTTGCCGGTGCTGTGCATGGGCCTGCTCGCGCCATTGGCGCCGCGCCTGGCGATGCGCTGGGGCCTCGAACGCACCATTGTGCTTTGCCTTGGGCTGATTGGCCTGGCGCTGCTGGCGCGTCTGGCCGCGCACCAGAGTGCGGTGCTGATCGGCAGCGCCATCGCTTTGGGCGCTGCCATCGCGGTTGCCGGGCCTTTGCTGTCCGGGTTCATCAAACGCCACTTCGCCAGCCAGATGGGCCGTGTGGTGGGTTGGTATTCGCTGGGTATGGCCATCGGCGGTGCCGGTGGTGCGGTGCTCACGGCTCCGGCCACCGCAATGTTCGGCGATGCCTGGCATCTGGGGCTGGCGGTATGGGCGGCACCGGCGCTGTTCGGGGTGATGCTCTGGCTGTGGTTACCCAATCAGGCCAGCGCTGCTGACGAGCACGAAGGCGGTGGTCTGCCCTGGCGACAGCCGCGCGCCTGGCTGATCAGTTGCTTCTTCGCCATTCAGGCGGGCTTGTTCTATGCCATCGCGACCTGGGTGGTGGCGCGCTATCACGAAGCGGGGCTGAGCCTGCTGCGCAGCAACTCGCTGCTGAGCATTTCGATGCTGATGGGCTTGCCCAGCTCCTTCCTGCTGCCCTGGCTGGCGCAACGTTACAACGCCCGTTATCCACTGCTGTTGGCCTGCGGGGCGATCACCTGTGGTTGCCTGGCGATGGTTACCTTCATGCCGCGTTTTGTTCCCGAGTTGTGGGCGCTGATCATGGGCTTTTCGCTGGGCGGGTCCTTCGCCTTGTCGCTGGTGCTGCCGCTTTACGAAGCCGGCTCGCCGCTGGCGGTCAGCCGCTGGACGGCGATGATGTTGTTCACCGGTTACAGCCTGGGCTGCCTGACGCCCATTCTCACCGGGCTGGCACGTGATCTGTCTGGCAGCTACCGCCTGCCGTTCGCGGTGCTCACCGCGCTGGCACTGGTGATGACACTGGTGGCCTGGTTGTTGGGGCGTAGCCGACGCCAGCCGCGCTGAAGAATTCGTGCCAGTTCCTTTCTTGCCCAGGCGTGCTGTGTTAGAAGGCGTTCTGCTTTTTCAGGAGTGCCGGTGTGGAGTCCGAATCCATCGTCTATGGCTGCATCCGCGACTGGCCCTCGGATGACCCCGAGGTGCGTCGCCTGCGCCGTGAAACCAATCATGGCGTGCTGGCCGAGTTGCCGGCCGGCGAGCTCTGGCCGTTTCTCGGTCGTGAGATGTTCTCCTTCTGCGACTTGCCCGGTGCCGGCCTGTATCAGACTCAGGTGATCCACTTCGGCGCCAGCTATGGCGCGGTCGAGTACGAGTGGAACCTGTGGATCGAAGCCTTCGAGGCGCTGCTCAAGCGCCTGTACTGGGCCAGCGCGGTGGTGCATCTGGAAACCGAGCTCAATGGCATGCACACCTTCCGTTGGGAGTCCGATAGCGGCTTTCACAGCCCGCAGGAGGGCGGGATACGTGTGCGCTGCGCCTGGGAGCGCGAGGGGATGTTGCGCGGCTGAGGCAAAGAGTTCGCCGCAGTTACATGTGTTGGATACTGCGGCTGTCGCGGCGTCTGCCTGTCTGGCGAGCTCCCGCGTGGCGGGAGCGCTGTCGACTTGCGATTACTGCTGGGCCCACTTGAGGAAGGCGCTGCGGCTTTCCGGCGTGAGCAGGTTCCACATCTGCTGCAGGGTGGTCAAGGTGGCGTCATTGTGCGGCAGGGCAGCGGCCTGGGCCGGAGCAGGGGTCAGCGCGACCGCTTGTGGTGCGGCTACTGGAGCGGCGCCCAGCGGCGCGACGCTGGTGGCCTGCGGAGCGACTTCGCTGGAACCCATAAGCACGCTAAATGCCGAGACGTTGCGGTTGCCTTCTTCGGCGTCCTTGCGCTCGCCGGTGCGGGTGTTCACAGTCCAGGCCGGAAAGTCTTCTTCGAACTTCTTGGCTTCGGCCAGGTTGGCCGGGCGCTTGAAGTCCAGACGCCACTGCTCGCCGGCTTTGCCGTCGATGGTGAAGATGGCGGTGCGGCTGCGCACCACTTCATGGCTCATGCCGCCGGCGATGTCGAAGCCATTCTTGTAGAAAGCGTGGATCTGGTAAGCGCCCGGCTGCAGGAGCAGTTCCTTGTCGTTCAGGCCGGATGGAGCGTTGGCGGCGGAGTAGGGCTGGCCATTGATGCTGCGGATCTCCAGCTCGCCGGGTACGACCACGGTAAGGACCTGGTTCTGTGGCAGGGGTGTGCCGGAATACAGTTGAACTTTAGGTTGCTGGGCACAGGCGGCCAGCAGGCCAGCCATGGCGATTACGAACAAGCGGCGCATGAAAACTCCTAATTACGAAGGTCCGCCGGTGCTCGGCGGGCTGGGGGCAATGACATTCCGGAAACAAGAATAAGACGGCAAAGTGTCAGTTAAATGACAAACCGGGCTGCCCCTCGCGGAGCAGCCCGGTTTGTTTTATCTGGTCTGCAAACGGGATCAGAAGTCGTAGCGCAGACCTACGGTGAAGCCGGAAGACTTCTCGCCGAGAGCTTCGTTTACACCGTTAACGATCGACTGGTTGGTCGGGTTAGCGGTGCGGGACTGGCTCCATGGGGTGTAGGCAACGTTGTCGTCGTTGTCGACTACGGCGTAGTTGGCGTAGACGCGTACGGCTTTGTCCAGCTTGTGCTCGATACCTACGACCCACATTGTGGCGTCGGCATCGTCAGCATCGTTATCGTGGGTCATCCAGGTGGCTTTCAGAGCGGTGTTCTTGGCAATCGCCAGTTCACCGCCGAGGCCGTAGACATCGAAGGTACCAGCGTCACGCTGAGCGCTGGTGGTACCGCTGATACCGCTGAAGTCAGTGGTCTGATAGAAACCGACCAGTTTGAAGCTGTCGGTGATCTTGTAGGCAGCGGCGGCGCGGTAGGAGTCGGCTTCACCGCGATTGGTACCGACGGTAGTCGAGCGCAGAGTGTCGTCTTCTATCTGCTCATAGGCCAAGGAGGCTTCCAGCGGACCACCTACGTAGTTCAATGACACGCTGAAGGCATCGCTGTCTTCGTTGTTGCCGGCAGCGTTGGTGTTGACCGACTGGCCCTGGTACATCGAGTAGGCGATTTTGGCGTTGAAACCGTTGAAGTCCGGGGTGGTGTACTGGATGGTGTTGTCGTAACGCTCGTCGAGACGGCTGGCGGTTACGCGAGCCAGGTTGTTCATGTCGCCGACCTGGTCGCCGAACAGGTTGAACGGGCCACGAGCTACTTTGAACGGGCTATCGAAACGACCGATTTGCAAAGCACCGAAGCTGCTGCTTAGGCCGACGAAGGTGTCGCGAGTGGCGAAGTCGGTACCGCCGCTCGAGGCACCTGTGGTGAAGTTGATCTGCTGTTCGATCTGGAAGAAAGCCTTCAGATTCGGGTTGATTTCATGGTTGCCCTTGAAACCCAGGCGCGAGGAGTTGCTCGACAGGTTGGTTTCGGAATACCTGGCGCCGTCATCCAGATAGTCGACAGACACGTGCGCGCGACCATATACGGTGACGTCAGCCAGTGCAACGGCCGGGATCGACAGTGCGGAACCAACAGCAATCGCAATCAACTTCTTCTTCATCGAAAAACTCCTTCGTTTTATGAAACGCCATCTTGCGAGTGCCAGACGGTGTTTGTTTGGACGGAGGCGATTATGAAAAGCCGATGTGACAGAAGGCTTTCTGCTGTGTGACATTTTAGAGTCGGGGGAACTTTTTTAAAAACAGATGTTTAGGGCGGACTTGTGTGTCTTTTTAGCGTGTTTTTCAGGCGGCTGGATAAGTCCCGTGGTGATGGTATAGAGACACTGTTAAAGTTTCGAGAAAGTGCCAGGGTCACGTTCGCCTGGTTGAGGCTTTGTCATCTTTTCTCTCGCCCCGCGCGGGTGTTCTGCTCTATTCATGTATGTTGATGATCTGTCTCGCTCAGCGAAAAACCATCCCTTTTTCGGAGTGCCGTTGTGACCTTGTTCGTGGCCGATTCACTATCCAGCGTTCCCGTAGGCCAGTGGGATGCGTTGCTGGCCGACTCACAACCCTTTCTGCGTCATGCCTTTCTCAGTGCGCTGGAGGACAGCGGCAGCGTTGGTGGCCGCAGTGGCTGGCAGCCCTCGCACCGGCTCTGGTGCGATGAGCACGGGAAGGTGCAGGCCGTGCTGCCGGCTTATCTGAAGCAGCACTCCTACGGTGAGTACGTGTTCGATCACGGCTGGGCTGACGCCTGTCGCCGCGCCGGCATCGGTTATTACCCCAAGTTGCTGGGCGCCGTGCCTTTCTCTCCGGTAACCGGGGCGCGCTTGCTGGGCGATGCCGATGCGGCCGGGCAGTTACTCGACGCGCTGACAGCCGGGCTGGGTGCGGAAGAGTTGTCGAGCCTGCATATCAACTTCACCAGCCCGGCCTGCGATGCCGTCGTGGTGCAACGACCGGGTTGGCTGGAGCGCCTTGGTTGCCAGTTCCATTGGCACAATCGGGGTTACCGGGATTTTCAGGATTTTCTCGATGCGCTCAGTTCGCGCAAACGCAAGCAGATGCGCAAGGAGCGTGAGCAGGTGGCGGGGCAGGGCATCGAGTTCGACAGGCGTCTGGGCCATGAGCTGAGCGAGACTGACTGGGACTTCGTCTACCACTGTTACGCCAACACCTACCATGTGCGCGGCCAGGCGCCCTATCTGACGCGGGATTTCTTCAGCCTGTTGGCCGAACGCATGCCCGAGATGATTCGTGTGGTGTTCGCCCGGCAGCACGGTCGTCCGCTGGCCATGGCCTTCAGCCTGGTCGATGGCGATACCTACTATGGGCGCTACTGGGGGTGCCTGGCCGAGTTCGACCGGCTGCATTTCGAAACCTGTTTCTATCAGGGCATGGAGTTGGTCATCGCCGAAGGTCTGCAACGCTTCGATGCCGGGGCGCAGGGCGAGCACAAACTGATCCGCGGTTTCGAGCCGGTTCTCACCCGCTCTTGGCACTATCTCCGTCACCCGGGACTGCATGCTGCCGTTGCCGACTTTCTCGAGCAGGAGCGCTCTGGCGTGAGGGTTTACGCGCAAGAGGCGCGGAGCTATCTGCCTTTTCGCCAGCCTGACAACGGCTGATCGAGCGATCAGGTTATCGGCGAAGGGCCGAAACAGCTGTTTGCCGGAAGTTCCCCAAGTCGGAGATT
>Ga0209699_100746_pt1 | contig 12404 bp, 7 predicted proteins | sample SynthPrep_1_END__FD_187204 | JGI IMG/M metagenome (GOLD analysis project Ga0209699, IMG submission 187204) | Synthetic microbial communities from Ohio, USA - SynthPrep_1_END_DS7_MetaG (SPAdes) (version 2) | ecosystem: Engineered > Bioreactor > Aerobic > Activated sludge | place: USA: Ohio...
GCCTGGCCGATGGCCGCATGGCGCTGTGGGCGCTGCTGGGTTCCAGCGGCGGCTTCGCCCTGGCGCTCTTCTCCGGCTGGCCCGGCGAGGGCGCGCTGGCCGGTCTCTATGGCTACAACGCCACTCTGACGGCCATTGCCTTGGCCCAGGTACACCGCAACCTCTGGGTGCCCGCCCTCGGCATCCTACTCGCCCTGCTGCTGCAGCCCGGTTTCAGCGCTCTCGGCCTGCCGGCCCTGACCATGCCCTTCATCCTCGCCTGCTGGCTGATCAGAGCCGGCGCGCAGAGCTGGCAACAGGCGGTCAGAAACAGCACATCGCCCTGACGCCCGGCCCCTACTCCCGCTCGTAAAGAGTGAACTCCCGCCTCGTTTGGCGGGCTAATTCATATCTGCTGCAACGAGCGATACCCATGCCCGACGTTGTCCTTTGCCCTGCCATCGCCGTTTCGCCTGTTGTCTGCAGGTTCTGTCGGGTGGCGCGCCGATGAGCCTGGCGCCTGGCGACATCGAACTACCGGCCGACCTGCGCTATGTCGACGACAGCATGCCGGGCATCAGCCGCCGCAAGCTGCGTGGCAAGTTCTGCTACTTCGACACGCAGGACCAACGCATCCGCGACCCCAAGGAGGTGGCTCGCATCAATGCCCTGGCAGTACCGCCCGCCTACACCGACGTCTGGATCTGCCCACTGGCCAACGGTCATCTGCAGGCAACCGGCCGCGATGCCCGCGGGCGCAAGCAGTACCGTTACCACGCCCGCTGGCGCGAAATCCGCGATGCGGACAAGTACGCCAGCCTGCTGGCATTCGGCAAAGCCCTGCCGGCGCTGCGCGAAGCGCTGCAGCAGCACCTGAACCTGCGCGAACACCGCCGCGAGAAGGTGCTGGCAACGGTGATCATGCTGCTGGACAACACCCTGATCCGGGTCGGCAACGCCCGCTACGCGCGGGACAATCGCTCCTATGGGCTGACCACCCTGCGCAACCGTCACGTCGAGGTGCAAGGCAACACCATACGCTTTCACTTTCGCGGCAAGAGCGGCATCGAGCACGAGGTGCAGGTCAACGATCGACGCCTGGCGCGCATCATCCAGCGTTGTCTGGAACTGCCCGGGCAACACCTGTTCCAGTATCTGGACGAGCATGGCGAGCGTCGCGCGGTGACCTCCACCGATATCAACGAGTACCTGCATGAACTCACCGGCGCCGACTTCACCGCCAAGCACTACCGCACCTGGGCCGGCAGCGCGCTGACCCTGACGCTATTGCGCGAGCTCGAATGGCAGCCGGAAAGCGCAGCCAAGAAGCATGTGGTGGCCATGGTCAAGGAGGTGGCGCAGCAGCTGCGCAATACGCCGGCGGTCTGCCGCAAGTGCTACATCCATCCGGCCCTGATCGACGCCTTCCTCGCTGGCGAGCTGGCCGGCATCCGCCTGGCGACATCGCGCAAGGGCCTGCGCGCCGAAGAAAGCCTGCTGATGCGCTTTCTGGAAAAACTGCCGCCCGCCTGAGCCGCCTGGCCCCGCAAGCCAATCAGCGCTCGCGCTCCACGGTGCCAGCCTCGCTCGGCGTATCCGCAGCCTGCACGCCCCCCGCCTGCCAGCCACCGCCCAGCGCCACGTACAACGCCACCTGCGCGGTCGCCAGTGCGGCGCGACCTTCCAGTGCCCGCTGGCGCGCCTGCAGTGCGCCGCGCTGAGCGTCCAGCACCTCGCTCAGGTTCGCCTCGCCAAGCTCGTAGCTGCGCTGCACCAGCCGGTGCGCGCGCTCGCGGTGCTCGCGGGTACGGCTGAGGGCAGGACCGGAAAAAGGGGACGAAAAAGCGAAAAAGGGGACAGATTTATTGCCCCGCATCACCGGCAGCCGAAAATAAATCTGTCCCCTTTTTTTGCCCTTTTTTTGCCTTTTTTGGATTCTTGTGAGGGCCTTAAGGCGTTACGGGTACAGGGTACCTGATCAACTCATTTGGGGGCTGTACTTGGTATTGTCAGTCGACATAGCTCAACATCAATTGAGGTTACGGCTCCAGTAGACTGCACTTCACCAATATCAACAGAACACATCCCTGAATCTATCTGAATTAAGACCTCATACGACTTACCAGCAGCAGGTGTAAAGGCCATTGAGGGCGGATTGCAAGAAACACCTGGCGCAAACAAACGACCAAAAACCACAGTAGGCTTATTCGCGGGCAGTAAAAATTCTTTATAACCCTCACCAAAATAATAATAGGGGACAGACCACGTTTTACTAAATATCTGGCGCACTCTTGGGACGCCCTGGCTTGCCTCTTGTGACTCTTCGCCCCAACGCTGCCTCAACTTCGGCAGAAAACTTTGGACTTCCCAGTGCGTAGTTTCCATTTGTCGCGGCACGTATCTGATCAACAAGCCCTGGGTCTAGCTGATAGCGGAACAATTCTCTATAAGCCTCAGTCCTGAGCACCTCATCTCGACCCAGGGCCTGATAGAGAGGGTGTGGACAGCGCAGCACTGAGGACTCACCTTGCGCGTTGGCCCGGTAGCTCGACCAGCGATATTCAGCCGGGTGCTCAACCATGCCTGCGCGGATAGGATTCATCTCAATGTAACGATAACAAGCCAACACATAAGCCTCCTCCTGCATGAGGCAAGAGCGGAAACGACCTTCCCACAGCGTCCCGCTACGGCGGTATGTGCGATTAACATACTGCACGTAACGCTGCCCTAGCCCCTTCATCATGAGTCCTGCACTATCAGGGCTTTCGGGCGTGGCCAACAAATGAACATGGTTGGTCATCAGACACCAGGCATGGATCGCACATCCATGCTTCTTTGCTTGTTCCATCAATACATCCAGATAAAAAAGATAGTCCTCGTCAGCGTAAAAACAGGCTGAGCGATTATTCCCTCTCTGAATCAGATGAACTGAAACGCCTGGCAGTGATATCCGTGCTCGACGTGGCATACAGACCTCCTTCCATGGAATTCCATAACCCTAGACCAATAAACGTGGTCTGTCCCCTATTGTTCTTTTGTCCCCTATTGTTCTTTTTCCGTGTGTCCCCTTTTCCGTGATGCACTGTACTTGGCCGGCCTTCAGGCTCAAACGACAGGCAGGTCATGCCGCTTTCAGAGCAACAGCGTCAGGTATAAAACCGTGCTGTCGCTCTGGCGTATCGGCCTTGAGTACCTCAGGCGCTCCGCCAGCGATTTATCAGGCTCGGCTCTGGCGAAGATGGAGCTCTTGCTACGTGACGAGGTTCACCGGCAGGCGCAGACTCTGGAGTAGATTTGTGGGGATTTCTCAGGGTCTGCCCCTATTGTTTTCGGCCACCTGAAAGGTCGTTACTATAAAGACATCGTGTATCTGTCTCTCTGAACGGATAAATTCGGCGGCAGCTAAATTGTTTTTCTCTGCCGCACGAGTATCAACCGGCAACTCAACTCCATCCCAAATGCAATCAAGCCTTGCTTCAAAACCAGGAAAGTGCCAAAGCCCCCCTTCAACCCGAGCAACGACTAAACCATGTTGACTAGCCCGCTTACAAACCTCAATTGCCGCATCAGCAGATAACTTCATCACAACACTTCCCTCAAGAGTAAAGAAGTCATTCGATAAATCGTAGCGCTGCTGAGGATCAATTTTCATCACAACTCACTCCCAATTAATTCTACTATCGGGAATCCACCCCGGATCATTCTTGCCACTTACTTGTACGACCTCTCCGGTTCGGTCATTTACTACAACGTAACCATTCTTCGAGCCATATACAGATGCAGGATCATTTCTCGGTAGCCCGTCAGGAGTTTTTCCGGCGGATCTCTTATCTACCGTCGTTCCGACAGGCTTCTCTTTGACTATTGCTTGCACTTCTTGCTGCGTCCATCCACGAGCTTCAAGCTGACCGCCAATCTTCCCGTCAATAACAACCTTAGTACTTGCTGTCCCAGTTGCTTTTGGGGCGCTTACAAGAGCCTCTCCATACGTCTTCTCCAGCTTTTCAAGAGCCTCTTGGGACATTTTAGTCCCGGCTTTCTTAATCGCCGCAACTTTCCCAGACGGAGTCGGGAAGAGTAAATCAATGGCTAAGGCAACGTAGTTCTCCCAGGTCTCAGGCTCAAATAGACTCTCCCGAATACTACCTGGAGTAAATTCCCTATTGAGGAAGTCCACCACCCTAGGATCTAGATCACCAACACCATCAAGTTCTCCAGAGGCTATTCTCTTGAGCTCTGCCACCACCTCACTTGCTTCAAGATCGGTGTACTTGCCCTGCGCATGCAATAACTCCAAGCCAGCTTCAAGCTTCTTCTGAGCATCCCTGTGAACCTGCTGGTTGTAGGCAGTGGCATTCTTGGCCAACTCTGCCGCCTTAGCTGGATCACCGCCCGTTGCAAGTGCAAGGGAAACTCCAATTAGCTGTGACACTGCCAATTCAAGCTGCTCATCGCCTTTGATAAGGCCCTCCAGTCGAGTGACTAGCGCCTCATTGACTCCGCCAACAATAACCCCTGTCGCGAAATCTCCACCTGTGGCCTCGCTTAGTAGTCCACCGACCAAGGCATGAACGACGATTTTTTCTTTGCCACCTTCAAACCACGCATTGTCTTGAGCAATGTCGCCTACCGCGTTGAATGCGACGGCTTGTAAAAGCTGGGTTAGTTGACTCGTTAACGCGATTTGCAGGTTGTCACCAAGGCTTCCACCTTGAACCGCAGTCTGAGCAACAGCCTGTACGGCACCTTGCGCACCTAAATACGAGCCAAATTTGGCGACTTCAACAGGTTTGCTTAGGTCGAAGCCCTTCGTAATCTTATTGACGTTATCACTGCTTACACCAAAAGCACTATCCAAAACTCCCGATGTGAAGCCGGCAGTAAGCCCAGAGACCAAATAGCCCTTTAAAGCGTCGTCCGAGGTCACATCCCCGACCACAGCCCCAAGATCACCCTTGTTATTTATTGCACTGATAGCCGCAGTACTGACAGCCGCATGAAATACAGCCTGTGCGGCAGCACCTACCCCAGTGGCTACTGCTGTACCGGCCCCTGCTCCCGTCGCTGCCGAACTTGCCGAAGTAGCTACAGCCGAACCGGCGCCCCAAGTTAGGTACGTAACGATAATTGCAATGACAATAGCCGCAGCCCCACCCAACCCCGAGTGGCTGTACTTGAAGGAGTCATGCACCTCCTTCACCCGCCGCCAGTCCACATCGCCTCGGGCTTCGGCCTCTTTCAGCCAGGCCAGGTCAGGGTCAGCCTCGACCATTGCATCGATGGTCTGGCTGACGGACTGCTGGTTGACCTGCTTGATATCGATCTTCAGGCCATCGACCGCCTGAATGACCAAGTCGCCCTGAGCGATCAGCTCGCTTTGTTTCAGGGTCTCGTCGGTCTTACCCTTACCCTTGGCCGACGTCCACGCCCAGCTGCTCTTGCTCTTCTCGTGGCTTTCCTGATCGAGATCCTTGACCGCTTCGAAAGTGATGCTGCCGCCGCTGTCGAGGATCAGGTCGTTGCCGCTTTCCAGTCGCGCTTTCTGGTACAGCTGGTCGCCTTCGCTGACCAGGATCAGATCACCGCCGGTGGTGATGCTGCTGCCGACATTGCGTACCGTGGTGACTTCGTCTCGCTGGGTTTTCTTGCTGCCCCAGGAGCCCTTCTTCTTCATGTCGTAGAGGTAGTAGTCACTGTTCTGTGCAGCCAGCAGCGCCAGTTGCTCACCGGCATACAGAAATGCCTCACCCTCGGCCTTGAGCTGGCTGGCGCTGAGGATCAGGTTGCCTTCGGCCAGGACATCCAGATCCCCACCCGCCTCGATTACCGCCGCTTGCTGGCGTACGCTGCTGTCTTCCTTGTCGACCTTCTTGCCACTGCGCTTGTAGCGGTACTCGCTGCTGCTCTCGTTGGCGGCCGCTGCAATTGTCACATCACGGCCAGCATCCAGCAGCACGTCGCCCTCCGCCTTCACCGTACTGGCCACGACGGCAATATCCTGCCCGGCAGTCACGGCCAGATCCCCGCCCACCTGCACATCACTACCATGCTGGGTAGTGCTGCTGGTGCTCCAGAAGTGACGCTTGTCCTTACGCATGCTGCCGTGTTCTTCAGCAGCAGAGGCGATGATCACATCACCACCGGCATTCAACTTGGCGTCGCCGCCCGCCTTGAGGCTGCCGCCGATGTTCTGGATATCGCCCCCAGCGAGCAGTTGCAGATCGTTGCCGGATTCGATGCCGGCTGCCTTATCGACCACGCTGGTCAACTGGCTGAAACCCTTGCCGCTCAGGCTCTGCTGGCTGATGGTGCGTTCGTTGCTGATATCGCCTGTCAGGGCGATGAGGGAAACGTCCTGACCATTGATGATGCCGCCCTGAGCGTTACGAATACTGTCGGTGGCCAGCAGTTGCAGACGGTCGCTCGCCTGCATCAAGCCGTTGTTGCCGATGCCGGCAGCAGTGACACTGAGGTTTTCACTGGCGCGCAAGGTGCCGCTGTTGTTCAGGTTGCCGCCGCTGATCAGGGCAACGTCCTGGCCCTGGATCAGGGCGCCGCTCGGTGCCAGGCGATCACCGACCTGGGCCAGGTAGAGGACCGGCACCAACACCTTCTCGCCGTTCACCTCACGCTCTTCGAGCCAGACGATGTCGTGGGTCAGCGCCGCGACCTGGGCAGAGGAAAGCCCCACACCAACCGACAGGCTCAACGCCTCCTTGCTGGCGATGGCGTTGTCCATCAGGTAGCGGAATTGCGCGTCGTTGTTGGTGAAGCCATCGAGGTAGCGTTTGCCGGTGCGCGCGGCGATGGCCTGTTCGAGCAGACGCTGTTCATACAGGCCATCGCCCAGGCGTTTCTGCGCCGTGTCGTTATCGAAACCGAGCAGGCCGAGCATGTAGTCGGAGCTGACGAACTGCTTGAGGTCGGCGAAGGCCGGGTTGGTTTCGATCAGGTAGCGGTGGCCGGGATCAGTGTTGGTCTGGAACAGGCCGTTCTGCCCCTGCGGCAGGCTGAAGCCAGGGAGGCTGATGGGATCGACGGCCTGCTGCGCGGTATCAGCAGGCAGTTGCGGGTTGAGCTGCACGACCAAGGGGGCAGAGGCGCCACCGACCGTGGTTTCCAGTGTTTGCTCAGTACCGGCCTGGGGTGCGTTATGGGCCAGGACGGATTCATTAGTAATAGGCTGAGTGGCCTGAATACGCACATCGCCGCCAGCCTGGATGATGCCGGGCGCCGCGACGCCGATGGGCGTTTCTCGCTGGATATCGCTGACCAGATTCCATTGCCCCAATGCCCCAGGTAATACCTTGGGCAAGGGTTGGGCATTGTAGGGATTGATGTAGTTGGCCCGGAAGCGCTCATCCGTTCCGTCTGAGACCCGGCCGGTGTTGTAGCGGCGCACACGTTCCACCGAGGCGAGCGTGGCACCGGTGTTCTCCAGACTGTCGGCATCGACATCGATATCGCCGGCCGCGCTCAGGGTGCTGTAGCGGTTGGCGATTTCGCCGCCGTTGAGCAGCAGGTTGGCACCAGTGTGGATGCGTGATGAGGCGGAGTCCGCTTCGACCCGAGCCTCGAAGCGCTCGGTCGCCACGTAGTCGACATTGTGGTGGTCACCGCCGCAGTCATAGCAGACAACGCTGATACCGCCATAGGTCTGGGCAAGTCGCCAGTCGAATACGTCCTTGCGATTACGCAGCACCGCAGCACGTAGGGTCATATCCCCCGCAGACTCGATACTCGCCGAGCGGTTATCCAACAGGTCGAGGTTACCGCCATCCTCATCGCGAGCAACGTCTAGCTCGCCAAGGCTGTAGATATCGCCCAGCAGGTTGACCAGGCTGGCAGTGCGCAGGGTCATGTCCGCGCCGCTAAAGATCAGGCCCTGTTCGTTACGTAGAGAGTCCCCCTCGATACGCAGCAGGCCACTGCCACCCAGTGTGCCGCGGTTGTCGAGGCTACCCAGCCTGAGGAACATGTCCTGCGCGGCGGTCAGACGACCCTGGTTGAGCAGTTGGCCGCTCAGCTCGAAGCGTCCGATACCGCCACTCTTGGCCTGTGCGTCGTTGCCAAATGCGGCGCTGTCCGCCTTGAAGGTCAGGTCGCCCAGGCTGCGCAAGGCACCATTGCCCTCGTAATTGCCGCTGAGCGTCAGGTCGAGCGCGCCATCGGTGGCGATAACGCCATCATTGACCCAGTTGTCGCCAGTGGCTGTGATGCTCTGCCGCGAGATCAACTGGCCGGTGGCGGCTTGGGTGAACTGACCGATATTCAACGTCAGGCGCTCGGCCTGCAGCTCGCTGGTGTTGGTCCAGTCAGCAGCGCTGAGGCTCAGCTCACCATTGGTGATGAAGCGCCCACCGGCACCGCCCAGATCAGCCAGATCCAGCTCGAAACCCTGGGTGCCCAGATGACGAACCGTGCCGCCCAGATTGCTCAATGAACTGCTGGCGAGAGCAAAGGCAGCGTTGCCGATTTCCACCAGGCCCTGGTCGTTATCGAACAGGTTGCCAATCTGGAACTCGCTCCTGCCGCTGCTGGCCAACGCACGCAGACGTCCATCGCGGTTCTCGGCACTACCGGCTGCAAGCGTCAGCACTTGGCTGGACTCGATCAACCCCTGGCCGTTGTTCAAAGCACCTGTCAGCTTCACATCGATGGAGTCAGCAGCGAGGATGCCGCTCTGGTTGTTCAGCGACGCAGCGTCGACTCGCAGTTCGCCGGCTGCCAATAGCTCGCCGTCCTGGTTGCTCAGGGCGCCGCCGCCAAGTTCCAGGTTCTTCTGCGCGAGAATTTGGCCCTGGCTGTTGGCAAGTTGCGCTGCCTGGATCTTGGCATTACCTGCGCTGAGCAACTTGCCGTTGCTGTTGTCCAGCACCTCGACATCCGCTTCCAGGCTGCCACGGGCAATCAGCTCGCCCCGGTTGCTGACACGCTGGCTGTTCAATACTAGCTTGCTGTCGGTTACCAGCGCACCGTCGGCCTTGACCCCGGCCTCGACGATGCCCTGGTTATCCAGCTCGCCGCCGCCGATCTCGAGGCGATTGCCAGCCGCCAGGCTTTCCTTCACCTGGGTCTTATCCGTGGCTATGACTGTCGCATTACGACCGGCATAGGTATCGGCGTTCAGTTCGATCTCGTTGGCGGCGAGTTTCAGGTCATTACTGGCCGCGACACGCGCCAGGCTCAGCTTGCCATTGGCATCGATCTGGATATCCCCGGCGCTGGCGGCCATGTCACCAGCCAGTTTCACGCCCACGCCCTGCTCGGTGCCGACCAGTCGAATGGCGCCCGCGTACATGCCGCCCAGGGCCGAGCTGTCGATGGCCAGCATGGGCTTGTTCGAGCCGTCGTCGGCCTTGGCGGTGGCGGCCAGGGTGGTGGCATCCACTTCGTTGCGGCCGGTGACGATGTTGAGCTTGTTGGCGTGCAGCTCGGCGTTGATCTGCGCGCTGCGGGTGATCAGGTCGAACTGGTCGACGTTGCCGGCATTGAGGCCTTGGCCTTCGATGGCGATCTGCCCGCCGTCGACATCGAAACGTTGCAGGCGGCCGCTCTCGATCACTGGCGTGCCGGTGCTGAGGGTGACGCGCGGGGTGTTGATGAAGCCGCAGCCATCGCAGGTGATGCCATGCGGGTTGGCGACGATGACCGCTGCCGAGCGCCCGGCCACTTCCGTGTAGCCCTTGAGCTGGCTGGCGTTGCCGCCGGTGACTTCGTTGAGAATCAGCCCGGCAGCGCCGTTCTTCAGGTTGGGGTTGCCGACCACGTAGCCGCCCAACTGGGTCTGCACCAGGTTCTGCGCACTGTTGTTGAGGATCAGCCCTTGCTGACCGACGTTGTAGTCGGTGAACTTGTTGTGCGACAGGCCGCTGCCATTGGGCGTGGCGATGTTGACCATCGGCACGCCGTTCTGCGCCTGGGTCACGGCAGTGTTGCCGCCGGCGGCCTGGTCAACCGCCAGTTGCGCCGCGGTGGCGACGATGGGGTTGAGAAACAGCACGCCGGCAACGATCAGGGCGATGTTCTGAAACAGGGGACTGCGTACGTCCATGTCGATACTCCAACCAGCCGGCCGGCCGGGCAATCAGAAGAACAGGTCGAATCGGAAATAGACCGGGCGCTCGTCACGCTCGATGACGTCGGGGCGCTCCAGGGCATGGGCGAAGCTCACCGAGGCCGCCAGGTGCTGGCCGCGCAGGGCGAACTCGAGGGCGTTGCCCGTCATGCGGCCGCGTTGCTCGGGGTTGTGCCGGCCGCCGTGGATCACGCCGACGTCATAGGCGAAGGCCAGGCTGTATTCGTGCACGAAGGGGCGCAGCGCCTCCCAGGTGACCGGGCGGCGCCAGCGCAGTTGGTTGCGCCAGTAGCCGCCGGTATCGCCGGACAGGGACTCGTCCTTGAAGCCACGCACCGAGCTGAGGCCGCCGATGCTGATGCGCTGCGGGCTGAACAATACGTCTTCGCTCTTCTGGCCGTAGGCCAGGCTGTCGAAGCTGAAGGATTCGCCCCACAGCGCGAAGGGCTGCAGGTAGCTCAGGGCCAGGGTGTATTTGTTGTAGCGCGCCACCGGCTGGCTGCCTTGCGGGTCACCGGCGCGCTGGGCGTCGAAGGCGCCGATGCCGCGTTGCCAGCCGAGATCGGCGTTGACGAAGGCGCTGCCGATACGGCGACCATGGTTGAAGCCCAGCTGCGCCTCGGACAGGCGCGTGCTGGAGGTGTCGATGCGGTTGCCGAGAATGAAGTTGTTGCTACGCAGGTGGCTGACACCGAGATTGAAGGCGGTCTTGCTGACATTGTCGCGGTGCAGCACGCGCTCGCCGCGCAGGGCGTGGGTCTTGCTGTCGCCGTCCTGATCGAAGAGAAAGCCGCCGCCGTCGCTCTGCGTGCGGTAGTAGCTCTGGCTATAGCTGTAGCTGAAGTTCCACCAGCCGTAGGGCACCTGGTAGATCAGGCTCTGGCTGTGGGAGTGGCGGTAGCTGTCGCTCACCGCATCGCGGTTGGCGCGCAGGCTGAGCTGGTCGGCCAAACCAAGGGGGCTGTCCCAGTCGAAGCTCAGGCCCCACTGTTGCTCGCCGGTGCTCTTCTGGCCGTCGTTATGGCGGTTGAGTCCGGCACGCCAGGGTTTGTCGCGCTGGCCTTGCAGCCGCACACGGCTACCGCCTACCTCTTCACCCGGCACCAGCTCCAGCTGGGCCTGGCGCGATGGCAGGCGGTTGAGCTGGTCGACCAGTTGCTCCAACTCGCGCAGGTCCAGCACTTCCCCCGGCTGGCCGGGGAAACCCATGGCCAGTTCGCGGTCGCTGGCAAGCGTGGAGCTGTCCAGCCCTTCCAGGCGACCTTCGACCACGATGACGCGCAGCTCGCCTGAAGACAGGTCCTGCTGCGGCAGGTAGGCGCGTGAGGTCACGTAGCCCCGATCGATATAGAACTGGGTGATGGCCTTGAGCAGCTCGTTGAGCTGGCCAACGCCCAAACACTCGCCGGCGAAGCGCTGCAGAATGGCCTGCTGGTTGTCCTCAGCGAGAAGAGTGGCGCCTTCCAGGCGGATCTGCTCGATGTCGAAGCAGCGTTCGTCTTCGACGGGTGCGGTTTGCAGTTGAGGCCTTTCGCCAGGAAGTTGCTGCAGCTCCTCGAGGCGCCGCTGCTGTTCCTGCAACAGGCGCTCCTGGCGCTCGCGGATCAGCTCACGGTCGCCCGGCGTCTGCGCCAGCACGATAGCGGGAAGAGAAAAACACAGCCATACGGCCCAAAAAAGGCCGGGAGCCACTTTTAACGTCGCGCAGCGACGGCCCGTAGGGTGGTCGCCAGAGATGGCAGGCCATAAAGGGCTAATACGGAAAGACATGCTTTCAGTCCTTTGAATAGCAGAAAAACGGCGTCGTAAAATCGGCGGCGATTAAAACACATGGCACCTTGACATCAAACAGGGTTTTGATGAACGGCGTCACAATCACTGCCTCGGAGCCTTTCCGTCCGACAAATGGCATATAGCCACCAACCTTCTCGTCCCTTGCCCTCACTCCGCCTTCCTGCCTAGGCTGTGCCCTTTCGCTCAATTTGGACCTTGCCATGGAAAACCGGCAGAGCTGGCGTCAACGCATTTACATCATCATTTTCGAAACCAGCACGCCCGCGGCGCAGCGCTTCGACAACTGGCTGCTGGTGACCATCCTCGCCAGCCTGGTGGTGGTGATGCTCGACAGCATCGAGCACTTCCACAACCAGTACGCCGATGTGTTCGGCGCGCTGGAGTGGTTCTTCACCGCGCTATTCGCCATCGAGTACGGCTTGCGCCTGTACAGCTCGCCCAAACCGATGCGCTATGCCTTCAGTTTCTTCGGCCTGGTGGACCTGCTGGCGGTGCTGCCGGCCATCCTGGCGTTGATGTTCGCCGATGCGCAGTACCTGATGATCGTCCGCGT
>Ga0209699_100747_pt1 | contig 12400 bp, 7 predicted proteins | sample SynthPrep_1_END__FD_187204 | JGI IMG/M metagenome (GOLD analysis project Ga0209699, IMG submission 187204) | Synthetic microbial communities from Ohio, USA - SynthPrep_1_END_DS7_MetaG (SPAdes) (version 2) | ecosystem: Engineered > Bioreactor > Aerobic > Activated sludge | place: USA: Ohio...
CTTCCGCCCCCCGCTGGCGGAAAACGCCCTACCGCCAGCCGGCCGCCTGAAGGCCACGCTGGCCGTGCTGCTGGCCTGCGGCCTGCTCGCCGCGCCGCCCGCCGGTGCCCAGGCCCAGAGCAGCACTGGCGCCGCCACCCTGCGCCAGGCCTTCGACGCCGCCTGGCAGCGCCAGCCCGAAGCCCGCGCCGCCCAGGCCCGTGCCGACGCGGTGCTCGCCCGTGCCGAGCAGGCCGACAGCTGGCTGGCCGATGCGCCCGCCGTCGAAATCTCCGGCCGCAGCGACCGCTACAACCGGGATGCCGGCACCCGCGAATACGAAGTCGGCCTCGCCCTGCCGCTGTGGCGGCCGGGCGAGCGCGGCCGCGCCCAGGCCCTGGCCGCCGCCGAGGCCGACAGCCTCGCCGGCATGCTGACGCAGAGCCGGCTGCAGCTCGCCGCCAGCGTGCGCGAAGCCTGGTGGGCGCTGCAGCGCGCCCGGCTGGACCGCGAGCTGGCGGATGCCCGCATCGCCCACGCCGAAACCCTGGCGGCGGACGTCGCCCGCCGGGTACAGGCCGGCGAACTCGCCCGCGCCGACGGCCACCAGGCCGGCAGCGCGCTGGCCGCCGCCCGCAGCGAACAGGCCGCCGCCATGCTGGCCGAGGCCGAAGCCGCCCAGTTGCTGCAAGCCCTCACCGGCCTGCCGCCGGCCGCCACCCAGGAAGCCCGGCCTGAAGCGCTGCCGCCCGCAGCCATGCCCACGATGGAAGCCACCAGCGAAGATGGCGCCGCAGCGCAGGCGAACGCCGCCCACCCGCTGCTCAACGCTCTCTCCACTGAAGCCGAACGCGCCCGCCGGCAGCAGGCGCTGGCGGCCAGCCAGGGCAGCGGCCCGCCAGAGCTCACGCTGTCCAGCACCCACGAGCGCGACGCCTATGGCGAACGCTATGCCGACAGCCTCACCCTGGCGCTGCGCATTCCCTTCGGCGCCGGCGCCGCCAACCGGGCGCGCGTGGCCGACGCCAGCGCCGAACGCATCGCCGCCGAAACCCGGCTGGAGGCCGAGCGCCAGCGCCTGCGCGCCGACATCGCCCTGGCCCGCGCCCGGGTGGATGCCCAGGCGCGCCGGCTGGACGCCGCCGCCGAACGCGACCGCCTCGCCGCCGAAACCCGCGGCTTCTACGACAAGGCCTTCCGCCTGGGCGAAACCGACCTGCCCACCCGGCTGCGCATCGAACTGGACGCGGTGGAGGCGGAACGCGCCCACGCCCGCGCCCGCATCGACGCCGCCGAAGCGGTTTCCCGCTTGCGCCAGGCCCTGGGCCTGCTCCCCGAATGAACGAGATCGCCACCATGCAGACCATCTTTTCCCGCTTCACCCCCCTTACACGCCTCCCGGCGCTGGCCGCCGGGCTCGCCGCCGCCCTGCTGCTGTTGCCGGCGCCGCCGGCCCAGGCCGACGACGGTCACAACCATGACGCCGCCCCCGCGGCCGCCAGCGGCCCGGCGCTGCCGCGCTTCACCGCCGAATCCGACCTCTTCGAACTGGTCGGCGTGGTCGATGGCCGCCGCCTCACCGTGTGGCTGGACCATGCCGCCGACACCCGGCCGGTGGAAAGCGCCGAAGTGGAACTGGACTTCGGCGGCGCCACGCTGAAGCTGGACCGCCACGCCGCCGGCGAATACGAGGCCGAACTGCCGGCCGCGCCGGCGCCGGGCGAGATCGCCATCACCGCCACCGTCACCGCCGGCGATGCCAACGATGCCGAGATCGACCTGCTCGCCACCACGCTGGACATCCATGAGGACGCCCACGAGGAAGCCACCAGCGGCGGCCGGAGCATTCCGCCGCTGCTGATCGCCGCTGCCGCGCTGCTGCTGGCGGTGCTCGCCTGGTTCGCCGGCCGCGCCAGCGGCAAGGCCGCGCGCAAGGGAGGTGCCGCATGAAGACCTGCTTCGACACCCACCTCAGCCTGCCGCAGGCCACCACCGCTGCGGATGCAAGCAACCCGACCGTCCCTGCCCGGCCCCACACCATGATCTGCCGCCTCGCCCTGCTGCTCGCCATCCCGCTCGCGCTGCAGCTCTCCACCCCAGCCTTCGCCGACCCCGGCCATGACCACGACCATGCCGGCGAAGCACCCGCCGCCGCCGGCGACGGCCCGCGCCGGCTGGCGGACGGCAGCGTGTTCCTGCCCAAACCCACCCAGCGCATGATGGGCCTGCGCACCATCGTCGCAGCCGAAGCCGAGCTGCCGCAGGCGGTGGAACTGGCCGCCACGGTGACGCTGGACCCGAACGCCGGCGGCCGGGTCCAGCCCACCCAGGGCGGCCGGCTGGAAGCCGGGCCGCGCGGCTTGCCCGGCGTCGGCCAGAAAGTGGCCAAGGGCGAGGTGCTGGCCCATGTGGTGGCCAGCGCCGCCGCGCTGGAACGCGCCGGCCAGCAGGCCCAGCTCGCAGAAGCCCGCAGCGCGCTGGCGCTGGCGGACAAGCGCCTCGCCCGCCTGCAGGAGCTGGCGGACACGGTGCCGCGCCGCGACCTCGAAGCCGCCGCCAGCGAGCGCGACAGCCTCGCCGCCCGCGCCAGCTCCCTGGCCGCCGGCCTCAGCGCGCGCGAAACCCTGGTCGCCCCGGTGGCCGGCGTCATCGCCAGCGCCGCCGCGGTATCCGGCCAGGTGGTCGCCGCCGGCGAGACGCTGTTCGAAATCGTCGATCCCGCCCGCATGCAGGTGGAAGCGCTGGCTTTCGACGCCGCGCTGGCCGCCGACGTCGGCAGCGCCACCCTGGTGCCGCCGCGCGCATCGGCGCCGGGCGGCAGCGCCGCGCTGCCGCTGCACTTCATCGGCGCCGGCCGCATCCTGCGCGAGCAGGCGCTGCCGCTGGTGTTCCGCGCCGAGGGCAACGGCCTGGCCGCCTATGCCATCGGCCAGCCGGTGAAGGTGGTGGTGCAGACGCGCAGCACCCGCCGCGGCGTGGCGGTGCCCAGCGCGGCGCTGAGCCGCAATGCCGCCAACCAGACCATGGTGTGGATCAAGCAGGCGCCGGAGCGCTTCGAGCCGCGGGTGGTGGCGGTGGCGCCGCTGGACGGGGCGCGCAGCGCGGTGCTGTCCGGCCTCGCCGCCGGCGAGCGGGTGGTGAGCGAAGGCGCCGCCCTCGTCGGCCAGGTCCGCTGAAGGAGGCGCCGCAATGTTCAAGTGGCTACTCCAGGCCAGCCTGGGCAACCGCATGCTGGTGCTCGCCGCCAGCGCGGTACTCATGCTCTATGGCGCGCTGCAGCTGGCGCGCACCCCGGTGGACGTGTTCCCCGATCTCGACAAACCCACCGTCACCATCATGACCGAGGCCGGCGGCATGGCGCCGGAAGAGGTCGAACAGCTGCTCACCTTCCCGCTGGAAACGGCGATGAACGGGCTGCCGGGCGTGGAATCGGTGCGTTCGGTGTCCAGCGCCGGACTGTCCTTCGTCTATGTCTCCTTCAGCTGGGATACCGAGATCTACCGCGCCCGCCAGCTGGTAGGGGAGCGGCTGGCCTCGCTGGAAGCGGACTTCCCCGCCGGCATCGTGCCGCGCATGGGGCCGGTCAGCTCCATCATGGGCGAGATCATGCTGGTGGCGATCCCGATAGACCCGGACAAGATCCAGCCGATGGCGGTACGCGAGTACGCCGATTGGTCGCTGCGGCCGCGGCTGATGGCGATACCCGGCGTCGCCCAGGTGATCCCCATCGGCGGCGAGGTGCGCCAGTTCCAGGTAGAGCCGGACCCGCAGCGCATGGCGGCGCTGGGCATCACGCTGGACCAGGTGGAGGCGGCGCTGCTGGGCTACGCGGCCAACACCAGCGGCGGCTTCAAGGAGCTGAACGGGCGTGAATACCTGATCCGCCACCTGGGCCGCAGCGAGCGCCTGGAAGACCTGCAGAACCTGGCGCTGACGGCACGCGACGGCCGCGCCATCCGCCTGCACCAGGTCGCCGAGGTGGGCTTCGCGCCAGCGATACGCCGCGGCGACGCCGGCTTCGGCGGCCGGCCAGCGGTCATCCTCGGCGTGCAGAAGCAGCCGGGCGCGGACACCGTCGCCCTCACCCGCAGCATCGAGGCGGCGTTGGCCGACATGCGCGGCGCGCTGCCGGCGGGCATGGAGGCGCCGCGCGTCACCTTCCGTCAGGCGGACTTCATCGAGTCCTCCATCGGCAACCTGCAGGGCAAGCTGGTGGCGGCCTCGGTGCTGGTGGCGGTGGTGCTCTTCCTCTTCCTCGGCAACTTCCGCAGCACGCTGATCTCGCTCACCGCGATTCCGCTGTCCATCCTGGTGACGGTGCTGGTGTTCCGCTACTTCGGCCTGTCCATCAACACCATGACGCTGGGCGGCATCGCCATCGCCATCGGCGAGCTGGTGGATGACGCGGTGGTGGGGGTGGAAAACGTGCTGCGCCGGCTGAAGGAGAACCAGCGCCACAGCCCGCGCCTGCATCCGCTGGAGCTGGTAGCGCGGGCCACGCTGGAGGTGCGCTCGGCCATCGTCTACGCCACGCTGATCATCGTCCTGGTGTTCGTGCCGCTGTTCGCGCTGCCCGGCATGGAGGGCAAGCTCTTCGTGCCGCTGGGCATCGCCTACATCGTCTCCATCCTCGCTTCCATGCTGGTGTCGGTGACGCTGACACCGGTGCTGGCCTTCTACCTGCTGCCGCGGATGAAGAACCTGGACCACGGCGATCCGCGGCTGGTGCGCTGGCTGAAGACGCACTACGCCAGCGGCCTGCAGAAGGTGCTGCGGGCGCCCAAGGCGGCGGTCGGCCTGGGCGCGGTGGCGGCGCTGGCGGCGGCGCTCACCGTGCCCCTCTTCCCCACAACCTTCCTGCCGCCCTTCAACGAGGGCTCGCTGCTGATCGGCCTGCGCCTCAACCCCGGCGTCACCCTGTCGGAATCCATACGCGTCGCCTCCGAGGCGGAGCGGCTGGTGGCGGGCGTGCCCGAGGTGGTGCACGTCGGCCGCCGCAGCGGCCGGGCGGAGCTGGACGAGCATGCGGAAGGGGTGCATGTGTCCGAGCTAGACGTGAAGCTGGTGCCGCAATCCGAGCTGACGCGGCCGCTGGACGAGGTCTATGCCGATCTGCGCCGCCGGCTGGCGGTGCTGCCGGTGTCGGCCAGCCTGGGCCAGCCCATCTCCCACCGCATCGACCACATGCTGTCCGGCGTGCGGGCGCAGATCGCCATCAAGCTGTTCGGCGAGGATCTGGACACCCTGCGCACCCAGGCGGAGGCGCTGCGCGCGCGGCTGGCCGCCATTCCCGGCCTGGCCGACCTGGAGGTGGAAAAGCAGGTGCTGGCGCCACAGATCAAGGTGGTGGTGGACCACGCCGCGGTGGCGCAGTACGGCCTCTCCTCGGCGCAGCTGATGGCCAGTCTGCAGACCCTGGTGGGCGGCGAAACGGTGACGCAGGTGATAGAGGGCAACCGCCGCTTCAACCTGGTGCTGCGCCTGCCGGAGGACACCCGCACGCTGCAGGGCCTGGCGCAACTGCCGATCGAAACGCCGCTGGGCCGGGTGCCGCTGGAGAAGCTGGCGCGCATCGACGATGCCGACGGCCCCAACCAGATCGTGCGCGACGACGGCCGCCGCCGCATCGTGCTGTCGGCCAATGCCCAGGGGCGGCCGCTGTCCGAGGTGGTGGAAGACATCCGCGCCGCGGTGGCCGCGCAGCCGCTGCCGGAGGGCTACTTCGTCACCCTGGGCGGGCAGTTCCAGGCGCAGGAGGAAGCGGCCGGGCTGATCGCGCTGCTGTCGCTGGTGTCGGCGGCCATGGTCTTCCTGGTGCTGTACAGCCGCTACCGCTCGGCCACGCTGGCGGCGCTGATCATGGCCAACGTGCCGCTGGCGCTGGTGGGCAGCGTGATCGGCCTGTGGCTGTCGGGCCAGCCGCTGTCGGTGGCGGCGCTGATCGGCTTCATCACCCTGGCCGGCATCTCGGCGCGCAACGGCATCCTGAAGATCAGCCACTACATCAACCTGATGCGCTTCGAGGGCGAGCGCTTCGATCATGCGATGATCGTGCGCGGCTCGCTGGAGCGGCTGACGCCGGTGCTGATGACCGCGCTGGTGGCGGCCTTCGCGCTGGCGCCGCTGCTGTTCGAGGCGGAGCAGCCGGGCACCGAGATCCTGCATCCGGTGGCGGTGGTGATCTTCTCCGGCCTGGTCAGCTCCACCCTGCTGGACACCTTCCTGACGCCGGCCATGTTCTGGCTGTTCGGCCGCAAGAGCGCCGAGCGCCTGTTGGACGACGCCGACAACAATGCCTTCTGAAGCCAGCCCCCTCCATCCGCATTCCATCCAAGCTGAACGCAAAGGAGTTCCCATGAAGAAAGGATTGATCGCCGCCCTGCTCGCCTGCGCCGCGCTGCTGCCGGCCGGCGCCCATGCCCACGGCGACGAGCATGCTCACGAGCCGCAGCACGGCGGCCAGGTAACGGAAGCCGCCGACCTGGACTTCGAGCTGGTCGCCCGGCCGGATGTGATCTCGCTCTACATCCGCGACCACGGCCAGCCGGCCAAACTCGCCGGCGTCAGCGGCAAGCTCACCATGCTGGCCGGCGGCAACCGCAGCGAAGTCTCGCTGGCGACGCTGGAAGACCGCCTGGAAGCCCGCGGCGCCTTCGACCTCGCCGGCGCCCGCGTGGTCGCCACGGTGAAGATGAGCGACGGCAAGACGGCCAACGTGCGCTTCAAGCTGCCGTGATTGCAGCGCCGCCTGCCTGAGCCGATGGCCTGAGCGCCCCGGCTCTTGCCGGCTTGAAAAGAGAACGCCGGCCCGGGAGGAGGACTTCCCGGGCCGGCGTTTTTTCGTCCACACCCGTGCTCGCGCCATGCCGGGCCGGCCGCTACCAGGCGGCAAGCAGCGCCCGCCTCAATACCCCGCCGGCGTCTGCGGCAACACGTCCGGCCGGTCCGCGCCCGCCTCGTTGTCCGCCGGCTGCCCACTCAGCAGGCAGGCGGCGATGGCGGTCGCCATGCCGTCGGCCATCTTTGCCTGATAGGCCGGGTCGGCCAGCAGCAGCTCCTCGTCCCGGTTCTTGATCACACCGCCCTCGAACAGCAGCGCCGGCATGCGCGCATGGCGCAGCACCGCCAGGCCATCGTAGTAATGCACCGCCAGTTCGCGGTCGGCGTAAGCGCGCAGCAGGCCGTTCTTGTGCGTGGGCACGAAGCCCATGCGCTGCAGGCGGGCGCCGATGGCGCGGGCGCACAGGATGCTGCGGGCGGTGTCCGGGTTGTCGCGCGACACGAACAGGGAATGGCCGGCGTAGTCGTCGTTGTAGTCCAGCTGCCGGCCCTGCCACTCCCAGGCATTGAGCAGCTGGGCGCTGACCGAATCGTGGTGGATGGACACCAGCAGGTCCGCCCCTTCCGCCGCCACCGGCCGCGCCCGCAGCGACGCGATGCGGCCATCGCCATTGACGATGCGCACCCGCAGCCCGCGCTCACGCAGCGCCGCCGCCAGCGCCTCGCCCAGGTCGCGGTTGAAATAGAACTCGCCGCGCCCGCGGGCGCTGGTGGCGCCGTGGGCAGCCAGGGTGTGGCCGAAGTCGATCGCCACCAGCGGCGCGGCGGCCTGCAGTGGGAGGGGCAGGCCGCTCAGGACCACGGCGGGGATCAAGGCCCTGCAAAAGCCGGAGCAGCGGGCGGACAGGGCGTTGAGAAAGCCGCTGGCCCTAGTGGTCACTGCGATGAAAAACAAATCGGGCATCCATGACGATTGGAATGGCGTGGTGTTTTCCGCCTCTCCCCTCGCGGGGTGGAGGCGGAAAAGCGAAGCACCGCTTCACCTGCCGGAGCGCCCTGTGGCATACAGGCCACAGGGTTGGGGCGTGGAGCGGGGGAGAGGAGGGAACGGCCATTGAGCTGAATCGCAGCCGCCCCTGCGGGGCCCCCCCTCTCCCCTGCCCTCTCCCTCGAGGGGAAAGGGAGTCTGGCGGCGCACGCTGTGGCGTGCTCTTCCCGCCCTCCTCCCGCCCGCTTCCCCCCTCTACCGCGTGCAGGAGTCGCTACGGCTGACCTGCGGCGCATCGGGCTGGAAACAGAAACGGAGGCCGAGGGTGGCCCGGCGGGCGGCCCGGCGTCAAGCCGGCAGGCTTCAGCCGCGGGCCGGCGTGCGGGGGCCAGACTCCCCGAGAAAACGCTCGGCGAACTGCGCCGCCGGCACCGGCGGGCTGCACAGATAGCCCTGGTAGACGTCGCAGCCCCGCTCGGCGAGGAAGGCGCGCTGGGCATCGGTTTCCACGCCTTCGGCGAGCACCTGCAGGCCGAGGTTGCGCGCCAGTTCGATGATGGTTGTGGTGAGCTGGGCGTCGCTGTGGTCGTCCGGCAGGTCGCTGATGAAGCTACGGTCTATCTTCAGCTTGCTCACCGGGAAGCGCTTCAGGTAGGCAAGCGAGGAGTAGCCGGTGCCGAAATCATCTATCGCCAACTGCACGCCCAGGCCCTTGAGGTCGTGCAGGAAGACGAGCGCCTCGGCGCCGCGGTGGATCAGGCCGGATTCGGTGATCTCGATCTCCAGCTTGGCCGCCGGAAAGCCGGTTTCCACCAGGATGCCGCGCAGGCGCTCGACCACGCCGCCACGCCTCACCTCCTCCGCCGACAGGTTCACCGCCAGGCGCTCGAAGTCCAGCCCCTGGTCCAGCCATTCCCGCCCCTGGCGGCAGACGCGGCGCTGCACCCAGGTGCCGAGCTCGACGATGAGGCCGGACTCTTCCAGCACCGGGATGAACTCCGCCGGGCCGACATAGGGGCCGCCATCCGGCTTCAGCCGCACCAGCGCCTCGGCGCCGACGATGCGGCCGCTGGCGACGTCCACGAAGGGCTGGTAGTACATCTCGAAGCCATCGCCCTCCAGCGCCCGGCGCAGGCGGGATTCGAGCGACAGGCGGGCGTCGGCGCTGCGGGTGAAGGCTTCCTGGTAGAAGCGGAAGGTGTTGCGGCCGGCGTGCTTGGCCTGGTACATGGCGGCGTCCGCATCCTGGATCAGGCCGGCCGGGCTGTCGCCGTCATCCGGGTAGATGGAGATGCCGATGCTGGCCTTGATGTAGATCTCGCGCCCGGTGTGCAGCATGAAGGGCTGGTCCAGCGCGGCCAGCAAGTCGCGGGCGATGGCCGCCGCGTCGGCCGCATGGCGCAGCTGGCCGAGCACCAGCACGAACTCGTCGCCACCGTAGCGGCCCAGGGTGTCCTCGCTGCGGTAGCGGCCGGACAGGCGCGCAGCCACCGCCGACAGCAGCTCGTCGCCGGCATCGTGGCCCAGCGCGTCGTTGATGTTCTTGAACCGGTCCAGGTCGATGAACAGCACGCCGACGACATGGCGGTCACGCCCGGCGGCCTCCATGGCGTGCTGCAGCCGGGCGCCGATGAGCATGCGGTTGGGCAGGTCGGTCAGCGGGTCGTACTGGGCGAGGTGGCTCACCCGTTCCTCGAATTGCCGCAGCTGGCTGATGTCGGTGAACACGCCGACATAATGGCCGACGCCGCCAGCGCCGCCGCGCACTGCGCTGATCGACATCCACTGCGGCGCCACCTCGCCGTTCTTGCGCCGGTTCCACAGCTCGCCCTGCCAGTGGCCCACGCTCTTCAGCGTTGCCCACAGGGTGTGGAAGAAGGCTTCGTCGTGCCGGCCGGAGCGCAGCAGCGCCGGCGTGCGCCCCAGCACTTCGTCCTCGGTGTAGCCGGTGATCTCGGTGAAGGCGCGGTTCACCGAGACGATGCGGGCCTCGGCGTCGGTCACCATCACGCCGTCGCGGGTGCCCTCCAGCGCCGCCGCATGCAACAGGATGCGCTCGTCCTTGCGCCTGGCCTCGGCCTCGCGGGCGAACTGGGTGAGGGCGTAGGAAATGTCGTCGCCCACTTCGCCCAGCAGCGCGGCCTCCTCGTCGCCCGCCGGCTGCGGCGCGGCCGAGAGCAGGCCCATGACGCCGGCGAACTCGCCCTCGCAGTGCAAGGGGATGGCGATGAAGCGGCTGGCCCCCTCCGCCGCCGCCTCGCCGCGCCAGCCCGACTGCGCCGCCGCCAGCGGCTCGGTGAGGAGCTGGCGGCCGTGGGCCGGCGGCTCGCCGTCCTTGCCGTGGCTTGCGTCTTCTTGCGCCGGCGCCTGCCCCGCCGGCGGCATGGTCCAGGCCTCCAGCAAGGCGGGCGCGGCGCCGAACGCCGCCACCGGCTGCAGCCGGCCGCCTTCCGGCACCGCCACCCAGGCGGCGAGGAAGCCGCCGCTGCCCACCGCCACCCTCGTCACCCGCTCGAACAGCGCCGCCCGGTCCGAGGTCAGCACGATGGCGTGATTCACCTGGCTCAGCAGGTTGTAGAGACGGGAGAGATCGGCCACCCGGCGCTCAGCGGCCCGCCGCTCGGTAACGTCCCAGGACACCCACACCACCCGGCCGGTATCCGCCACCGGCGCCACCCGCGCCTCGAACTGGCGCGGCACGGCGCCATCGGCCAGCGTGTATTCGTGGCTCACCACCCGGCCTTCCGCCAACGCGCGGGCGATGACCCCGGCGAAGGCCGCCGCCTGCTCCGGCGGAAAGAGCTCCTGCAGCCGCATGCCGGTCACCCCTTCGCGTCCGCCTGCCATCACCTTGCCGCTGCCGAACACTTCCAGGTAGCGCCCTTCCGCATCCAGCAGGAAGGCCACCTCCGGCAGCGCGTCGGCGAAGGCGCGCAGCCGCTCCTTGCCTGCCAGCACGTCGTTGAGCGCACGCAGGCGCAGCAGCTCGGCGCGGTAGCGGAACCAGATGAAGCCCAGCGCCAGGCCGCAGACGAGGAAGAGGTTGATGCGGTCCAGATCGCGCTGGAACTGGCGCCGCGCCTCCATCTCCCGCAGCAGCGCCACCTCCACCCGCATCGCGCTGCTGGCGAAGGGGCCGTGCAGGGCACGCAGGTCCAGCCCGGAGACTTGCTCCGGCGAGGCGATGCGGGATTTCACCCGCTCCGCCATCGTCTGCAGCACCGCCAGGTAATCCGCCACCGCCGCCTTCAACTCCGGCGACGCCGGGTCGCGGGCGCTCATGCCGGCCAGGCGTACATGACCGCTGGCGAGGTCGCGGCCGGCGTGCACCGCCCGCTCCAGCTTGCCCAGCACCAGCTCTGGCGAGCTGGCCGGATCGCCCGCCAGCACCCGCTCGGCGAACAGCTCCGCCTGTACCACCGCCTGCCGCGACAGGGCCAGCCGGTCCAGCGGCACCACGCTTTCGCGCAGGGTGGCATCCCAGCGCATGGCGGACCAGCTCATCATGCCCAGCACCACCAGCACCATGGCCACCGTGGCGACGAGCAGCGGCACGCCGCCGCGCACATAAGGTTCGCTGCCGCCACTGCGGCTGGAAGAGACCTTCATGAGCCGCAGCCTCCATCGCGGCCGGGCAGTTCGGCCTGGCTGAAGCCGAAGCGGGCGATCAGCGTGGCGTGGCGCTCGCTGCCGAGGAAGCCCGCCAGCGCACTGTCTGCGGCGGCGCGCAGGCTGAGGTCATCCGGACGGAAGGCGAAGGCCGGCAGCCCGGCCGCTTCCCGCGACGAAACCACCAGCTCCAGCCCATGATCGCCGGCGCTGGCGAGCGCCCGGCGCAGGGACACGGCCGACAGGGCGAAGGCCTCCGCCGCATGCTGCTGCAGCGCCACCACCGCGCTGTCCGCATCCGGAAAGGCCAGCAGGCGCGCTTCCGGCACCCCCGCCCGCCGGGCCTGCTCGCCCTCCACCGCGCCTGCCACCACCAGCAGCCGCGCCCGCGGATTGGCGGCCACGTCGGCATAGCCGGCAAGCTTCAGCGGGTTTCCGGCCTGCACCAGCAGGGCCGGGCAGACATGGGCCGTCGGGCGCGAAAAAGCCACCCTCGTCGCCCGCTCCGGGGTGACGAACAGGCCGCTGGCAATCACGTCGATACGGCCGGCCTCCAGTTCGTGGATCAGGCTGCCGAACTCGGCGTGCTCCCAGATCAGCGGCCCGCCTCCCAGCTCCTCCGCCACCGCCCGCCAGACCTCGGGCGCCTCGCCGGTCACCCTGCCACTGGCATCCAGGTAGGCGAAGGGCGGCTCCAGCGCATAACCGACGCGCAGGGCTTCGCCCGCGCGCCAGCGCTGCAGGGCATCAGGTTCGGCCAGGCCGGCCTGCGCCAGCAGGGCCGCCGCAGTAGCCAGCAGCACGGCGAGCGCCGCAACGAGATGAATCCGCATCAGCATAGCGACCGGGCGCCTAGGCGAAGTGGATGAATCCTGTGGAGTATGGAGGGCGGGCAAAGTGCATACAAGACCGCTCCCCGGGGCCGCGGTCCGGCGAGCCGACTGGCGACCACCGCCGGCCTGCTGCTAACCTGCCTGGAGCGGCCCGCCCTGGCACAGCCCGGTGCAGCACCGAACGCGGCGCCTGATCCATCCTCTCCCCGCC
>Ga0209699_100750_pt1 | contig 12331 bp, 13 predicted proteins | sample SynthPrep_1_END__FD_187204 | JGI IMG/M metagenome (GOLD analysis project Ga0209699, IMG submission 187204) | Synthetic microbial communities from Ohio, USA - SynthPrep_1_END_DS7_MetaG (SPAdes) (version 2) | ecosystem: Engineered > Bioreactor > Aerobic > Activated sludge | place: USA: Ohio...
GCCCCACAGAGATCCCCGGACCTGCCCCGCCGGTACCGGGACCGCCGGAGGAGACAAGAACATGGCCAAGCTGCTGATGCCCAGCGCAGAAGCCTCCACCGCCCAGGTGCCGCCGGAGCAGCGGCTCGCCTTCTGGGAATCCCACAACGCCTCGACCCTGGTCGGCCTCACCTGCAGCACTTACGACCCCGCCGGCCTGCAGGCGCAGGAGCGCAACTACGACCTCGGCGCGGTGCGCATCACCGAGATCAGCGGCAACCAGCATGTGATAGAGCGGCCGGCGCGCATGCTGCGCACCCATCCCAAGGACTCGGTGTTCGCCTGCGTCCTGCTCGAAGGCAAGGCCTTCTTCTACCAGGGCGGCCGCTGCATGACGCTGGCGGCGGGAGACGTCATCGCCTACTCCACCGACCTGCCTTATCTCTATGGTTTCGGCGGGCCGATGCGGCAGCTCATCGTCGAAGCGGACTTCTCGCAGCTCGCCGCCACCAGCCGGGCGGAACGGCCGCGCACGCCGCTGAAGCTGGACACGCGCCTGCGCAGCGCCCGCCTGCTCGCCGCCGCCCTGCGCGACACCGCACGCGATTTCGTGCAGCGCCCGGACGGCGACAGCGCGCCGGCGGTGGCCGCCCGCGCCCACAGCCTGCTGCAGCGGCTGGTGACGCCGGCGACGGCCCAGGCGGAGCTGCCGGACCACGGCGCCTGGCGCCTGCTGCAGGCGGAAATGCTGATCGCCGAACGGCTGGGCGACCCCACGCTGGATGCCGCCACCGTGGCCGGCGCGCTGGGCCTGTCGCCCCGCCACCTCAACCGCCTGTTCGCCACCCACGGCTGCACCGCCACCCAGTGGATCTGGGCCCAGCGCCTGGAGCGGGCGCGCGAGGAGCTGGCCTCACCCCGCGCCCGCCGGCTCAGCGTGGGTGACATCGCCTATCGCTGGGGCTACGGCAGCCAGGCCCACTTCTCGCGGGTGTTCAAGGCCCGCTACGGCCTCAGCCCGGGGCAGACGCGGCCTTCCTAGCCCGCCGGCGCCATCTCAGATCCGCTCCAGGCACAGCGCGATGCCCTGCCCGCCGCCTATGCACAGCGATACCACCGCCCGGCGCTCGCCAGTGCGGCGCAAGGCATGCGCCGCCTTGACGATGAGCACCGCGCCGGTGGCGCCTATCGGATGGCCGTGGGCAATGGCGCCGCCATCCACGTTCAGCCGCGCCTCGTCCAGCCCCAACTCCGCCTGCACCGCCAGGGCAATGGCGGCGAAAGCCTCGTTGATCTCGTAGCGGTCCACCGCCTCCGCCTGCCAGCCGGCGCGCTGCAGGGCCTGCCGTATCGCCGGCACCGGCCCCAGGCCGAAGAAGGCCGGCTCCACTCCGGCCACCGCCATGCCGCGTATCGCCAGCCAGGGTTCCAGGCCCCGCGCCTCGGCGGTCGCCCGGCTGCAAACCAGCATGGCGGCGGCCGCGGCGTTCACGCCCGGCGCATTACCGGCGGTGATGCTGCCCTCCGGGCGGAAGGCGGGCTTCAGCCGCGCCAGGGTCTCCACCGTGGTGTCCGGCCGGTTGCCTTCGTCGGTAGCGAAGCTCACCGTGCCGCGCTTGCCGCTCAGTTCCAGCGGCGCGATCTCGGCGACAAAGGCGCCGGCCGCCTGTGCCGCGGCGAAACGCTGCTGGCTGCGCGCGGCATAGGCATCCTGCGCGGCGCGGCTGAGCTCGTAGCGGCTGGCGAGGTCCTCGGTGTGCCAGCCCGAGTGCCGACCGGAGAAGGCATCATTGAGACCATCGCGCAGCATCGCATCCACCACCTCCGCATTCCCCATGCGGGCGCCGAAGCGCATCGCCGGCAACAGGTAGGGCGCGCGATCCATGTTCTCCATGCCGCCAGCCACCACGATTTCCGCCAGGCCGGCGGCGACCTCGGCATAGGCGGAAACCACCGCCTGCGCACCCGAGCCGCACACCCGGTTAACCGTCAGCGCCGGCGCCTCCACCGGCAGGCCACCGGCAATCGCCGCCTGCCGTGCCACGTTCATGCCGCCTCCCGCCTGGATCACATTACCCATCACCACCCCCTCCACCTGCTCCGGCATCAGACCGGCGCGGTGCAGGCTGGCGGCAATGGCATGGCCGCCCAGCGCGGCGGCCGGCATGTCCTTGAGGCTGCCGCCAAAACTGCCGATTGCGGTGCGCACCGGGGCGCAGATCACGATCTCCTTGTCCATGTCCATCTTCCTCAAGCTGTGTGGCGGCGGTGCCCAGTCTGCGCGATTCCGCGGCAGCCCTGGCACCGGCGGCGCAGTGGCGAGCAGAGCCCGCCCCCGGGCGCGGAGCGCTCCTGGAACATCGGGCCGTCACGATTAAATTACGATCATCATTTTTCAATCATGATTATCGTCATCTAACAAGTCAAGCCGCGCCCTCCCACCGGTCGCCACCGCCCCGGGAAAGGGAGTGACGGGCGATGCACCGTAAGCCGCAGCGCCCGGATCCCGCCCTGTCGCGGCCGCCAGCGGACGCATGGAGCTGGCCCGCGGAGTCGGCTACAGTGGCAACCCCTCCCCTTTCCCGCGCCGATGAACCGCACCGACCGCCTGCTCGCCCTCATCCTTTTCCTGCAAGGCCGCCGGGTGGTCACCGCGGAGGAAATGGCCGGCCACTTCGGCCTCAGCGTGCGCACCATCTACCGCGATATCGCCGCCCTGGGGGAGGCTGGCGTCCCCATCGCCGCCGAAGCTGGGGTGGGCTACCGGCTGGTCAAGGGCTACCACCTGCCGCCGGTGAATTTCACCGAGGAAGAAGCCGCCGCCCTGCTCACCGGCGGGGTGCTGGTACGCCACCTGACCGATGCCTCGCTGGATGCGCGCATGGCTTCGGCGCTGGCCAAGGTCCGCGCCATCCTGCCGGCGCCGCAGTTGAACCGCATCGACCGCCTGGAGCGCGGGCTGGGCACCGCCACCCAGGTGGAGCCGCCCTCGCAGGCACCGCTGGATCTCCTGCAACAGGCGCTGGCGGGTTGCCGGCTGCTGCGCTTCCTCTACCGCGGCGCCACCCAGACCGTCGCCACAGAGAGAGTGGTGGAAGCACACGCGCTGGTGCATTACCTCGGCCGCTGGCACCTGCTGGCCTGGTGCCGCCTGCGTGGCGACTGGCGCGATTTCCGCAGCGACCGCATGGAGGCCACCGAACTGCTGGAGGAAACCTTCACGCCTCGCGCCGGCACCGCCGGCCCCCTGTCGGCGGCCGACTTCATCGACACCATCCTGCCGCCGGCGCGCGAGTGGGCACGGGTAAGGTTCACGCTGCTGGCGGCGGACAGGGCGCGGCGGGAGTGGTGGCAGGGCGTGCAGGACATCGAGCCGGGCCCGGGCGATGAGGGGCAGGTGACGCTGGCACTGGCTTCATTTGACCTGCATACCCTAGCCAGCTGGCTGATCGGCTTCGGCACCGAAGTCTGCGTGCTGGAACCGGCAGCGCTGCGCGACCGCCTGGTCGCCCTTGCCCAGGCAGCCGCCCGGCACCACGCCACCGTGCCCGCCGCCGGCCCCTCAGCCTCCTGACATAGGGCTGTCAGTGGGGGGCGGCACAGTGGCGGCCTCACCAACCGAAATCGAGGCCGCCATGTCCACCCCAATCCTGCTCGCCCCGCTCGCCCGCCCCAAGCCACCCGCAGCGCAGGCCTCGGCGTCGCCTGCCGGCACGCCGGCGCTGCCCGCCGCCGTACGCGGCTATTTCGCCGCTGCCAATGCGCAGACCTCCGCCGGCCTGGAGAACTGCTTCGCGGAAACCGCGGTGGTGGTGGACGAAGCCTATGAGTACCGCGGGCTGGATGCGATCCGCGTCTGGCGCGATGAATGCGGCGCCAGGTATCAGCCGGTAGTGGAGATCCTGGCGGTGGAGCATGGCAGCGGCGGCGTGGCCGTCACCGGCGAAGTTTCCGGCACCTTCCCCGGCAGCCCGGTCGCCCTGCGCTATGAATTCAGCCTGCAGCGCGGCCGCATACGGCGGCTGGAAGTCCGGCTGGCGCGGAATGCGTGATAAGAATCGGGGGAAGGAACGAGCCCGTGCCGCACCGGCCACACAGGCGGAGGGCGGCAGAAAGACGCCGTCAAGCGCCCCCTCTGCATTCCGCAGCCACGCCTAGCCTGGGGCGACTTTTTTCCCTGCCCGGGTAGAGAGGGCCGAAGCGCTCGAAGGCGCGCTCGGCGCCTGACCGCGGCCGGCCCCGCCCACGGCGAGGCGATCGGGGACTTCGGCGCGGCACCCGCCCTCTCCCCAAGGCGGCCCTGCCACGCCTCGATTCAAGACCCGGGTTCGAGGTCTGCTCCGGCCGAGCGGCCAGCCACCCGCCGCCCGCCTCCACTCTCCGGCTTAAAAGCGCAGCCCCGCCCGCAACGGCTCGGAGATCGCCTGCGCCACCGGCAGATTGTGGCCGGCCTGCAGCCGTGTCCACGGCGCGCGGTAGCGGGCAGCGGTGGAGCGCATCCAGGGCACCGGCATCACCCGGTCGCGATCGCCGCTGATCAGCGCAACCGGCGTGCGCACCTGCTCCACCTTCACCGTGTCCGCATCCCGCAGCACGTTCGCCGCGACTTCGCGGGTGCGTTCCCCGGCCAGGCCGGACAGCAGCGAGGCCAGTTCCTGATCGCGCGGCACGTCGGGCGGCACCGGCGCCAGCAGCACCGCCGCCGGCCGTTCGGACTGCTCCAGTTCGCGCTGCACCAGGTAGCCGCCCAGCGAATGGCCGACCAGGCGGGTGTTCTCCGGCAGGCCGGCGAGCACGCTGCGCACGTCCTCGAACAAACGGGCGAAGGTGGGCGGCGCGGCCTCGCTCCTGCCGTGGCCGCTGAGCGACAGCGCATGCGCCGCATAGCCTTCGCGGGAAATGTCCGCCATCGCCGCCCGCCACTGCCAGCCGTCGCCGCCGGCGCCATGCACCAGCAACACATGGCCCTTGGGCCGGCCGCGGGGCAGGCTCTTGAAGATCTCCAGCCGGCCATCCGGGCCACCGCGATGCGCCTCGCTGTACACGCTTTTCTCGCGCGGCAGCACCTGCAGGCAGGCCAGCGCCTCGTCGCCCTCATAGTGGGTGGCCAGGCCGAAGCGGCGCACCAGGCGGGTCATCGCCAGGTTGCGGCGCATGTAATGCACGTACATGCGGGTGAGGCCGAAGCGGCGGGCGCGCAGGATGGAACGCTGTATCAGCCGGCTGGCGATGCGCTGGCCACGGTAGCCGGCTGTGATGGACAGGCCCAGCTCGCCCACCGCGTAGCCGTCTTCCTGCATCACCGCGAGATGGGCGAAGCCGATGAGCTTGCCGCCATCCCAGGCGCCTTCGGCGACGTCGCGGTTGTAGTTGAGGCCGCGGGCGTAGGCCAGCAGGGTCCGGTCCGGCGTGCTGGCGCCGAAGCGCAGGGCGCGGTCTTCACCATCCAGCCCCAGCAGATGCAGGGCGAGGGCGGCTTCGTCGTCTGGCGACAACGAAGCGAAGCGGTAATCCATGATTCTCTCCGGGGGCCGGGGGAGGCCTTTTATGTTTGCTCGCACTCTAGACGCGATGCTGCAACGCAGCAAACGATAAATTCTCCGGCTACGCCTGAAATTAATTCAGGCCGCTCCCGCGATGCCGCTCCGCTTGCCCTGCGGCGAGCAGCAGACAACCCCTGACTCAACCCCGCCCCAGATGCCGGCCGGCCTCCCGCCGGCTCAGCGACGACAGCCGCCCGCCCTCGCCTTGCAGGAAAGCCAGTACCGCTGCGGGATCGTGGCGCGCATAGTCGCGCAGCGCCCAGCCTATCGCCTTGCGGATGAAGAAGTCGGGCTCGCCGGCGAGCGCCAGCGCATAGCGGAACAGGCGGCCGCTATCGGTCTCCGCGCGCCAGCCGAGCTGGTGGATCATCGCCACCCGGCGGCGCCACAGGTTTTCATGCTGCAGCGCGTCATCCATGCCTGACTGGGCGTCCACCGCCCCTGACCGCCGCGCCCGCCTAAGCAGGTCGCCCACCACGCCGGCGAGGCTGTCCACCGTGTCCCACCAGGCGCCGCGGGCAGCGAGGGCGAGCAGCGCCTCCACATGCGCTGGCGTCAGCGTTTTCCATTGGCGGGCGAGCAGGTCCACCGCCACGTAGTGATACTCCCGCTCCGGCAACGTCCACAGCGCGTCGGCCACGCCCAGCAGCGCCTGAGCCTCCAGCGGCTGGCGGCAGAAGGCGGCAGTGGCGCTGCGGCGCAAGGGCATGGGAACGCCGAGGAAGAGGAAACGCCCGCGCATGTAGGCGCGCATCGCCTCCGCCCGCGAGGCGTCCGCATGGCCAGCCAGCATTCCGCGCACCGCCTCCAAGTATGTCTGGTAAGGATTCATCCCGTCTCCCTGTCCGCCGCGGTCGTGCCAGGGCGGACTTGCCCAGCGCGGGCATCCGGCACATCGCTGCCAAAGTCTTAGACCGTCCGGCGGCCCCCACCGCACCTGCCGGATGGAAACCGCCGGAGCCCGAGGGGTCGCCCCGCCGGTGCATAGCGCCACTTGGCTGCGCAAACCGCGGCCCTCCCCATTTAACGCTTTCCGCCGAGCGCGCCGCCACCTCCCTGCAAGCCGGCTCGCCCAGCCTGGGGCGGCATTGTCGTATTTCCCTCCTTGAAGCAGGGCTACCCGCTTCCTAGGCTCCGAGCACCGCCACGACCACCCCGGCCGGGCGGCTCTCACCGGCTCAAGGAGACTGCCATGTCCGACTCCAAATCCCTGCTGCTTTCCCGCGATCTGCAGGTTTCGGTGGACCGCGCCGCGCTGCGCGACGCCATCTCGCGGCTGCGAAATCCCGGCGCGAACCAGGAATGGTGCGTGGCCTGCGGCGCCGGCAAGGGCATAGAGCTGACCGACAAGCTGGACTGGGTACAGAAGCAGGCGGCGCCCATCCTCGAGGCCCGCGCGCTGAAGGAGTTCGTCGAAGGCCTCAAGGACCTCGGCACCCAGGCCTGGTGTGTGGCCTGTGGCGCCGGCAAGGATGCCAGCCCGCTGGACAGCGTGATCAACCCGGCCGACATCAGCGATGAGTTGATAGACGCCGTCGCCGCCCGCCTGCTCGGCGCCGTCAAGGTGGGCTGAAGCCATGGACGTCGCCCCCGCCCCGCTACGCCAGATGCCAGCCGAGGCGCCGTCGCCGGCGCCGCGGCTGGACACCCTGCACTTCAACGCCACCAAGAGCTGCAACCTCGGCTGCACCTTCTGCTACGACAAGGCGGTGCGCGGCCGCACCGAGAACCTGCCGCTGGAAACCGTACGCGAAGTGGCAGCGGATGCCGCCGCGCTGGGCGCCCGCCGCGTCATCCTCTCCGGTGGCGAACCGCTGGCGCGCAGCGACTGGCGGGAGGTGGCGAGCGCCTTCGCCGCCCACGACATGGAAGTCTCCCTCGCCAGCAATGGCACCCTGTTCAGCGCCGGAGCGGTGGCCTTTCTGGCCACCTTGCCCAAGCTCAGCCTTTCCATCTCGATGGATGGCGGCCCGGCGGTGCACGACGCCTTGCGCGGCCAGCGCGGCGCCCATGCCCGTACCCGCGCCGGCCTGCGGCGGCTGCATGCGGCGGGGCTGAAGTTCGACATCAACGCCACCATCTTCAGCGCCAACCTGAAGGAGGTGACGGCGCTGACCCGCATCGCCCGCGATTTCGACTGCACCATGCGCCTCTCCCTGCTGCACCCCAACGGCCGCGGCGAGCACCTGGAGGAGCGCGCGCTGCTCACGGAAGAGATCATGCAGCTGCGGGAGTACTGCCATGTGCTGCGCAAGCGCGCCGGCCTCAACATCTTCGTGAACCTGCCGCCGCTGCTGCAGTACCTGGACGAGATCATTCCCGGCCGCGGCGTGGCCTGCGGCTGGGCGGAGAACTTCTGCGGCGTGCTGGCGAATGGCGATGTCTCCATCTGCGGCGTGGCCAGCGACGAGCCGGCGCTGGTGGCCGGCAACGTGCGCCAGCGGCGCTTCCGCGACATCTGGCGGGCGTCGCCGCTGTTCCACTACACCCGCTCGCTGCGCACCGCGGAACTGCATGGCGTCTGCGGCCGCTGCCCCTTCAACAGCGTGTGCGGCGGCGCCTGCCGGCTCTCCGCCTTCCGCGAGCAGGAGGACTTTCTCGCCCCTTACGCCCTGTGCCAGCACTTCTATGACGCCGGCTACATCCCGGAGCATCTGCTGGAGGATGCGCCCGCCGGGCCGCCCCGGGTGGCGCGGCCGCCAGCGCCGCAGCGCCTGGGCGGCAGCCTGGCCGGCATTCCGGTGCGGCAGGCTTGAGGAAGAAAGCAGCCAGACGGCCGGAACCACCTGCCGCCGCCCCTCTCCGCCGATCCGTGCGCAGCGGGGGCGGCCCTCATTGTTGGCCACTGCTGGATAGTCAAACCAGAAAGCAGGATTTATCGCGCCGGCTTCCAACAGAATAATCCGCTTCAAGGACCCGCCCCGGCGGGTCTTTCCCTAGCGAACAGAAGCGGAGAAAGGCATGAACACAACAGAGCAATCCCCCCAGGTCGCCATCGTCACCGGCGCCTCCCGCGGCATAGGCGCCGCCATCGCCCGCCGGCTGGCCGAAGACGGTTATGCGGTGGTGGTCAATTACGCCGGCCGGGTCGCGGAAGCGGAGGCGGTGGTGCAGTCCATCGTTGCGGCAGGCGGCCAGGCGGTCGCGGAGCAGGCCGACGTATCCGAGCCAGCGGCGGCGAAACACTTGTTCGACGCAGCTGAACAAAGCTATGGCCGCGTCGACGTACTGGTGAACAACGCCGGCATCATGCCCGCCAACCTGCCCCACCTCGGCGACACCGACGACGCCACCTTCGACCGCCTGTTCGCGGTGAACGTGAAGGGCAGCTTCAACACCCTGCGGGAGGCGGCGACCCGGCTGCAACAGGGCGGCCGCATCATCAACTTCTCCACCAGCGTGATCGGCCTCGCGCTGCCGGGCTATGCGCTGTACGCGGCGACCAAGAGCGCCATCGAGACCATCACCAACATCATGGCCAAGGAGTTGCGCGGCAGGGATATCCGCATCAACGCCGTCGCCCCCGGCCCGACCGCCACTGCGCTCTTCCTTGATGGCAAGACGCCGGAGACGGTGGAGCGCCTGGCCAAGATGGCGCCGCTGGAGCGGCTGGGCACGCCGGAGGACATCGCCGCCGCGGTCGCCTTCCTCGCCAGCCCGGCCGCCGGCTGGATCAACGGCCAGACGCTGCGGGCCAACGGCGGCATCGTCTGAACCGGACCGGCGCCTGCGCCATGCCGGGGCCGCCCCGGCGTCGGCGAAATTTACAACCGCCCACGGTCAGCGCCTGAGCCTTGCCCGGCAAGCCCGTGAGCATGCGCCAAAACGCCTTTGGCATATTCATTGCTTGTTGGATAAAAAAACCAACACCAATGGAGAGAGCGGCGGCAATGAGGAAACTCGAGCTTGCATTGCTGGCCGTGCTGGCCGGCGCCCTTCCTGCGGCGCCGGCCGCGGCGGCACCGCTGGAGTGGAAGACGGCACCAGCCCCGCGCGCCCTGCTGCAACTGGAACCCCCTCTCCTCGCCCTGGCTCCATTACCGGCCGGACAGGCACCCCGGCATGCAATGGTGGCGGCCGCGCTGCCGGGCCGCCCGGCCGAGGATGCCGGCAGCGAGCACCCGCCCGCCTTCGCCGCCACCGCTTTCCTGCAACTCACGCTGCCACCCGCACTGCCTCCCCCACTGGCTGCCCCGCGCAGCGGTGAAAGCCCCGACATCGGCGACATCGGCAGCCAGGGCAGCAGGCTGGGGCCGGATACCCGCTTCATGCTGGCCTTCGGCGCCAGCGCGCCTTGGCCCGGCAGCTTGCAGACGCACACCTTGCCTGCGCCCGCTCCCCTCACCCTGCTGCTGTTCGGCCTCGGCCTCAGCGTCTACGGCGGCGCCCGGCGGCGGCGCCGCAAGCGCTGAGGCGGAGCAAGGAGCGTTTCAGCCTGCCGTCTGCCGGCGCGGCACCACCAGGCGGGAAGTCAGCACCTGCAGCACGTCGCCGTGCTGGTTACGGGTTTCGCTGCGCAGGGTGACGATGCCGCGATCCGGCTTGGAGCGCGAGGGCGTCACCTCCAGCACTTCACTCACCACCGTCAGCACGTCGCCCGGCCGGGTAGGCCGCGGCCAGCTCAGTTCGCCGCCAGCGCCGATGATGCCGCCGGCGATGGGCGCGCCGCCCTCCACCAGCAGCCGCATGGTCAGTGCCGCAGTGTGCCAGCCGCTGGCGGCCAGGCCGCCGAACAGGGTGCCGCGCGCCGCTTCGTCGTCCAGGTGGAAGGGCTGCGGGTCGAACTCGCCGGCGAAAGCCTTGATCTGGCTCTCCTCCAGCGCATGGGAGGCGCTGGTGAAGCGCATGCCCACCTGGATGTCATCCAGGTAGTAGGGCTTGCTGCGGTCGAACGGGGTCTGCTGCGCGGTGTGCTGGGCGGTCTGTTGGGTCATGCCTGCTCCTCCTGCCTCGTCGGGCGGTCTTGGCCGCGCAAGGGCGCGGTCCTCGGGGTTGGGCCTCATAGATTACGAGCGTAATGTATGATGTCAAGCAATGCGGCAAAGACCGGCCGCCAGGAGCAAGAACATGAAAGTGAGCAGGGAACGCGCCGCCGAGAACCGCGAGCGGGTTCTGGACGTGGCCTCGCGGCTGTTCCGCGAAAAGGGCATAGACGGCATAGGCGTGGCCAAGCTGATGCAGGAGGCCGGCCTCACCCACGGTGGCTTCTACGGCAGCTTCGCCTCCAAGGCGGCGCTGGCGGCAGAGGCCTGCGAGCGCGCCGGTCAGCAGTCGGTGCGGCGCTGGCGGCGCATCATCGACGGCGCCCGCGGCCGGGGGGAGGATCCCTACGTCGCGCTGGTCGCCGCCTATCTCTCCCCCGCCCACCGCGACAACCCCGGCCAGGGCTGCATGTTCACCACGCTGGCGGCGGAAGCGCCACGCCACGAACCGGAGCTGCGCCAGGCGCTGGGCGCCAACCTGCAGGACTTGCTGGAATTGCTGCGGGAGGTCGCCCCCGGCGAAGACGCGGCCAGCCGCGACACCCGGGCGCAGACCACGCTATCGACCATGGTGGGCGCCCTGATGCTGGCACGGGCCTTGCCGGACGAGGCGGAATCCGGACGGCTGCTGGCCACCGCGCGCGCCAGCCTGCTCGCCGGGCACAGCGGCGAGGAGCGCTGAGCGCCGCGCCGCTGCGGCCGCCTCACTCCTCCATCAGCATCTGCTTCAGGTAATCCGGCAGGTTGGACAGCACCAGCGTGCCGGCCTCGCGATCGTACTGCACCGCGCCGGAGCGCAGGCTGGCGCGGTCGAACTCCAGCTTCCACTCCTCCGCGCTGGCCTTGAAGCGCACCAGCGGGCGGATGGCGCGGCGGTCGGGCACGAAGCCGCTCGCCAGCTTCACGTCCTCCGCGGTCAGCGCCTTGCTCAGCTGCTCCGGCTGCTCCGGCCACACTTCCTTCGCCACCTCGTCGATCGCCAGCGGCGCGCCGCTCTCGCCCAGTTCGTCCAGGTAAACGTGGGCGCGCTGCATCAGCGCATCCCGCGCCTGCGGCTCCAGGTGCTGGGTGTCGGCGAACTGCGTCAGCGTCTGCACCAGCTTCTTGGTTTCCTTCAGCGCGATCACCACGTCGCTGCAGCCGATGAAGCGCTTGAACCAGCCGGCGACGTCGCCCCGGCCCTTGAGGAAGCTGATGTAGCGCTCGTCGCCGCGCTGCCAGCCAGTGAGGTCGATGCGCCCGGCGGCACGCAGCTCGTTCAGGTCCAGGTAGCTGCAGTCGAAGATGTCCAGGTTGCCATTGACTGCGCTGCCCACCTTCTCGCCCACCAGCGCCACCCACAGGCAGTCGGTGTCGCCTTCCTTGATGCGGCTGATCACCACATGGCCGCCGCTGTCCAGTTCATCGTCGGCGCAGGCTTGCAGCAGCTCCATCATCTGCCGCGACAGGCCGATGAAGTCCGTCTTGCGCTCGACCACGTAGTCGCGCACCAGCTCCACCATCGGGAAAGTGGCGATGTCGGCCTCGAAGTGGCCGTAGCCCTTGCCGGCCTTGCTCGCGTACTGGCTGCACAGCTGCTCCACCAGCCGCACCGCGGCGTTGTCCAGCACGCAAGCGGTGCTGCGCAGCTCGATGCCCGCCGGCCCTTCCGGCCCCTTCACCAGCTTGTGGACGACCAGATCGGTAATGGTGTGTTGAACCTCGGACATGCGTGCAACCCGGAAAAGACGAAGGGCGGCGATTGTCTCACGCCGCCCTCTTCAAGCCGACACGGCGAGACTGTATATTCGTACACATACCCGAGAGAAAAGGACGCCCCCAATGGCC
>Ga0209699_100751_pt1 | contig 12327 bp, 14 predicted proteins | sample SynthPrep_1_END__FD_187204 | JGI IMG/M metagenome (GOLD analysis project Ga0209699, IMG submission 187204) | Synthetic microbial communities from Ohio, USA - SynthPrep_1_END_DS7_MetaG (SPAdes) (version 2) | ecosystem: Engineered > Bioreactor > Aerobic > Activated sludge | place: USA: Ohio...
AATCCAGGTACTGGCCGATGTCGGTCATCATCGCCACGCCTTCCGGGGTCACGCTGGCGAAGAAGCCGAACATGATCGGGAACACCACGAAGTAGGCGAAGGCCATGCCGGCGTAGAACAGGAAGATGCTGGAGATCAGCAGCGGTACCGCGATGCGTCGTTCGTGGGTATACAGGCCCGGCGCGATGAAGCCCCAGGCCTGATGCAGGATCACCGGCATGCCGAGGAACAGCGCGCACATCAGGGTCAGCTTGAAGGGCGTGAGGAAGGGCGAAGCGACGCCAGTGGCGATCATCGTCGCGCCTTCCGGCAGGTAGGCACGTAGCGGCGCTGCGACCAGTGCGTAGATGTCCTGGGCGAAGTAGAACAACCCGGCGAAGATCAGCAGGATGATCACCACGCAGCGCAACAGGCGCGTACGCAGTTCGGTCAGGTGCGAGACCAGAGGCATTTCCTGGTCGGCGTCCGGCAGTTTGCTCATGGCTGGGGATTCTTGTCCTGGGCGGCGGTCGCTGGCGGCTCGGCGCCGGTCTTGTCGTCGTGGCTGCCCGGCTTGAGGTTGGCGGTGTCGAGGATGTCCTGCTTCATCGCCTTCATTTCCCGTTCCAGTTCGAGGATGCGCTCGTTGTGCAACTGGCGACGGATTTCGTCGGCGCCGATTTCACGCTCTACCTCGGCCTTGATCGAGTTGAAGCTGCGCTTGATCCGCCCGATCCACAGGCCGGCCGTGCGTACGGCCCCGGGCAGGCGCTCGGGGCCGAGCACCACCAGGGCCACCAGACCGACCAGCAGCAGTTCGCTGAAACCGATGTCGAACATGGCTTAGTCTTTCTTCGCCGGCTCTTCGACCTTGCGTGCCTGGGCGTCGATGGTCTGCCCCTTGGGCTCTTCGACTGCCGGTTTGTCGGCTTCGCCGTTGTCCATCGACTTGCGGAAGCCCTTGATCGCGTCGCCCAGATCCGAGCCCAGATTCTTCAGGCGCTTGGTGCCGAACAGCATGACCACGATGAGCAGGATGATCAGGAGTTGCCAGATGCTGATACCGCCGAAACCCATGATGAGTTCTCCGTTGTGAAAGTTATTCGGATTGCGGTCGCGCGGCTTTTTCCGCGTGGCCGGAGAGGCCGAAACGGCGATCCAGTTCATCCAGCACGGCCTGCGGATGCTGGCCGAGGGCGGCGAGCATGACCAGGCTGTGGAACCACAGATCGGCGGTTTCGTAGATCAGGTCCTTGCAGTCACCGCTGGCGGCGGCGTCCTTGGCGGCGAGGATGGTTTCCACCGATTCCTCGCCGACCTTTTCCAGAATCTTGTTCAGGCCCTTGTGATACAGGCTGGCGACATACGAACTGTCCGGCGCTGCACCCTTGCGCGCTTCCAGTACTTCGGCCAGTCGGCTCAGGGTGTCACTCATGGCTGTGTCCTGCATAGATGGCGTGCGGATCTTTCAGCACGGCGTCGACGGTTTTCCAGCCGCCATTCTCGTACACGCGATAGAAGCAGCTCTCGCGCCCGGTGTGGCAGGCGATGCCGCCCAGTTGCTCGACCATCAGTACGATCACGTCGGCGTCGCAGTCCAGGCGCAACTCGTGCAGCCTCTGGACATGGCCGGATTCCTCGCCCTTGCGCCACAGTTTGCCGCGTGATCGCGACCAGTAGATGGCGCGCTGTTCGCTGACGGTGAGGGCGAGGGATTCACGGTTCATCCAGGCCATCATCAGGATGCGGCCGGTCTGGTGGTCCTGGGCGATAGCCGGCACCAGGCCGTCTTCGTTCCAGTGGATTTCGTCGAGCCAATTGTTCATCGGTATTCCGTGTCTGTTTCGCCGGGTCGCGGCCCGTGAATTAACCAAGTGTGCCAGTGCCGCAGCCAACTGGCTATCGGCGCAGCACCAGATAGAGTCCGCCGCCGACCATCAGCCAGGCGGGCCAGGCGGCCAGCAGCGGTGCCAGGCCTTGAAGGGTGCCGGCGCCGATCAGTGCAGCGCCGAGCAGGCGCAGCGGCCATTGGTCGCGGTTGGGGCGCTGTTCTTCTCGTTGCTGCGATCTCTGCAGGCGTTCCAGGGTATCGCGGGCGATCTGCGACAGGTGCGGCACCTGCTCGGCCTGTTGCTGCAGGTTGCGTAGCAGGTGCAGCGGGCTGATGCGCTCGCGCATCCACCGTTCGAGGTAGGGCTGGGCAGTGCTCCACAGGTCCAGATCCGGATACAGCTGGCGGCCCAGGCCTTCGATATTAAGCAGGGTCTTCTGCAGCAGTACCAGCTGCGGCTGCACTTCCATGTTGAAGCGACGCGCGGTCTGGAACAGGCGCAGCAGCAGCTGGCCGAAAGAGATGTCCTTCAGCGGCTTTTCGAAAATAGGTTCGCACACGGTGCGAATCGCCGCCTCGAACTCGTTGACCTTGGTGTCGGCCGGTACCCAGCCCGAATCGATGTGCAACTGCGCCACCTTGCGGTAGTCGCGCTTGAAGAAGGCGATCAGGTTGCGCGCCAGGTAGTCCTGGTCCTCGTCGGTGAGGCTGCCGATGATGCCGCAGTCGATGGCGATGTACTGTGGGCTCCAGGGCGTGCGCGTGCTGACGAAGATATTGCCAGGGTGCATGTCGGCGTGGAAGAAACTGTCGCGGAACACCTGGGTGAAGAATATCTCCACGCCGCGTTCGGCCAGCAGCTTCATGTCTGTGCGCTGGTCGGCCAGGGTGGCCAGGTCAGTCACCGGGATGCCGTAGATGCGCTCCATCACCAGCACCTGATGGCGGCACAGGTCCCAGTACACCTGCGGCACGTAGAGCAGTGGCGAGCCGTCGAAGTTGCGCCGCAGCTGGCTGGCGTTGGCCGCCTCACGCAGCAGGTCGAGTTCGTCGTAGATGGTTTTCTCGTAGTCGCTGACCACCTCCACCGGGCGCAGGCGACGGGCATCGGCGGAAGCCTTTTCGGCGACGCGGGCGATCAGGAACAGCCAGGCCAGATCCTGACGGATGATTGGCTTGAGGCCCGGGCGCACCACCTTGACCACCACCTGTTCGCCGGTCTTGAGCTGCGCGGCATGCACCTGTGCCACCGAGGCCGAGGCCAGTGGCTGGCTGTCGAAGCGGGCGAAGACTTCGCTCACCGGGGCGCCCAGTTGGCGTTCGATCAGGGCGATGGCCTGATCCTCGGGGAACGGCGGCACGCGGTCCTGCAGGTGCGCCAGTTCGTCGGCGATGTCCGGTGGCAGCAGATCGCGACGGGTGGAGAGCAGCTGACCGAACTTGATGAAGATCGGCCCCAGATCCTCCAGGGCCAGGCGCAGGCGCGCGCCGCGTGACAGCGCCAGCGGCTTGCGCGGCAGCCAGCGCCAGGGCAGCAGCCAGGACAGCGCGCGCAGCCAGAAGGGCAGCGGCAGCTCGAAGAGCATTTCGTCCAGTTGATAACGGATCACTACGCGCTGGATGCGCAGCAGACGGCGAACGGCAAGCAGCTTCATGCGTCGGGCTTATTGGCAGAAGTGAGGCGCTCGATGCGTGCTTCCAGGCGGTCGAGGGCGAGTTTGAGTTGGTCCAGTTCGGCGAAGCGCACATCGGCTTCGCGCTGGCCCACCAGGGTTCGAGATTCTTCGGCCAGGTAGTCGGCCAGGTCCTGCCTGAGGCTGGCGGCGCCGTTGCTGGCCAGGTTCACCCGGCTGCGCACATGGCTGGCGAGCAATGTGGTGGCCAACGGGCCAATCCAGCGCGAGACCTCGTATTCCCAGTCCAGCTCCAGATCCTGCAGGACGCCGGCCAGTTGCAGCAACACGGCACTGTCGCCATCGAGCGATACTTCCGGGCGATGCAGGACGGCGGTCTTCTCGCGGCTCAGGGCCAGGCGCGCCAGGCTGGCAGCGGGTGCTGTCAGAGTGCAGTCGGCGGGCGCATGCCACTGCGCAGCCAGCTGCAGACCATCGCCGCTGGGCAGGATATACAGCTCAAGTGCCGGGCTCTGGCAATGCACGGCGATAACCTTGCCGCTCAGCGACTGCAGCCGCGGCAAGGTCGTACCATCGAGGCGCAGGATGCGGTTGAGGCCCGTCTCGACGCCGGCCAGCAAACCCGTGATGAGCATTAAGGCTTGATGCCTCTGTGCAGGGCGACGATACCGCCGGTCATGTTGTGGTAGGTGACGCGTTCGAAACCGGCGTCGACCATCATCGCCTTGAGGGTTTCCTGATCCGGGTGCATGCGGATCGACTCGGCCAGGTAGCGGTAGCTTTCCGAGTCGTTGGTGATCAACTTGCCGGCCAGCGGCATGAAGCTGAACGAATAGGTGTCGTAGACCTTGGCCAGCAGCGGGTTGCCGGGTTTGGAGAACTCCAGCACCAGCAGCCGCCCGCCCGGCTTGAGCACGCGCAGCATGGAGCGCAGGGCGTCTTCCTTGTGGGTGACGTTGCGCAGGCCGAAGGCGATGGTGACCACGTCGAAGTGGTTGTCCGGGAAGGGCAGCTTCTCGGCATCGGCCTGGACGAACTGCACGTTGCCGGCCACGCCCTTGTCCAGCAGACGATCACGACCGACCTTGAGCATGGAGTCGTTGATGTCGGCCAGCACCACTTCGCCGGTAGGGCCGACGATGCTGGCGAACTTGCGGGTCAGGTCGCCGGTGCCGCCGGCGATGTCGAGCACGCGGTTGCCCGGACGCACGCCGGACAGCTCGATGGTGAAGCGCTTCCACAAGCGGTGCAGACCGCCGGACAGCACGTCGTTCATCAGGTCGTACTTGGCCGCCACCGAGTGAAAGACTTCGGCTACCTTCTCCGCCTTCTGGCTTTCCGGCACGTCCTGGAAACCGAAGTGAGTGGTGGGTTCCTGCTCCTGGGCCTTGCGTGGATCGCTCATGTCGCTCTCACCGGATAGAAAACCGCCCCATTCTAAAGCTGCATGCGGTCTTTGTCTTGCTCGGGTGCCCGGTCGTGCGGTGGGCTGGTAGAGTGATGTGACCTCATGCCGCAGCCTTGCGGCACGCTGCCAGTTCAAGGAGTTGCCATGTCCCGCATTCGAGTCGAACGATCCCATACCCTCGGTCGCGAGGGCGCCCGTGAAAAGGCCGAGCGCCTGGCTGAACGCCTGGCCAGCGAGTACGACGTACGTTATCGCTGGAACGGCGATACCCTCGAGTTCAAGCGCAGCGGTGCCGACGGCAGCATCGCAGTGGGTGAAGACACCGTGCGTGTCGAGCTCAAGCTCGGGCTGCTGCTGTCGCCCATGGGCGGCATGATCCAGCGCGAGATCGAGCAGGTGTTGGACAAATCTTTGGGCTGAAAGGCGGCAGGCCTCAGGCTGCAGGTAAGAGCAAAAGCAATTCGGCATACTGCTTGGCAAGCCAAAGGCCTGACGCCGCTCTTAGTATGCGATTTCTAATTTTTCTCCCTAGTGTGTACCCAAGCCTGCAAACCGTGGGCGTTTCCGCTAATTGTCAAAGCGCGTGAGGTGCACCATGCCGAAAGTTGCCGTGAAGAAAAAAGTCGAAGCCGTGGTCGAAGACAAGGCTGGCGTGCTCGACGATGTGAAGGGCTATGCCCGCAAGATTTACCTCGCCGGTCTGGGTGCCTACGCCAAGGCCGGTGCCGAAGGCGTCGGTTACTTCAAGGAACTGGTCAAGGCCGGCGAAGGCGTTGAAAGCAAAGGCAAGAAGCTGGTCGACGAGCAGGTCGAGGCCGCCAACAGCCAGATCGAATCGGTCAAGCAGTCGGTCAATTTCAATGTCACCAGTGTCAAAGGCAAGGTCGAAGTGCAACTCGACAAGATCGAGAAGGCTTTCGATACCCGTGTGGCTGCCGCGCTGAACCGCATCGGCATTCCGTCCAAGCAGGATGTGGAAGCACTCTCTGCTAAGCTGGATGAGCTGAGCGCGTTGCTCGAGCATGTCGCGCGTACCAAATAAGGAGATCAGGATGGCTGTTAAGAAGAAAACCGAAAAGCAGACCAGCTCCTGGATCGGCGAGGTCGAGAAATACTCGCGTCAGATCTGGTTGGCAGGCTTGGGCGCATACTCCAAAGTCAGCAAGGACGGCACCAAGCTGTTCGATACGCTGGTCAAGGACGGCGAGAAAGCCGAGAAGCTGGCCAAGAGCGAAGTCGACAAGCAGGTCAGCGTAGTCAAGGCAGGTGTCGGCTCCAAGGTCGGCTCCGCCAAGTCCAAGGTCGATGAGGTCAAGGACAAGGCAATTGGCAAGTGGAGCGAGCTGGAAGAGGCGTTCGACAAGCGCCTGAACAATGCCATCTCGCGTCTGGGCGTACCCAGCCGCAATGAGGTCAAGGCATTGAACGACAAGGTCGACAGTCTGACCAAGCAGCTGGAGAAAATCACCGGCGTGTCGGCCAAGTCGGTCGCCAAGCCCGCTGCCAAAGCTGCGCCTAAACCTGCTGCCAAGCCAGCCGCGAAACCAGCCGCTGCTAAGGCTGCCGCGAAGCCTGCCGCTGCAAAACCGGCCGCTGCAGCCAAGCCTGCGACCGCCGCCAAGCCGGCAGTGGCCAAACCAGCCGCGAAACCCGCTGCAGCGAAGAAACCGGCGGCGAAAAAGCCAGCTGCGCCCAAGGCCGCTGCACCGAAGCCGGCAGCACCGGCTCCGGCCCCGACGGTCGCTGCGACCCCGGCAGCTGCACCGGCTCCGGCAGCTACTCCGGCAACTCCCGCCGCCTCGTCCTGAGTTTCGCGGGAACAAAAACGCCCGGTCTGGTGCCGGGCGTTTTCATTTCAGGCCATAAGTGGCCGAGCAGCTGCGGATGTGCGTCAGGCCTCCAGATAACGCTGCGCCAGGTGCTCGACGGTGCCGCGTGATGGCTGGTTCAGGTGCGGCGCGACCAGCATCATGATCTGGTACACCACCAGGCGTACTTCTCCCTCCTGATCGAGGATGCGCTGATAGTCGAGGGAGAACAGCAGGGTCAGGGTGATCTGCTCGACCAGTTGGCCGAGCGCCTGGGTGTCGCTGTTCAGTTGCCCACCCGCCATCAGGCGGGCGAGCAGGGCTGCCAGGGTGCGTTTCAGCGCATTCAGCCAGTGGCGAATGCCGCGCGCCAGTTTCGGCAGCCGTCCGGCCAGGTTGGACATGTCCTGGAAAAGGAAACGGTACTGTGCCAGGCGCTCGACGATCAGGTGCAGGAACAGCCAGTAGTCTTCCACGTCCAGCTCAGCTTCGGCAGGCGGGTCGAGTAGCGGCGCCATCTCGGCCTGGAAACGCTCGAACAGCTCCAGCACCAGCGGTTCCTTGCCATGGAAGTGGTAGTAGAGATTGCCCGGGCTGATCTCCAGCTCGTTGGCGATCTCCAGGGTGGATACGTTGGGCTCGCCCTGTTCGTTGAACAGCAGCAGGGCGGTTTGCAGAATGCGCTCGCGGGTTTTCATCCGTCTCTTCTTGTTCGTGGCGCCGGAGGCCTGACGATAACCGGCCGGCATGCAGCCGACCATCCCTTTAGTAAAAGTCGCGTAGCGACATCTCTCATGTCCTTCTCCCTTCGGGAGAAGGTGGCGCGAAGCGCCGGATGAGGGATGCGGGCATGCCGCGCAGGCCTTTTTGGCGTGGCATGGCGCTTCAGCGGATATGCACGTAGGTGCCGGGTGCAGCTTCCATGGGCGGGTGCCTGGCGCTGCCCAGGGTCGCCAGGGTCTCGCGTTGTTCGCCGGAGCGGGCCTGCATCCATTCCAGCCACTGCGGCCACCAACTGCCTTGCCGGTGCGTGGCGTCGTGATACCAGGCGCGCGGATCGGAGGTGAGCTTGGCGTTCTCGTAGTAATTGGCCTTGGGGTTGCCCGGCGGGTTGAGGATGCTCTGGATATGGCCGCTGTTGGACAGAATGAAATGGCGTTTGCCGCCAAGCAGCAGGGTCGAGCGATAGACCGCATCCCAGGGGGTGATGTGATCATTGATGCCCGCCACGCTGAAGCTGTCGACGTTGACCTTGCTCAGATCCACCGGCGTGCCGCATACCTCCAGGGCGCCGGCGCGGCTGAGCGGGTTGTGCTTGAAGAAGTCGATCAGGTCGCCATGCAGGGCGGCAGGCAGGCGGGTGTTGTCGTTGTTCCAGTAGAGGATGTCGAACGCCGGTGGTTGCTTGCCGAGCAGGTAATTGTTGATCCAGTAGTTCCAGATCAGGTCGTTGGGACGCATCCAGGCGAACACCCGGGCCATGTCGCGGCCATCGAGCACGCCTTGCTGGTAGGAGCGGCGTTTGGCCGACTCGAGGGTTTCCTCATCGGCGAAGAGCATCGCCGGGCTGTCGATCTGGCTGTCGAGCAGGCTGACCATATAGGTGGCGCTGGCAACCTTGCGCAATTGTCGACGCGCCTGCAGATGGCCCTGCAGGGCGGCGATGGTCAGGCCACCGGCGCAGGCACCGAGCAGGTTGACGTCCTTGCTGCCGGTGATCGCGCGGCAGGCATCGACGGCTTCCTCGACGGCCTGCACATAGCTCGACAGGCCCCATTCGCGGTGCCGTGGGTCGGGGTTGCGCCAGCTGATCATGAAGGTCTGCAGGCCGTTCTTCAGCGCGTACTGGACGAAGCTCTTGTCGTTGGACAGATCGAATATGTAGTACTTGTTGATCTGCGGCGGCACGATCAGCAGCGGGCGCAGGTACTGTTTCTCGCTCATCGGCCTGTACTGGATCAGCTCCAGCAGCTCGTTGCGAAACACCACGGCGCCGGGTGTGCAGGCCAGGTTGCGGCCGACTTCGAAGGCCTGCTTGCTGACCTGGCTGGGCATGCCGCCGTTGTGCAGCAGGTCGTCGAGCAGATGGCGCAGGCCCCTGAAGGCACTGCTGCCGCCAGTGTTGAACAGCTCCTTGACTGCCTGCGGATTGAGCGGGCTGTTGGAGGGTGACAGCGCGTCGCTCATCAGTGAGGCGAGAAAGCGCGCGCGGGTACGGTCATCGGCCGACAGGTCGCTGTCGTCGATCCATGCCGCCAGTTGTTTCTGCCACGCCAGATAGGCCTGCAGGCTGCGCCGGTAGACGGGATTGAGGTGCCAGGTCGGATCGGCGAAGCGTGTGTCCTGCGGGTTGACCTTGTGCAGGGTGTCGCCGAGTAGCACGCGACTCAACTGGCCACCGAAGGCCAGCAGATGACGCCCACTGCGCACTGGATTTTTCAGGCCCTGTTTGGCCAGCAGGCGCATGGTCGATAGCAGGTCGCGCCCGCGCACGCCGACCACCGCGCTCTGGGCATTCATGAAGGTGGCAGGTGCCGGCAGTGAAGCCGGGGTCGACTTGTCTCGCATGGTGTAACACTCCATCGTCAAACCGTCTGGCAGATCGTCTGGGCGACCCGCAAGAGACTGTCATGGCGCGCAGTGCCTGACGCGCGCCTTGCTTGTGCAGCCTCTGCAGCAAGCCTTGTACCAGACGCGCGGGACGTGCATTGCAGAGCGCCTGGCGAGATTCGAAGGGGGCGTTATCGGCCCCTTTGTCGAACATGTTGAAGATTGCGCACCAAAGCGGTGCCGTCAATGCTGACGTGCGGGCGTAGGCTGCGGGTGCATCACCGCGCGGTGCCGTTCCTCCTCGAGAAACTTCATGATGATCGGTGCCACCGCTTCGGCGCGGGTCACCAGGAACAGGTGGCCGTCGTCGATGATGTGCAGCTCCGAGTTGGGGATGCGCCAGGCCAGCAGGCGCATGTTGATCAGCGGAATCAGCGGGTCGTCGTCGCCGGCCATGATCAGCGTGGGTTGGCGAATCTTGTGCAGCCAGTGGATGCTGGTCCAGCCGAGGCCGGCGAACAGCTGCCAGTAGTAGCCCATCTTGCCGCCGGAGCGCACCTTGCTGGCGTGCGCCATGGCCAGTTTCGGGTCGCGGCGGAAGGCGCCGCCGTAGATGTCCGGGGCGATGCGCACGCCGTAGGACGGTTGCACATAGCGGCGTGGGCTGGCCATGCGCCAGAGCACCTTGGGCTTGCCCGGCACCATAACCGCGCCGGCCGAGGTAGCGGCGAGGATCAGTTTCTTGCAGCGCTCGGGATAGTCATGGGCGAACTGCTGGGCCAAAGCGCCGCCCCAGGACACGCCAATAGCATTGACCTGACCGTAGTTCAGGTAATCGAGCATGCGCGCCGCCAGCTTGGCCAGACCGGGGAAGCGGTAGGGCGTGGCCGGGGTCGAGGAGCCGCCGACACCGGGCACGTCGAAGGCGATGATCTCCAACTCCGGGTCGAGGGCGGCGACGAAGGGCATGACCAGTTCCAGGTTGGCACCGATACCGTTGAAGATCAGCAGCGGCACCAACTGGCTGTTGCCCGGCCGCACGGCGGTGCGGATGGTCTGCCCATCGAGGTCGATGGTGCGGAATACGAATGGTTGCGGCATGGGCGCAGCCCCTGTGGAGTTGAGCGCTGAAGACGGCCGTCCGGGCCGCCTCCAGGGTTACCAGGCTGTGCCTGGTTCGCCACGTCCGAGCAGGCGCGTGACGTGCGGCACTTCCCGGTGCCGCTGCGGTTGTGGCTGACGAATCAGCGTTCGTGTACGTAGGTGCCCGGAGCGGCTTCGCCGGCCGGGAATTTCTTGTTGCCCAGGGCGCTGGGAGCGTTCTTGGTCTTGCCCGAGCGCTCGGTCAGCCAGCTTTGCCAGTGCAGCCACCAGGAATCGGCATGCTTGGTCGAGCTTTCCTGCCAGGCTTTCGGATCCAGCGGCATCTCGCTGTTGGTCATGTAGCGTGCCTTGGGATTGCCCGGCGGGTTGAGGATGCTCTGGATATGGCCGCTGTTGGACAGCACGAACTCGCACTTGCCGCCGAACAGGTGCGCCGACTTGTAGCAGGAATCCCAGGGGGTGATATGGTCGGTGGTGCCAGCGACGACGAAGAAATCACAGGTGACCTGCTTGAGGTCGATCGGTGTGCCGCAGACTTCCAGCGCGCCCGGACGGGTCAGTGGGTTGGTCTGGAACATGTCGATGAACTCGCCGTGTAGCGCGGCCGGCAAACGCGTGGTGTCGTTATTCCAATAAAGGATGTCGAACACCGGCGGCTCATTGCCGAGTAGGTAGTTGTTGACCCAGTAGTTCCAGATCAGGTCGTTGGGGCGCATCCAGGCGAACACCTTGGCCATGTCGCTACCCTCCAGTACGCCGGCCTGGTAGGAGCGGCGCTTGGCGGCTTCCAGGGTCTTCTCGTCGGCGAACAGGGCAACCTGGGTGTCGAGCTGGGTGTCGAGCACGCTGACCAGCAGGGTCAGGGCGTTGACCTTGGGCTCGCCGAGGGCGGCGTAGTGGCCGAGCAGCGAGGCCGTGGTCAGGCCACCGGAGCAGGCGCCGAGCATGTTGACGTCCTTGCTGCCGGTGATGGCGCAGATGACGTCGATTGCTTCCTTGAGTGCCGCAATGTAGGTGGACAGGCCCCACTCGCGCTGCGCCTTGGTCGGGTTGCGCCAGCTGACCACGAAGGTCTGCACCTGGCTGCGCAGGAGGAAGCGCGCCAGGCTCTTGTCCGGCGACAGGTCGAAGACGTAGAACTTGTTTATCTGCGGCGGCACCACCAACAGCGGGCGCTCGTGCACGCTCTCGGTGATCGGCTTGTACTGGATCAGCTCCAGCACGTCGTTGCGGAAGACCACGGCACCCTCAGTGGTGGCCAGGTTCTTGCCGACCTCGAAGGCCTCCATGTTCACCTGGCTGGGCATGCCGCCGTTGTGCACCATGTCCTTGGCCAGGTGCGAAAGGCCGTCGAGCAGGCTCTTGCCGCCGGTTTCGAAGAAACGTTTGACTGCCGCCGGGTTGGCCATGCTGTTGCTCGGCGCCATGGCTTCGGTCATCAGGTTGATGACGAAGTGGCCGCGACTGGCGTCCTGCTCGGACAGCGAACTGTGCTCGATCCAGTCATGCAGCTCCTTGCGCCAGGCCAGGTAAGTCTGCAGATAACGGCGATACAGGGGGTTCTGGCTCCAGGTCGGATCATTGAAGCGGCGGTCACCGTCTTCGGGTTTGAGCGCGGACTGACCGAGCATGACGTTCTTCAGCTCCAGGCCGAAGTGGGCGACATGCTTGGCACTGTGGAAGGGTTGCTTGAGTGCCTGGGCGAGCACCATACGGGCAGAGGTCAGCAGATCCTTGCCGCGAATGCCGATTACCGGGTTGAGTCCCAGAGTATTTTCAGAGGCCTGGCGTTTCAGGTCTTCGTTGTTCTTGTCACTCATCTACGACGCTCCAATGTCCTGAGTCACGTACCGGCTGCGCTCGCGGCGAAACAGGGGCCAGGTACTGCTCGGGTTGCCGGGTGCGGATCGGGTCCGCGTCATGCATTGCATCTGGCTGGGCCAAATGCAGGGAACCTGCCAGTTCCTTGGTTACCCGAGTTTTTGCCGTTAGGCAAGCTGATCGATGGGGCGA
>Ga0209699_100755_pt1 | contig 12261 bp, 7 predicted proteins | sample SynthPrep_1_END__FD_187204 | JGI IMG/M metagenome (GOLD analysis project Ga0209699, IMG submission 187204) | Synthetic microbial communities from Ohio, USA - SynthPrep_1_END_DS7_MetaG (SPAdes) (version 2) | ecosystem: Engineered > Bioreactor > Aerobic > Activated sludge | place: USA: Ohio...
ATTGTTGAGCAATGAGGGCGAAGACCATCGAGAGCCAAAAGAGCGGAAATAGCCTGAAGAATCGAGATATTAAAAACTTCACGCTTCCGTCAAATCGTCCTCCCGACAAGCTACCTGGTATCACGAAACCACTTATTATGAAGAAGATTGTAACACCCATCCGACCGAAATCGAATTGATACGCGATTTCTGCGATCCACCTGCCTCCAGCCTTCCCCTGCTGCGCGAAGCCGACATAAAGCTCGGAAATGTGAATTATCAAAACAAGAAGCACCGCGATGCCGCGAAGAACGTCTATGAACTGATATCTCTCGGACTCTCTCACTTACTGGCCTCTCGATCGAGCATTTTATCCGGCAAAGGGCTGCCGCAAGGATATCAGGCTCATAAAGGACGATGGATATGAGAACAAGCTTACAAGTCCCCTATTATCTCCCATAGCCGCGCAACAATCCGCGCCCAGCGATGGGTAAGACACGTCAAGATTGACGGCCACGTGGCACCGAAGGCAGATATTACCGCGATGCGTGGGGGTTGCCACGATCGCCACGGGCGAAACGGTAGCGCGGCGGCTGATAGTGAAACTCTGACGTGTACGGCGACAAAAACTTGTTCTCCAGACAATCGTCTGAAACAAAATAGGCATTCACTCCGATAATATCGCAGCCAACAAGCGACATGGCCTTGCTCCGACCAATCAGCTCCATCGCCTTCAAGGAGCCGCCAAACAGGTTGCTGCCATCCCAAAGCGATTTTGGATTATAAGGCACTTCGTATTCGATACTTGGATGGATGTGCGCATTATACTCGATACAGGCAGCTCGGGCCTTTATCGGTATCGCTTTCCATACGTGTGACGTGTTTTGATCGATATCGACGCTCATGAAATCGACTTCCGCGCCTATGTCTGTGGCTTCCAGAATCCCCGAGATGTTTTCGGCCGTGATGAACGCTTGCTCAACGATGAGTTTTCCACCTCTAATTTCATTGGCGAATTTCTCTCTAATCTCGTGCACGTGATCCGGGCTTCCCTCGATCCACACGCCCTTCCACCCCATTTCGAGCAGAAACCTAGTCGTGTTTTGATTGCCGTTCTCGGTACCCAATTCTATGAACGTCTTGTGCTTCACACCTATTCTGGCAAAAATTTCAGCAATTGCAGAATCTTCATAGGTCTGAGAAAAAACATGGGCGTTGTGCTTGGCAACAAATTTCTCGCCGTACCGGCGCAACATGGCTTCGCAAAGCATGTCTTCATAATAAATAGCTGAAAGCTCTTTGTTTATGAACGCGTTTTCATTTGCTTGTCTTATCCATTCGGCGACTTCTTTTACATCCACCTCCGACAGAACCCCATTCGGTCGGGCGTTGAAAATTTTTCGCCATCTCTTCAGGATTGAGGATCGAAGCTTGCCAATGTTCATATTTTCAGACCCAAGAAACAAAGCCCAATGGAGGAGAGCTAGGCCGGACTCGCTTGTATCAGACGCGGCCTAGTTTCGAAACGAATTAACTCGTGGAAACCTATCGAGCACAGGAACGTATCCGGCGCAATCGCGAGACCATATCAACTAGAAACCGATTTTCTTTTTCAGGCGAGCCCACACAGATGACAGACGACGTCGTTCCAGCTTCTCCCTAAAAGTTTTCACTTCGGCTTTCAGAAGCTCAATTTCTTCTTTGTGCATTTTCAGATCAGCCAATCCCATCTCATTCTGATGGGTTTTATCAATAAATTCGTCGATCGCCCGATAACTATATGGATCACTGTGTGGATATGTGTTGCGCACAAACTCCAGAAAACCGGTCGCAGCCCCGCCTTCTTTGGGCTTGCGTCCGAGGACAGCATAGTCGGGGAAGAGTTCCATTATTTCCAGGAATGCGGCTGCGGCCCCTGATTGATAACGGAGATTTGGCTGATTGACGCCAATACATATTGCCTCGGAGAAACCGTAAAACTCGACGACAAATTCGAGATATTTTGGCGGCAACGGGTGAATATGGGTTGGATCCGAATAAAATCGGTTCGAACCGACAAGTATGTTTTCGGGATTGGGTGTCTCAAAGATCACGAGACCGCCGGGCCGCACTACTCGATGCGCATGCTTGACAAAGTCGTGCAGCACTTCGGGCGGAAGGTGTTCCACGATATGAAACCCGGTTATCAAAGTCACGCTGTTGTCTGGCTGGCTCGCAATATGGCTAAGACAATCACCAACCTCGACAGTTAAACCATCCGCCTGAGCCGGCGAAAGCATATCGTCGTTGGAGTCGACGCCCAAGACATGCCAGGAGCGCTCGGACAGCAACCGTAGCCACTCGCCACGTCCGCAGCCATAGTCGATCGCATTCTTGGGTAATAGTTCCCGCTCTAAAAGCTCAAGTGTCTGATTATAGATTTCAAGACGCCCGCGAATTTCGCTTCGACTGCCCCTGTGCCTGTTTTCAAATTCATAATAGAAACGCTTTTCGATCACAGGAGGCACCTTCCATCTCGCAAGAACGCAGTTCGGCCTCGACACGCATCAGGTTGCGAATTCGTGACACCAGAATTTCTATATGTTTATGCACACTGAAGGCAAACCACTATAAGATCAGGCGTGCCATTGCAAACAAACTTCCTTACACATCGGAAGCATCATCCGTCGACAATGTGTTTCTAATCGTATCAAGAACCACGTCGACAGATATTCCAGTCATGCACTGGTGAGCGGCAACACAATCTTCGATCCGCGCTATATGGCACGGTGAACAGGCTAGCGGTTTTCTGACGATCGCAACAGACTTTCCCATTGGTTGCCATATATTGTGATCGGCAACACCGCTGAACACGACGACAGTTGGCACGCCTATTAACGCCGCAAGATGGGTGGCACCGGTATCTGTACCTACAAAAATCTGTGCATTTGCAATGACCGAAGCAAGGTCGACCAAGGGAAGATTGGCGATCAAATCCAACCCAGTGCCCTCTGGGATCGCGTTGAATATCGCATCGCGATATTCAGATTCGGCATTTCCACCTACCACGACTATCTTTAAATCGTCTTCTGATACGAGCCTGCGCGCAAGCTCCGCAAATTTCGAAGGAGCCCATTTCTTGGCCAATGTCCCTCCTCCGGGAGCTATGACAACATAGCGGGAGCCGACGAAGGGATTATTGAAGGTTCCATTTGCTATCAATGCAGAAGTTGCATCCGAACTGTCAAATCCCTTTAAAGTGTTAACGACATGGCTACTCAGCAACATGAGACGATGGATATTATGCGCGTTTTGATAAAGCCCGCGGGGAACCTCCATCGGCGGCAATGAGATATTGAGGGGCATGAAATGTTTGTCAAAGCCCTGAAAGCCAGCTTTTACCGCTGCCTGAATAAACATCAGAAGTGGCCTTGTATCCGGGTCATGCCTCAGATCGATCGCCAGATCGTAACGATCCGGCACTAACCTTTTAATATTCGCATAGTTTTCTAGTTGGGCTTTCTGAACATCCTGCGAGAGTTCCGCCGAGAATTTATATTCGATTACTGAATCGAAATAGCCGCTTGCCCTGGCCAGGTCACCGTTCGTAGGCGAACAGACCAAAGTGACCTCCGCATCAGGCCAGGCTCTTTTCAATACATCGACGGCAGGAAGTGAGAGAAAGAAATCGCCTATATGATCAAGCTTCAGAATAAGTATCTTAGGTTTTTGACCAAAAGGGTTTAGTCCAAAGGTAGTTCTATTCTCGACCACCACGCCATTTTCCGGCGCCGACGCAGAAATGGGAGGCTCTGCTTCAGACGTATGACTTATGTGTTTTTTTTTTCGTTTTGCCTTGGTTTTTTTTATTAGTGACAGCACCAGACCGGCGAAAACAGACCACGGATATGTAATCGGTAAAAATAGGGATGTCTGTTTTCTGAGCGCCAGAACACGCCGTTCAGTTTTCAAAAGGCGGCGGGAAGCGTCCTTTGCTGAAACAGCGGTTTCGGAGAGAGACGCAATCATCGCTTCGGCCGTGCTTGCCTGAGCCTGCAATGTATAGTGCATCTGCCAGATATCCGAGAGATCGTGATCGGACATCTTGACCCCATCCGTGACTTGCGACGTCCCGATATTGAAGGGCAAATTTTCGAATTGCGTTATAGCCCGAATGTCATCGATTGCTCGCCTTACCTCTTTAATAAGAGGGTTTTCGACGTCGGCGTCGCGACAGACGACAATCGTCAAATATGCCGAGCCGGATGTGGCTCGTTCAGACTGCTGGTGACCGTCATTGCCACCAGAATAAGGCATCAGTATTTTTGCCAGAATACGTAATTTGAACGTGTCAAGAACATATCGCCAGCGATGCAGGGCTTCCTCTAATTCGCTTTTTGCAGTTTTCTGGTCCAATCTTTGTTCAAATATCATCAGACCGTTGGGTAGAAGACTGCGGTCGACATCACTTACACACGTATGGATTTTTTCCAGGCTGTCGAGCGTGGACGACCGCTTGAAAAATATATCGAACTGTAGCGTTGCCGGATAGGTTTCCGCCTTCTCGGATGCATTGCCTCCGGCCGACACAAGTGACCAAATCTGGGGATTTATCGCAGAAAACTCCATGCTATCCACGCCGTCCACATGAACGGTGCACAATCCGCCTTTTCTCGCTTCTATAGCTTGGAAAATCGGTAAATAATGAGTGCCGGTAGAGGTCTGCGTTTCCCTCCATTTCGCGTAAGCGTCTTCGTAGTTCGAGAATTCTGTGCCGTTCAAGTTGAGCAACCGCTTACTTTCCATAACATCAAGACCAAGACGTTAGAGTTTTTTGCTTGAAACAAAATCGAACAGGTTTTCTCCGGAGAATAGTTCACCCTGAATACCTGCCGCAACCGCCGCCTCCACATCCGACGGCTTGTCGCCGATAAGAACGCTGCGCTTCCGGTCTACGTTCCATCTCGCAACGATATCTTCTATCATTCCCGGAGACGGTTTTCTCCAATAGTGATCACCCCGGTATTTTTCAACGGTGGCTTTTTCGTGGAAAGGACAGAGGCGCTCGTCATCGATAGTTGCGCCTTTTTCATGAAGCAACTTTCCGATGTGCGACCGCAAAATGATATAGTCGAGATCATCGTAATAACCGCGGCCAATACCCGACTGGTTTGTTACGACGAATACACGATATCCCCGGCTTCTGAAAGAACTTATGACTTCCGCAGCCCCGGCGATCAGCCGGACGTCCTCAACCCTGCCGGGATATCCTGTGTCTTCTATAATGACACCGTCCCGATCCAGAAAGAGTGCGGGAAGGCTCTCGGAGTGGGGCTCCAGCAATCTGTGCATTTCTTCAAGCGCACAGACGATATGATAAAGAGACGACGCGGGGGCGAGTTCCTCTATGGCAATGCAGTTTTCATCGAAGCGGTCCACCCAAAGTCCTGGCAGAACACCCTTGAAAAACCCCTGGAGCGCAATGGCCGCATCGGCAACCTTTGCATAGGCCTTATCTCTGTCTTCGGGAGTTACGGCTGTTTCGGCCATCATGAGCCAGGCCTTGATCCGCTCGGTCTGTGGCCATAGCCGGAACGCTCTGTCGATAGGCGCAAGGTCAAAATCCAGGCCGTTTTGCGCTAGACGACGCGCTTCGTCCACGCCTCTCTCACCAACCTCTACGAGCCGGCGTGCTGCAACCAGTGCATCTTTTCGCCCGGCCATCTTACCCCACCTGGTCAGCAGCCATGCCCATTCGAATTGGTGCCCGGGTTCGATTGGAGCCGAGGTGTGATGCCGCATAACAGACCAATCGTGATTATAATATTCACGAAGAGATCCGTTTTCGGGTGCAACAAACGCGGATAAGCACAACTCTCCGATTTCGTTAAGACACGACAGCCAACGCTCAGGTTTCTTGACCGAAGGGTTCTCCATCCAGGCCAGGAACGCTTCGAAAAGATGCATATGCGGATTTGACCGCAGGGGCACGACCGGCGGCACAGCCTCTTCAAAGCCTGACACAGGGTGCTTCCAACCCGCAATCATCGCCTCAAGACACTGCAAAGCGGCGTCCGCAATAGAATCCTTGTCTTCAAGGGTGTCTGCAGCATAGCTCAAGCCAAACAACGCAAAAGCATGGTCATAAAGGTCGAACGATGTGTTCCGTGCCCCATTCCGCAGATCCACCGTGGTAATCAGGGAGCCGTCCGCATTAAAACAGTGACGCTGAAGAAAATCCCAGCCGTGCTGAACCAAACCCTCGACATCGCCGGTCCAACCCATTTTCCTCGCAGCTGAAAAGCTGTAGATCTGGCGGCAGACGACCCTTGTTCTTCGAGCGGCTTCAACTGGCGCGCCGTTTTTATCGATCTTTTCGAAAAATCCGCCATTCGCATCGTCTCGTCCAACCAACGACCACAATGGGAGCGCCGCTTCAAAAAGCCACTGCCTGAGTTTCAGATATTCATTCTGGGCGGATTCGAAACCCGGCTGGTTCATCAAGGATCATCCTTAACTATATGTTTGACCAAGGTCACCGATTGCTGCCCCGTTGCTTCGTCAAAGGGCGCCATTCAGCAAGGTGCAAATTCAAGGAAGTTCAATCCGGCTTCGCTCGATCCCGCTCGGCTTTTCCAAAGACTGGGCCAGCATCAACGATACCGATCTTCGTGACTGAGATAGGAATTGATGTAGTCGTCGAGCCCTTCCTCGAGCGACGATTGTGGGCCGTTATAACCGATCGATGCCACTTTCGACATGTCCGCCTCGGTAAAATACTGATATTTACCGCGGATCGCCTCCGGCATCTCAATGAAATTTATACTCAATTTCTTGCCGAGAAGATCACCCATGACATGCACGATATCGGCAAACGAACGTGCCTTGCCAGATCCACAATTGAAGATACCGCTATATTTCCTATTGTTCAAAAGCCACAGGATGAATGACGTGCAATCCTTGACGTAAACGAAATCCCGGCGCTGTTCGCCATGTCCGATATCTGATCGATAGGATTTAAACAGCGAAACCTCGTTTGTCGTCTGCACAACGTCAAAGAGTTTGCAGGCAACGCTGCGCATATCATCCTTGTGATATTCGTTTGGCCCATAAACATTGAAAAATTTCAAGCCGGCCCATTGCGGCGGAGCGTTCTCACCGCGCGCAACACGTTCAATGAAAATATCATCAGTCGTCTTTTTGCTCCAGCCATAGGCGTTCAGCGGAGCAAGAGCGGCGCGCGCCGATGCGGACTCATCGTCGCTGAAGCCTTCTTCGATGCCACCGTAAGTCGCAGCGGAAGAGGCATATACAAAAGGAACGCCGTGTTCAGCACACCAGTCCCACAACATCACAGAGTAATTGATATTGAGCTCGATCAGTCGGTCCACGTCGGCTTCCGTCGTGGCGGAAATCGCGCCCATATGTATGACCGCCTTCACCTCCACCTTAAGGCTGCGGAGATAGTCCGGCAGACCTTCGGGGGAAACGTAAGCCGCTATGTTCCGCTTGGCAAGATTGCGCCACTTGTCGCCACGACCGAACCAGTCCACCACTGCAATAGGTCCAAGACCCGCAGCTTCCAAATCAGCGACGATGTTGGACCCGATAAATCCAGCAGCTCCGGTTACAATATACATCAAACTGCCCTTTCTTTACTGCGCGCAATCGTCGCCGTCGTGCTTTTTCCGGGCACTATTTCGAATGTGACGACCTTGCCGCCATCGGCCATGACAACATCGGCACCAACAATCTTGTCGATCGTATAATCCGCGCCCTTCACCAGCACGTTCGGACGTATCGTCTGGATGAGTTCGAGCGGCGTGTCCTCGTCAAATACCACCACCGCATCGACGAATGCCAACGCTCCCAACAATTCAGCGCGGTCCTGTTCATTATTGATCGGTCTAGACGGGCCCTTAAGCCGCTTTACCGAGCTATCCGCATTAACGCCAACGATCAGACGATCACAATTATCCCTGGCAAATTGCAAAAGCCGAATGTGGCCAACGTGCAAGATATCGAAACAGCCATTTGTGAAACCGACTTTTAGATCATCGCTGCGCCAATCCTCTGCCAACGCCTGGACATCCTGCCTGTCGAAAAGCTTGTCTGAAGGGCTGACCTCCCCAGACGAGGTGTCATGAGACAAGGCATCTCGCAGTTCGGCCGCAGAGACAGTTGCCGTACCTTTTTTGCCCACCACGATGCCGGCCGCGGCGTTCGCAATTCGCGCAGCATCGGCGCGCGAAGTCTGTGAGCCAAGCCCAACGGCGAGCGTCGCAATTACGGTATCGCCCGCACCCACGACGTCAAACACTTCTTTTGCATCCGTGCGAATGTGGAAAGGCTGTTGGCCTCGCTCAACAAGCGTCATCCCCTTCTCAGCCCGCGTAATGAGGACCGCCTCAATGTCGAAGCGCGACAAGATCAACTCTCCTGCCAGTTCAGCTTCCTGATCGGTATCCGGCCACACGCCCGTTACGGCCTGCGTTTCCTTTTGGTTGGGCGTTACAATTGCGGAACCTGCATAGCGGGTAAAATCGGACGTTTTAGGATCGATAATGACCGGTTTTCCCTCAGTCCGGCACGCAGCGATAATTGCTTTCACAACCCTTTCGCTCAACAGCCCCTTGGCGTAATCAGACAAAATGACAACGCTGTGCGATGCGATCATGGAAACCGCACTGGAAATAACCCGGTCTTCCTCTTCCTTTGATATCGGGGAAGCGTCCTCAAAATCGACGCGCAGCATTTGCTGACCATGTCCCAGGAAACGTGTCTTGATCGTTGTCGGGCGTTGATCCAATTCGACGAACCTGGCCGAGACATCATCAACAGCGTTCAGCAAGTCGAGAAGTTTGCTTCCGTTATTGTCCTTGCCCACCGCTCCGAGCAAAGTGCAACTGGCACCAAGGGACGATATGTTGCGCGCAACATTGGCGGCACCGCCGGCGAAATATTCTTCCGATCGCGCGCACATCACCGGAACGGGGCCCTCTGGCGAAATGCGGCCGACATCGCCAGAGATAAAGCAATCCAGCATTACATCACCGATGCAGAGAACCTTAACTTCAGAAAATCTCAAATAGTCCAACATCACCAGTTACTCATCCTGTCGCTGCCCTGCACGTGACCCACATCACCTGCAAAAGACATTGCCAAATTCAATTGCTCTGCAATCCTGCAGAGCCACTATCTGCCCCCAAGACGATTCAACCGAATCGAACTACCCGTCAAATGTGCCCCAACAACGCTAAATGCATAAAGATCGGCCGAACACACAAGAATATTTTCGACAATCGACCCTCAAGCTCACCCATCGGCCAGGTGAAAGGTCCCGGCCAATCAAACAATCCGGTTACGGCGTCACCCCATCAAGACGCGTCTTTTTGATCGCCTCCAGAATCTCTTGCGCGACGTTTTTCCAAGTGCGCATTTGCGGACGGGAGAGGACGATTGTTCTTTTCAACTCCGCATACTCCGAAGGATTTTCAATAAGCTTCTGAATCTGACCCGCAAGCTCTTCCGGTTTTTCGGGATCAAAGTAACGCGCCAAGTCTCCGCCGGCCTCCCGCAGAGCTGGAACATCTGCTGCAAGAGCCGGTGTTCCGCACCACAGTGCCTCACTTACGGGCAATCCCCAGCCTTCCATTCGACTGGGCAAAAGAAGCGCATAGGCTTTTTCGTAAAGTGCACGCAACTCGGCCTGATTTGGATTAAAAATGAAGTGAAACTTTCCTGAAAGCGGCGCAAACTTCTCTTTCTTCAGAAACTTTTCCACTCTCTTGCGCCGCGCGCCGGCCAAAACAAGTTCAGGAACGGAAATACCCCGTTGATGCAGGGAGAGCATCGCCTCAACGACACATTCAAGATTTTTCCGGCCATTATATATGCCAACGCACAGGAGATACGGCTTTTCCGGACCATGTTTCTCGACGGGCTCATTGGTCGGTCGCAATTCATGGCAAAGGGGAACAGGAACAACCTCCGGCACGGCTGGCAAGATTCCGGTTTCTGAAAAATGCCTCACTTCAACCGCGGTAAACACGGAGTTGGTCAAGACCATGGAAGCGGCTTTGATGGTCACCTGATTGTCGTAGATAAAGTTCCGTGGAAACGAAAACTGATTTCGATGACTGAAATCGTGCAACGGTATCATATCGTGAAGCAGCGGAATGAAAATCGGCTTTGTACCGCTTTCCGCAAGCGCCATCAGATAATCAGACATTATCTTGGGCCGCCCGAGCGCTATCAGAATTTGTCCGTTGAGATCTACATCCTTGACCGCACCAACCGGAACCGTTGCCCAACGCTTTCTGTTGCGGTGCTGAACGATCTTATGCAGAATTTGGTAAAACGCTTTTTTAAGCGCATTTTTATCATATAGATTTTGACGAAGACGCAGCGGCGTTGCCGAAGAGGGAATATTCGGGTCGAGCACACCCGTTGGGGAAGCGTCACCGGTGCGCGGAAAAACCTCGAAGAAGCGACGATGCAATGGAGAGTAGATCACGTACCGGACCGAGCTATCAAGGTTCGTGAGCTCATACGCGACTTCCATAACGGTTCTTGCGATACCGTAATATTTGAATTTCACGCCGGAATTCAAATAAAGTTCTGATAAGTCGAAAAACACATCGCGCATTCACTGACCTGCCTGCCTTGAACTGGCCCGACGAATGTCATCGGGGATGCAACCAAAAATTTTCCCGCAATCAACGAACCAGATAATGCACCGTTCGCCAATAAGCCAGAACGTTCTAGGCGAAAGCCTCGCAACATTGCGCGGGTATAGATTTCGGCCCCTACGCTTGTCAATCGCGCAGCAGCCCAAACGTTCTATTCGAACAATATCCCTCCAAAACCTGGCGGATTGAGTTCCCGAGTTTTCTTTTTAACCATGCCTTCTGCGAGCCAATAACGGTGCGGTCGCACCGTAATATCGCGGTCGCATCGTTTCCATCGGCCCCAAGCTTGATCACTACACTTAATAAGACCAATCGGCAGGCCTTTTAATCGGCACATCGATGCCCAATATTGACACTTCAAGCCCCTAGGCTTATTGGCGTGGTCTCAAATCAGTCGGAAAGGCTTTTTACAAAAAAAGCCTTCGCCCTTCTTACTAGGGTATGTGGTAGAGATTATCGAGTTTGGCACGGCAGCGATTGGAAACCGAGAAAGCCATCCCGCATGAACAACATGCTGCTGAATGTGCGATTTGAAAATCTGTGTGAGCGTCGACGCCAAATAAGGATGTTTCTGTGATCGGATCGTTTTTGTCGCCAAACGACAAGAAGTTGCTGACGCGACTTTTCAAAGAAAATTTCAAAAAACATGTTGGCTGGTATTCTGCGGCAATTGCGGCAATGCTGGTCGTCGCTGGCACGACATCTCTCAGCGCATGGATCATGCGTGACATCGTTAACAGTGTTTATCTGAAGCAGGGTTTCGACGTCGTTCTTGAGATCGCTTTTGCGGTTGCCATTATCTTCATCGTGAAGGGCCTCGCTACCTTTGTGCAGAGCTATTATCTGAGCAAGGCAGGCAACAGCATCGTTGCCGAGCAGCAACGCAAAATCTATGATCGGCTGTTGAAACAGGGAGTGTCCTTTTTTCAAAACCTGCCGTCGTCCGAACTGCTCGTGCGCGTCACCTACAACGCGCAGGCGGCCCGCAGTGTCATCGACACTATCGTCACCTCTTTTGTCCGGGACCTCTTTTCGCTCCTCGGACTGATCATCGTGATGTTCGCCCAGAATTTCCTTCTGAGTGCGATTTCCATGATTATTGGTCCATTGGCGATCTTCAGCGTTCGTCTCGTCCTGCGGCGCGTTCGCAAGATCATGGAGGCAGAACTTGCTTCGCTTGGCGAAATCGTCAACGTCGTGCAGGAAACGAGCATCGGTGTTCGCGTTATCAAGGCATTCTCGCTTGAGAAGCTGATGCGCCAGCGCATGAACAAGGCCGTCTCCGACGTCGAGCATCGCGCCAACGGCATTGCAAAGCTTGAGGCGGCAACCAGCCCGATCATGGAGACGTTGTCCGGTCTGGCGATCGCCGTCGTCATTGCCGTGTCCGGTTACACCGTGCTCGAAAAAGGCGGTTCACCGGGCGACCTGATGGCATTTATCACCGCACTGCTTCTTGCGTACGAACCGGCAAAGCGCCTGGCGCGCATGCGAGTCCAGATCGAAGGCGGCATGATCGGTGTACGCATGATGTTCGAAGTGCTGGATGCCCCGTTGACGCTTGCGGAAAAAAACGATGCCGAGCCCCTTCCGAAGGCGAGCGGCAATGTGG
>Ga0209699_100757_pt1 | contig 12224 bp, 10 predicted proteins | sample SynthPrep_1_END__FD_187204 | JGI IMG/M metagenome (GOLD analysis project Ga0209699, IMG submission 187204) | Synthetic microbial communities from Ohio, USA - SynthPrep_1_END_DS7_MetaG (SPAdes) (version 2) | ecosystem: Engineered > Bioreactor > Aerobic > Activated sludge | place: USA: Ohio...
GTCGATCTGGGGCTCAACGGTATCCTGTCCAATAACGGGATTCTGAACGGCAACAAGACCGGTATCCTGAGCGGTATCCTGAACGGCAACAAGACCTCTGTCGACGTCATCGACAACAAGAATGACGGCGGCAAGAAGCGCCGGCACTAACAGGCCAGACCGAAAATCGACAGGGATTTTCGACGAGAACGATGTGCGCAGGACATAAGCCGGAAATAATCCCCGCGTTGCGTGTGTATGACGCATAGCACTTCCGGAAACAACAAACGGCGCATCGCACAACTGAAAGGGGGCCTCATGGCCTCCTTTTTTTGAGATACTCTCGGCCATGCCTTCACAAAGTTGCGTGCTGGACACTACTTCTGATGGGTTTTGTTGATTGGATGTAGCTGTGGTGGCTTAATTCTGGTCGCTCGGATTTATGTGTTTATTACCTAATTAATATATTATTGGACCTCAGAATATTAACGGATTTATATCGATCATACTTATGTTTTTTTAAATTTTTACACGATGTTAACCTTGTTGAGCTTCAATCATAAGGTGCGTTCACCTCGTTAATTGCGTTGTGTTTTCCGTGGCGGATTTGTTCGCGTCCCGCAACGTGGTGGGTGAAGATATTTTTCAAGGAGCTATCGCATGTTGAAACAATCATTTCTGGCACTCGTCACTATCGGCGTGTTTTCGGGGGCCGCCGCTGCCGCTGATGCGGTCAATGACATTCCGGCTGCACCGTATGTCAATGACGTTGCGCCTTCCTTTTCCTGGGAGGGTTTTTACGCCGGTGGTTCGGCTGGTTATGGCTGGAACCGTGTGAAGTCGACCACTTTTGGCGTCACGACGAAGCATGAATTCGATGGCGCCCGTTTTTCCGGTTTTGCCGGTTATAATTTCGAGGTGGCACCATCCGTCGTTCTCGGCGTTGAGGGCGACCTTGGTTATGCCTGGGGCGACAAAACCATCGTTACCAGCAAGGTTTCCGCAGGTCTTAACGGCTCCGCACGTCTGCGTGCCGGTTATGCCATCGATCGTGCCTTGATCTACACTGCCGGCGGCTACACCGCGACCGATAGCGAAGTTGATGCACCGTTCGGCAAGGACAGCAAGGTGCTGCATGGCTGGACGGTTGGCGCGGGTATTGATTACGCTTTCACAGACAATTTGTTCGGCCGCGTTGAATATCGCTACAACGATTTTGGTAAGGCGACCTACAGAACGGGTGCGATCTCGTCGGTGGGCGATGTCAATGAACATCTCGTCAAGGTTGGCCTCGGCGTAAAGTTCTGACCAAGGGCGCTTCGGCTCTTCGGAGCGGCCGAGGTCGCTGACAGCGCCAACGCCACGGGCGCCATGGGACTGTTTTATCGATCCATACCGGCCCGGCGGGAAATATTCTGCCGGGCCGGATAACTTATTGCGAGCCTGTGCTTGCCGTGAGACACGAAAGAAGCGGGCATGTTTTCGTTCGAAACCAAAAACGTGCGCTTCCTGACATACGAGCTTGAACCGTGGGTGGTTTTGGTGTGATGGTGCGATCCGATCCCGTCCCGTCTCCCAGCATCCAGTCGATTCCCCATGCTACAGAAAAGCACTTCGCCGGGCGCTTTTGATCGTCAGGCCTATATGATCGCGCTGCTGGTCTTCGTTGCCGGCGGCACCAATGCGGCTGTCGTGCCTTTTATCGGATTTTACATTATTCAGGTGCTCGGCCACGCGCCTGCGACACTCGGCATCTACAGCGTTACGGCGATGGTTGCCTCGATTGTAGCCAGTCGTATTTATGGTGAACGTGTCGATGCCGGAGTGCGGGTGCGGCCCTTGCTGCTTCTTTCCGTTGCCGGGGCTTTTATCGCTGCGGCGGCGGCGACTTTCGGTCATCTGGCGCTGCTGGTGGCTGTTACGGCCACTGGAATGGGGCTTTCCAACGCCGCCAGCACGCTCGTCTTCAGTTATGGCCGATATCACGGCCGGGTGCAGGCGCTCGATACCACCGCCTACAACGCTTTCCTGCGGATGATGGTATCGCTGGCGTGGATGCTGCTTCCGGCCGCCGCCTATCTTATCGTCGATCTCGCCGGTGCAAAAGCCGTGTTCATGAACGCCATGCTGATGGCAGCCATCTGGGGCGGGCTGGCCTTGGCCATCGTGCCGCGCGGCCAGACATGCCCTATGGAACGGCGACAGGGGGGCGAGACCGATGAAGGGCGCAACCTGCCGCTGCTTATGGCGGCGGCGGCCAGTTTCTGCATGTCTTTCGCCCATTCCCTGTGCGCGTCGGCTCTGCCGGTGTTTCTTGTGCGTGAGGTTGGGTTGCCGGATTACGCGCCGGGCTTGTCGCTCAGCATCAAATGCGCCATGGAGGTTCTGCTGATCCTGCTTGCGCCGAGGATCATGCGCCGGGTCAGCGCGCGCCTGTTGTTGAGCGGTGCGGCGGTGACGGCGATTATAGCCTTCAATATCATCGCCTCGGTCACGACATTACCCGCCATGCTGTTCGGCGCAGCCATGGAGGGAGCTTATTATGGCCTTTTTGCCGGCACGAGCCTGACCTTCATTCAGGGTTTTGCGCGCGGGCGCACGGCGCGGGCGACCGCGCTTTATATGAACTCCATCTTCCTTGCCGCACTGTTTGCGGTGCCCTTGATGGGGTTCGTGGCGCAATATTCCAGCTTCGGTGTGTCGATCCGGCTTGCCTCGGTGGGCGCCGGCGCAGCCCTGCTGCTATTGTTCCTGACGCGGCGTCAGGTGAGCGAATAGACGGCTCTCCGCCCACATTCCCATGATAAGAACGGGAATTAGAGGAATAGAGCCAGTAAATTGTCTGACCGGTGCCCTGCCTTACGCCGAAATATCGATAATGCCGCAGTCGCCTGCCTCTGAGGCAAAGGCGAGCAGTTTGCCGGTAGCGCTCCAGTCCATGGCGGTGATGGCGCCCTTGCCGGGGCGACGAAGCAGGGCTTCCTTGCCATCGGCCAGGCGTACGCCGAGGATCATGCCGTCGATGAAGCCAATGGCGAGCACGTCTTCCACCGGGTGGAAGGCGACGTTGGTGACCATGATGTTGGCGCGGCTGCCGAGCTCTTCCGGCGCCTTGCCCATCGGGCCGTCCTTGCCGGCAAATGGCCAGACGATGGCGGCCGGCGCGCCGGAAGACGCAAGCCATTTGCCTTTAGCCGACCAGGAAATGGATTTGACCTTGGCGGGATAACCCGTCATGCGCATGTGGCGGGCTTCCATGCCGCCCTTGGTGGCTTCCATCTTCCAGCCATGCAGGGCGTTTTCCTGCATGGTGGTGACGAGGAACTTGCCGTCAGGCGAGAAGGTGACGCCGGTATGCGCGCCCTTCCATTCCAGATCGACCGGATCGCCGGCGCTAGCCACCCAATGCAGTGTCACGCCGTTGTAACGTGCAACCGCAATGCGCAGGCCCTTGGGCGCAAAGGCAATCGCTTCCACCGTGCGCTCTTCCTTGAATTCCTTGACCGTGCCGTCCGACAACCGCACGAAGCTGGACTTGCCGACGCCATAGGCGACCGCCTTCTGCGGCCCGCCGGCAACGACGCCGATCCATTTGCGCGGCACGTTGGCCAGCTCGCTGATGCTGCCATCATGGCCGATGCGCAGCACCCGACCATCTTCGCCGCCTGACAGCAGCGTGGCGCTGTAGGGGTCGCGAATGCAGGTCAAAAGCCCCTCATGCGCCTCGGTTACCTTTTCGCCGCCATCCAGCCGGTGAATTGTGCCGGCGGCGGTGGCAAACAGGGGAATGTCGCCGAGAAAATGGGTCGAGACCACGTGGCCTTCGATATCAAGCGGGGCAACAGTCGGCATGGGGCATCGGTCTTTCGTATCTGTGTCGGATGGGGCGACGATGTCGACCCCGGCGGCAGGCATGGTTCTAAAGCATTTCCGGCAAAAGCGGAACCGCTTTTACGTTCGGACGATTCGTGAAATCAAGGAGATAGAGCGCTTTGTCGTCGAGGGACCACCCTACACGGCAGTTGAAAATCATTGACACTCCGGCGCTCCGGGCTCACCCCCCTCTGTCCTGCCGGACATCTCCCCCTCAAGGGGGGAGATCGTTCCGTGGCGAGGTTTCGCACCTCTCGACGGTCGAGAATGAAGTGACAAGAGAGCGTCTTGCCGATCTCCCCCCTTGAGGGGGAGATGTCCGGCAGGACAGAGGGGGGTGAGCCCGGAGCGCAGGAGCGTCAGTGATTTTCAACTGCCGTGTAGGGTGTCGAAGAACGCGCGTCCGGTGGATGACGGACGCAGCCGTACCCCGGCTCAGAGCCGGGGTGACGGGGTCAAACGATCAGGCCGTGGCGAGGCAGGCGTTGAAGCTCTTTTCCAGCTTTTCGCGATCCAGTTCGCGGCCGATGAAGACGAGGCGGCTTTCGCGTTTTTCGTCTTCCTTCCACGGGCGCTGGTGATCGCCCTCGATGATCATGTGCACACCCTGCACCACGTAACGTTCCGCATCGCCCTTGAAGGCGATGATGCCCTTCAGGCGCAGAATGTTCGGACCGTCGGTCTGGGTGACCTTCTGGATCCACGGGAAGAAGCGCTCGGGGTTCATCTCGCCGCCACGCAGCGATACCGATTGCACGGTCACATCATGGATCGGCGAAACTGCGCCATGGTGGTGGTGATCATGGCCATGGTCGTGCCCATGGTCATGATCATGGTGATGATGCCCGTGGTCATGGTCGTGATGATGGTGGTCATGGCCGTGATCGTGGTCGCAATCGGGCCCGCAGACGTGATCCTCATGGCCGTGCTCGAGGAAATGCGGATCATTTTCCAGCGCGCGTTCCAGGTTGAAGGCGCCCTGATCGAGCACCCGGGCGAGATCGACGCCGGAACGGGTTGTCTTGTAGATGCGGGCGGAAGGGTTGATGGCGCGCACGATATCCTCGATGCGGGCGACTTCCTCGGGCGAAACGAGATCGGTCTTGTTGACGACGACGACATCGGCAAAGGCGATCTGGTCTTCGGCCTCGCGGCTGTCCTTCAGCCGCAGCGGCAGGTGCTTGGCGTCAACCAGGGCAACGACCGCATCAAGCTCAGTCTTGGCGCGCACGTCGTCATCCATGAAGAAAGTCTGGGCGACGGGAACCGGGTCGGCAAGACCTGTAGTTTCGACGATGATGCCGTCGAAACGGCCGGGGCGGCGCATCAGGCCTTCCACGACGCGGATCAGGTCGCCGCGCACCGTGCAGCACACGCAGCCATTGTTCATTTCGTAGATTTCTTCATCGGACTCGACGATCAGATCGTTATCGATGCCGATCTCGCCGAATTCATTGACGATGACAGCGTATTTCTTGCCGTGGTTCTCGGAGAGAATGCGGTTAAGAAGCGTTGTCTTGCCGGCGCCGAGATATCCCGTCAGGACGGTGACTGGAATGGGCTTGGCTGGTGCTGTTTCGGTCATGGAAAACCCCGCGTGGAGACAAGGCCGGTAGAGGCCTCAAGGAAGAAGTGTCGACGTCCATATAGGCGCGACGTCCGGGCAGTTCAAAGAGATTTTGGCCGAATCCGGCCAAGTGCCTCAAATTTTGTTATGAAATAACGTTATGTCAAAAGCGTGGACATCTTCAAGCAGTTCGACAAGGCCCTTGACGGCGTGGGAGATGAGCCTCTCACCCTTTTGCGCCGTGGCTGCTGCGGCATTTCCGGCAACACCATCAGGGTTGAGATCGCTCATCAGCCAGCCGAAGGCGTGCGGGCCATAGGCGCGCAGATGCCGGAAGCGGCTGGCGAAATCGCTCTGGCGCGAGCGGAAATCGGCGGCCTTTTCCATTCTTACCCGTTCCGGGCAGAGCGCCAGCATGACGGAGGTTTCGATATCGCCGCCATGAATGTCGATTGCCTTGTCTTCCGGCTTCACAACATCGGCGGGTACGCCGAAACGGGTCCAACTGGTGGCAACCGCCAGCATGCCGAAACGGGCGCGGGCCTCGGTGGCAACGATGGTCATCAGCGGCGAGTTACCGCCATGGGCGTTCAGCATCACGAATTTACGCACACCTTTTTCATGCTCGGCCTTCGCAATGTTGAGCCAACGTTCGATGGCCTCGTCGTAACGCAGGGTCTTTGTGCCCGGCACGTCCATGTGTTCGATGGAATATCCGACGGGTTCCACCGGCAGGAGGGAGACCGGTAGATGGGAAGGCAGGGCGGCGGCAAGACGGGCAACGATACCTTCAGCAATCAGCGTATCGGTCTCGAACGGCAGGTGCGGTCCATGCTGTTCATGCGCCCCCAGCGGCAGCACGGAAATTGCACCTGTTGCGCGAAGATGCGGGTCTGTTACGTTTTCGTCGTGATAATGCGTGTATGAGTTTGGCATCTGGCAGTCCGCGCGTGCATTCGGTAAGGATTTCCAGCAACATATATCGGTTCCGCCACAGGGTAAAAGGCACTCGCATATGAGCAAGGACAAAACTGGGCATAAGGACAAGGGCGCCAAGAAAGAAAAGGGCGGCAAGAAAATAAAGGACGCCAAAAAAAGGGATGAGAATTTCAACCCCGAAGAACTGGCGCAATCCATCACCCAGGCCGCCCGTTCCATGCGCACGGCGCTGAGCCACAGCCTTGCCGAAAGCGGGCTTTATGCCGGGCAGGACGGCGTTATCCTGGCGCTGGCGCAGGAAGGCAGCCTGACACCGGGGCAGATCGCCCAGAAACTCGGCGTCAAGGCGCCCACCATGACGCGCACCATCGGCCGCATGGAGGCCCAGGGTTTCGTGGAGCGCAGCGGCGACGACGAGGACGGCCGCGTGACGCTGGTGAAGCTGACGGAAGCGGGACTGAAAAGCGTTGAACACATCAACATCTCGATAGCCGATTGTGGCGCCAGGGCCATAGAGGGGCTTTCGGCCAAGGATGTCCGCACCGTGGTTAAACTTCTCAAGGCAATCGATACCAATCTTCAATGATTTGTTGAAATTTTTAAAAATAAAACTCTGTTTTGTGGGTATCTCTTAAACGGGTTGCGGATTTTGTTTAAATTGTTTAATTGCAATTTAAACAGGGACATCCGTCGCTGACATGCGTTTGGGAGGAATGCTGTGGCTCAAAAGGTCAAACTGTCCACGATTGCCGAAAGTCTTGGTCTCTCGACCGCCACCATTTCCCTTGCATTACGTGACAGTCCGCTGGTTGCTTCCGATACACGCGACAAGATCAAGGAACAGGCGCGGGCGCTGGGTTATATCTACAACCGTCGTGCCGCCAGCCTGCGCACATCGCGCTCCGGCATTGTTGGCGTGGTGTTCCACGATGTGATGAACCCGTTTTACGGGGAAATTCTCAAAGCCATCGAAAGTGAGCTGGACCGCAGCCGCCAGACCTTCATTCTTTCCAATCATTATGATTCAGTGGAAAAACAGCGCACCTTCATCGAAACGCTGCTGCAGCTTGGCTCGGATGGCATCATCATGTCGCCGGCCATCGGCACGCCGATCGAGGATATGACGCTGGCCGAAGAGAACGGCATGCCGGCCATTCTCGTAGCCCGTTCCATGGATGGCGTCGATATGCCGACCTATCGCGGCGACGACAGCTACGGCATTTCGCTTGCCACCAACCACCTGATCAGCCTCGGTCACCGCACCATCGCCATGGTTGGTGGTACCGATCAAACATCGACGGGGCGTGATCGTTATCAGGGTTACGTCAATGCGCTGCGCAAGGCCGGCATCGAGGTCGATCCGAACCTGCGCATTCCCGGCCCGCGCTCCAAGCAGGGCGGTTTCGAGGCGGCGGTGCATTTTCTGTCACTACCGCAGAAGCCGACGGCCGCCGTCTGCTGGAACGATCTGGTCGCTATCGGCCTGATGAACGGCATTTCCCGTGCTGGTCTGGTGCCGGGTGTCGATATTTCCGTCACCGGCTACGATGATCTGGAAGAGGCGGCGATTGCCACGCCGGCGCTGACCACCGTTTCCAACGGTCAGGCCGAGGTGGGGCGTCTTGCGGCCCGCGCGCTGCTGGACAGGCTGGCGGGCAGCCATGAGCCTGACGGCATTCACCTCATCAAGCCGGAAATGCGCATCCGGCAATCGACCGGGCCGGTGCGGCCGCGGGTTTGAGGCTTCAGACGATGGGAAATGATGCGCGTTCTGTGCATTACACCTTTCCGTCATCCCGGCCTTGAGCGGGAATCCAGCTACCGCGTGTCCACGCGGTGAAAAAAGACTCTCTCAGCCCAAAGACTTGGGCTGGCTGGATGCCGGATCAAGTCCGGCATGACGGTGAGGGGGCGCAAAAAAAATCGGCATGAAACTTCCGTCTGCCCCCATAGCATCCCCTTATTGCCCTTTTCACGGCCGTCTTTGTTTGAAAGGATCGCCGCCCAGAGGAGTGGTATGCGAGCGGTTCGCCTGCAACCCACTTCAGCATATTGGAATGTTATCAGGAGGAATATCCGCTCATGTCTGACAAAAAGGCCGTCGTTCTCGTTCCCGGCAAGATAAACCCGCGCGTTCTCGAACGCCTCGAAGGCAAGGTCGAGATCGTGACAGCGCCTGCCGGTGCCGAGCCGGTTCTGCCTGATGGTGCGGCGGAGCGCATCAATGCCATCGCCGTTTCCGGCGTCGTCAACGCAAAGTGGATCGATGCGCTGCCGAAGCTCGAGATCATCGCCAATTTCGGCGTGGGCTATGACGGCGTCGACGCCAAACATGCCGCCACACGCAACATTGTGGTGACGAATACGCCTGACGTGCTGAACGACGAGGTGGCCGATACGACGATCGCGCTTTTGATCAACACCGTGCGCCGGCTCTATCAGGCCGAGACCTGGCTGCGTGACGGCAAATGGGTTGGCGAAGGACCCTTTGCGCTGTCGCCGTTTTCGCTGCGTGGCCGCAAGGTCGGCCTTTTCGGCATGGGCCGCATCGGCCAGGAAATCGCCAAGCGGCTGGAGCCTTTCAAGGTGGAAATCGGATACCACACCCGCAGCAAGCGGGATGGCCTCTCTTACACCTATTACGGTTCGCTGAAGGAGATGGCGGAAGCCGTCGATATCCTGATCTGCATCGTGCCCGGCACGCCGGAAACGCATAAGGCGATCAATGCCGAAATCCTGACGGCGCTTGGGCCTGAAGGCGTGTTCATCAATGTCGGGCGCGGTTCCAGCGTCGATGAAGATGCGCTTCTGCAGGCGCTTAAGAGCGGTGCTGTGGGTGCTGCCGGTCTCGATGTGTTCTATGCCGAGCCGAAGGTGCCGGAAGCCTTCCTGTCGCTGCCGAATGTCTCCCTGCTGCCGCATGTCGCCTCCGCCTCGATCCCGACGCGCAACGCCATGGCCGATCTGGTGGCCGACAATATTCTCGGCTGGTTCAGGGACGGCAAGGTGCTGACGCCGGTGCCGGAAACGCCGGTGAAAAGCTGATACTTTTTCTGCGTCATCCTCGGGCTTGTCCCGAGGATCCAACCACGTCGCGTCAAATCGACCGGTTGCAGATGCTCGGGACAGGCCCGAGCATGACGAAAGAGGTGAGGCCTGGTGCTCACCTCATACCCGTCCCTATTCCTCAATCTCTCCTGTCCCCACCCAACGCCCTTCGGCAAACGACCGGGCCATGGCGTGGATGCTGCGCTCGATCTTCAGCCCTTCCTCGAAATCGACGATATGGGCTTTTTTGCCCTCAATCGCCGCGATCAGCTCCCGGCATTCGATCACCTTCAGATCGTTGAAGCCGAGCCCGTGGCCGGGGGCGGGAATGAAGCGGTCATAGGGCTTGTGATGCGGCGCTGTGAGGATGGTTCTGAAACCCTGCTCCTCCGGGCGTTCATCCGTGGTGTAAAGCTGGAACTCGTTCATCCGCTCCTGATCGAACAGGATCGAGCCGGTGGAGCCGTAGATCTGGATGGCGATGCGGCCCTTGCGGCCCCAGGCGGAACGGTTGGCGATGAGCACGGCGGAAATGCCGCCTTCGAGCTTCAGCAGCACGCTGGCAAGATCATGCGTCTCGACGGCCCGCTCGCCGCCGCCGGCAAGCGGGCGAGTCTCATAAGGTTTCACCATGTCGGTGATGGCGCTTTCGGCATGGCCGAACAGGGCAAAGAGCAGCGATAACGGATGCACGGCAAAATCATCCAGCGCGCCATAACCGGAGGAGGCTTCGCTCTTCCAGTAGAAGGGCTGGGTGGCGTCGGCCATGAAGTCCTCGTCCATTTCGGCGCGGACATGATAGACCTTGCCGATAGCACCTTCGTCGATCAGGCGGCGGATATGGCGGATGACGGGGTTCTGAATGTAGTTGTAGCCCATCGCCGCTGCCTTGCCGGAACGGCGGGCCGCATCGCGCATCTTCACGGCATCGGCAAAAGCGGGCGCCATTGGCTTTTCACACCAGACATTCTTGCCGGCCTCAAGGGCGGCAATCGCCATTTCCGGGTGGAAGGCATTCGGCGTGGTGACCGAGATCACGTCGATCTCCGGATCGGACAGCAGGTCGCGCCAGTTGCCTGTCGAGCGGGCAAAACCGAACTCGGCGGCTTTCTTCGCGGCAAGCTCGGGATTGACTTCCGCGAGCGTCACGAGGCGCGGGCGCTCCACATCGCCGAAGACGCTCGTGACGTTGTTCCACGCCAGCGCGTGGCACTTGCCCATGTAACCGGTGCCGATAAGGCCCACGCCAAGAGCGGCCATGCTATTCTCCTCCCGAGAGTTTTAGAATGAAATCAACGTATTGAGCGTTTATTGAAATGTGGCAGGCGAAACAAAGCCCCTCCGTCCTCATCCCTGTGCCTGTCACAGGGATCCAGCCAGCCCAAGTCCTTGGGCTGGGAAGACTCTCCCCGTCGCGCAGACGCGCGCCGGCTGGATTCCTGTGACATCCTCGAGCTTGTTCCGGGGAACAGGAATGAGGATGTGAGTGAATTACGGATTATCCCGTTTGAAAATCCAGTCGTGATCCGGGTGGTTCTTGAAACGCCATTTGCGCATCGGCCCGGCCATCACGTTCAGATAATACATCTCATAACCATAGGGCGCGCCGCAGGGGTGATGGCCCTTGGGCACCAGCACGACATCGCCGTCCGACACCGCCATGGTTTCGTCCAGTGAACCGTCTTCGGTGAAGACGCGCTGGAAACCGAAACCCTGCGCCGGGTTGAGCCGGTGATAATAGGTCTCCTCCAGATAGGTCATGTCAGGGTAGTTATCCTCGTCATGCCGGTGCGGCGGATAGGACGACCAGTTGCCCGACGGCGTGAAGACTTCCGTCACCAGCAGGCTGTCGGCCACATCGCGCTCTTCCATGGCAATGGGGAAGATGTAACGCGTATTGGCACCCTTGCCGCGTTCTGTCAGTTGGACGCCATTGGGACCGATCTGCTGCGCCTCGCGGCTGCCTTTTTCGCCGGGCGCGGTGCAGACGCCGACGGTGCAATCGGTCGTGGCGGTCAGCGACCATTCGGAGCCGGCTGGAACATAAACGCAATGGGGCGGCTTGCGCTCGAACACATTCATGCGGTCGCCGAGTTCACCGAAATCCTTATCCCCTGCTGAGATCGTCGCTTTGCCTTCGACCAGCACGAGGATGACTTCCGTATCGCCGGTTTTCTCCGCCGCCGTCTCACCCGGCTTCAGGCGGTAGAGGCCGAAACCGACATAACCCCAATCCGCGCTTTGGGGCGTGATGTCGTGCACCTTGCCGCTTGTCGCGACCGGCTTGCGCAGAAGTGAGGTCATGGTGGTGTTCCTTTTTGGTCAGTCGTTCAATGTATCGTGCGGCTATTCCCACGTTTCCCTCATCCCTGTGCTTGTCACAGGGATCCAGCCAGCCCAAGTCCTTGGGCTGAGAGGAGTCTTTCCACCGCGCCGACGCGCGTCGGCTGGATTCCTGTGACAAGCACAGGAATGAGGGAGGAGGGGGTGCACCGGAACATACGATTCTAGGACGTATAGACGAATGCCCCCCGCCCAGCTCAAGCAGCCTGAGCCTTGTCCAGTCCCGCTTCGCGCGCAAAAGCCTTCAGCGATTTCAACCCTAGGCTCTGATATTCGAACGGGTTGCGCACGTCGGGATCCTGTTCCGCCTCGATCACCAGCCAGCCGCTGTAACCATGCTCGGCGGCCACCTTCAGCACCGGAGGAAAATTCACGCCGCCTTCGCTGTCGCCGGGAACGGTGAACACGCCGCGGCGAACGCCTTCGAGGAAGGAAAGCCGCTCGCCCCGAACCTGATCGGCAATGGCAGGGCGCA
>Ga0209699_100766_pt1 | contig 12093 bp, 7 predicted proteins | sample SynthPrep_1_END__FD_187204 | JGI IMG/M metagenome (GOLD analysis project Ga0209699, IMG submission 187204) | Synthetic microbial communities from Ohio, USA - SynthPrep_1_END_DS7_MetaG (SPAdes) (version 2) | ecosystem: Engineered > Bioreactor > Aerobic > Activated sludge | place: USA: Ohio...
ACCCCACAGAGACCCCACCCCAACAACAGCGAACCCAGCCGTGACCATCAACGACAAAACGGCGCGCATCGGCGCCGACATCGGCGGCACCTTCACCGACGTCGTGCTCGAAACCCCGAGCCGGCGCTTCTCCATCAAGGTGCTCACCACCTACGACGCGCCCGAGCGCGGCCTGCTCGACGGCGTTGCCGCGCTGCTCGCCCAGGCCGGGCTGGCGCCGGCCGATGTCGGCCTCATCGTGCATGGCACCACGCTGGCCACCAACGCCATCCTGGAACGCCGCGGCGCGCGCACCGCGCTGCTCACCACCGCCGGCTTCCGCGACGTGCTGGAGCTGGGCACCGAGAGCCGCTTCGATCAGTACGACATCACCATGGACGCGCCCGCGCCGCTGATCCCGCGGCCGCTGCGGCGCGGCGTGCCGGAGCGCATCGCCGCCGGCGGCGAGGTGCTGCTGGCGCTGGATGAAGACGCGGTGCGCGCGGTGGCGCGCGACTTCCTCGCCGCCGGCGTGGAGAGCGTCGCCATCGCCTTCCTGCACAGCTACGCCAACCCGGCGCACGAACGCCGCGCGGCCGAGATACTCGCCGAGGAAATGCCGGCGGCCACGCTGTCGCTGTCCTGCGAGGTCTCGCCGGAGATGCGCGAGTACGAGCGCTTTTCCACCACCGCCGCCAACGCCTACGTGCAGCCCATCGTCGCCAGCTACCTCGGCCGGCTGGACGCCAGGCTGCGCGCCGGCGGCTTCGACTGCGCGCTGTTCCTCATGCTGTCCTCCGGCGGCCTCACCACGGTGCAAACCGCCGCGCGCTTCCCGGTGCGGCTGGTGGAGTCCGGCCCGGCCGGCGGCGCCATCTTCGCCGCCAGCATCGCCGCCGAGCGTGGCATAGAGCGCATGCTGGCGCTGGACGTCGGCGGCACCACCGCCAAGATCTGCTTCGTCGACCAGGGCAAGCCCAAGACCTCGCAGGTGTTCGAGGTGGACCGCGCCCACCGCTTCCGCAAGGGCAGCGGCCTGCCGCTGCGCATTCCGGTGATCGAGATGGTGGAGATCGGCGCCGGCGGCGGCTCCATCGCCCGCCTGGACGGCACCGGCCGCCTCACCGTCGGCCCGCAGAGCGCCAGCTCCGAACCCGGCCCGGCCTGCTACGGCCGCGGCGGCGCCAACCCCACGGTGACCGACGCCGACCTGGTGCTGGGCCGCATCGACCCCACCGCCTTCGCCGGCGGCAAGCTGCGCCTGGACGAAGCCGCCGCTGCTGCTGCGATGGACCAGGTGCGCGCTTGGGAGGCCGGCCCGCAGGTGCTGGCGCTGGGCATCAGCGAGATCGTGGACGAAGCCATGGCCAGCGCGGTGCGGGTGCATGCGATGGAGCAGGGCGCCACGGTGGAAGACCGCAGCCTGGTCGCCTTCGGCGGCGCCGCGCCGCTGCATGCGGCGCGCATCGCCGAGAAGCTGGGCATCGCCGAGGTGGTGATTCCGCGCAGCGCCGGCGTCGGCTCGGCGGTGGGCTTCCTGCGCGCGCCGGTGGCCTACGAGCTGTCGCGCAGCCTGCACCAGCGCATCGCCGCGCTCGACCTGGAGGCGGTGAACACCATGCTCGCGGAAATGGGCGCGCAGGCGCGCGAGGTCGTCAGCGCAAGCGGAGGCGATCCGGCGGCGCTGGTGGAGCAGCGCGTGGCCTACGCCCGCTACTGCGGCCAGGGCTACGAAATCGCCATCGAGGTTCCCGCGCGCTTGCTCGCCGAAGCCGACCGCGCCGGCCTGCTCGCCGCCTTCGAAGCCGCCTACCGCGCGCAGTACGGCGGCGTGGTGGTGGACCTGCCGGTGGAAATTCTCACCTGGCGGCTCACCGTCGCCGCGCCGGCGCCGCAGCCGCTGGCTGCGCCCGGCCTGGCGCCGGAGCGCGTGCTGCGGCCGGAGCTCCGGCGCAAGGTCATGGACCCGGCCAGCGGCGCGGTGCACGACTTCGCCCTGGTGCGCCGCGCCGAACTGAGCCCCGGCGACCACGTCGCCGGCCCGGCGCTCATCGTCGAGGAAGAAACCACCACCGTGGTGTCGCCGGCCTTCGGCGCCACCGTGGATGCCAACCACTACCTCGTCCTGCGCCGCCAGGACGAAACCGCCGGAGCCCGCGCATGAACGACGCCATCCAGGACCTGCGCCTGCAAGTGATGTGGACCCGCCTCATCTCGGTGGTGGAAGAAGCCGCCCAGGCGCTGATGCGCACCGCCTTCTCCACCACCGTGCGCGACGCCGGTGACCTCTCCGCCGCGGTGTTCGACACCCAGGGCCGGCTGGTGGCCGAGGCCGTCACCGGCACCCCCGGCCATGTGAACAGCATGGCCGCCGGCGTGCGCCACTTCCTCGCCCGCTTCCCGGTGGCGGCGATGGAGGAGGGCGACCACTACATCACCAACGACCCCTGGCTCACCGCCGGCCACCTGCACGACATCACCGTGGTCAGCCCCATCTTCGCCAACGGCCGCGTCGCCGGGCTCATCGGCTGCTGCTGCCACCAGCTCGACATCGGCGGCCTCGGCCAGGGGCCGGACGGCCGCTCCATCTTCGAGGAAGGGCTGCAGATTCCGCTGCTCAAGCTGGCCTCGCGCGGCAGGGTCAATGCCGACCTGATGGAGATCCTGCGCCAGAACGTGCGCACCCCGCTGCAGGTGGAAGGCGACGTGATGTCCTACATCGCCAGCAACGAAGCCGGCGCCCGCCGCGTGCGCGAGATGCTGAAGGAATTCGCGCTGGACGGCCTGGACGGGCTGGGCGACTACATCATCGCCCAGTCCGGCGCCGCCACCCGCGCCCGCATCGCCCAACTGCCGCGCGGCACCTGGCACAACGCCATGACCATAGACGGCTACGACCGCCCCATCACCCTGCGCGCCTCGCTCACCATCGAGGAAGACTGCATCCGCGTCGATTACGCCGGCACCGACGCCGCCGTGCCCTACGGCATCAACGTGGTGCTCAACTACTGCCGCGCCTACACCGTGTTCGGCCTCAAATGCGTGGTCGCGCCTGACGTGCCCAACAACCACGGCGCGCTGGCGCCCTTCGTGGTGGAGGCGCCGCTCGGCTCCATCCTCAACGTGCAGCGGCCGGCGCCGGTCGCCGCCCGCCACGTCATCGGCCAGATGCTGCCGGACGTGGTGCTCGGCTGCCTCGACCAGGCCCTGCCCGGCCGCGCTCCGGCCGAAGGCTCCTCCTGCCTGTGGAGCGTGCAGCTGCGCGGCAAGCTGCCGGACGGCGCCGGCTTCGACACCGTGTTCTTCAACAGCGGCGGCGCCGGCGCGCGGGCGCGGCAGGACGGCCTTTCCGGCACTGCCTTCCCCAGCGGCGTGCGGGCGATGCCGGTGGAAGTCACCGAATCCGCCGCGCCCATCGTCATCTGGCGCAAGGAACTGCGCGCCGACAGCGGCGGCCCCGGCCGCCAGCGCGGTGGCCTCGGCCAGACGGTGGAAGTCGCCACCCGCGACGGCAGCCCCTTCGAGGTGCTGGCGATGTTCGAGCGCGTCGACCACCCGGCGCTGGGCCGCAGCGGCGGCGCGCCCGGCGCCGCCGGCGTGGTGAGCCTCGCCTCCGGCACCGCCATGCGCGCCAAGGGCCGCCAGCAGATCCCCGCCGGCGACCGCCTGGTGCTGGAACTGCCCGGTGGCGGCGGCCTCGGCCCGGTGGCCGAGCGCGACCCGGCCCGGATCGCCGCCGACCTTGCCGAAGGCCGCATCAGCGCCGAGGCCGCCCGGCGCGACTACGGCCATAACTGAAACGCTATCTCCCTCTCCACTGGCGTATTTGCCCCGGCGGCCTCGCGGCTGCCGGGGTTTTTTCTTTTCGAGGACGGCAGGCGCAGGGCCGGGGCGAGAGCCAGTGCCGACTGGTGTGTGACGTTCTTGTGATGCTGATGGGATTGAATGGGCATCCGTGCGCCACCGCGCGCGTTGGGGAGCAGGGACGCTCCCGGGAGCAGGCCGTCCGGCTTGGCCCCGCCCCGCTTCCTTGCGGCGGCGCCGCGCCGCTAACCGATGGGACCGGAACATGTACCAGAAACTGCAATGCGTGGATCACAAGGATCACCAGTTCTACACCGAGGAGAAAGACTCCAGTACATACACCTGCCCGCGTTGCTCGGCTGCAGTCCGGCGTTTGGCCCGGGTGCTGAAGCACCGTCCCATGTCCTCCGGCAACCTGAAGGAAAGGGTCGAACTTCCCCACATCGCGAGCGCGAGCCTGAATCGGCCGGTGCGTTCGGCCATGCTCAAGGAACATGAACTGCGGCAAAAGGCGCAGCGCAAGGCCGAGCAGGAGTACAAGCGCGCCCAGATCAGCAATGACCCGCTCTACGCCTGGAACGCGGCGGAGAACCCGGATTTCGACGAGCTGGAAGCCTTCGAACTGGGCGACGATGGTTTGCTGTATGTGCCGGGAAGCGCATTCAAACCCAGCATGCGCTACACCGCTTCGGACGGACAATCCTTCGACGATGGCCAGCGCAATCTCAAAGCGGTGGCGGTTGACCCGGCCTGCCTCAAGGTCGTGACCGACTCCGTTCGCAATAGCGCGCTGCGGCTCAATGCCAACACCGTCATGGGGCAGAGCGCGCACGCGGCCTCCGGGCGCGGTGTCGCGCATGTGAAAGGCGCGGCTTTCCGCGGCGACCACGAGGAATGGAACCACCTGATCGCGGATTGCCTGGGCGGCGCCACCGAAAAGCGGAACCTCGTCGCCGCCAGCGCGGCCTGCAACAGCTACATGCTCAGCATCGAATCCTGCCTGCGCGGCAAAGGGCATGTTTCGCTGACGGTGAAAGCCCACTGCAGCGAGGAAGACGTGGCGGAATGGATCGAGTACCAGATCACCAACAAGGGCAAGACGCTGGTGAAGTACATCGATGCCCGCAACCACTACTTCACCCGTGAGGATGGGGCCGCCCTGCGCAAGGAGGTGCTCAGGTTCGCCAGGGAACGCTGACGCGGCATGCCTTGCTCGATGCCACCGCCGTCGAAGCCGAGCGGATTCCCGAGCAGGGCTGGCAGCAGCGGCGGCGGGAAATCCTGGAGCGGGAGTCCGACAAGGCGGCCAAGGCGCTTTGATGGCACGGACGGTGGCCTGCCGCCCCGGCATTCAGCTGGACGGGCCTTGCACGCTGCGCCGCGCCTGGGGCGGGGCGTGTCCGCCCTTCCCGCGCCGGCCGCCGCGCCGCAAGCGCCGCCAGCCGATCACCGTGCCGCTCGCCGCCAGCGCCAGTCCGCTCAGGCTGAGCAGGATCAGCGTGGCGTCGCGCAGGCTGCCCAGCGCCAGCAGGGCGGGGAGATCCCAGCTGTGGAGGAAGTAGAACAGCCAGCGGCTCACGCGCTGGCTGCGGGAGAGGGTTTGTTCGACGTCGCCGCTGTGGAGGTCAATGTAGAGGCGGGTGCGGTTGGCGTCGGCGAAGTCCAGGCGCAGGGCGGGCAGGCGGCGGGGCTGGGCACCGTTCATGGCTTCGGCGTGGCGGGCGTAGTAGTAGGCGTCGTGGCTGTCGAGGCGCTGGTGGCGGGCGAGGGGGGCCTCGAACAGGCGGGCGGCGGCCCGGAGGATTTCGGCTTCGCTCCAGGTTTCGCGGATCCGCGGGGCCTCGGGCGGGCCATCCAGCAGGCGGCTGTTGCCCAGCGCGTCCAGCGCCTGGAGGTAGGGCTGGCCGGCGAGGCTGCGCCAGGCGAGTTCCACCGGCTCGAAGCCGGCGGCACGGAGCTGATCGATGGCCAGGGCGGCGGGGTAGAGCGCGTTCGGGTTGGCGTCGCCCGGCGGGCCCGGCTGCGCGCTGGGGGCTTGCGCCGGCGGCTGCGGCAGGGGGCCGCCCTGGTAGGTGGCGAGCCTGGGGCCGGGGGCGGCGGGGTCGAAGATGCGCAGCGGGTTCATCGACATCAGGCCGCTGAAGATCCAGGTGCAGACGAAGCCGGCGCAGAGCAGGCCGATGAGGTGGTGCCAGCGCATCCAGCCGGCGCGGTAGGGCGAACGCGAGCCGGAGGCGTAGCGGCCGCTGAAGCGCCAGCGCCACAGGCCGACGACGGTGCCGCTGAGGGCGGTGAGGGTGCACAGGGCGGAGAGCAGGATCACCGTCCAGCTCCATGCCGGGTCGACTGGGCGGTCGCGGAACAGGTAGAGCCAGTGCAGCCAGGCGCCGAGGTAGTTCCAGCGCTGCTGGGCGAGCGGGGCGTCGAGCACCAGCTGTCCGGTGGTGCCGGAGATGTAGAGGGTGACGGCGCCGAGCTCGCCGCCGCCGGCGGAGTCCTGGCCGCCAGCGGCCATCTCCACCTTGTGCAGCGGGCGGTGGGCGTCCAGGGCGCGGGAGTGGGTCCAGCGGTCTTCCGCCACCTGGCCGGCGTATCGGGCGGCGACGCCGGGGAGGTAGCTGCGGGCCTCGGCGAGGGCGGCGGCTGCATCCACCGCCGGGGAGGGACGCGGCGCATCGGCGCTTGCTGCGGAACGGCGGGCCGGCGCCGGCGGCTGGGCCGCCAGCACCCGCAAGCCGCCGCCGGCCTCGCGCAGCAGGTAGCGCGGCTGGCCGGCGATAGTGGTGAGGACCAGGCTGCGTGCGGTGGCCAGGCGGGCGCTCGGGCTGGCCGCCGTTTCCTGTGCGGCGGCTGGATCGACCTCCGCCAGCGCCGCTTCCGGCGGCAGCAGCCCTGCGGCCATCAGCGGCGGCAGCGCGCCCAGGCGCTCCCAGGGGGTGAGCTTGGGGTAGCCGACGAAGAGCATCGTCATGCCGCTGATGAACCAGAGCGCCATCAGCAGGCAGCCGGCGATGCCGCTCCAGCGGTGCAGCAGGTAGGTCAGGCGCCTGGCGCGGGGAGCGAAGCTCATGCGGGTGTTCCGGTGTGGCCGTGACGGGATGGATAAGCGCATCCGCGCCCGGCGGTCGAGGTGGGGGGTGGGGGAGGCGCGCCCCGGGCTGCCGGCGAGCAGCCCGCCGGGGGCGCGGCGCGGCGTCTGGCCGCTGTCGCCTGCGAAGCCGCCAACGCGGCCGCCAGGGCGCTTGTCGTCGTCGGCCGCGGGGGGCCGGCGGGCGCGCCCCGGCGGGCGGCGGGTGCCCGCCAGGGGCCACCCGGCGTGGGGTGGCCCCGCGGTATCCGCGGTGGGGTCAGCGGCTTCATCGGCCTGCCCGGGCGTGGTTCAGAAGCGGTGGTTCAACGTGAGTTCGACCCGCCGGCTCGGCCCGTAGAACCACTGGGTCGCGGTGTAGTAGGCGGTGGTGAAGTACTGCTTGTCGAAGACGTTGTAGCCGTTCAGGGCCAGGCTGGTGCGGGGGGCGAGGTCCCAGCGCAGCGACAGGTCGGTGGTGGTGTAGGCGGGCAGCTTCAGGGTGTTGGCGTTGTCGGCGTAGCGCTTGTCCACGTAGCGCAGGCCGGCGGTGGCCGTCCATTGCGGCTGGAAGTTCCAGCTCAGCCACAGGTTGGCGAGGCGCTCGGGGACGTTGGTGGGGGTGTTGCCGTCGCGCGAGACGGCGACGCCGCCGACCGACTCGGTGAAGTCGTCGTAGCGGGCGCGCAGCAGCGCGGCGTTGGCCTCCAGCCGCCAGCCGGGGGCGAAGGCGGCGCTGATGCCGGCCTCGATGCCGCGGCTGGATTGCTGGCCCACCTGCACCCGCAGCGAGGGGTCGGCGGCGTCGCGGGTGAGGAGGTCGGTCTTGACGATCTCGTAGGCGGCCAGCGTCCATTCACCCTTGCCCTGCCAGAAGCGCTGCTTGAGGCCGATCTCGGTCTGGCGGCCGCGGGAGAGGTCGAAGGCGCTGTTGGCGGTGGTCAGCATCAGCAGCGCGCCCACCGGGTCGGCGGCCTCGGCGTACTGCGCGTAGAGCGAGAGATCCGGCGTGAGCTGATAGACGGTGCCCAGGCGCCAGCCGGTGTCGTCGTAGGTCTGCTCGAAGGCGCGGGTGCCGGTGACCAGGTCCTTGCGGGTGATCTCGGCGTGGTCGTTGCGCAGGCCGGCCACCACTGTCCATTGGGCGGTGAGCGCCAGGCGGTTTTCGACGAAGACGGCATGCTGCGCGGCGGTGTTGCGGTAGCGCGGGATGGTGGGAATGCTGCTCTGGAAGGCACCCGGCACCGGGTCGTAGGGATCCACCGGGCCGGAGCTGCCGACATAGGTGTTGTTGCTGTGGCGGAAACGCGCCCGGTTGACGTCGAAGCCCGCGGAGAAGGTGTTCTTCAGGCCGAACAGGGAGCCCTCGAAGGCGGCGTTGGCGGTGAGGCCGGTCTGCGTCTGGTCGTGGCGGATGTCGGTGTTGCCGGAGCGGTCTATCAGCCCGCTGCCGCTGTCATGGACGTAGGTTTCGGCGTTGCGCCATTTGCGCTCGCTGTCGATGTGGTAGAGCCGGGCTTGCACCGTGGTGGTGGCGTTGGGCGTCCAGCGGGCGTCGAGGGCGGTCCAGCTGTCCTGGTAGCGGATCTCGCCGTCGGCGACGTTGTAGTTGTTCTCGCGCACCGCGCTGAGCTGGCGGCCGTCGATCAGCGGGGTGCCGAAGTAGCGCATCGGCTTTTGTTCGCCACGGGCGTGGCTGAGGCGCAGGCTGAGGTCGGCGGAGGGGTCGAACTGCAGGGCGCCGGAGAAGGTGGCGTCGCGGTTGTCGCCGCGGTCCACCCAGCCGTCGCTGCGGTTGCCGCTGAGGTCCAGCCGGTAGGACCAGCGCTCGTCGAGCGCGCCGCCGCTGCCGAAGGCGAGGCGGGCTGTGCCCTGGGTGCCGACGGTGGCCTGCATCTCGTTCTCGACCGGGCCGCGCGTCGGCTTCTTCGGGATCACGTTGATCACGCCGCCGATGGCGCCATCGCCGTAGATCACCGAGGCCGGCCCGCGCAGCACCTCGATGCGCTCCACCGACCAGGTGTCGAAGGGGAAGGTGACGCCGATGCCGCCGTACTGGCGCAGGCCGTCGTACAGCCGCATCACCGAGGTGCCGTCGGTGAAGCCGCGGGCGGAGAGGGCGCTGCCGCCGTTGCCCGGATGGCCCATGACGCTGAGGCCGGCGGCGCGGGTGATGGCGTCGTTGAGGCTGTGGTCGCCGCGCTGTTCGAGCTGCTCGCGGCTGATCACATCCACGCTGGCCGGGGTTTCCATCGGCGTGAGGCCGAGGTTGGAGCCGGTGGTGGCCGGTGTGCCCAGGCCGAGGCCGGCGCTGCCGTCGCCGGCGGTGACGACGACTTCGGACAGCGTCCGCTCGCTGTCCTGCGCCAGCGCGGCGGCAGGGGCGAGCAGGAGCAGCAGGGCTGCGTTCAGGGAGGCGAGGGGGAGGCTGGTGGCGGCCGCTTGCCGGGCCGGCTTCGGGCCGTGGGTGATCGCGCCGCGGGCGCGGGTGTGGCGGAGGGTGTCGGACATGATCCTTGCTGCTCTGTGTGTCCGGGGCAGGGCGGCGCGCCGGCGCTTCTCGCAGGCCTGCTCGCGTGCGGGGGCTGCCCTTGCTCAGCAGTGGAGGCTGCGGTCCTGCGGTGCGACGGCGGCCGGCCACGCAGGCGCGCCGAAGGCGGCGCGCAGGGCGCAGGGCCGGACTGCCGGTCGCACCGTGGCGTGAGGCCGTTGCGCTGCCGTGTCCCGGAGGATGAAGGTGGCCGCGGACCCGTCCGCGCCGGCATCAGGCGCGGCGGCGGACGGCGGGCGTGGAGAGGATCAGGCCGCCAGCGGCGGGGCTCTGGGCTGCGCGGCCGCCCAGACGAAGAGGGGATAGGGCGCGCGATAGAACAGCGGCGGCGGATCGCCACCGAGCACCGGCAGGCTGGCGACCGTCGGCGTTCCATTGGCCGGCGGCGTGGCCGGCTGGAAGCACAGCAGGCAGTGGCCGGTGGGCGAGGCGGCGGGATTGCCGTCCGCCTTGCCGCTGTCCGCTTCCATCTCCATGGACACCAGCCCGTCCATGGTGCAGATCTGCATCCAGATCGGGCTGCTCGCGCGCTGCAGGAAGGCGGGCGCGGCGCTGGGCGCGAACGTGACGAAGAGGAAGGCGACCAGCGCCATCCAGCTGCTTCGTACCCGTATGCGGCGGCTCATGCCCATCTGTCGCGTGTCGTCGTTCCGTTGCACCGGCGCGCCCGGCGGCCGGCAAAGAGCGGTGGATGCTACACCAGCAATGCCGGCGCGTGGAGGCCTGCTGCCGAGGCGAAAGTGGTACTCCCCCGCGCCGGGAATTTCGTTCCATTCCATATGCTTATGATGCGCCGCGGCCAGTGCTGGCGCGGCACGGCTGCTGCCGCGGAAGGGGCGTCCATTCCGCTGCCGCTTTCTCCCTCTCCCTCTCCCTCGCCGACGCGGCTGGTTGCGGGCACGGCACCGCATCGCCCTTCAACAAGCCTCGGGCCGGCAAGTGGCGGCTCCGCGAGTACGGCCGCGATCCGGCGGGCGTTCATGTGTGGCAAGTCCGGCAGCGAGGGCTGCGTCCGCTGCTGTACTGCGTGCCCCGATCGCCTATGCTCCCAGGGTGGCCGCAGGGGCGGCCCGGGGAGAGGACGATGCCGATCAGATTCGTGATCGACGCCCGCGCGGCAAGCGCCGACGAGCTGGCGGAATTCCAGCTGCACCAGGAGCAGCGCCTGCTGGACGCGCTGGCGGCGAGGCCGCAGGAGGGGCAGGCCGGCGGCGTCGTCAGCCTCGAATACCGCCTGCCGCGCAGCGAAACCACACAGGCCGCCGTACCGCCGGCCACCGCCTACCAGGAGACCATGGTCATGCTCCGTTACTACGGCGGCGTGCGCTACATCCTGCTGCCGGTCTACCTGTCCATCGTCGGCGCGCTGGCCGGGCAGTACTACAAGAGCGGCAACCCGGTGCCGGAGCCGCTGCTGCTCGGCGCCGGCATCTTCCTGTCGCTGCTCTTCCTGGTATTCGAGATCGGCCTGTCGAAGAACCTCAAGCAACTGTGGGCCGCGGTGAGCGACATGCTGGGCAACCCCAAGGCCGCCGACGGCCGCTTCATCGGCCCACTGGCCCATCGCGCCAGCGCCGGATGGCTGAGCTTCCTGCGCTGGGCGCTGGCGGCGCCTTATGTGATCGGGCTGGCGCTGGGGGCTTATGTGTGCTTGGCGCGCTAGGAGCAGCCGACTTGCGCCGACGCATCGCATGGCTGACCGGCGTCCGCGATTCGGGTCAGGTTGCCGCGCTGGCGGACGGGGGGGCGGCGGCGAGAGGGGCTGCTTTCCCGGCGGCGCCGACTGCCTGGCCGGGCGTGGCGTCTATGCTGTTCATATCCATGCTGCTTGAGGTGTGTTCATGGTCCGCGAGCCATCTTCTCCTTCCCTGACCCGGGTGGATCGCTTTCTGCTGTGGGCGCGCAGCAACCGCTTCGTCTCCAGCCTGATCATCCTGGGCATCGTCCTGGGCGGCGTCGCTACCTTCAGCGACTCCGCGCGCAGGCTGGCGGGGCTGGGCGGGGAGATCGCCTCGGCGCTGTCCGGGCCGGGAGCGGAGGAGCGGGCGACGAGGGAGAAGGTGAAGCATGCGGTGGAGTTGATCGATGGCTATTTCACGCGGGCCATCGAGGAGCAGACGCTGGATTTCCGGCCGCCGGCGGATGAGGAGTACGAGGCGATGCAGTCGGAGCTGCGTCAGCTGCAGGTGGTGTTCATCGCGCAGAAGCAGCTGGAGCGGGCGCGCATCGTGGAGGAGGGGATGACGCTGCTGAAGCAGATCGCGCCCTACGGTTTCATGCGGCCGGAGCGCTGGCAGCAGCCGGTGCTGGAGCGGCAGCAGGCGGAGTGGCGGGGGATTTTCGCGGCGCTGGGGTATGAGGCGTCGGCGGGCGTGCACTGAGCGGAGGGTTCTCCCTCCCCTGGCGGGGAGGGCAGGGGAGAGGGACGCCCGCCAGCCAGGGCGTCGAGGGTTGAACGGAGCGGCGGCCTTCTCCGGCCCCCGGACGCCGGAACCCGCGCGCCCCGTTCCTTGCGCCCGTGATGGCCCGGCGCTCAGTGCCCGGCCCCAGGGCCGGTCCGACATCCTGCTCCCCGGCGTTCCCGCCCCACCTCAGCCCAGGTCGCAGCAGGCCCGCCTCACCTCTGCCACCCACTGCGGGTCGTGCCACCAGTGGCCATCGGCGCTGGCATAGCGGCGGTCATGGGGGGAAG
>Ga0209699_100769_pt1 | contig 12071 bp, 7 predicted proteins | sample SynthPrep_1_END__FD_187204 | JGI IMG/M metagenome (GOLD analysis project Ga0209699, IMG submission 187204) | Synthetic microbial communities from Ohio, USA - SynthPrep_1_END_DS7_MetaG (SPAdes) (version 2) | ecosystem: Engineered > Bioreactor > Aerobic > Activated sludge | place: USA: Ohio...
GCATGGACCTGACCACCGCGGCGGCCTTCGGCATGACCTACGGCACCTCGATGCACGCCCTCAAACAGCGCGCCAACCTGCAACCGGGTGAAACCCTGCTGGTCCTCGGCGCCTCCGGCGGCGTCGGCCTGGCGGCGGTGGAAATCGGCAAGGCCATGGGCGCCAAGGTCATCGCCGCGGCGAGCAGCGCCGAGAAACTGGAAGTGGCGCGCAAAGCCGGCGCCGATGAGCTGATCAACTACAGCGAGCAGAGCCTGAAGGACGAGGTGAAGAAGCTCACCGGCGGCCAGGGCGTGGACGTGATCTACGACCCGGTGGGCGGCACGCTGTTCGAAGAAGCCTTCCGCAGCATCGGCTGGAACGGCCGCTTCCTGGTGGTGGGCTTCGCCGCCGGCGGTGGCATCCCGGCACTACCGGCCAACCTGCCGCTGCTCAAGGGCGCATCCCTGGTCGGCGTATTCTGGGGCTCATTCGCCCAGCGCCAGCCGCAGGACAACGCCGCGAATTTCCAGCAACTGTTCGCCTGGCATGCCGAAGGCAAGCTCAAGCCGCTGGTGTCGCAGACCTTCCCGCTGGAGCGTGGTGGCGAGGCCATCGATGCCCTCGGCCAGCGCAAGGCCGTGGGCAAGGTGGTGGTGACTGTGCGATAGCAGTGCGTAGGGCGGGTGCAACCCGCCGAATCGATCAGTGGCGGGTTGCACCCGCCCTACCACTATGAACGCGGCGCGTAAGCGAATACGTCGGCGCGCATCTGGTGCGCATCCATACCCGCCTCGACCAGCGCATCGAGCGTGGCATAGACCATCGCTGGCGAGCCGCTGGCATAGACGTGCAATGCCTTGAGATCCGGGAAATCCTCGCGCACCGCTTCGTGCAGCAGGCCGCAACGACCCTGCCAGCCACACTGGTCGCTGACCACCTGATGCAGGTGCAGATTATCCAGCTGTTGCCACTCGGCCCAATGTGGCAGCTCGTAGAAATCCTCGGGCCGACGCGCGCCCCAGTACAGATGCACTGGGTGAGCGAAACCCGCCGCGCGGCAGTGCTCGATCAGGCTGTGCATCTGGCCCATGCCAGTGCCGGCAGCGATCAGCACCAGCGGCCCATCGGGCAGGTCGGCGAGGTGGGTGTCACCGTAGGGCATCTGCACGCGAGCCATGCCGTTGCTGCGCAGATGCTCCAACAGGGCGATGCTGCTGTCTTCGCGGGCGAGGATGTGCAGCTCCAGATCACGCCCGGCATGTGGCGCCGAAGCCAGGGAGAACGCCGCCATCTCGCCATCCGGGCGCTGCAACAGCAGGTATTGCCCGGCGTGATAACGCGGCGCTTTGCCGGCCGGGGTACGCAGACACACGCGGAACACATCGCCACCCACGGCCTGGCATTCGGTCACCTGGCAGTTCAGCTCGCGCACCGGCAACTCACCCGGCGCCAGCACGCCATCCCAGTGCAGCACGCAGTCTTCCAGCGGCTCGGCCAGGCAGGTGAACAGCTCGCCGTGATCCAGCTCGGCGCCGTTCTGCCGCACGCGCCCTTCCACCAGCAAGGCGGCGCAGATATGGCAGTTGCCGTTGCGGCAGCTCTGCGGACAGTCATAGCCCAGGCGCCGGGCGCCATCGAGAATGCGTTCGCCCGGCTGCAGCGAGAGGGTGACGCCGGAAGGTTGCAGGGTGACGTTCATCAATCGATTCCCAGCTCGCTCCACAGCGCGTCGACACGTGCCACCACGGCTGGATCCTTCTCGATGGCGCGGCCCCATTCGCGGGTGGTCTCGCCCGGCCACTTGTGGGTGGCGTCCAGGCCCATCTTCGAACCCAGGCCGGAGATCGGCGAGGCGAAGTCGAGGTAGTCGATCGGTGTGTTGTCGATCATCACCGTGTCGCGCTTGGGGTCCATGCGCGTGGTAATCGCCCAGATCACGTCATTCCAGTCCCGTGCGTTGATATCGTCGTCGGTGACGATAACGAACTTGGTGTACATGAACTGTCGCAGGAACGACCAGACACCGAGCATTACGCGCTTGGCGTGGCCCGGATACTGCTTCTTCATGGTCACCACCGCCATGCGGTAGGAACAGCCTTCCGGCGGCAGGTAGAAATCGGTGATCTCGGGGAACTGCTTTTGCAGGATCGGCACGAACACTTCGTTCAGCGCCACGCCGAGGATCGCCGGCTCATCTGGCGGCCGGCCGGTGTAGGTGCTGTGGTAGATCGGATCGCGGCGACGGGTGATGCGCTCGACGGTGAACACCGGGAAGGTGTCGACCTCGTTGTAGTAGCCGGTGTGATCGCCGTAGGGGCCTTCCGGCGCGGTCTCGCCCGGATGGATCACGCCTTCGAGCACAATCTCGGCACTGGCTGGCACCTGCAGTTCGCTGCCACGCGCCTTGATCAGCTCGGTGCGATGGCCGCGCAAGAGGCCGGCGAAAGCGTATTCGGAGAGGGTATCGGGCACTGGCGTCACGGCGCCGAGAATGGTCGCCGGGTCAGCGCCAAGCGCGACACAGACCGGGTAAGGCTTGTCCGGGTGCTTCTGGCACCACTCCCGGTAATCCAGGGCGCCGCCACGGTGGCTGAGCCAGCGCATGATCACCTTGTTGCGGCCGATCACCTGCTGGCGGTAGATACCGAGGTTCTGTCGTTCCTTGTTCGGGCCCTTGGTGATGGTCAGACCCCAGGTGATCAGCGGTGCCACGTCGCCCGGCCAGCAATGCTGGATCGGCAGTTTGCCCAGGTCGACATCGTCGCCCTCCTCGATCACCTCATGGCAAGGCGCGTCCTTGACCACCTTGGGCGCCATGGAAATGACCTTCTTGAAGATCGGCAGCTTGCTCCAGGCATCCTTGAGGCCCTTGGGCGGCTCAGGCTCCTTGAGAAAAGCCAGCAGCTTGCCAATCTCGCGCAGCTCGGACACCTCTTCGGCGCCCATGCCCAGGGCCACTCGTTTGGGCGTGCCGAACAGGTTGCCGAGCACTGGCACATCGAAGCCTGTGGGCTTTTCGAACAGCAGCGCCGGGCCGCCCTTGCGCAGGGTGCGGTCGCAGATTTCGGTCATTTCCAGAACGGGCGATACCGGGGTCTGGATGCGCTTGAGTTCGCCGCGCTTTTCCAGTTCACGGATGAAGTCGCGCAGGTCGCGATACTGCATGCAGGAGCCTCGTGTCGGACAGGCAAGAGTCGGCCGCAAAGTTTAGCGCCGAAGTCGGGCTTTCAGAAGGCTTGCAGAGACAGTCTTCGCCCTGCGTGACGCTGAAGAACGTCGGTCGCTTGCGGATTCGCCCTCCCCCAAGCGCCCAGAACTCAATTCTCAAGTCAGCGGAGCTTATAAATCCCCATCAATTCCGTTGAATTTCTTCACACCTTTGAATTTCTCCACGAATGCAGAAATCTTCTGAAAAACGCTGTGCTTCTTGATCAGAAACTGCGGATTCAACGGGCTCATCTTGGGCAGGATGGAGTTCAACTCGGTGCCGGCATCGCTGGCATACTCCCGCCGCAACGAAGTCGTGATGTAGCGCCTTGCAGCTTCCGCATTGAGGCTCTCCGCGTTGATCAGTTCCTCGACTTCTTGCCGCAACACCGCTTGGGCATAGGCATAAAATGCCTCGATCACACTGGCCGCATCGTCAATCTGGTCAAGGTCGGTTTGATTGATGAAATCGACCACCAGGCTTTCCTTCGCGCGGTTACCCAAGCTGGCGCGAATAATCCGGCGCATTTCTTCGACCAGCTCAACCTTGCTCTTGGTTTTCTTGTTGTGCTCGAAGAGCAGTTCCAGGATGTAGTCCAGATTGATTTCCTGGGATTTGAGCAGATCCACCTCAAAGATGACGTCATCCCAGTCGATGGTGGATTTTTCCTTTTCCGCGCCCGTTTTTGCCCGGCGCAACCAATCACGCACATCGTTATAGGTGGAACGGTAATCCTGTATCTTGCGCTCCGCCGGCATCGTGATCGTTTGCAGGGCGGCAAGGTCTTCATCACTCAGATAATGCTGGGCCTTGAACGCCTCAACCGCCGCTGAGTCGTTCATATCCAGGCTCTGTAAGGCCTTCAGGCTGGCGAACTCATCGTAGTTCTGCAGCACGTTCTCCACGCGCAGGTATTCGCCAAAGAGCTTGGCAAAAGCCTTTTTATCAGACTCTTTTTCAATCGCTGTCGGATCGGGAAAACGCTGCTCCAGTTCAGCCACCACATCGACGAAACCACGACGCGCCTCACCTGTCAGCACATCGGTAAAGCCCTCCATGTACTCCTTGTAGCTCTTCTCCAGCACCACGTTGCGGGTGTTGCTGTTGCCGAACAAGGTGATGGCGTCGATGGTGGCTTGTTCCAGATCGCGGAAGGTCACAATGTTGCCGAAGGTCTTGGTCGCGTCAAAAATACGGTTGGTACGCGAATAAGCCTGAATCAGGCCGTGGTAGCGCAGGTTCTTATCGACGAACAAGGTATTGAGCCTGGGCGCATCGAAGCCGGTGAGGAACATGCCCACCACGATCAGCAGATCGATCTCCCTGGCTTTGACCTGCTTGGCCAGGTCACGGTAGTAATTCTGAAAGCCCTTGCTGTCCACGCTGAAGTTGGTTTTGAACAGCGCGTTGTAATCGGCAATGGCCGCGTTCAGGCACTCTTTGGCGCTGTTGTTGCTCATGGCGGAAACATCGAAGCTTTCGTCCTCGATCTCACCGACCGCGTCCTGCTCCTCATTGGCCGCGAAGGAGAAAATGGTGGCCACCCGCAATGGCTTGTCGCTGCCCTTCTGTAGCGCCTTGAACGACTCGTAGTAGAGCCTGGCCGCTTCCACGCTGCTCACCGCGAACATGGCGTTGAAGCCCTTGCCACCCGCTTGCAGACGATGGGTCTTCTGCCGAAAGGTGTTGAGGATGTACTGCGTGATCTCGCGAATACGCTCAGGGTGCAGCAAGGCCTGCCGGTTTTCCGCTGCGCTGAGCTTGGCTTCGTCCTGCTCGGTTTCGATGGCCTTGAACTGTGGCCGCACATCGTTGTAATCGACCTTGAACTTGAGCACTTTTTCGTCGCGAATCGCATCGGTGATCACGTACGAATGCAATTCGAGGCCAAACACGCTGGCAGTAGTTTCTGCCCCCAGAGCGTTCTGCGGCATGATCGGCGTGCCAGTAAAACCGAACTGATAGAACTGCTCGAAGCGCTTATTCAGGTTCTTCTGCGCCTCACCGAACTGGCTGCGGTGGCACTCATCGAAGATGAACACCACCTGCTTGCCGTAAATGGGAAGGTCGGGTTCGCTCTTCATCAGGTTGTTGAGCTTCTGGATAGTGGTGACGACGATTCTGTTGTCGTCTTTATCCAGATTGCGCTTGAGTCCCGCCGTGCTGTCCGAGCCGTTCACGCTTTCCGGGGAAAAGCGCTGGTACTCCTTCATGGTCTGGTAATCCAGATCCTTGCGATCCACCACGAAGAACACCTTGTCGATAAACGGCAACTCGGTGGCCAGGCGGGCGGCCTTGAAACTGGTCAGCGTCTTGCCGGAGCCCGTGGTGTGCCAGATGAAACCACCGCCCTCGCGGGTACTCCACTTCTTGGCCTGATACGCGCAGTGGATCTTGCGCAGAATGCGCTCCGTGGCGGCGATCTGGTACGGGCGCATGACCAGCAACGTATTGCTGGTATCGAAGACCGAGTAGCGCAGCAGCACCTTCAACAGCGTGTCTTTCTGGAAGAAGGTAGCGGTGAAATCCTTCAGATCCTTGATCAGGCTGTTATCGGCTTTCGCCCAATTCATGGTGAAGTCGAAGCTGTGCTTGTTGCGCTGCGTGGTGTTGGCAAAGTAGCGCGTGTCGGTGCCGTTGGAGATGACGAACAGTTGCAGGAACTTGAACAGGGAATGCTCGCTATTGAAGCTCTCCTTACTGTAACGATGCACCTGGTTGAATGCCTCGCGAATTGCCACGCCACGCTTCTTCAACTCCACCTGCACCAGGGGCAAGCCATTGACCAGAATCGTCACGTCGTAGCGGTTGGCATGGCTGCCCTTCTGCTCGAACTGCTTGATCACCTGCAGCTTGTTGCGTTGAACAATCTTCTTGTCCAGCAGGTAGATGTTCTGAATACGGCCATCGTCAAAGACGAAGTCGTGAATGTAGTCGTCGTGGATCTTGCGGGTTTTCTCGACGATGCCGTCGCTGGGCTTGTTCAACCAGTTCTCAACGAAGCGCTGCCACTCGCCATCGGAGAACTGCACCTCATTGAGGGTTTGCAACTGCGTGCGCACATTAGCCAACAAGGCATCGTGCGTAGCCAGGCCGGTCGCGTACTCATAACCCTGCTTCTGCAAGTCATCGATGAACTCGCGCTCCAGATCGCCTTCGCTCTGGTAGCCTTCGGCAACCTGCACGGCCTTGATGTACTGCTCCAGAACGATGAAGTTGTTCAATTCAGCGATGGCTGCGTAGTCGCTCATTCTTGCACGTCCCTTTTTTGCAGCAGCTTCTTCACCTCACGGTCGAAGTCGGATTCGATACGCTGCTGCTTGTTGAATTTTTCATACTCGGCGAACGCCTTCTGCTCCGCCTGCTGCCGCGATACTGTGCCGTAGCCTTCCAGAATGCGGTATTCATTGAAGGCCAGAAACTTGTTCACGCTTTCAGCAAAGCTCTCCATCGTGAACGCATTGCGGCGCTCGATGATGCCCTCGATGTAGTCGAAAAACGCTGAAACGGCGCGCTCCAACTTCTTGATATCCGCCTCGCTCAGGTAGTTCTTCGCCACCGCCGCATCCGACTTCAACACGCGGCCATCTGGCGCATTCTTGTAGGTGCTCATACCCATCAAGGGCTTACTGGCATCGGCGTGCAAGGCAATGATTTCTGCAGCCGTGTGGCCGGTGATCGCGAAGTGAAATTTGTCCTGCACATGGGCGTAGAACAACCGAGTGGTTTCGGATCTCGGGTCGTAATCGATGCTGCACTCGGCGAAAATATCGGTGATCTGCTGATAAACACGCCGCTCGCTGGCACGAATGGAGCGCACCCGCTCCAGCAGCTCACGAAAGTAATCCTTGCCGAAGTAGCGGCCATTTTTCAGCCGCCCATCATCCATGGCAAAGCCCTTGATGATGTATTCCTTGATCAAGGCCGTGGCCCAGATGCGAAACTGCGTCGCCTGTGCTGAATTGACCCGATAACCGACCGAGATCACCGCATCCAGGTTGTAGTACTTCACCTGCTGGGTTTGCGTCAGCCCAGCGACTGCGCCGTGTTCAGTGGTTGTTTCCAAAATGGAAACAACCACCTCTTCCTCCAGCTCGCCGCTGTCGAAAATATTCTTCAGGTGCTTGGAAATCGCCGGTACGCCCACACCGAACAGCTCGGCCATGCGCTTCTGCGTCAGCCAAATGCTCTCGTTGCTGAGCAGCACCTCCACCTTGATCGCGCCATTGGGTGCGGTGTAGAGCAGAAATTCGGTGGTTTGCTGTTTAAGGCTCAACTGGCTTTTCTTCACTCCTAAACTCCTTTTTATTGCCCAAAGCGATGGCGCTCGACAATGTGTTTGAGCAATCGCTCCAGGAGAACCTTCTCCTCCGGCTTCAAGGGCTGAACTTCTTCAGCCGCATGTTTTGAATGGCTTGAGAAGTTCACAATTCTTTTGGCGTAGGGATCCGGCAGGCCTTCGTTCGTCTCAGGCAGAAGATGCTCCCACCTTTTGTAGCCGAGAAAGGTCGCTGTTTTTTCCAAGACATTGCGCAGGAGATTGAAGTGATACTTCTCCACCTGCCCGCTTTTTATCGCCTGCTCAAGCTGCGCCATCAGGTGCAGATGATAGGCGAATGGGGAGTCATTGGGCTGCTCGACTAAATCGACACTGCCATCACCATTTCGCTCCAAACGCGCTTTACGGAAGTCCCTTGACTTCCAGTTATAGGCATCGGTTTTCTCATCACCCGCAAACTCATTGCACAGCACATTGAAGAAAAGCGCATTGTGCGTCGTAATAACGAACCTAATAGCAGTCTTGCTGGATTTGACCTGCTGAGCCAACTCCACGGCCAACTGAATCAGGTGGTTATCATCCAGAGAACTAACCGGATCATCGATGAACACGCATTCCAAATCATCAAACGGGGTGGGCTCGGGGTAGTCCGGCTGCACTTCATTGAGTGTCGAAATCACCTGTTCAAGCAGTGTATAGAAAATACTCCAGATGAAATTACTTTCCTCGCCCTTGGAGATTTTCAGATTGCCCGACTGTTCATCATCATTACCACGCTCCAAGGAAAAGGTGACCTCGGAGAAGGCCTTGGCAATGATTGCTCCTGTCCGTTCGTCTTTCTGCTCTGCATTGAAACGAGGTGTGAGCTTGTCATTGGTGTAACGTTGAAAGGTGGTGATGACATTCTGATCCTGACCTTGATCCAACAATACCCAATCCGTAAAAGTATTAGGTTGGATTTTCAGTTTGGGCTCGACGTCGCCGCTCAGGTCGTTATCCCAATAGAACAGGTCTTCGGTAAAAGCGCTGTAATAGAGGATCTTGTTTCGCGACAGTCCAGGCTGTTCCATTTCAATGCCTTCATCGCTGCCGTCCGCTTTGGGCGCTATTAGCTTTTTGAACTCCCGCGACAAACGCGTTTTGCCCGTGCCATTGAAGGCGTAGATCAACTGCACCTTCTTCGGGCTTTTTTGCAGGTCTTTGGCTATTTCCCTTAGCGTTTTACCCATATTACGCCGCTACCTCTTCTGGTCTGGGGAAATTCAACAGCAGACCACGATAATATTCGTACTGCTTCTGACGAAGTTCGATCTCGCGGGGCAAGCCTTCGCTGATGGAGTGGGTCAGCGCGTCGAATTTATCGAGGATGGAGACGATTCGGGCTTGCTCTGCAAGCGATTTCTTCGTGTCGTCCGGGTATGGGACAGGTATGCGAACCTTTGCAACCCCATCAATTAAAATTCTATTAACTTTCCCCCGAGATACATGCTTCGCTTTCTCATCAATAAATGCAGCTGTTTGCATGACGTAGGAAATGAATTTTGGATTCATTGAGTGACGAAAAGCGTAGCTGTCGTCGTGGATGGCTACTTTCTCACTTCCAAGCCAAGCCACCGCCTTACCAACATCCTCAACAGTTTCACCAACCCCGGCTATTACTACATCACCCGGCTCTGCATAGCGCAGTGACCCAGCCATATCGCTTCTGACCTGAGAATACGCTTGCGTCGTAAAAACACCGTAACGCGTATATATCTCGCCATAGTGGATAACGCTGATACCGTCTTCAACATAGTCAGCTTTGGTAAAACGCTTGCCACGTATAAATTTGCCAACTTCGCTCAGCGCCTTCCACTCCACATTTCCTTCTTTAAAACTCAACAACTGGTCGCGGTAGTAGCTATATTGCTTTTTGCGCGCGGTCAGCTCGGCGGTCAGCTCGGCGGTCAGCTCAGTAAAGGTATCCAACATGCGGACGATTTCAGCTTGGATTTCAAGTGATTTCTTGGGGTTTTCTGGGCAGGGAATCGGAATTTTGAATTCCTTTACCTTTGCGTCTGAGATCGCAGGATATGCTGATCCACTTTGATTCTCTTCAACATATGCTTTGAAGTCAGTAGAAGCAATCCAATGCAAAATCCATTTAGGTAAGACCTCATTTTTCTTAGCGCGCAAAACACAGTAGCCGGTACTCGCAACCTCGCCAGCGTATTCATCATTAATTAGACAATAACGCTGCTGAGCTGGCCGAGTAGTTGCAAAAATCACATCGTCTTTTTCAACAAGCTTTTGCGCTCGACTTGGCGCACTGCTGGATGTAATTTCGAGCGTCTCAGTTATAAATTTCGTTTCAATACTTACGGATGCAAGATCAATATAACGATAGGTACGTTTTGCATCTCGCCATTTGATATTGCTTGTAGGCAGTATGACCCCCCCCAGGGTTTTCCACTCCACCGCAACGCCATCAAGCAGCTTTTCCAAAAAATCCATCCCGCTCACGCCTCCAACTCCTCACCTTCGATCTCCGCAACGATGGCATCAATGTCCTTGCGTAGCTGGTCGATCCTGGCAACGGTGGTTTTCAGGTCGGCATTGAGGTGGTCGATATTCACCGCCTCACGATTGTCCTTGGCTTCCACATAGCTGCTGACGGACAGGTTGTAATCGTTGGCGGCGATGCGCGCCAAGGGGATGGATTGGGCGAAATGCTCGATATTCGCCTTGCTGTCGAACACCTGCATGATGCGTTCGATATGCGCGTCTTCCAGCAGGTTGTTGTTGACGCCCTTCTTGCACAGGCCGCTGGCGTCGATGAACTGGGTGGTGGTGTCTGGCTTGTTTTTCGCCAGCACCAGAATGGTCACAGCGATGGTAGTGCCGAAGAAGAGGTTGGGAGCCAGCGCAATCACGCTTTCCACATAGTTATTGTCCACCAGATATTGGCGAATTTTCTGCTCGGCACCGCCCCGGTAGAAGATACCAGGGAAGCAGACGATGGCAGCGCGCCCCTGGCTGGACAGGTAGCTGAGCGCATGCAGCACAAAGGCGAAGTCGGCCTTGGATTTGGGCGCCAGCACGCCGGCTGGAGCGAAGCGGTCGTCATTGATCAGGGTGGGGTCGTCCGAACCCTTCCACTTCACCGAGTACGGCGGGTTGGAGACGATGGCATCGAAGGGTTTGTCATCGCCAAAGTGTGGCTCGATCAGGGTGTCGCCGAGCTGGATGTTGAATTTGTCGTAGTTGACGTTGTGCAGGAACATGTTCATCCGCGCCAGGTTGTACGTGGTGTGGTTGAGTTCCTGGCCGAAAAAGCCCTCTTCGACGATATGGGCGTCGAAGTGCTTCTTGGCTTGCAGCAGCAGCGAGCCGGAGCCGCAGGCCGGGTCATAGATCTTGTTGATGCGGGTTTGCTTGTGCATCGCCAATTGGGCAATCAGCTTGGAAACCTGTTGCGGGGTAAAGAACTCGCCACCGGATTTGCCGGCGTTGGCGGCGTAGTTGGAGATGAGAAATTCGTAAGCATCACCAAACAGGTCGATATGGCTTTCGTCGAAGGTGCCGAAGTCCAGCTTCGCCACCCCTTTGAGCACATCTGCCAAGCGTGCATTCTTTTCCTTGACGGTATTGCCCAGGCGGTTGCTGGTGGTGTCGAAGTCAGCGAACAGCCCCTTGATATCACGCTCGGAGGGATAGCCACTGGCGGAGGCCTCGATGGCTTTGAAGATATCGTTCAGATCGGTGTTCAGGCTGGTGTTGTCGGCGGCATTGGCCGCCATGTTGACGAATAGCTGACTGGGGTAGATGAAGTAGCCCTTGGTCTTGATGGCGTCGTCTTTGGCGAGCATGATATTTTCGTCGTTATCATCCATCGCAGCGTAATTGACCGACTCATCACCGCCGCTCATGTAGTCCGCAAAGTTTTCGCTGATGAAGCGGTAGAACAGCGTTCCGAGCACGTATTGCTTGAAATCCCAGCCGTCGACTGCGCCCCGCACATCGTTGGCGATTCTCCAAATGTGGTTTCGCAGTGCGGCACTTTGTTGGGCGCTGGTCATGCTGTGGTTCCTACTTCGATACGGTTTGCTGGGTCACGCCATGGAGAAAGGGCGTGACGTCAATGATATTGGGTGTTTAGAGGCGGTGGCCTGCCTTGGCTGCTTTCGCTCACAGGTGGCGACGTGCGCAATGCACGGCCAAACCGGCGAGGGCCGCTCGGGATGGACTGAAGTCTACCAGCAGCGTGCTCACGTTCGGCAGAGGCTTCAGGCGTGTCACATGCGCTGCACACAGGCATTACCGCGCTAGAGGCATCGCGGCTGAAGCCCCTCCCACAAGCCTACAGGCAGATACGACAAGGCCGGGTTTCCCCGGCCTTTTGGCAAGACGTGATGTCTTACTTGCGCTTCATCGACAGGAAGAACTCATCGTTCGTCTTGGTCGCTTTCAGCTTGTCGATGAGGAACTCGATCGCTGCAATCTCATCCATCGGGTGCAGCAGCTTGCGCAGAATCCACATGCGCGACAGCTCTTCTTCACCGGTCAGCAGTTCTTCGCGGCGGGTGCCCGACTTGTTGATGTTGATCGCCGGGAACACGCGCT
>Ga0209699_100771_pt1 | contig 12064 bp, 14 predicted proteins | sample SynthPrep_1_END__FD_187204 | JGI IMG/M metagenome (GOLD analysis project Ga0209699, IMG submission 187204) | Synthetic microbial communities from Ohio, USA - SynthPrep_1_END_DS7_MetaG (SPAdes) (version 2) | ecosystem: Engineered > Bioreactor > Aerobic > Activated sludge | place: USA: Ohio...
TGCGGATCGGCGGTTTCTGGCTTTCCATGGTGCGTATCTGCACCGGCGAGGTATGGGTGCGCAGCACCTTGCGCTCGCCGTTTTCATCCGGCTGGAAGAAAAAGGTGTCGTGCATCTCGCGGGCCGGATGGCCTTCGGGGAAATTCAACGCCGTGAAATTGTAATAGTCGGTCTCGATGTCAGGACCTTCGGCGATCGAGAACCCCATATCCGCGAAGATGGCGGTGATTTCATCGACGATCTGGCTGATGGGATGAATGCGGCCACGCTCGGTGGGGGACTGGCGAACCGGCAGGCTGACATCCACCGTTTCCGCCTTCAGGCGGGCGGCGATGGCGGCATCCTTCAGCGCGTTCTTGCGCTCGCCGATGAGGTCGGTGATCTCCGTCTTGAGCTGATTGATGGCAGCGCCCCGGGTCTGGCGCTCTTCCGGCGTCATGCTGCCAAGCGTCTTCAGAAGCTCCGAAACCGAGCCCTTCTTGCCCAGCGCGGAAACGCGTACGGCTTCGATGGCCGGCTCATCGGCAGCGGTGGCGATCTCCGACATCAGTTGCGATTTCAAGGTATCAAGTTCTGTCATCTTTTCCTGCCTTGCCGGTTTTTTTGAGAGCGGCTTCGGGGTTCACAGCATTCATCAGATAGTCGGTCGCCATGATAAAGCGTCGCAGATCACTACCCATCCGCACGCGCCCGATCAACCGGGCAAGCGGTAAAAATCGCCCCAGAATGCCGGTCAGGCGGCACAATTCTTCCAGCGCCTGGGGCGGGGCGTTTTCACGCCAGCGGGAAAAGGCGGCATCACAGGTTTTCGACGTATCGCAGGCGCGCGTTGCGACCTGTAAAAACAGCAGCCATATATCGCGGGCCTGCGCCGTTTCCAGCGGCATGACCTCCTGAGGGCGCTCCTCGAAATCCATGAAGCCGACACGGCCGTCCTGGAGAAAGAAGTCGCGCACATGCGGACGACCATGGCAGAGACCCGCCGCGTGCAGTTCGCCAAGCGCTTCTGCCGATTTAACCAGCAAGGCATCATGTTCCGACGGTCTTGCGACCTTTATCGCGTCCATGCGCTCCATGATGGTAGGCCCGACATCGCCCAGAACAACGGCCGTGAGCGAGGAATAAATGATCGGCGGAACGGGAAAACCGCGGGCCTTGAAGACCTCAAGCGTTTCGAGTTCGCGACGCATCAGCCCGGCACCGTCAAGCGGCGGCGAAGGCCGCATGAAGGTGTAGGGAAGCAGTTTTGCAAGAAAAGTCTGCAGCTTTATCCACCAGGACGGCGTTTCCGTGCCCTGACGTTTGATCCAGACGGTAGCGGCGGAAAGCTCGAGTTTCTGCACACGGCGCTCGCTCTGAAGCAATGCCCGCATCAAGGCTGCGATATCACCATCCTCGAGATGGACGTGAAAGCCCTTTGCCTTTTCCACTTCGCTTGCGGCAACCAGCATTTTTTGCCCCCTGGAGCTTGCCCGGTCAAATGCCGGCCGATGCCCCACCCTTTTGTCTCCGACAAATCCGGGACGAAGCGCCTGACGCTTTTGCCGGAATTGCCATGAACTTCAAAAACGGAAAACCCGCGCCGGAGGACCGGCGCGGGTTTCAAATGAACAACAGATTGTCCGCGCCGTAATTACTTTACAGCGGTTTCAAACTCGTTGGTCGTACCAGCATCCTTGAGGTACTCAAGAGCCTTCTTCGCTGCTTCAACGAGCGCGCCGAATGCTGCCGGCTCATGGATAGCCATGTCAGACAGAACCTTGCGGTCGACTTCGATGCCAGCCTTGTTCAGGCCGTCGATGAAGCGGCCATAGGTCAGGCCGAATTCGCGAACAGCAGCGTTGATACGCTGGATCCACAGAGCGCGGAAGTTGCGCTTGTTGACCTTGCGGTCGCGGTAAGCGTACTGCTTGGAACGATCCACGGCAGCCTTTGCTGCGCGGATGGTGTTCTTGCGGCGGCCGTAGAAGCCCTTGGCTGCCTTGAGTGTCTTGGTGTGCTTGGCGCGGGAAGTTACGCCACGTTTTACGCGTGCCATGTCATGATCTCCTTAAAGTGTCCAAAAGTGCGGAAAAGTCTCAGAGACCGTTCGGCAGGTAGTTCTTGACGACTTTCTTGCCGTCAGCTTCGGCGAGAACCATGGTTCCACGCGCGTCGCGAATGAACTTGTTGGTACGCTTGATCATGCCGTGGCGCTTACCGGCGGCGGCTGCAACAACCTTACCGGTAGCGGTGATCTTGAACCGCTTTTTTGCAGCGGACTTCGTCTTCATCTTGGGCATTTTGCTACTCCGTGTTTTTGTATCGAAACAGGCAGACGAGGCCTATTTCAAGCTATTCAGGAACGGCCTCGGCATGCCCTGCCGGACCGTTCGGACGCGCGCTTATAACCGCAGTCGGCTAAAAGCGCAACGGGGAATGAAAATTTCCCCTTGCGGCGGTGATTTACGCAGCCCTCAAGACTGGCGCAAAATTATTTCGGGGCGAGAACCATCATCATCTGACGGCCTTCCAGCTTCGGCTCGGCTTCAACCTTGGCAATCGCCTGGGTATCTTCCTTCACCTGAAGGAGAAGTTTCATGCCAAGTTCCTGGTGGGCCATTTCACGGCCACGGAACTTCAGCGTCACTTTCACCTTGTCACCTTCGTCAAAGAAGCGGTTCATCGCCTTCATCTTCACGTCATAGTCATGCGTGTCGATGTTGGGGCGCATCTTGATTTCCTTGACCTCGACGATCTTCTGTTTCTTGCGCGCCTCAGCGGCTTTCTTCTGGGTCGAGTATTTAAGCTTGCCGAGATCGAGGATCTTGCATACCGGCGGCTCTGCGTTCGGCGAAATCTCGACAAGATCGAGACCGGCCTCTTCCGCCATTTTCAAAGCCTGATCCGTCGGCATGCTACCGAGGTTCTGGCCCTCTTCATCAATAAGCTGAACTCTGGGAACCCGAATTTCCCGGTTGGAGCGCGGGCCCTCCTTGACGGGGGCATCGGCTTTGAAAGGTCTGCGAATGGTCGTATTCTCCTGATCTGTTTCTGGATCACGTCAGCAAAAAACAGCTTGTTTGGTACAAGCGGCGGAAATGTCGTTATTGCCGTGGCGAAGTCAATAGCATATCTGCCCGAAAAGATCACCTCTTGCCACGGTTTTTGCAAATACGCCGCCGATATTGCACGAAAATCAGGAGAATTGCATATACATGACCGAACAAGCCGCTGAATTCCTGCACATAGGAGCAGGTGACGACACCCGCAACATCGCTTTTCTCCATCGCCGCGCAACATCACAGCCGGACGCACCCTTGCTTGTCTGGCTCGGCGGCTATCGTTCCGACATGACGGGAACCAAGGCGGTGGAGCTCGATCGCTTCGCAGCAGAAAATGGTCTTGCCTGCCTGCGGCTCGATTATTCCGGCCACGGAGCTTCCGGCGGCGATTTCAACAAAGGCACGATTTCGCGGTGGCTGGAAGAAGCGCTCACCGTGGTGCACGCCAAGGCACCGTCGCGCGTCATCCTCGTCGGCTCGTCGATGGGCGGGTGGATTGCGTTGCGCATGGTCGAGGAGCTGCGCGAGGCAGGCGGTGCGCCTTCCGTCGCCGGTCTGGTTCTTATTGCCCCCGCTCCCGATTTTACTGCGGAGTTGATAGAGCCCAGCCTGACGGAAGCGGAAAAGACGTCGCTGGTGGAAAGAGGCTATTTCGAGGAACATTCGGAATATAGCCCCGAACCCAACATCTTCACCCGGGCACTGATGGAGGACGGCAGGCAGAACCGCGTGCTCACAGGCATCATCACCACCGGCTGCCCCGTTCACATCCTGCAGGGCATGCGCGATCCTGACGTTCCCTATCAGCACGCGCTGAAGCTCCTCGAGCACCTTCCCGCCGACGACGTGGTGCTGACGCTGATCCGCGACGGCGACCACCGGCTTTCCCGGCCACAGGATATCGACAGGATGCTCGCGGCCGTCAAAGCCCTTGCAATATAGGCATTTGCGCAACGCTCTTAACCATATTCAACGAGTCTTGCGCGCCACCGATTGCTAATGATTGACTCCTACCCCCCATCCCTCTTAACTTTTCATTAAGAATTAAGGGACGGGTTTCATGATGAACGCACCGCTGGCGCGTGCGCTGCTGTTTGCAGTTGCCGCCGGGCTAATGACTGCTGCTTCCGCCATGGCGGAAATCAAGGGAAGCCCTTCCATGGTGACGGGCGGGATTACCTCCCAGCCGATCGGCCATTATGAGTTCTGTCAGAAATATTCGGATGAATGCAACATTCGTAACAAGATGACGCCGCCGCCGCGCGTCACCGAATATGGCTGGGGCGTCATTCGTGAGATCAACACCTCTGTCAACACCACCATCGTGGCGATGACCGATCAGGAAATCTACGGCAAGGACGAGGTCTGGGAATATCCGACGACGGCCGGCGATTGCGAAGATTTTGTGCTGCTGAAGCGCAAGAAGCTCATCGAGCGCGGTTTTTCCGTGGCCGACCTGCTGATCACCGTCGTGCGCAAACCGGACGGCGAGGGCCATGCCGTGTTGACGCTTCGCACCACCGATGGCGATTATATTCTCGACAACCTCACCGACGACGTGAAGCTCTGGACAGACACCAACTACACCTATCTGAAACGGCAGGCGTCTTTCAATACGGGCCGCTGGGTTTCCATCGAAGATGGTCGTGACGTTCTGGTTGGCGCGTTGCGCTGACGCTCAAACTACCATTCTGACAGATTAAGAGCCCGCCGCCGCGGGCTCTTTCTTTTTCACCCGTTGCCGATGATGATGCCGGCTGCCAGAACCAGCGAACCGCCAAGCACAACCTGAAACACCGCCCGCAGGAACGGCGTTTCCATGAAGCGGTTCTGAATGAAGGCAATGGCCCAGAGCTCCACGAAAACGACGACGGCAGCAATGGCCGTGGCCGTCCAGAAATGCGGAATGAGATAGGGAAGCGCGTGACCGAGGCCACCGACGGCCGTCATGATGCCAGAAGCGAAACCCCGCTTTACCGGCGAGCCGCGGCCCGAAAGCTTGCCATCATCATGGGCGGCCTCGGTGAAGCCCATGGAAATACCCGCGCCGACGGAAGCCGAGAGACCGATCAAGAAGGTCTGCCAGGTATCCTGCGTGGCGAAGGCGGCCGCGAAGATCGGCGCGAGCGTCGAGACAGAGCCATCCATCAGGCCAGCAAGGCCCGGCTGCACGTAGGTCAGCAGAAATTGGCGTTTTGCGGTTTCAGCCTCTTCGGTCTTGCCATCTGCATCGAGATGTTTCTCTTCCAGCATATGCGCCACGTCTTCGTGGCCCCGCTCCGCCTCAGCCAGATCACCGAGCAGTTGGCGCGTCGAGGCATCGGTGGTGCGCTTGACCGCTTCATCGTAGAACCGGATCGCCTGCGCTTCCATCAATTCGGCCTGGGCGCGAATTTTCTCTAGCGACAGGTTTTTCACCAGCCAGTCCGGCGTGCGCTCGTAAAAGCCGCGCACGTGTTCGCGGCGGATCAGCGGGATGGTTTCTCCAAAACGGCGGCGATGCATATCGATCAGCACATTTCGATGCTGCTGCTCGACTTCGGCCATATCATCAAAAACCTTTGCCGATTGCGGATATTGTCCGCGCAGATGATCGGCGTAGGAGCGATAAATACGGGAATCATCCTCTTCCGACGAGATGGCGAGCGCCAGGATTTCCTGTTCGCCAAGCGAAGAGAAGGGGCGTTTGGAAAGGGAAAAAAGACTACGGAACATGGCTGAAACCTTTTTAGAATAATTCTAAATACAGCGACACACCTTCACAATCAAGCTCTTTAGAATAATTCTAATACGTCAAAGCGTCGCATTGCCCAGCGCGGCCAAGCGGCGTAAATTCACGGAAAAGGAAGCACGATGCAGGATCCCATCGCGGCAAAGGCCGCCCATAGCGCGGAGATTCAAGACCGGGCGGAAAGAGCCATGGCAGAGATCGGCGTTGATTCCGGCTTCATCGATCTGCTGGTGGAGACATTTTATGGCCGCGTTCTAAAACATCCGACGCTCGGACCTGTCTTTGATGCACGTCTTACCGGGCGCTGGCCGGAACATATGGCCAAAATGAAACAGTTCTGGGCAGCCGTCGCCTTCAAGAATGGCGGTTACGGCGGCAAGCCGGTGCAGGCGCATCTGGGTGTCAAAGGCATGACGGCCGAACTTTTCCCACAATGGCTCACATTATTTTCGGCGACGCTTGATGATATCGCGCCGAGCAGGGAGGCCCACGACTGGTTTATGGAAACGGCCGAACGCATCGCGAGAAGCCTGACGCTGTCGCTGTTTTATAATCCTGCAATAGACGATCCGGCATTAAAACCCACGCAACCCTGACCACGGCGGGGCGGAGGCCACAAGCAGAACGCGATCACGTGCGAAATCAGCAATCGACAGGCATTGCAGAAGAGCGCGCAAGTTTGGAACATTCCCTCTTGATGGCTGCAAGGATAAATGTTTAGTAGCCCTTGGGAGGCGTACCGTGCGGTTCGCCCGTAATATGCAGACGTATCAGGGCTTATCGACATGGATCGCAGATCATTTATCCGCAAGGCGGGCGCTCTCGGCGCCGGTGTTACCGCAACCGCGCTGGCCGCTCCGGCCATTGCGCAGGAAAACCCCAAAATCACCTGGCGCATGACGTCATCCTTCACCAAGGGCCTCGACATTCTTTTCGGCGCTGGCCAGATGGTCGCCGATCACGTCAAGGAAGCTTCCGGCGGCAACTTCGTCATCCAGCATTTCGCCGGCGGCGAAATCGTGCCGGCGCTGCAGGCGGCGGATGCGGTGACGGCCGGAACCGTCGAAATGGCGCATACTTGCGCCTATTATTACGTCGGCAAGGACCCGACCTTCGCGCTCGGAACCTCGGTTCCCTTCGGTCTCAACGCACGCCAGACGAATGCCTGGTTCAACCAGGCCGGCGGCAATGAGCTGCTCAACGAATTCCTTGCCCAGCACAATATCTACTCGATCCTGCTCGGCAATACCGGCGCTCAGATGGGCGGTTGGTTCCGCAAGGAAATCAACACCATCGATGACCTGAAGGGTCTGAAGATGCGCATTGCCGGCTTGACCGGCCAGGTCATGCAGAAGGTTGGCGTTACCCCGCAGCAGATCGCCGGCGGTGATGTCTATGCCGCGCTGGAAAAGGGCACGATCGACGCGACCGAATTTGTCGGCCCCTATGACGACCAGAAGCTCGGCTTCTACAAGGTCGCAAAATACTATTACTATCCTGCATGGTGGGAAGGCGGCCCGGCCGTTCATGCTTTCGTAAACCTGCAGAAATTCAACGAGCTGCCGGAAAACTACAAGCGCATCCTGAAAGACGCCTGCGCCGCCGGCAGCGCCAGCATGCTGGAGCGTTACGACGCGCACAATCCGAAGGCTTTGAAGGAACTTGTGGCGCAGGGCGCCATCCTGCGACCGTTCAGCCAGGAAATCCTCGATGTCTGCCACAAGGCGGCGCAGGAAACCTATGCGGAGATTTCGGCCAAGAACGAGAATTTCAAGAAGATCTACGAGAGCCAGCAGGCATTCAAGAAAGACGCCTATCTCTGGGCCCAGATCGCCGAATATACCTATGACACCTACATGATGATCCAGCAGCGCAACGGCACGCTCTGATCCCTTATCATTTTCCGACCATCTTCAGACGGTCATCCGGCATCTGCCGGGTGGCCGTTTTGTTTGGCGAAACCAGCTTCCACACCTGTCGTTCACGCCAGTCCACCGGGCTCATGCCGGTGACACGGCGAAATTCCCGGTTGAAATTGGACTTGGTCTGGAAACCCGAGGAAAACATGATCGCCGTCACCGATTGCTCCGTCTCTTCCAGCAGCCGGCAGGCCTCGCGGATACGGAGCTGGTTGACATATTGCGAGACATTGATGCCGAGGGAACGATTGATCGCACCTGATATCTGCCGGCTTGGCAGGCCGAGGCGTCTGGCCAGCCGCGTCAGGTTGAGGTTCTCGTCACGGTAAAGCGCCTGTGTTGTCATCAGTTGGTCGAGGCTTGCGACAATGTCGCGGTCCTGTTCCGATGGCTCTGAGGGAGGCGGCAATTCCTCAGCCGGCTCTGCAGCCGTTTGCGACGCTTTGCTTTTTCCAGCCAGCGCGGCCATCAGACCGATCAGCAACAGACCGAAAAGATTGGCATTGCTAACAAGTGCGGCGACATTTTCCCCATGCGCCCACTCAAAATCGAGGAACACGAGAAGATCGAACAGCGCCGAAACACATAACGCCACAGCGGCGATGATCAGCGCCCTGTGCGCCGAGGTGACGCTGGCGAATTGCGCCTCGTCCAGCCCATCCGGCCCTTTTCTTCCCAGAAGAAGCAGTGCGGCGGCATGGCCGACAAAGATGAGGATCAAGGCAAGATCAATCGCCACCGGCAAGGCGAATTCCAGAACAATAATCAACAGAGGCGAGAGCACGAGACTTGCCAGCATCGCTCTCCTGCTATCTGCCCCGACCCTCATCAAGCCGCGAAAGGCGATATGGACAAGTGGCGGCAGGCAGGCGGCGAGGACCGGCAGGACATAACGCACCGCATTCACGCCATAGCCCCAGCGCAGGCCAACAAGAACCGATTGCACCGCGCAAAGCGCAATCAGCGCCAGAAAGGCGCGGTTCGTCCGCACATCGTCTCCGCTTCGAAAAAAGACGATGAACATGACGACCAGCAGAAGCGCCACGACGAATGGCAGGGGAATGAAAAGCACGAACAAATATCCCGGATCGACGACCTGTTGTCTTTTCATGGACCAGATCGCGTTTCGGTACGACCTCAAACGCGATCAAGGACGCGGAAAACAGGTGACAATGCAGATTGGGTCTCGTTCTTTCCGACCGCAAGAGGTTTTTCATGCGCCCCATCATCACCATCACAACCATGCTGTTTTCCGCTCTCATTACCCAGCCGGCTTTTGCAAATGAAGCTGTGGGCGTCAGCGAAATCGCCATCCATTCTCCCGAACGTGGCAAGGACCTAGCCGTTACCGTCTGGTATCCTTCGGAGGGCAACGGCACGCAGACGCTTTCCGGTGAGGACCGGATTTTTCAAGGCACGCCCGTTTTCAAAGACAGCGCAGTGCAGTCGGGTCGCCTGCCGCTGGTGCTTCTGTCACACGGCTCGGGCTCGAGAGTGAGCGGCATGGCCTGGATCGCCGCAAAGCTTGCGAGCGAAGGTTTCATCGTCGCCGGCGCCAACCATCCCGGCACTACCAGCGGCGATTCCACACCTGCCGATACGCCGAAAATCTGGGAGCGGACGGGTGATCTCTCTACGATCCTCACAGCACTGACGACGCAGGGCAAATGGTCGGGCGCGATCGATGCGCAGAGGATCGGCGTCCTCGGCTTTTCGCTCGGCGGCAGTGCGGCAATGGAGATTTCGGGCGCACGCGCCGATCTCAATGCCTATGCGCGTTATTGCGAAGACTATGCCACGATGATGGATTGCCAATGGTTCGCCGGCGGCCGGGGTTACCTCGATGGCGAGCCGGTGAGCGTGCCGAAGCTCGATCTCAGAACCCTCGACAAGGCCCGTTTCGAGCAGCAGAACCGCGATCCACGCATTCGTTCCGCCGTGCTGGTCGATCCTGGCCTCGCACTCGCCTTCCAGCCGGACAGCCTGAAAACAATCGGTATTCCGCTGACCTTCATCAATCTCGGCAGCAAGGGGAAAATTCCGCCGGCCGTGCTGGCGGACAAACTAGCAGCCGAGGTGCCCGGCGCGACCTATCAGCAGGTCGATGAGGCCAACCATTTCAGCTTCCTGCCCCTATGCAAACCGGATGCCGATGCATTTCTCAAATCCGTTGGCGAGCGCGATCCGATCTGCGAACCGGCCGGGCCACGCGACCGTGCGGATATTCATGCCGAACTGGAAAAGATGATTGTTGCCGCCTTCAACCGCACGCTGAAGCCGGGACAATAAGCGGCGGAAATGTGCTAGCCGATCCGCTTGTAAAATAGCGTCGTGCCGCAATAGCGCCCATCGGGAAACAGGGCGTAATCGGGAATGACCCCGACCTGCTCCCAGCCAAGTCGGGGATAGATCGCCTCTGCATCGCTGCCCGTGGCCGTATCCAGCACCAAAAGGGTACGGCCACGTTTTGCCGCCTCCTCTTCCACCTTCTGCATGAGCTTGCGGGCAAGCCCGAGACCGCGGGCCGAGGGATGCACGAGAAGCTTCATCAGATCACCGCGATGTGGCTGGTTGGGTTTGGAAGCGAGGCCCACCTGCACGGTGCCCACCACCTTGCCATCCATTTCCGCCACCACATGGATCGTACCGCCCTCGCCCGCCGCTTCCGCCACGGCTCGCCAGAAGGGCTCTGCATCCTGCGGAGAGAAAGGCAACATGAAACCGACGGATGCGCCGCCGTTGACGCAGGCGGAGAGAACTTCGCAGAGCTCCGGAAGCACGTCGAGCGTCTCTTGCCCGTTCAGCACGCGGATGGTGTCCATAAAAAACTCCTCTGGAAAGATCAGCGCTGTCTTTGGTCCAGCACGACGGCGTAGCGGGCGGGTTTTTCGGAAGGATTGTGAAAGACATGGCCCTCACCGACCGGCATGAAAAGGCAATCTCCAGCCTCCATCAGATGCACCGCGCCGCCACTCGTCATCTCCATAACCCCTTCGAAAAGCCAGACATATTGCGTCATGCCGCGGCTTGCCGCATGCGGCGGAAAACCGACACGCGCACCGGGTGGAAACTCGACCTCGACAATATCGACATCGGAACCGACACGCGGCGGGGAGATGGCGCGGCGGACATAACCGGTTTCGGGATCTTTCCAGAGCTGCTGGTCCCGCTTCTTCACCAGCGGGGACATCGCCTGTTCATTTTCCGCGAAGAAGCCGGAAAGCGACAGGCCGAGTGCGGCGCAGATGCGGGCGAGCAGCGACGCGGTCGGGCTCGCCTCACCACGTTCGATGCGGGAAATCATGGCACGGCTGACGCCGGATTCGGCGGCAAGCTGGTCCAGCGTCAGGCCGTTTTCAGCCCGCAACGCCCTGATCCGCTCACCGATCGAACTTTCGAGAATATGATCTTTGTTTTCCATCATATGAGATTAGAATTCCCATATGATGGAGTCAATATCCACGATAGTGGAAAAACGATTACTGTCGGGTGGTCATTGTAGCGGGAAAGGCCAAGGCCTCAGGCGCCGACCTGGGCAATCCAGTCGTTCAGATTATAGTAGTTTGTTACTCGGCTAACTTTTCCACCCTTCAAGTCGAAGAAGGCACCGGCGGGCAGGACGTATTTCTGGCCTTCGGCTTGCGGCAAGCCCTCATCGGTCACAAGATATTCGCCGTTCACGGTGAATTCGGCAGAGGCGCGTTTGCCGTCTGCGCTCGCCATGATCACCATGTCGGTGAGGTTTTCCTTATAGCAGCGGTTCATGTGATCCATGAAGGAAGCAAAAGCGGCCTTGCCGGTCTGGCGCTCGCCCTGATTGATGTCATGCACCACCTCGTCATGAAGAAGCGCCAGAAAGGCATCCATGTCCTGTCGGTTGAAGGCATCGTAATAGGCGCGGATGGTTTCAGTAGCGGTCATCATCGTCTCCGTTCAAAGCTTGCGCGGGTTTTCCATGACGGTATAACCAGCGGAACCGAAAGTGAAAATGCCCATGACCGTCGAAATCAAGTCTCTTTCCGGCATCGATGCTTCACCCTATTTTGATGATCTCGCCCGGCTGCGGATCACGGTGTTCCGCGTTTTCCCCTATCTCTATGATGGTTCGGTGGAGTATGAGCGCAAATATCTGGCCACCTATGCCGATACGAAGGGCGCTGTTTTCGTGCTGGCACTAGACGGCGGGCAGGTTGTCGGCATGTCCACGGGCATGCCCATGGCGGCGGAAACCGACGAGGTGAAACCGCCTTTCCTGGCGGCCGGTTACGACCCGTCACAGCTGTTTTATTTTGGCGAAAGCGTGCTGCTTCCGGATTATCGCGGTCACGGCATCGGCGTGCGGTTCTTCGAGGAACGGGAGGCCCATGCCA
>Ga0209699_100772_pt1 | contig 12045 bp, 8 predicted proteins | sample SynthPrep_1_END__FD_187204 | JGI IMG/M metagenome (GOLD analysis project Ga0209699, IMG submission 187204) | Synthetic microbial communities from Ohio, USA - SynthPrep_1_END_DS7_MetaG (SPAdes) (version 2) | ecosystem: Engineered > Bioreactor > Aerobic > Activated sludge | place: USA: Ohio...
AAGCCGCTGCCGGCTGTCGAAGCCGCATTATTTCCGGCCAAGCCGGCGAAATGCACCCCGTTGCCCACCCTCTGACATATATAATCGGGGTGAAAGCGCCGATATGTTTAACCCGAATTGATATCTAGGAACGGCAATTTTTCTGCTGCACAGTCTGACCGTCGCTGAAACGGCGATCGATGGAAAGACAACCCCGGCCTTTGACGTGTGTTTGCAGACGCCGGTTCCTTTTCAAGAAACATGAAAACGAAAAGACGAAAGCCACCGCGCTCCCCATTGGAGCGAGGAACGGATTTGTGCGCCTTTTTACCGAGTAGCGCACAGGGGCTGAACGAAAAGAGCCCGGTCACGGGCCAATGCCAAACCGCAGGTGATGCGTAACGAGTACATCTGCAAAACATCAATCTTTGTGCAACACGGAGCAAGCGCGAAAAAATCCCATTTAAGATGAGAGGGATTTCGAAAGCTGCTCCGAGCTTTTTCGGAGGAAATAAAAATGGGTTATGATCCAAAGTCATCCGGCGGTAGCGACGACGACATCACCAAGATCGGCGCGCTTTCCGATGGTTTCGCCAACACCTCGACCAATGACGCCAAGGTGGAAGACAGCAACGTCGGCACCGCAAATGGTGAAAACCGCAACAACGACAACAGCGATCACAGCACCAATGTGGATGTTGACGCCAAGATTGATGTAGCCGCCAACAACGGTGACAATCGCGACAACGACTATGACTGGAGCTACGACAGCAAGTCGTATAGCGACAACGACACGACCACCAAGACGAGCACCGAAACCAACACCGATATCAAGGTCGACTACGACTGGAGCTATGAAAGCAAGTCGTACAGCGACAATGATACCAATGTGAAGACGGTCACGGATACGGACACCAAAACATTCTCCTATTCCGACAACGACACCTCCACCAAGACCACGACGACCTCCGACAGCTTCAACTCCGCAGACAGCTACTACAAGTCGGATGACGACTTCGGTAACATCTCCGGCGTCAAGGATGTCGGCAATCTCGGCATCGCCGGCGGAGACCTCACCTTCAACCTGGGTGACGACTTCTCCTTCACACTCGACGTCGACAATATCCTCAACAGCTCGCTTAACGGCGACGGTAACGACACGGGCTTCAGCCTTGTGCAGGCCAACCACCTGGCGGATCAGGATCAGGCCTGGGATATCAAGATGGACAACGGTGGCGCCCAGAACCACCTGAACGCCAATGCCGGTGACGCTTACGGCGCCGAAGGCATGGACGGCAAGGGATGGGACCTCAAGGCCGGCGACGACGCCGCAGGTACCAGCACTGCAGATGCATCGGCAATCCTTGCAAATTCCGGCTTCCATCTGGAACTGGTGCAGGGCGCCAACATGCTCTCCAATGCCGTTGACGTCACGATCACAGGCGGCAACTCGCATGTATCGGATGTCGGTGAGGATCACTCCTGATAACCACCTCTTGACGAAAAGAGCTGCACCGGCATCCGCCGGTGCAGTTCGCGGTTAAAGGACCGGTTTGCGCGAAAACGAAGCACCGCCTGTGAGACGGGTGCCGTCCGCAACGCTCAGGCCCTGCCGCGATGATCAGGGAGGGACCTCCAATGCATATCGACAAGATTTCCGACATGATTGCGCATTTCATCGGCCTGTTCGATACCGAGGTCGAGGATGCGCGTCTGAGAACCAATTATAGCGAAGGCCCGGCCCAGTCCAATCCGGACCACTTGCCCGACGATGAAGCGGCACGGCTGCTCGACAAGAATTACGACGTTCCGCTTGAAGATTACGATCCCGGCGTCAAATATCGTTCCGGCTATTATGATTTCGATTACATGCGGCCGCATTTCGCGCGCGCTGTCGAATACGACATGCAGCAGCTTGCAAATGCCATACCGGTCGATATTTCCGGCGCGCATTTCCGCTTTCCCGGCCGTGTTTCCTTCGAGGGAGAACGCGAACTGGTGGTTCACACCGGCCCCGGCTCTGTTGCCGCTCATGTCACGCAGGTCAATATTTTTCAGGACGATGACTATGTGAACATGACGGACGGCCCCAATGTGGCGCGCGACACGACCTTCGTGACCGAGCGCACCGTCGAGTTCTACAATGAAGCGGCCGTCTTCACGCCCTTTTCCACTTTCCAGCGCACTGACAGCTACGATGCATTGCAGGCGCTCGCCAAATCCGCACATGATTACATCGACCATGCCCGCGAAAACGACGTCACCTCGCTCGGCACCGGGGCGGATCAGGATTTCGTCCTGGCTGGCAACGATATCAATGGCCTTTATATCAATGGCGCGGTTTCCTACGACAAGCCGATGCTCGACGACTTCATGCCGGATCGCGGCATTGCCAAGCCAGCGGAAGAGCCGGAAAAGAGCGACGTTTCGCTGCATGAGGACAGCCCCGCCGGCAACAGCATCGATGTGGCCGCAGGCGCCAACATCGTCGCCAATGTCGCCACGCTGGTCAATACCGGCGTCATGACCTCCGTCACCGCCGTCATGGGTGACTATCACCAGATCGACGCGATCACCCAGGCCTATATCTATAGCGATCGGGACGAGATTTCGTCCGTCTTCACCCATTCCGAAGATCAGGCGGCAACGGCTGCGTACAACATCGCCAGCTTCGAGCGCACCGTCTATCCCGGCGCAGAGAACGCGGCCGACAGCCATGATACGGGTGAAACGCCGATATTCCCCACCGCCTGGCGCGTCAGCGTGCTGGAGGGGGACGTATCCTTCGTGCACTGGATCGAACAATATCAGTTCATCAGTGACAACGACACCATGACGATCACCACGGCGGGCTCCAGCGTCAGCCTGCTGACAGGCGGCAACGCTGCCCTGAACATCGCCAATTTCCTCGGCATCGGCATGCAATATGATCTGATCATCGTCGGCGGCAATGTGCTGGACATGAACCTGATCAGCCAGATCGCCGTGCTTTACGACAATGACTGGGCCCGCGCCAATCCCGATGCGCCTGATGGCGCAACCATCCAGTCCGGCAATAACCTTCTGTGGAACGATGCTTCCATCCACAATGTCGGCAGCAATGATCGTTTCGAAGCCATGCCAGACTACATGAACCAGACGGTGAACGCGATCAACCAGCGTGACCCGAACATGCCGGACGCGCTCGCCCACGACGCCAACTTTGCCGGCTATCAGGGGCTGAATGTTCTCTACATCACCGGCAATCTTTACGACGTCAGCATCATCAAACAGGTGAGCGTGCTGGGTGATTCCGACGATGTGACCCAGGCCGCAGCCAAGGTTCTGGAAAACAACCAGGATGCGACCGTCCATATCGACACCGGCAGCAACGCTGTCGTCAATCTCGCACAGATCGTCGACTACGACAGCTTCGGCTCCACCACCTATGTTGCCGGCGGCCTTTATTCCGATGCCATCCTCATTCAGGGCGGCATTATCGAAAACGATACGTCGCATCCGGCTCAGCCCGGCCAACTGGCGAACGAGGTCATCGCCTTTCTTCACGATGATCCCGCCACCATCCAGAACGAATCCGATGGCGTCATCAATGCCGGTCACGACCTGTCATGGTCGAACGCGCATTCGGCCGACGTCATGCAGGGGGTCACTGCCTAGGTTTTGGCAAGCGGGACGGGAAACCCACGTCCCGCCGAAACCGCAGTTACCGCAAGATCACCAGGGGACCGATAAAAAATGGATCATATTTCAAGAAAAACCATTGCCGACGGGCGCTCGCTGGATTTGCCGCTGGATCAGGATGCGGAAGACAGCAAGCTAACCGATGCCTGCATTTCGGCCATCAACGAAGCCGTTGAGAACCTTCGCCAATTATCCGGCGCAGAACAGGCGAAAAACACTCCCTCCTCCCAGGAGGCTGCTCCCCCACAAACTCTTTCCCAACCGCTGGCGAAAACGGAACAACCGGCGCAATTGCGCGACGTTCCGCCGGAAAGACCGGCTCCGCAACAGGATCCGCAGCCCGCCTCCCCGCTCGAACCCCAAGCGAAAGTCGACAATACCGACCTGCCCTTCGTCAAGACCATCGACAATAATGACGGGCCTATCCGGGAAAACGAGCGCCGGCCGGTGACGGGTGGTGGTGGCAACGGCAAGGAGCCGACGGATAATGGCGGCGGCGGCGGCGGCGGTGGCGGAAGCCAGAGCGGGTTCCACAAGCGCAGCGAGCCGATCAATTTCGCCGCAAGTCTCGCCAAGGGTATTGCCGCCGTACGCCGCAACATGGTGGTGGTGATGCTGTTTACCATCGCCATCAACATCCTGCTGCTCGCCATTCCGCTTTATCTTTTCCAGATATCGGACCGGGTGCTGACCAGCCGCTCGATGGATACGCTGATAATGCTGACTGTCGCCGTGCTCGGCGCGGTTCTGCTGCAGGCTTTCATGGACGCCATCCGCCGCTTCATCCTGATGCGCACCGCCGTCGAGCTTGAAGTGCAGCTTGGTGCGCCCATCCTTTCGGCCGCCGCCCGCGCCTCCCTGCATGGCAGCGGCAAGGACTACCAGATCCTGCAGGACTTGCAGCAACTGCGCTCCTTCCTCACCTCCGGCACCTTGATCGCCTTCCTCGACGCGCCGCTGATGCCGCTCTTCATCGTGGTGGTCTATCTCGTCCATCCGCATCTCGGCATCATCATCATGGTCTGCTGCGCGGTGCTGTTCATCATTGCCTGGCTGAACCAGCGCTTTACCGCGAGACAATTTGCCGAAGCTTCCGGCTATCTGAGCCGCGCCAATTTCCATCTCGATTCCATGTCGCGCAACTCGCAGATCATCAATGCGCTGGCAATGATCCCCGAAGCGGTGAAGATGTGGGGCCGCGAAACGGCCGGATCGCTGAAGTCGCATGTGGCGGCGCAGGATCGCAACATCATGTTCTCAGGCGTCTCCAAGGCCGCCCGCATGATGACCCAGGTGGCGCTCCTGGGCTGGGGCGCGCATCTGTCGCTATCAGGCGAACTGACCGGCGGCATGGTGATCGCAGCATCCATCATTTCCGGCCGTGCCCTTGCGCCCATCGAAGGGGCGATCGAAGGCTGGCACCAGTTCAATAAATCCGCAGCCTCCTATGGCCGCATCAAGCAGCTTCTCATCAGCTCGCCGCTGAACTTCCCACGCCTGCGCCTGCCCAACCCGGAAGGGCGTCTGGATGTGGAGCGCATCCTCTTCGTGCCGCCGCCGCAGAAGAAGGTGATCTTGAACGGCATTTCCTTTTCGCTGAAAAAGGGAGAGTCGCTCGCCATCATTGGCAATTCCGGCTCCGGCAAGACGACGCTTGGCAAGATGCTGGTCGGCTCCATCCTCCCCACGTCAGGCAATGTCCGCCTCGACCTCATGGACCTGCGCAACTGGGACCAGCGGCAGTTCGGTGAAAGCATCGGTTATCTGCCGCAGGACGTGCAGCTGTTCCCCGGCACCATCAAGGCCAATATCTGCCGCATGCGCGACGATGTCGAAGACCGCCAGATTTATGAGGCCGCGGTGCTGGCCGATGTGCACGAGCTGATCGCCGGTTTCCCGCAGGGCTATGAGACCGTGGTCGCGGCCGATGGCGCACCGCTTTCCGGCGGCCAGAAGCAGCGCATCGCGCTTGCCCGCGCCTTCTTCGGCGATCCCAAATTCGTGGTGCTGGACGAGCCCAACTCCAACCTCGACACACAGGGCGAACAGGCGCTGGCCAAGGCGCTGCTGCACGCCAAGAAACAGGGCATCACCACCGTCACCATCACCCAGCGGCCCGCACTCCTGCAATGTGTCGACAAGATCATGGTTTTGAAGGATGGGTCCGTCGCCATGTTCGGCGAAAGAATGGAGGTGCTGAAAGCGCTTTCCGGCAGCGGCCGTCAGGGCAGCCAGTCCCCGCAGATCGAGGGTTGAGGATCGTCATGTTCAAGAAGAAAAACGCCATCGTCGAAGTCAAACCCCAGGGCCAGCTTGAATGGTACAGCGAGGTGCCACGCTCCATCCGCCTGCATAGTTCCATCGGTCTTGCGGTGTTGCTCGCCTCCTTCGGCGGCTTCGGATTCTGGGCCGGCACCGCGCCGCTCTCCTCGGCCATTATCGCCCAGGGCAGCTTCGTCGCCACCGGCAACAACAAGGTCGTCCAGCATCTGGAAGGCGGCATCATCAAGGAAATGATGGTGAGTGAAGGCGATACGGTCAAGGAGGGCGACGTTCTCCTGACGCTCGACAAGACAACGGCACTCGCCAATGAGCGCATGTTGCAGCTGCGGCGGCTTCGCCTCGAAACCATCGTGGTGCGCCTGCGCGCCGAGGCGCAGGGCGAAAAAAGCTTCAAGGTGCCTGACATCGTCATGAAGGAAGCCGGCGATCCGGATATCAACTCAATCATCCAGAGCCAGAACATCGTGTTCCACAGCAAGCTCATAAAACTTGAGGAACAGCTGAACCTGATCGACAAGAACATCCGGTCGCTGGAATTCCGCTATACCGGCTATGATGGACAAAAACAGTCCTTCGACCGGCAGCTGGCGCTTCTGACACAAGAGCGTGACTCCAAGGAAAAGCTCGCCAAGGACGGCGTTATCCGCAAGACCGACATGCTGGCGCTGGAGCGCGCCATTGCCGATGCCATGGGTGATATCGCCCGCCTGACTGGCGAAATGAACCAGAGCGAGGCGGAAATCGCCAAGTTCAAGCAGGAAGCTGTCATCGCCGTCAACGCCAACAAGCAGGCCGCGCTCGACGCGCTCGAAACGGCTGAGTCCGATCTCGACAGCGTGCGCGAGCAGGTTCGCGGTGCCGCCGAAGTGCTGGAACGCACCGTCATCCGCTCCCCCGTCAACGGCACCGTTGTGCGCGCCTATTATCACACGCCAGGCGGCGTCATCACCACCGGCAAGCCGATCATGGAAATCCTGCCCGCTCATGTTCCCCTGATCCTTGAGGCACAGGTTCTCAGAACCTCGATCGACCAGCTGCATGAAGGCCAGACCGCCGCGATCCGTCTCTCGGCGCTGAACCGCCGCACGACACCGGTTCTGAACGGCAAGGTCTTCTACGTCTCCGCCGACAGTATCGAAGAAAATGCCGGCCTGCAGGTGAAGGACGTCTATATCGTGCGCGTGCAGGTTCCCGACGAAGAGATCGCCAAGGTTCATAATTTCCACCCCGTGCCCGGCATGCCGGCCGACGTTCTGATCCAGACGTCGGAACGCACCTTCTTCGAATATCTGACCAAGCCGATCTCTGACAGCATGTCCCGCGCCTTCAAGGAAAGATGAATAAATATCAGTAACCTAGACTGTCTTTTCCGCAGCAATCAGCATATGATGGCTCAATGTATTTCGTTGGGGCGGGAGAAGCAGCATGGCGGCAATGTCGGATGTATTGCTGCTGGTCGGCAGGCTGAATTACGTGTGGACCAACACCGAAAGCCTGATGATCTATCTGATCGTCCATCTCCTGAAAGTGGAGAAGGAAGCGGCCATCGTGGTGTTTCTGACGCTCAACACCACGCGGGCGCGCATGGATCTCATTGAGCGCCTGGCGAAGCTTCCGTCCACGGACGCGAAGGACCGCAAGACCATTCTCTCCATCATGGCGCGGCTGAAAAAAGAAGCGAAGACGCGCAACAAATACAATCATTGCATCTATTCCTTCGACGAAAAGGGCGAAATCGCCAGCACCCAGCTGATGCGGCTGGTGGAGGACGACAGCAAGGTTCGTTACGGCAAGGTCGAACGCATGGACGAGAAGGAAATCGAGCACCTCGAAAAGTCGATCGCGGATATTGTCGAGGTCAGCAAGGATATGTGGAGCTTCATCCACGCCAGCCCGCATGTCTCGGCGGACTATCTTTAGAACCACCTCTTCTCCGTCATTGCGCCCTTGGGCCGGGATGTAGCCGACGCGCGTCCGCGCGGCGAAGACGAGTTGTTTCAGCCCGACGACTTGGGCTGGCTGGATTCAGCCTCAAGGCGGGAATGACGATGAGAGAAACCGCCAAGAACGCCCGTCAGGTGCACGCTGCCCCGCGCAGCTTTCGCCGGAAGGCACAGTTTTCCGGCCGCGAAATAGAGCAGGAACGAGCCGATCTGATACGGGAAAATGATATCGATCTCCACGAAGGAGCGAACGACAAAGAGCGCGCAAATGGCGAAGAGAATGACGCCCTGCGGATCGCTCTTTCGCATCAGGACCGAGCGCAGATGGCCAAGCAGCGTGCCATAAAGCACCATGCCGAGCAGGACCATGCCGACGATGCCGTTCTCCACCACCGTTTCGATATAGGTGTTGTGGAAGTGGAAGCCGCTGCGGCCCGTGATGAAGAAGTCGTTCCACAAACGTTCGGCATCGGCAAAACCCACCACCCAGAAACCCTGATAGCCGACACCGAGAATGGGCGTCTGTTTCGCCGCTTCTATGCCCTGCTGCCACAGATAGGTACGGCCGGTCAGCGTCGAATCCTTGCCGAAAATGCCGAGAATGGCATCGAGTAGGCCGAATTGCAGGGAGGCAACAACCAGCAATGCGCCAAGACCGCCAAGCGCGAAAAAGGTCATCTTGCGGTTGGCGGGTGAAAGCATGCCGATTGGGATGAAGCCGATGATGAGGGCGACCACGGCGGCCGTTGTGATGGCGGATGTGGCCGATTGCGACGCGATGAGGCTATAGGCCGATAAAAGCCCGGTGACACCCGCAATCGGCAGCCAGATGCCCCTTTGTTTGAGGACCAGGACGGAAGAGGCAGCAAAAATGACGCCGAGCGAGGCATAAAAGCCAAGCTGGTTCTTCGATGAGAACGCGCCGACGAAACTATAGGTGCCATCAAGCGCATCGAAGAGATAGATGCCGAACAGCAGCGAATACAGCAGCACCACGGCGATGCCGATCAACGCGCCACGCGTCAGTGTGCGGATGGAAATCACCCGCATGGCAATGAGCGCGCAGACGATATGCGTCATGTACTGGATGGAGGCGCGCATGGTCACCGATGCCGCTTCAGACCAGAAGCTGGACAGCACGGTCAGTATGCCGAAGGCGAAGATCCACAGATAACGCGGATAATTGCCGAGCACCTGCCGGTAGTTGACCACCACCAGCGGCAACCACATGCCATAATAGGCGAGAACCGATATTTGCCCGAAACGCGACGAATAGGCGAAAACGAAGAATGACAGCGCGATTGCCGCCATTCCGTAGACTTCATTGCGTTCGGGATCGATCAGCGCCGATTTGGCGATCCGCATGGAAACCTCACTGCATCAGGATTTCGGACGAGACCTTGATGACGTCGCCTGGCTGAAGCATGGCATTTTCATCCACCTTCACTTCCTTCGGCTTGCCGTTTTCCTCACGCACCACGACGTAGCTGATGGTCGCGGATTTTCCCGATGGGTCGAAACGGATCGCCTCGGCAGATTGCGCCAGCGCCTCCGACATCAATTCGCGGCTGGTGGTCAGCTGCAGATTGAGCTTGTCGAGTTCCGCTTCCGTATCCTGCAATTCCTTGGAGCGCTGCGCCACCCAGTCGTTGCGCAGGTTGATCTCGTCCTGCGTCGCCTTGTTGATGTCCTGCTTAGCGCGCAGCGACTGCGTATCGATATCGAGCAGGGTGGATTCCACCTCCGCCGCCCGTTCTTCCGCAGAAATACGCCGCTGCGACAGGGCAAGCCCCTGCTCGTTCAGCCGGTTGACGCGGTCGCGGTCCTCATTGGCAAGCTGGAGCTGGCGGTTCTGTGTTTCCGATTTCTTGTTCAGGGATTCGACTTCGCTCTGCAACAGCGCATGCAGATCCGTCAACGCCTTGAGCTGAAGCGTATATCGCTCGGTCCGGGACTTCATCAGCGCGCTTTCGCTCGCGAGAAGCGTATCGATCTCGGTAATCTTTTCCATTTCCGGCGTCTTGGCAATGGTCGTATCACCCTTGACCTCGGCAACGAGACGCGCCTGACGGGCGAGCAGCCTTGCCCGCTGGTTGTCATAGACCGCGGCATCGCCGCGCGCATTGATGAAGTCACGGGCGAAACGCTGGCCTGCATCAGAGCGCCTTAAGCCGCCGGCGAGGCTGACGGCCTTCAGCACTGTCAGATTGGCGGCGTATGGATATTCGCCCGGCGTCTGCACGTCGCCGCTCAAAAAGATCGGCCGGAACTGGGCGATTTCGACGGAGGCCGATGGCAGGTTGCGAAGGGCAAACTTGCTCTGAAGCTGGGCGCCGATCGCCTCGCTGACTTCAGATGGTGTTTTCCCCGCCACCTCCAGCTGGCCGATGAAGGGCAGAGACAAGGAGCCCGAGGGACCGACGGAATAGTCGCCATTGATGACATCCCAGTTGCGGATGCTGCCATCGGCCGGTTGCCATTCGGCGACGCGAATGCGCAGCTTGTCGGCTGTGCCGAGCTTGTACTGGCCACCGTCCGCAGCCATTGCGGAAAGCGGCGCGCCGAAAGCGACGGTTGCGGCAAGCAAAAGTGCGGTGAGGGTCTGTCCGGCCGTCTTTTTGGCAAGCGGACGATTGGAGGCGGCGAAAAGGCCGTTCATCGGGAAACTCCCTGTTTGCGGATCGCCACGCGGGCGATCAGGCGATAGAGCAACCGGACGGTGCCGGTTGCGCAGCGCCGCAAAAAGCGGCCAGTATGATTAGCACCAATGACGCACCCGAAGACCGGACTTGGGATCCCGGTCAGGGTGCGTGTCGAAATGAAGGTCGATAAAACCGAACTCAATATTGGTCAGTAGCTTCCGCGTGACAGGCACACGGCTGGAATGGTCTTGACGATGATGAAGACATCCTGTCGCATCGACCAGTTCTGCACATATTGCGTGTCGAAGGCCACGCGGGTCTTGTAGGAGACGTCGTTACGGCCGCTGATCTGCCACAGGCCGGTCAGGCCCGGACGGGTGCTGAGATAATAAGCGGCAGCGCTTTCGTAGTAGCTCAGCTCTTCATCGACGACCGGGCGCGGGCCAACCACGCTCATTTCGCCGCGGATGATATTGAGGAGCTGCGGCAGTTCATCAAGGGAGAGCTTGCGCAGCACGGCGCCAACGGCCGTAACACGCGGATCGTTCTTGAGCTTGCGGGTAGCACGCCATTCCTCGGCGGCTTCCGGATTGGCGGCAAGATATTGGCGCAACATCTCGTCGCCATTCATCGCCATCGTCCTGAATTTCAGGCAATGGAAATAGCGGCCATTATGTCCCACACGCCGGTGGCCGTAGAAGATCGGGCCAGGGTCGGAAAATTTCACCAGCGCGGCGATCAACAGGAAAAGCGGGCTGAATATGAGCAGCGCAAGTGCAGCCGATGTCATATCGAAGCTACGTTTTGCGATGCCCCCGATAGGAAAACTGACATCGAAGTCTTCGGAGCTGCTGAGTGTCTGTTCAGCCGATTGGGTCGCGGACTTCATAGAGAGAACTCCATTTATGTTTTGCGATTGGTCGGTGCCCGGAGGCGCGTCTTTCCGTCTAAAGGAGATAACAAGTCTGTGTTCTGAATTTGATGCTAATGGATTTTTTGTAAGGCACATTGCCTATGACCGTCTATGCGATTTCTTGCGTGAGCGGCCGATCAACGTCCGGGCAATATTAACGGTTGCATAAAAAAGAAACAAATGTGCAGATGGCCATGTTCCCAGAGCATGGGTGTCCGTCCCGCATGTATAGGGTTTTCGACCCCGGATAGTCTTTTCTTATATGTTTCTTATGACTTGGTGAGATGAGACAGGAACGCCAAGAACAGCCATGCGTGTAACAGACTAATAAATTTTTTTGCGGCGCAGCAAGATTGCGGCAATGCATATAAAATTTGACATATTAGCCGGGATTTTTCTGTCTGGCATTTTGTGTTTGCCAAGAAAAAGCGATGGAAAAATTGCAAGAGCGGCGCAAAAGTGGCGAAACAATGGCAAAAATTCCTGTCAAAGCCCCGACCAATCGTCGAAAATCTTCCGGCTTCGGCAGAGATTCTGTCTCTACCAAGATAGGCCGGACGTCCGCCTGGTGCCATATCGGGTAAAAGACCCGGGAATCAGAAGG